>Ga0224554_1000237_pt1 | contig 49904 bp, 43 predicted proteins | sample 714S22024metaG_FD_180666 | JGI IMG/M metagenome (GOLD analysis project Ga0224554, IMG submission 180666) | Peat soil microbial communities from Stordalen Mire, Sweden - 717 S2 20-24 | ecosystem: Environmental > Terrestrial > Soil > Wetlands > Peat | place: Sweden: Norrbotten County, Stordalen... | reverse complement strand
CGCCGGTTCCACTTCCACTTCACGCCGACCTACGGGTCGTGGATGAACCTCGTGGAGCGCTGGTTCTCTGCTCTCACGACGAAAAAGCTCCAACGTTCGGCCCACTGCAGCGTCAAAGCGCTCGCGGCGGACATCGAGGCGTGGGCCGCTGCCTGGAACGAGAACCCGAAGCCTTTCGTCTGGCACAAGACCGCCGACGAGATCCTCGAACGGCTCGCCAGCTACTGCACCGCCGTCAACCGCGACATCAACGCCTGACGTCATCATATTCTTGGTGCTTCAACCTGACGGGACACTAGCCAGCGCCATGCGCCTCGTCGCCGTCCGCACACGAAGCCCAATCGCTGAGCCTGTTCGGGCCTCTGACGCGAACCTCTACTTGACCCTCACTACGGTGAGCGACGCTTTGCCAATCACGAGATGTCCCCGGCCACGGCAGAACTACGGCCGGCTGCGCGACGTGGACGCTGCTTGCTCTTCAATCGCCGTGCTAGAGCGGACGATAATTGGTTAAGCCTGCCGACCAGGGAGACAACGGAATGAGTGACGACCCCCAGGACTCACCGCCTGTCGAGAAGGAGTATTGGCACGACCGGCGTCGTGAAGCCGCCCGGGCCGCGGGTGCACTGGCTAGTTCAAGGAGCGATGGAATTCGCCCCACACGCGAGGATGATTCGGTATCCGCTGCAACCGTCGTTTCCCATTTCAGGACGAGCCGGGCCCTTCGCCATCCCATTGCAAGCTTTCTCGTGACTGTGGTCGCCGTCATCGTGCTCGGTGTCTGCCTGCTTGCGGCGACGGGCGGAGGCGCGCTCGGCTACCCACCGGTCCGACTCTCTGACTGCGCACCGGCGAATTCCGCTCTCCTCGGACCTCGCGGTGCAGAGTTCACCGCTGCCTTTCCGGCGGGACGTGTTTATGTTGAGCCCGCTGAGGTCTTGGACATCTGCGGCTACGTTCACCCGATGAAGACCGCGACCTCGCAGCTGTTCGGCGGATTCGTCGTCACCGCTGTTTACGGGGCTCTCAGCCTCCACGGCGATACGTACTTCGGCTACCGGATGACACCAAGCTGGGTGCAACCCGGCGACGAAGTATCGATCTCTCGTCGAAGCGCATCGGGGATAGAAGCGGTCCGATGCGACGAGGCCCGCAACTGGTGTCAGGGCTGGCTTCGGCTCTCGCGGGGCCGAGCCAGGTGGGTGCTGAGCGCAGGCAGCGACGGAAGGAGCCTGCAAACCATCGAGTTGTTCTTGCGATCGTTCCAGCCCGCACCGACCGAAGTCGCTTCGAGCGGCTGACGCTGTGACGGCCTTCTCTTCGCGCGTCGGCGGTTGTGCGCCGTGACCGCAGTCCACAAGTAGGCCTGACCGTGCAAGATCTACGCGAGGCGAGCACGGCACGCGTCACAGAGTGTGTCGCGCTCGCTCTGGTCATCGGTTTCTTTCTCTGGGAGTTCGTGACCCTCCCGATCGCTGTGCACAAAGGGCTAGCAGTGTCGCTGGTGGGTGGTCTTGTGGCAGTGATCTTCCTGCTGGCTGCTGTATTGCTGCGGCGAGCTTCCGCGGGGCCTTTTCGCTCCTCGAGCACTGCGGACCCACTGGAGCTTGCCCAGAGACGAAAGCGCCTCGACCCCCAACGTCTGCCCGTCGGCGGCCTCTTGGCAGCAGCCACGGTCCTGTTCGCCATCCCGCTGACTGTCCTGTTCTGGATTCTTGCGTACGTCAAGGGCCTCGGGAGCGGAGTTGGCCTCAGGTGGTTCTTCTTGATCGTCCTGGTGATGGTCGCTCTGGGTGCCTTGCTCTGGCTAGTCGGTAGCGGGTTCCTCGCAGACGTTGTCGGGCAACGTCAGCGCTCGCCGTCGTCACTTTGGCGGAGGCGACAAACGGAGTTACGCACTCCTGGAGGCCGTTCGGGCGCAGAAAGGTCCCCGGCTGCGGAGCCGGGCGATGCGTTTGCCTCTGTGGACTGTGCTGCTCTCGCCCGGGTGCTAGCGGCGCGCCTCAGCGATGCCCTCGGAGCGGACTTCGTGGTTTCGGCTTCGGTCGACAACTCGATCCTCGTCAAACACTCGGAGCGCGAACAGCTCATCACGCCGCGCCTAGGTCGGTTTCGGCTCGAACCGCCCGCGACTGCCGTCGCCCTCACAAGCCAGCAGGTACTGAGCGAGATTCAGCGCTTCGCGACTGAGACGCTCAACCGACCATGGCCGGCCAGACCGCAGCGGGAAGATCCCGGTCTCCTGCAACACTCGCCGGCCCGTTCGAGAGCCGCGGAGTCCGACGGTCTCGTTTATCTATCGTGGCAAGACGGCGAGGGCACCGTAAGGGCTCTCGAGCCGTTCCCACTTCAAGACGTGCTCGTTGTGAATCCCAATGATTAGAGCGTGCCCCTGGACACCTTCAAGATCAGTTGGAGATCCGCGTCATCGGTCCTCCGACGCGAACCCCCACCTCACTCTGACTACGGCGAGCGACACTTCGCCAATCAGCGGAGAAGCGACCTGACGGCTCATCTGCGTGGTCGTCCACAGGTGTTGACGGGACCCGCCACCACAGGCTTCACTGCGGATTGAGCCCATTTGCTCGCATCCAAGTATCAACGGGATGAAGTGAGTCAGTACCCCTGTGCTGCGGGTAGGCCGAGGGTCTGACAGGTCTTCTTTTTGCCGGGGACGACCCACGTGGCGATCCTCCCCCCTTGCCGTCGCACACGAAGACGGCCCCTCTCTCGAATTCGGCGTTTCTCCACCACAAGTACAGAACGCGCATCCAGAGCTAGAGCCACGTGTCGCCGCACGCGCTCGGCCGCGGCCATAGGGAGGAACTCGGTCACCGTCGTCGACGGCTCAGACGACGTATTTGGGAACTTTCTTGCCATTGCGGAGTAAGTATTGGTTGGTGCTGACCGGAGATGGGTCGGACGAAGAGGCAATAACGGAGTCCCCTGATGATCGTGCCGCGTTCACGGAACTCTTCGAGCAGCACTTCGACGATATCTATCGGTACCTAGCGTTTCGAGTTGGGGAGGTCATGGCCGAGGATCTCGCCGCCGAGACCTTCGCCAGGGCTTTCGCCGGTCGGCGGAGGTTCGAGCCCGATCGCGGTTCGGTGCGCGCGTGGCTGTTTGGGATCGCCCGGAACCTAATCCGGGATCATCGGCGAGATGAGCGTCGCGAGATGGAGACGGTGAGACGAGCCAGCGCAGAGCCACTCCGTCACGCGCCCGACAACGCGGCGCAACTGGCTGAACGGCTCCGACTTCGCGCCTCGCTCGCTTCGCTCAAGACCGAATGGAGGGAGATCGTCCTCCTACTTGGGATCGCGGGCCTCAGTTACGAGGAGACGGCCGACCTGCTCCACATCCCTCTTGGCACCGTCCGCTCGCGGTACTCACGGGCACGCACCCAACTCATGGCCACGTTGGGAGACGCGGCTGAAACTGACGTCGCAGGAGGCACGAGATCATGAGCAGCCCTCGATCGGAGCTGAGCTGGCTGACGGACGTGATCCCCCCACCGGGCCCAGAAGTGCGGCAGCGGGTGGCAGCGAGGCTCGCAACGCTGGTCGAGGTTGAGCTGCTTGGCGGTACAGCCTTTGGCTTCGAAACAAGGCGTCGACGGTGGACAGGACAGTGGTCCCACCGTCTGACCGTCGTCGCCGTAGCTGCCGCCATCCTGGTCGTGTTCTTCGTGCCACTGCCGCATCTGAGTCTGTTCAACCGCCTCACCGTTACTTCACCGACCGGCGCGCTTGGCAATAGCGGTCCGGCCGTCGCCTGCACGACGACGGTACATGGCGTCATCGCCGAGAACGCCTCGGTCGTCATCGGCTTCCTGCCGAGCAAGTTCCAACTCAGTTCGGGCAATCCTGCCAACCTTGGAGCAGGCACTGTCACCTACAGCCTGAAAGACGGGCGTCCCGACCCGCCCCGAGTCGCGATAACCCTTTCCAACCTGCCCAGACCCCTCACACCAGCAGTCGGTGGCATGTCGACGGCCAGCAGCGTACGCATACAGGGCCACGAAGGGCTGCTCGAAACAGGCCCGGCTGATCCCGCCTTCATCAGCGCCTACTGGAAGCTGGACGCGACCAACCTCGTGAGCGTCGTCGGTTACAAGCTTCCGGCAGCGAGCGTGCTGAAGGTCGCTCGGCACACGTACGTTTCGCCCGCGGGGCTCATGACTCTTCCCGTCTCTGCTGGTCGCATCATCGACCGGACGAAAGCGATCGCCATTGTCAGAGCTGAGTTCCCGCATCTCGTCGCTGTTGCCAAGCTGTCCTCCTGGAGCTAGGTACTCGGCCTCATTAGGGCGAGTGGCTATGGAAAGGGGTTGTTCACAGTGCCGGCGGTGCTCACTGCTGCACCTTGGCGACCCATCTGGGCACTTCTGTTGACACCACGAGACAACAACTCGACGCAACGAGCGCCCTCGAACGATGATTTCGTGATCCTCAACGGCGCCACCGGTGCAACAGAACTCACCGCCTGGGCTGGTGATCACAGCTCCTGGTTCAGCCATCTGACGGACCGTGATCCCGGCCTCCGCGGCTGTCCGGGCGGCTCGTCGGCCCGCTTACCATTCGGCGTGCTCACGAGGGACGAGGAGATCTACACGCTGGGTGCGGTGCAGCGGTCAGCCTTCGATCATCTGAGGACCACCTTCGTTGTCAAGCTGACGACGGTACCTGTACTCAACCGGGCCGATCCTGGCCTCTACGGTGGCTGTGTCGAGCAGAGCTGCTCGATCGACGAGCTTGTCTGGCCGACCATCGAGGTCATGCGGGCAGCGCCCGGGAAGACGCTGTCTTGTCCTCCGCCATGGGTCTCGACTCCTGCGCCCGGCGTCCACTCGCATCCGACCAAGCAGTACTTCGTGATCAGCGTGCCCGACAACTACGGGAGCGGCTGTGGGGCGCTGCCGGGATGGGTTTCGCAACTGAGAGACCTCGCTCCACCTTCGCGTACGTGAGATTGAGCGGTTGAGCCAATCACACCATTGTTTCCCTCTGAGCCGGAGTCTCTTCCGCCGGCGCCCCGGTACCGCCGGTCGTGCACTATCCGTGCATTAAGCATCGGGCAAAGGGGGACGCGGCCGGTACTGAAAGGTAACGAGGCGGCAACCGGAAAATAAGACCTGACCTGCTCTGATGGGCAAGTCTCCTTGGCTTGGCAGCCCCCACGGGATTCGAACCCGTGTCTCCACCTGAGAGAGTCGTGCTGTCGCCCGGCCTTTACATTTGGCATGGACCCAGATCACCCGCACCCGCTGGATGGTTGTCGCTTGGCCTGCATTGCTCTCGCGAGCTTGGACGTTGCAGGCCTCGCAGCCTGCATGGTCTTGGGGTGGTCGAGTCCGCTTGACCGAGTCAGGATGACGCCCTTCACGGCGTTCGACTAACCCGACCTCGTCCCAGTTGGCTATGCGCCTCGTGCCACACGCGTGCCACACCGAGTGGCACGAAGGGCGAATTCAGGGTCACTGATGAGTAATGTCGGTCAAACCTGAAATGGCTCGTGAGCTGCTGTTTCAGGCACATTTCCTGGTGGGCGCTGCAGGACTTGAACCTGCGACCTCAGCCGTGTGAAGGCTGCGCTCTAACCACCTGAGCCAAGCGCCCTACTAGCCAATGCTGCGCGTGCGAGCCCGTGAGGAACCCTCCTACCAAGCGCGCGCCGCCCAGACATCGTACCCATCCCAGATGGCCAATGGCCGGGCGCGGCTTCTTCGTCCCCCTTCTGGCCACGCGAGAGAGCGCTCAAGCCGCTCTCGAGCGCGACAGCTACCCTTGACGACATGGCGGAAGAGGACGAACCCGAGCCAGACGAGCCGACGCCAGGCGAGACCGATCCCGGTGCCGGCGGCGCCAACGGCTGGGGCAAGAGGTTCCGACGCGACTTGGGCAACCAGCGGTTCAGATCGAGCACCTCCCCCAGGAAACCGGTCGCGCGGTCCACACGAACCAACTCGGACGAGATCAGGGCGGCGGTCAACTACCTAGACCAAACCGAGCGTCGCATCGCGGTCATGGCGACTATCTTCGAGCTAGCCCTGACCTTGGTCGTCGTCGTTCCCTACCTGGTGAACAATCACAAGCACTCGACGAGCGACCTCAAGACCCTCAGCGCCGTGCACGTGTTCCTGATCGAGGGGCTAGTCCTGTTCCTCTTCCTGCTGATCGGGACGGCGCTCAGGCGCAGGGCCTTCTTCGGCTTCGCGTCGCTTCTCGTCGGCGCCTGGCTAGTGCAGATCAAAGCCCTCACAGTTCTCGGTATCGCGTACGTCGGTCTCGGCATGTGGCTCGTCGTGAAGGGGATGAGGTCCACCAGGGGTAAAGGTCAGGGCGCCGCACGTGGGCCTCGCGCGCAACCCAAGCAAAGAAGGTCTCTCAAGGGCGACAAAGTCCTGGCCAGCCGTGCTGCGCCGAAGCCCAACAAGCGCTACACACCTCCAAAGCCGCCGCGCCGGACCCCGCCCAAGAAGCCTGCACCCGTTCGCGCCGAGACCCCCAAGCACTGACCGACGCCGGGTCGCAAAGCGGTGTCGCAAACACTTGGTCCGGATCGTGTCGTCCGCCTCCCTGCCCCGTTTTGGCAGCTGAAGTGCCCGCTCTCCGACAGCCGGGTGCTAGAAACACTCTCGTGATCCCCGACGAGCTCGCCGGCCGGCATATCGCCGTGACGGGGGCGACGGGTTTCCTCGGAACAGCGCTCATCGAGCGGTTGCTTCGCAGCGTGCCCGAATGTGAAGTGGTCGTGGTCGTCCGGCCCGGCCAGAACCAAGGACCCGCTGAGCGCACTCGGCGAGAGATCCTGCGCAACGACTGCTTCGACCGGCTTCGTCGCGAGCTGGGCGACCGTTTCGACGATGTGATCGCGCGTCGTCTCACCACGATCGCGGGCGACGTGGGAAAAGACGGTCTGGCGCTCGACGAGGCTGGGCGAGCCTTGCTCGGGGCCTGTGACATCGTTATCCACGCCGCGGCCTCTGTAACCTTCGACGCGCCGCTCGACGGTGCGGTCGAGGTAAACCTGCTCGGTCCTTCCCGCGTCGCCGAGATACTGATCGAGCTCTCGGAGGAGCGGACCTCCAACGGGGGCGGCGCGAGCACCCGGCCCCATCTCATATCGGTCTCCACGGCCTACGTGAACAGCGGCCACAAGGGCGATGCTGCCGAAGAGCTCATAACCGCTTCGAAGTTCGTCTCCAAGATCGACTGGCGTGCCGAAGTGCGAGCTGCCCGCCGAGCTCGTGCCGACGAGGACGCGACCAGCCGGAGTTCAGAGAGGCTGGCTGGGTTCCACCGCGCAGCGCGCGCGGAGCTCGGGGCGGCCGGCACGGCCTTGCTGGCCCATAAGACCGAACAGCTGCGGATCGACTGGGTCCGCGACCGGATGGTCGCACTGGGCCGCGGCCGCTCGCGCGCCCTCGGCTGGCCTGATGCCTATGCGTTCACAAAGTCGCTCGGTGAGAACGCTCTACTCGACATCCGCGGCGACCTGCCGGTGACCATCGTTCGGCCCTCGATCGTCGAGTCCGCTCTTTCCCAACCGCGACCCGGGTGGATCAGGGGTTTCCGGATGGCGGAGCCGGTCATCATCTCCTATGCGAAAGGGCTCCTCAAGCAGTTCCCGGGGGTGCCTGAAGGCATCGTGGACGTCATCCCTGTGGATCTCGTCGTTGCGGCCATCATCGCAGTGGCAGCCAAGGGCCCGGACCCGTCCGGACCAACGGTCTACCAAGTGGCTTCCGGCGCAAGGAACCCGCTGCATTACGGCCAGTTGGTCGACCTTGTCGAGAGCTGGTTCACACAACGTCCGCTCTACGACCACCGTGGCCAGCCAATCGTCGTTCCAAAATGGTCCTTCCCCGGCCGTGGCCGTGTACAGGGCCAGCTGCGCCGTGCGACGCAAGTTCTCGGCGCAGCCGAGCATCTCGTCAACTCCCTGCCTCTGCGCGGCGAGCGCGCGGAGGGTGCCGCCCGCATCGAGGAGCGACGGGCCGAAGCCGAAAGAGCACTCGGTTATGTCGAGCTCTACGGTGCCTACAGCGAGACCGAGGCGCGTTTTCGCATGGACAGGACCGTGCAGCTCTTCGAGAGTCTCGAACCGGCCGACCAGGCCGAGTTCTGCTTCGACCCAGCGGTGATCGACTGGCCCCGGTACATCGAAGACGTCCACCTGCCCTCTGTCGTCGAGCACGCCCGGGTCCGGACTACGCCGGCGGGCAAGCGGGTCATGGCTAGCCTCGAAGAGCGCTCCTTGAAGGCGGTCCTGTCCGATCAGCCGCGCTGTGCAGCCTTCGACCTCGAGAACACCCTCATCGCTTCCAACGTGGTCGAGAGCTACGCGTGGCTGGCGACGCGCCACCTCGAGCGCGTCGAACGCGCCCGTCTGGTCGCAGGCCTGCTAGCGGAGGGGCCACGGCTTCTCCGGCTCGACCGCCGCGACCGTAGCGACTTTCTGCGGGCCTTCTACCGCCGGTACGAGGACGCCCCCGTCGATCAGCTGCGTACCGACAGCTACGAGCTGTTCAGCGACCTACTCGGCCAGCGGGCCTTTCCTGACGCGATCGCCCGCGTGCGCCGCCACCGCGCTCTGGGCCACCGAACTTTGTTAATAACCGGAGCCCTCGACTTCGTCGTCGAGCCCCTCCGCCCGCTGTTCGACGAGATCGTCTGTGCGACCATGGGCGAGCGCGACGGAAAGTTCACCGGCGAGCTCACCCAGGCACCTCCGACCGGTGAGGCCCGCGCCATGTTGCTCGACGAGTTCGCACGAGCCCAGGGTCTCAGCCTGGCCGACACCGTGGCATACGCGGACTCTACGAGCGATCTCCCCATGCTCGAGGCAGCCGGATTCCCGGTGGTGATCAATCCCGAGGCCAAGCTCGCGGCGATCGCCCGTCGCCGGGGATGGTTCATCGAGCATTGGGCCCGAGCCGCCGGCGGCCCGAGGCGCACACTCGCGATCGCGACCCGCCGCCCGGGCCTGCAGACGCGGCCGGCCAGCTGGGTCACCAACTCGCCGGCCGGAGAGCCTCGATGAAGGCCTTGAAGTTCGAGCGCAACGTGCCCCGCTTTGCTGCGGCCCGTGTCGCCTCGGCGATCGTCGGTTCAGGCAAAGGAGTCCGCGTCGGGCCCCTCGAGCTAGTCGAGCTCGATCCCATCGAGATTCCTGGACCTTCCTGGGTGCGCCTGCGGCCCCGGCTCGCTGGTATCTGCGGTTCCGACCTGGCTACCTTGGACGGGCGAAGCTCTCGTTATTTCGAGCACATCGTCAGCTTTCCCTTCATCCCCGGCCACGAAGTCGTCGGCGATGTCGAGGGTGGAGCGCTCGACGGTCGCCGGGCGGTGATCGAGCCCGTGCTCGGATGTGAGGCTCGTGCGATCGAGCCACCCTGTCCGGCCTGCGCCGTCGGCCGGAAGGGCTCTTGCGAGCGCATCGCATTCGGCCATCTCCGTCCCGGGCTCCAGACCGGCTACTGCCGTGACACCGGCGGTGGCTGGTCAACGGGGCTGGTTGCGCACGAGAGCCAGCTCCACGCGGTCCCCGACGACTTCTCCGACGAGGCAGCCGTCATGGTCGAGCCTGCCGCTTGTGCGATCCACGCGGCGCTTGCCTCGGAGATAGCCGGCGGGGAGCGAGTAATCGTGCTGGGGGCGGGAACCCTTGGCCTCTGCGTGATCGCGGCCTTGAGAGCGCTGTGCCTTCCAGGCGCCCTCGTCGCTGTAGCAAAGCACGCAAGCCAACGAAAACTCGCCCGAGACCTCGGAGCGGACCAAGTCGTCAAGCCGGGCGAGCACAAGCGGGCCGCCCGGCGACTCTCGGGCTCGCTTGCGCTCGAATCAGACGGCGGGGACATCGAGCGACTAACCGGTGGCGTTGATCTCGTCGTCGACTGCGTGGGGAGCTCCGACTCGTTGCAACAGAGCCTCGAGGTCGTGCACCCCGGTGGCCGGATCGTGCTCGTCGGAATGCCGGGCGTCGTCAAAGTCGACCTTGCTCCCCTGTGGCAGCGCGAGATCGAGCTACGCGGCGCGTACGCTTATGGGAGTGAGGACCGACCCGACGGGCCGCGGTCGACCTTCCAGCTCGCCATGGATCTCGTGCGCGATGCGCGCCTCGAGCGGCTGGTATCAGCGCGCTACCCCCTCGAACGCTACGAAGAGGCTGTGGCGCACGCCGCAGCGGCTGGGCGTCGCGGCGCAGTGAAGATCGTTTTCGACATGCGAAAAGCGGGATCTGGTCCGGGCGGCCCCGGCTCAGGTGCCGGGAGGCCGAATGCGGCCGACACAACCAAGGAGGCAAAGTGAGCCCTAGGCCCGGCTTCGTCCTCGAGGTCGACCGATCGACCCCGGCGACGTTGATTTGGCACGGCGAGGGCTTCCGGCTCGAACGGCTTCCCGTTGGGTCCCGGATCATCTACGGACCCGAGCCACTCCCGCCTCTCGCCGATCCAGACCAAGCCATCCGCGACGCCCTCGACAACCCCCTCGGCGACTCCCAGCCGCTCCGCACGCTGCTTTTCCCGGGCATGCGGCTGACGATCGCGTTCGACGACATATCCCTCCCCCTTCCTCCCATGCGTGCGCCCGATGTGCGCCAACGCGTCATCGAGGCAGTCCTCGACCTGGCGGCGGACGCAGGCGTTGACGACGTCGTGCTGATAGCCGCGCTCGCGCTTCACCGCCGGATGACCGATCCGGAGCTGCGTCATGCCCTCGGTGACCGTGTGTTCGAGGCCTTCGCCCCCCATGGCTTGCTGATGCAGCACGATGCCGAGGATCCCTCAAATCTTGTCGACCTCGGCGTCACCGACCACGGCGAAGACGTGGAGATTAACCGCCGAGCAGCCGAGAGCGACCTGTTGATCTACGTGAACATCAACCTCTCCGCGATGGACGGGGGGCACAAGTCGGTTGCGACGGGGCTCGCCTCCTACAAGAGCATCAAACACCACCACAACGTGCGCACGATGCTGAACAGCCGCTCGTTCATGGACAGGCACCATTCCGAGCTTCACAGCTCGAACTGGCGGATGGGGAGGTTCATCGCCGAATCCGGAGTGAAGCTGTTCCAGATCGAGACGACTCTCAACACAGATACGTTCCCGAAAGAGCTCGCGTTCCTGCAAAAGCGTGAGTGGGAGTGGTCACTCAAGGACCGCGCCAGTTTCCTTGCAACCTCGACCGTTCTCGGGCGGACTCCCGGAGGGCTGAGCCGCAAGATCTTCCACTCGGTCTACGCTCCCCATGACCTCACTTCTGTCCAGGCGGGCGCTGTGGAGCCCGTACACGAAGCCACCCTCGTCAACCTCTATCGCCAGCAACTGGTCGAGGTCTCGGGCCAGACCGACGTGCTCACGATGGGCCTGCCCTACATAGGTCCCTACAACGTCAACTCGACGATGAACCCAATCCTGGTCGCCTGCCTGGGGCTCGGCTACTTCTTCAACCTCTATAAGGGCAAGCCCCTGGTGCGTGAAGGCGGCGTCGTGATCATCTCGCATCCGACTCCCTGGGAGTTCAACCCGGTACACCACCCGAGCTACATCGACTTCTTCGAGCAGGTGCTGGCCGAGACAAGGGACATGTTCGAGATCGAGGCCAAGTTCGAGGAGTCCTTCGCCACCGATCCCTGGTATGTCCACCTCTACCGCACAAGCTACGCCTACCACGGCGTCCATCCGATGTACATGTGGTATTGGTGCTCCCACGCGCTTGCGCACCTCGGTCGTGTGATCATTGTCGGAGGTGACCGAGCCGCCGTACGCCGACTCGGCTTCTCTCCGGCCTCGACCTTCGAGGATGCCCTCGAACTTGCCGAGGACGTTGTCGGCAGAGACCCGACCATCACGCATCTCCGTGTGCCTCCCCTCCTGATGGCAGAGGTCACGTGACTCGGCGTCTCCGCCCTTCGGTGGCGACAGGACGGACGGGGTTCCGTTTCGTGGGCGAAAAGCCGACGACGCCCGGCGGTCTTGCCGTGCCCTTGCCGAAACGAAGGCTCGGAGTCGATTACGACACCGCCTGGGCCCGCCGCTACCCGGTCCGCCTCGCGCGGGCGGTGGTGCTTGACGACATCACCCGGCCGATTGCCCGTCTGGTGCTGTCACCGCGGGTGATCGGGCTGGAACATCTCGATCCTGTCGAGGGTCCGATGATCCTCGCGGCCAATCACGCGAGCCACCTCGACACCGGCCTGTTGGTCTCGAGCCTGCCCGTCGGGCTGCGCCACCACACGATCGTCGCGGCCGCTGCCGACTATTTCTTCGACCGTCACTGGAAGGCTGCTTTCTGGTCCTTCGGCCTTGGGGCGATACCGATGGAGCGCTCAAAGCTCAATCGCCGATCGGCGGACCTCGCGGCGGAGCTCATCGACGACGGCTGGAGCCTCATCATCTTTCCCGAAGGTGGCCGCAGCACCGACGGTTGGGGCCGGGAATTCAAAGGCGGCGCCTCGTACCTGGCCAAGCGCTGCAGCGTTCCGGTGATCCCGGTGCACATCCGTGGCACGAGAGCCGTGCTCGCAAAGAGCAGCTCCCGCTTTCGGCCCGGCAGTACAGAGATCCGCCTCGGCGACGCTCTTGTCGCCCGTGACCATGAGGACGCGCGCAAGTTCGCAGCTCGCATAGAGCAGGCTGTTGCTGCCCTCGCAGACGAGGCCGAGTCGGACTGGTGGTCAGCGCGCCGGCGCGCAGCGGCCGGGACGACGCCGCGATTTCGGGGTCCGGAGGTCTCCGCTTGGCGCCGCGAATGGGCACTGCCGGACTCTGCGCGCAAGGACCAGCGCGCGGCCCGCGAACATCGCAAACGCCAGCCATGGAGTCGCGATGACTGATCGCCCGATGCCGACTCGCCAACTGGGCGTACGCGCGGGCCTCGCCGGTCTCGCCTTGGCTGCACTGGCGGCCGCTCTGTCGGGCTGCGGGGCCAGCACCGCGCTCGGCAACGCGGTCCTCGCTCCCCTGTCGGCCCTCTCCGCCACCGACGTCGTCCTGGAGACCAACATCGAGTCGGCCATCGAAGGTGGTCAAGCTGGAATCTCCGGAGAAGCGGGAGGGGGAGGCTTGACGACGACAGGGCCGCCGAGCACACCCGGGGTGGTCAGTGTCGCGAGCACAGCCGGCGCGTCCGTCTACACGGCTTTCAACCCCGCCGACCGGCACTGCCTCGGAGCACTCATCCTCTCCCCGGGTGCCGCCTACGCGGTGCTCGGAGAGACTGTGCCAGGGAAATACGACTTCTGGTTCGGTCCGACGACTGTGGCCAGCTGCACGGCGAGCACGTTCACGACCGAGTCCACTGTGCCTGCTGGATGGGCAACGGGCGACCCCTCCTCCACCGGCTGGCCGAGCCCCTGAATAGGGCCCGCCGCGCCCGGCCCGGTTGATTCAGCGCCGTGGCGAGGGCACCGTGCCCCAGGTTGCGCCGATCACGTACCCCCTGCCACGGACCAGGCTCCGACGCCACTCGAGCGCGCGATCGCCGGCATAGGCGACACGCTCCACCTCGAGTACGCCTTCCCCACGGCCTGGCCGGAGCAGACTGCGCTCGGTTTGGTTGCATGTGACGGCTCGAAGCCACTCCCTGCCGCCGGTGATACGCAGGCCGAAGAGCTTCTCGAGCAGGCCGTACAGGGACCCTTGTGTCAGGTCGCCGCCTATGAACGCCTGACGTTGCGCCCCATTGAGAACGAGCGCCGACCTGTCCAGTGCGAGCGGCTCGCCGTCCGCGTACCGGATGCGTTCGACCCATTGGACAACCTCTTCAGGTCCTATCCCGAGCGCCAGAGCCGCCGTGTCGCCCGCTGGTGCCTCCTCGAGACGAAGCACGCTGCTCGCCTCGATGAAACCTGCAGCCGTGATCGCCTGCGCGAGCCCCGAGGTCCCGAGGATCGGGGCGTCGAGCTGGCGTCGCACGACGAATGTCCCGCTCCCACGACGGGCGTCGAGTAATCCTTCGCTACGCAGGTGGCGAATCGCCTCCCGGACCGTCGCCCGGCTCACGCCGAAGGTGACGACGAGCTCCGCCTCGGTGGGGAACCGATCGTCAAACTCGCCTGCGCCGAGACCCCGCCGGAGCTCCGCCGCGAGCTGAGCCCACAGCGGCATCGGATCCCTCGTGTCGAGGACCATCACGAAACCCACCTCTCCGATCGGTCGGAACCTCTCCGCCACACGGTCCTCACCCCAACAACCTCCCGAGCAAGAACGACACCAGGATCACCGAGAGCACACTTGTCGAGATCGCTGTGAACAGCCGATCGCGCCGTCGTGCAAAAGCCACTGCACTGGTCACCAGTCCTGCGACCGGAGTCAAGATCAGCACCAGAAGCCCGGCGACGATTATCGCTTCCCCACTGCCGCGCCAGATCCCATCCCACACTGCAGCGAAAGAGTGCGGGAAGCCCGCCCTCGCCCTCAGATGGGCTTGCTCGGCAGCGTGCGAGTCGAACCACTTCGGCTCATCGACGAGGCCAACAACATATCCGGTCAACAGGATTCCCGCGCTCACGAGCACGCCAAGGTGCAACACCTTCCCCACGGCCGCGCGCACGTCACGTGGAGACGGTGGTGTAAGGGCGCCAGCTCCACGCGCCGGCGGCATCGTCAACCGACACCCTTCCAGATCATCTGGACGGCAACCACGCCGAGCACGCTCACAAACAGCAGCCGGAGGCGATCCGCGCGTATGCCGGCCAACCACTTGGATCCCTGGGTGGCTCCCACCAGCACACCGATCGCGACCGGTCCCGCGATGAGTGGATCGATGTCACCCCGCGCGAAGTACACGACCGCGCTCGCTGCCGCGGTCAGACCGATCAAGAGGTTGTGATCGGGATGTGCATTGCCAGGTCCATCGCCGGCACTTTCAGTACGCCCGAGCCGATCCCGAGTAGTCCGCTCAGGACGCCCGCGACGTACATGAGCGCTAGTAGCCCGAGCCCGGTGTTGACCACGACATATGGAACATCCAGTCCTTCTGCCTCGTCGTGGTAGGCAGAATGAAGCGCGAGTCGGTGGGCCAGACTGCCTGGGTGGGCGCCTCCCTCGACGACGCCGGCAACCGCTCCGATTGTCTGCATCGCAGGCATCGGATCTCTCGCCACTGCAGTCCCACGCTTGCGGACCATCTGCACTCCGGAGACCGCGAGAACGACCCCGAACAGAGCGAACAGGAAACGAGCGTCGAACACACCCGTCAGCAAGGCGCCAGTCACCGCCCCGAGAGTCGTCGCAAGGGCGAGAAACGTGGCGACACGCAGATTTGTCATGCTCTCGGTCACGTTCCTCGCCGCACCTGCCGAAGAGGTCGCCGCCACCGCCACGAGCGAAGTCCCGATTGCAAGCCGAATGTCGAGGTGAAAGACCAACGTGAGCACCGGCACGACGACGAAGCCTCCGCCGAGGCCGAGCAGCGAGCCGAGTACGCCCGCCAGGATCGATATCCCCACCAGCACTAGGGACAGCTCGACGATGGTCACCGACCTGAGCCTACAATTGTTCGTACAATCGTACAACCGGACTCTTCACGGCGCCGAGGCAACTCGCGGGCGCGCCGGTGCGCGCCCGGCCGATCGATGTGAAGGGACTCCCCCGCGTCGCGCACCAAACCGTGAGGATCTCAGCGACTAGTGTGCACCGAGCAACAGGTCTCCAGACGCGGAGAAAGGGCCGGTGGGGGGGATACCGGCCCCTTCTCAAGACTCTTCAGTCGCTGGAGGGGGGATTCCGCTACTGAGGTCTGACTACATAGTGCACGATTTCACACCATCAGTCAAACAGTTCTTACCGATAGCTGATATCGTAGTTTGAGATGGAGTTGCGCCAGCTGAGTGCGATCGTCGGAATCGCCGATCATGGTTCGTTTTCGGCCGCTGCCGACGCGTTGCAGACCGTACAGTCGAACATTTCCGCCCATGTGAAGAAGCTCGAGCGGGAGCTCGGCTGCGAGTTGGTCGACCGTTCGACGGGCCAGGTGACCGAGGCCGGAGCGCTCGTCGTGGCCCGCTCGCGTCGAGTTCAGGTCGAGCTCGACGCGATGCTCTCCGACGTGCTCGCGCTGACCCGCGATGTTGCCGGAACCGTCCGTATCGGGATCATCGGTACGACCGCGCGATGGCTCGTGCCCCAGTTGTTGCGAACTGTCCCCCAGCGTTACCCCCACCTTCATCTGGTCTTCGTCGAGCTGACAAGCACCAGGCTCGATGTCCAGCTTGCAACAGGAGAGGTCGACCTCGCAGTTCTCAACCTTCCAGCGACTGGAAGTGATCTCGCGCTGACGCCCCTTTTCGAGGAGGATCTCGTCCTGGTCGTGCCCGTCGAGCACCCGCTCGCAGCTTCGCAATCGGTCAGTCTCCGCGCTCTAAAGGGGATGCCCCTATTGCTTCCCGCCGCCGGGACGGCGTTTCGAGCCGACCTTGATGCCGCTCTCAGCTCCTCTGGCACGACGCTCCTGGCTCGGGCCGAAGTCGAGGGGACCCGCCTCATCGCCTCGCTCACCTTTGAAGGCTGGGGTCCGTCCATCTTGCCGGCGACCGCCGTGCCCGGCTACCTACGCGACAATTACGCGCTCGTGAAAGTCACGGAGATCCCGAGGCGGCTCATAGGAGTCGTCCAGCGGGCGACGGGCCTGCCCTCGGCGCCGGCGCGGGCGGTGCTCGACCTGCTGACCGAGATCGTCTTCGATCCCTCCAGACTTCCAAATGGGCTTACTCCGGTGCCTCCCGACTCTCCCCGCCCTCGCAGCGCTGATGGACGTCGATCAGGCGTAGTCCTGCTATAGCGTCGGCCGTGAAGGCTCCCGCCACATGAGCCACAGCCGCAGTGCCGCTTCAGGCACCGTCACCTCACCTGTCACTTCGAAGCCGCGGTGGCTGTAGAAGGCGACGTTGCTCTCCGTGGAGGACTCGAGATAGGCAGCGCGACCTTCGCGGTCGCAGATGTCGAGCACGGGCGCCATCACCGCTGTGGCGAGGCCCCTTCCTTGCCACAACGGATCAGTGCCGAGTCCACCCAGGTAGTAATGGGGTGTCTTGGGGCGACGGGACTCCACGATCTGCACGAGCCGGAGCGCGGCTCCCGCCCGCCGACCCAAGACCAGGAGCATAGGAAGCTGTGCAACCGCGTCGCGTATCGGGGGAGGACCGGAACAAGGGGGCATCCACAATGCGGTCGACCGGCACTCTTCTGTCGTGTAGGCCAGTCCCCTTTTCATGTAGGTCTGGCGAAGCTGGAGCTTGAAGAAACGCAGCAAGGCTCGCTCACGGGTCCGTGCGTTCGGGAACATGTAAGCCAACATTGGGTCGTCGTGAAACGCTCGCACGAGCGAGGCGGCGGCGACCGGCACATCAGCCGGAATGACCAGGTGAACCTGTGGCACCGCAGGGATGGTAGCTGCGCCGCCACGGTGCGCCTCGTTTGGCCGGGAATCTCAAGCCTCGGGAAGGGGTTCTGGCTTGCATGATCAAAACCCCGTTCTCCGTCAACTGGGACTACCGCTGCCCCTTTGCCCGCAACGCTCACGAACACCTCGCTACCGCTCTCGAGGCTGGTGCCCCGTTCGAGGTCAGTTTCATTCCGTTCTCACTCAACCAAGCACACGTGGAAGAAGGCGGCATGGCTGTGTGGGAAGACCCACGACACCAAGCCGACTTGCTCGCCGTCCAGGTCGGCATAGTCGTGCGCGACCGCTTTCCCGACAGGTTCCTCCGTACGCACCTCGCGCTGTTTGCCTTGCGACACGACCTTGGAGGCGATCTCCGCGAGCAAGGCGCGCTGGCCTCGGTGCTCGAACGGGAGGGTGTGCGTTCCGAAGAAGTCTTCGGCGAGATCAAGAGCGGGTGGCCGCTCGACGAGTTCCGCAAATCTCATGAGGCGGCTGTCGCCGACAATGCCGTTTTCGGAGTGCCGACGTTCGTGTCAGATGGGCAGGCCGCCTTCGTCCGGGTCATGACAAGGCCGGGCAAAGATGTGGGGCTGGCTGCCGCGACGATCGAGCGAATTCTGGACCTTCTCCAAAATCACCCCGAACTGAACGAGTTCAAACACACGTCAATTCCCAACTAAACGTTTTCGGCCCTCCTTTGCTAGGGTCGGTCGCATGCGCATAATTTCAGAGCAAGAGCTCGCGAACCAACTCGGTTCGCTCTCCGGGACAGCGCCACGAGTTGTCGTGACCGGCAACTGGGCCTCGCCCAAGAAGGCACTCGAAATCCTGGATGCGAACCTCGAGAGCTACCGGGTCTTCATGTTGGGCTCCCGCCATCCCATCTCTTCCCGTCCGGGTGTGCGTTACGAGACGCCGTTCGTAGGGGCCGGGATGCGACGATCGCCCCAGCTCGACTACATACCAATGCGACTTTCGCTGGTGCCGCGGCTCTTCGCGATCTCCCGTCAGCCAGACGTCGTCCTCGTCCACACCTCTACACCGAGGGACGGCAAGGTTTCGCTCGGTATCGAGGTCAATGTCCTGCCCGCGGCCCTCGAAGTGGCACGTGCCCGCGGAGCGCTCATCGTCGCACAGGTCAACCGTCAGATGCCCTACACCTTCGGCGAGGGTGAGATCGCGACGGAGATGATCGACGTCGGCATCGAGGTGGACGAGCCGCTCGACACGACCGAGGGACATGCCTCCGACGGGCCAAAAGACCAGATTGGCGAATACATAGCGCACCTCGTGCCGGACGGCGCGACGTTGCAGCTCGGGATCGGCGCGATCCCCGACGCAACCCTCGGGCGGCTCGCGCATCGCCGCGGGTTGAGAATCTGGTCAGAGATGATCAGCGATGGTGTTCTTGCTCTGGAGCGCGCGGGAGCTCTTGACCAACAGCACCAGGTCGTCACTTCGTTCATCGGTGGATCCGAGGAACTGTACAAGTGGGCTGACGGCAATCCCAGACTGCGCATGTTCCGGACCGAGACGACCAACGACCCCGCCATGATCGCGATCAATCCAATGATGATCTCCATCAATGCGGCCGTACAGATCGACCTCTATGCTCAGGCGAACGCCAGCTACGTGGGTGGCCGAATCTTCTCCGGATTCGGTGGCCAGACCGACTTCATCGTCGGGGCGCTGCACTCTGCCGGCGGTCAGGCCATTATCGGGTTGCCTTCATGGCACGAGAAGTCCAAGTCCTCAACCGTCGTCCCGCTTCTCCAGATGCCCGCGACCTCGTTCCAACATTCGGTGGTCGTCACCGATCAGGGCTGCGCCCACGTCTTCGGGCGAAGCCAGCACGATCAGACACGCCTCCTCATCGAAGAGGCTGCCGCTCCCCAGGCGCGCGATGAACTTTGGGAAGCCGCTGGGCGACTCGGTCTCGCCAATTCCAAGCGCGGGACAAAGACGTCTGACAACACCTAGTTGCTAACCCATAAGCAGACGGCAAGCCTGCACCGAGTCGGCTATGCCTCGGCGCTAGAAGCCCGTGGAACGCTCAGTCGAGCGAGATGGGCTCGTCATCGTCGACCAAGCCACCGGCTCCAATCGGAGTCTCCACCGCAAGAGCCGACTTCTCGGCTACCAAGCTGCGGATCCGCTGATGGATCTCGACCATAAGCTCGGGACTTTCCCGTAGGAATTGCTTGGCATTCTCGCGGCCCTGGCCAAGCTGTTCGCCCTCGTAGGTGTACCAGGCACCGGATTTCTTCGCGATCCCCAAATCAACCGCGACATCGAGCACTGAACCCTCTCGACTGATGCCCTTGCCGTAGACGATGTCGAACTCGGCCATGCGGAATGGCGGAGCGCACTTGTTCTTCACCACCTTGACCCGCGTGCGGTTACCTATAACCTCGGCCCCGTCCTTGATGGACTCCAAACGACGAATATCGAGCCGGACTGAAGCGTAGAACTTAAGTGCGCGCCCTCCGGGCGTCACTTCGGGCGATCCGTAGATCACGCCGATCTTCTCTCTCAGCTGGTTGATGAACAGGGCGATCGTCGACGACTTGCTGAGCGTGCCGGTGAGCTTGCGAAGAGCCTGGGACATGAGGCGAGCCTGCAAACCAACGTGAGTGTCGCCCATGTCACCCTCGAGCTCGGCACGTGGTGTGAGCGCCGCCACCGAGTCGACGACAATCACGTCCATGGCCCCGGAGCGGATCAGCATGTCCGCGATCTCGAGCGCTTGCTCGCCAGTGTCGGGCTGGGAGATCAGCAACTCGTCGATGTCGACACCGATGGCTTTGGCGTATACGGGGTCGAGCGCGTGTTCAGCATCGATGTAGGCGCAAATTCCCCCATTACGCTGCGCCTCTGCAACCACGTGCAGAGCGAGGGTCGACTTGCCGGAGGATTCCGGTCCGAACACCTCGATTATCCGCCCTCTCGGGAGCCCACCGATCCCGAGTGCAAGGTCAAGGGCCATGGCACCAGTCGAGATCACTTCGATCCCCATGCCGGTGTGCTCCCCCATACGCATGACCGAGCCTTTTCCGAACTGCTTCTCGATCTGGCTGAGTGCCGCCTCGAGTGCCTTGTCACGCTCCATCGTCGGGTCTCTCTCCTCTCGCACTGCCTGTCGACGGTTCACTTCCGAAATCGGACCTCTCTGCTGTGGTGTTGCCTCGTCCCCGCTCACCGGCGAAGCACCGGCAGGCCGCAACCTACGAAATGGGTATGTCACTCCCGTCACGGGTCCCTGCTGCGAGGTCATTACATCACTGTAGTTCCAAACATATGTTCGTTGGTGGACCTTCGTGCGGGATCTCGCCCAGCGGGACGCCACACTGGACACGCCTTATGGAACCTAGCTTCTGGCGCTCATGCTCCCAGGCCGATCTCAAGGAGCCGGCGCCGCAGCACGTTCATGGCAGAGATCGTCGCGAGTTGCCGGACACGTTCCCGATCTCCCGGCAGGCGAAGCTCGACGGCGTCGGGGGCCGAACCCGGCAGGGCAAGGCCGACGACAACGGTGCCGATCGGCCGACCTTCCTGTTCGGTTGGCCCAGCGACACCGGTCGTCGAGAGACCGACGTCGGCACCTAAAACCTGCCTCGCTCCTTCAGCCATGGCCGCTGCCGCCTCGCGGGACACGACTGGCCCATCCGCCACACCGAGGATCGCCATCTTGACCCCGACGTCGTAGGCCACGATCCCTCCCCGGAACCACTCGCTTGCGCCTGGCACGCCCACAATCCGTGAGGCGACGAGGCCTCCAGTGAGTGACTCTGCAACTCCAAGATTCCAGCCGCGCTCGAGGAACAACCGGCCAATGACACCTTCCATCGTCTCCTCGTCGACACCGAAAACACATTCACCGATCAAGGCGCGCAGCTCAGCTTCCTCGGCGTCGAGCGCCTTGTTCGCTGCATCTTCATCGGCAGCCTTGACTGTGAGACGCAGTTTGATCCCTTCGATGCCGCTAGCGAGAAAGGCAATGGTGGGAACGCCCGGTCCACCCGCCTCGAGCACCTCGACACGGCCCGCGACGAGCTCGGCGAGCCCGGACTCGCTCACGCCCCAGGTCTTCAACGTCCGGCTGCGGATCACAGCCGCTTGGCCAGCGCGCCCCCTCAGATCGGGCAGTACAGCTCGCTCCATCATGTCGTACAGCTCGTAGGGGACTCCTGGGAGCGCGTACATGACTTTGTTCCCGACAGGACAGATGAGACCAGGAGCAGTGCCCAAGGTCTGGCGGATCACGCTGGCGCCTTCAGGCACGTCAGCCTGCTGCTCGTTGTTGGCCGTCATCGTCTGGTTCGATCCACGGGACACAAAGCGATCCCTGATGGTCGCCAAGACCTCGGCGTCGCGGCGGAGTGGGACACCCATGACTAGCGCGATCGCCTCGCGGGTGAGGTCGTCCTGAGTCGGCCCCAGGCCACCGCACACGATCACCGCCTCGTTCCGCTCCAGCGCGACGCGCAACACCGTGACGATGCGCGCGACGTTGTCGCCCACCCTGGTCTGGAAGTGGCAGTCGATCCCCGACAGGGCCAGTCGCTCGCCGATCCAGGCCGAGTTGGTATCGACGATCTGACCAAGCAGAAGCTCGGTCCCGACCGCTACGACCTCGGCGCGCATCGTCTCTCCCTGGATCTGCGCGCGCTCAAGCGGCGTGACGGCCGACGCCGCCGGGCGCGGGCGACTGGGCGCTGGCGAGGAGTTTGCGTGAGTCGCGCAGGTACTCCAATCCGGTCCACAGCGTGACGGCCACAACGAGCCAGAGCACCCAGCCAAGGGCTCGCGCATGGTACAGGCCCACCGGCGGCAGGAAAGCGAGCCCAATCACAATGTCCTGAAGCAGCGTCTTCACCTTCGCCGTGGTCCTGGCCGGCACCGACACGCCGCGGCGGGCAGCGTAGCTCCTGAAGACGCTCATGGACACCTCGCGGAACGCGATCAGGATCACCGGCAGCCAGCCCACCTCCCCGATTGCCGCCAGCGCCGCCAGAACACCGAGCACGATGCACTTGTCGGCCAGTGGGTCCAAAAAAGCGCCCGAGCGCGTGGTGCCGTAACGCCTCGCGACAAAGCCGTCGAGGCCGTCCGATGACGAGCAGATGAACCAAAGAGCCACGAGCAGCCAAGTAGACGGCCCGGTGGCAACGACGAGCGCGACCATGAGCGGTGACGCCAGCAACCTCGCGAGCGTGAGCCCGTTCGCAGGCGTCATCAAAGCCGACGGTCCGAAGACCGTCTCAGACCGACTCATAGTGCCGACTCGCTGATGAGTTCGAATGCTGGCACGGCCTCGAGATCGGGGCCGACAGCGCCCACGAAGCGGACTGGGCCGAGCCACCCCTCCGGGATTGAATCTGGCACGCGAACGATCCCGTCGATCTCAGGAGCTTCTCTGTACGAGCGAGCGTGGCCGCGCCGGTCGACCAGCACGTCGCTCGTCGACCCGACCAGCTGGCCGCGTCGGCGAGCTGTGATCGCTTCTTGCAGCTCCGAGCATTCCTGGAGGCGTTCGAGCGCGAGCGAGCTCGGGACCTGCGAGTCGAGACCGGCCGCCAGCGTCCCGTCCTCGCGAGAGAACTTGAAGAACCCGGCCCAGTCGAGGTTCGCTTCCTCGATGAACCTCAACAATTCGTCGTGGTCCTCCTCGGTCTCGCCTGGATAGCCGAGTATGAACGACGAGCGGAACACCGCACCAGGTTCGAGACGGCGAATCCGTGCGATCCGCTCAAGAAACCTGGGGCCGTCTCCAAAGCGGCGCATAGTGCGCAGCAGGCGTCCCGAGGCGTGCTGCAAGGAGAGATCGAAATATGGGACGCCGGTCGCGACGATTGCTTCGACAAGCCGATCGTTGAGCGAGGACGGATAGAGATACAGCAAACGGACCCGTTCTACCCGCTGCGCCACAGCACCGATTAGATCCACGATGCCGGAACCACTGCTCTCGCGCTGCCTCGGCCCTCCGGTGCGGTCGTGCCCGTACGACGCGAGATCTTGCGCGATCAACACGACCTCGCGCACGTCCAACGCCTCGATCTCCGCGAGGATCGAAGTCGCTGGCCTGGAACGCTGTTTGCCACGAAACGATGGAATCGCACAGAACCCACACCGTCGATCGCAGCCTTCGGCAACTTTGACGTAGGCCCACGGCGCGAATGCTGGTGGCCGAGGCAGCTCCAGCAGATCGAAGCTCTGCGTCAACCCGTCTGTCGGGGAGGTAGTCGTTCCGGCTCGCACGACGCGCTGAGTGGTCTTCATCTCGACGGGCACGCCGAAGCCCGCGACAAGGTCAATCTCGCCGAGCGCGTCCGCAAGCTCTTCTCCCGAGCGCTCGGCCAGACACCCCGTGACGACGAGCCGAGACCCGAGCTTGCGTTGGGCGTGGAGCTCGAGGATCGCCTCGATCGACTCCTCGCGCGCGGCATCTATGAAGGCGCAGGTGTTAACGACAACAAGATCAGCATCGCGGGGATCTTCTACGCGCTCGTAGCCGCCCGCGGCTAAACGGCCGATCAGCTTCTGCGAGTCGACCTCATTCTTCGGACAGCCGAGCGTCGTGATCCAGAAGCGCTCGTCCACCTACGAAGCGTACCAACGCCGTGACGCCGCCCCACTCGGACCCTCAAAGTCGGTCAAGTAACTCCCGACGCTTCTGCTCGTATTCGGCATCGGTGATGACGCCGTGCTGGTGCAGATCGGCCAGTTCGCCGATCTGCTGGGCGACGGTTGGCGCGGGCGGAGTGCGGGGTACCGCCTCGACGACCCGGGGCGGTGCGACACGCGGCGTTGGATCGGTGATGGGCGGCGTTGAGTAGGCGCGCGGTGTCGTGGCGGGCCGTTCATCCTCAGGAGCACCAAATTCCGCGGGGCCATGCGCCATGGGATACCCACCGGAGCTCTGGGCGACAACGCGGTTGATCAGAGACTGCACCTGGTCCGGCTTGCTGATGTCCGGAAATGGGTCCTGACCATTGCGTCCAGCCGACTCGACCGTGAGACTCCCCGCCCGGACGATCCTCTCGACGATGGATTGGTGATATGTCACGTCCTGCACACGTCCGATCGGGATCTCTCTCCCGGTCCTCCGCAGCACACCGGTCCGGTAGACGATCCGCTGAGAGGTGACGACGAAGGTCGTCGTACGCCAGCCGAGATAGCGCGCGCCCAGATAGACGAGTGCGGCGACGCCGACGCCCAGCAGAACCAAGCAGGCAACAATCGGTGCACCTGTCCATACAACGACGACGGCCACACAGGCAGCCAGAACGAGGACCGTGAAGACCGACGGCCAGAACAGATAGGACCAGTTCGGCCTCGAGTCGAGATAGAGCTCCTCCCCAGGGCCCAACAACCGAATCGGGAAACTCATCGCGCCCATCCGGGCGTCGGCCCGCTGCTCATCCGAGTTTGCTCGCAATGGAACCTGCGAGCCTCAGGGCCGACCCGTCCGAACCCGCCGACGAGTACACAGCGGCGGGTCGCTGGATCGCTTCGGTCAACATGTCGAATATCAAAGACGTAAAGGCCAGGCGTGGATCGACCCACAGGTAGTGCGAGAGCGAGCCAGGGATCGTGTTGATCTCGTTTATGAACACGTCCTCTCCGTCGGACAGGAAATCCAGCCGTGCGACGCCCCGCAAACCTACGAGTGAGGCGACTTCGGGTGCCAGTGCGCGAATGCGTTGCTCGAGCTCGGGCTCGATCTGAGCGGGCAACTCACGTGGCGCACTTGTCATACCCTCCGACCCGACGTACTTGTCCTCATAGCCAAGGATCTCTCCCCCACCGCGCGTCCGAAGCGGCCGCTCGACCGCTGACAACTGGAGTTCGGGCCAGCTCCTGAGCGCTACCTGCAAGTCGAACATCTCAGCTTGGTACGGTTCGAGAATCGCCCCCCGACGCAGGTGAGGGTTCGCCGTCAGACGGGCACGAGCGGTATCGAAGTCCGCGACGACCTCGATGCCTATTGACGATCCACCAAAGCGCGGCTTCAGAATGTAAGGGGGCGCAAATCCCGGTTCCTCGCTGTCGACTCCCAGTGGTACGCGCGGCAGCGCCGGCAAGCCCGCATATATCACGAGCGCGCCAAAGGCGAGCTTGTCCATGCCGAGCGCGGCTCCCATCGCCGTCGGACCGGTGTACGGAACTCCCGTGAGGTCGAGAGCAGCCTGGAGACTGCCGTCCTCTCCCGGTCCGCCATGACAGCAGATCAGTAGCGCGTCCAGGTCGAGGTGGTCTTCCCTCCCACGTAACCCGCTCGCAGGTCTGAAAAAACCGCCGCCAGGGCCGCTTATAAGACGTAGGCGCGCCGAATTGGGGGGAACTCCCTCGACGAAGCCCGCCGCCTCGACCGCGACCTGAACCTCGTACCAGTCACCCGACTTGGACCAGTACAGCGAACGTACGCTGCCCATTCCCGGAGCGTGGGCAAGCGCATGCACGGCCTGCAGGCCAGTGAGTATCGACACGTCGTGTTCGGGTGAGGGGCCACCGTAGACAACCCCCACGCGCACGGGCCGACCGCCTCGGTTCGCGCCAACCTCTCGCGCGTCACCCGGGCGAGCCTCGGCGACTGCACGCGGCAAATCGAACGCTCCCCGATCGTCGAAGTCCAAACGACGTGTTCCGCTCTGCCTCATCGTGTGGCCACTTTATGCCACACTCCGAGCGCGGACACCGCCCGAGGATCGCCGGACTTGTGACTCGCCTTCCAGGCGAGCGGCGGCACGCTCAGGGAAAGTGATCCGGGAGATCATTCTCGAACAGCACCGCGTCGCCCGGGCCGAGCTGTTCACGCGTCCAGGCGACAGCCTCCTCCCGCGTACTGACGAGCTTCACCGACAACGGCCGCCCCGCCTGACGACAACCTTCGACGAGCGCGGCCCTGTTGGTTCTTCCGACAATGACCAGGTCTGTCGAGATAGCTGCCGCCCTCTCGGCTAAAGCCGCGTTCTCCATCACCTGTTTCTTGCCGAGTTCAACCATCCCGGGTGTCACTAGAACTCGCCGACCTTCACGGCCCTCCCATACGAGCGCATCGAGTGCGATACGGGCACCAGCCGGGTTCGCGTTGAAGGTGTCGTCGAGCACGACGTAACCGGCCTTGGCCTGGTAGCGCTGCAACCGGTTCGGCACGCTGGGCAGAGAAGCAAGGCGCCTCAGCACCACCTCGGGCTCGATGCCGAGCTCGATCGCCACGGCGACCGCGCAGGCCGCGTTCGTCCGAATCGGCGACGGGGACCCCGGCGCAAGGACAACTACGCCTGCAGTCTTTCCGCCGAGTCGTAGCTCCAGGCCATCACCGCTTTCCAACACGGAAACGTCTGCGTTCTCATCGGTTCCCGAGACGCGCATTACCTTCTGGTTGGCGTCGAGACGTCGCGCGAGCCCGTCGAGCCGCTCGTCGTCGATGTTCAGCACGACCACTCGGGCCGTCGGGGTGATCTCGGCCTTTGCCGCGAGCGTCCTGTCGAGGGTGCCGAAGCGCTCCAGATGCGCCGGACCGATCGAGGTGATGACAGCAACCTCGGGCTTGAGCCAGCGACAGAGCGCCGCGATCTCACCTGGGCCGTAGGCGCCCATCTCGGCCACGAGTACCTCGGTCCCTGGCAAGAGGTGCTCATTCACCGTACGCGCGAGTCCGGCGCGGTTGTTGAAGCTGCGTGGGCTCGCCACGACGCTGCGATGACCTGCGACAAGGTGGGCGACGTAGTTCTTCGTGGTCGTCTTGCCGTAAGACCCGGTGATGCCGACTACGAGTGGCCGAGCGCGTGCGAGCACGGCCGACGCGCGCCCGACGTAGCGTTGTGCGAGCAGGTCCTCGACAGGCCGAAGGACCGCGAGCGCCACGTCGACGAGCAGGGGCACGGCGATCGCGCCCGACGCCGCCGCGACGACGGCGTCGACGGGACTCCCAAAGGCCGCGGCCAGCGATATGCCAAGGCCTTCGAGTCCGACAATGACCAACCCGACCTGAGACATCCGGCGTGTCCACGCCAGACGCGATGTGCGGCCCCGCAGCCTCAGGCCAGCGGGCCCCATTGCCACGACGGCCGCGCTCGCCAGAGCGGCAGCCGGGGCGACTGTCGCTATTCCGGTGCTAACCACGGCCACAACCGCCAGAGCGATGTTCAGCGGCGTGCTGGTCCACCAGCGCCACCCGAAGCGCGCCACAGCGCCGGGCAGATAGTGCTCACGCTGGGCGACTCGAAGCCACCGCAGGTCAGCCAGGATGACCGAGATTGCTGCTGCACCGAGCGTGGCGGCGTTGAGTGGCGTCACGAGATGACGGTGCCTACGGTCGGCGTTGAGAAGATCAAGTCTTCAACCGTTCCATCGCGGCGCGCAGTTCACCTGGCGCTGTAAGAGGGGTCAGATGACCAGCCCCACGGCAAACCACGAGATGGGCGTGCGGCAGCTCCCGTTGCAGCTGCTCGGCAGTCGCCAAGGGCGCTGCCATGTCGTCATCACCCCACACGAGTTCGACCGGGCACCGCACCTCAGCAATCGCCGCACCGTAATCCTCGGCAAGAGTACGCACGAGAATGTCCCGCATGACACCGGAGGCCGCGCGGTAGTCATCGGACCCGTAGCGCTGTCGCAGCGCCTCGAGCCTGTCCCGACCGATCAATCCGCGGGCTGCCAGCCCACGAGCCACCCTGAACCGCAGCAACGGCTTCGCACCGCCGCCAGGGGGTCGGTGTAGCGGCGCTCCGGTCAAGACAAGACCCGCGATCTGATCCGGATGACTCGCGGCAAGATGAACCGCGACGCGACCGCCGAAAGAATGTCCCAGCACGACTACCCGCGCCGACATCTCGTCGAGCACGGCGGCGACTGCCTCCGCGTAGTCGGAGGATCCCCAGACCTCTTCTGGTGCGGCAGCGCTCCCGAACCCGGGTAGGTCTAGGGCGATCGCATCGATCCCGGAGTGCCTGAGAACGGCTTCGAAGTCCCGATGGTCCCGCCGCCATCCGTGCAAGGCCAACACCCATGGAGTGCCCGCGCCATACGACTCCCCGAAGAGGTGTGAGTCGGCGAAAGACGTGAGCATTTCAAGAAGAAACTAACGCGTCGTCGTATGGTCGCACTTGACCACTACGCAGGTCTCGCGCACCTGGCCTGAACCCTGAGGCAACCGACCGCTACGGTCTAATCATGGAGTCGGGCGCGATACGGTCAGATGAGCTGGCCGGACGACTGCTGGCCGGATGCGACCCTCAGCAGCGAGAGGCGATCACCACTGAGGCGCGGCCTTTATGTGTGCTGGCCGCCGCCGGCTCCGGCAAAACGCGGGTGCTCACGCGTCGCATCGCCTGGCGGGTGAACGAAGGCACCGCCTCGGCACCGTACGTGCTAGCGCTCACGTTCACCCGCAAGGCCGCATCAGAACTGCGAGGCCGGCTCGCAAGCCTCGGGCTCGCCGAACCGGCGACTGCCGGAACCTTCCACGCCGTTGCACTCGGAGAGCTCAGGCGACTGGCTGCCGAGCGCGGCGGTCCGCCGCCCGTCGTCATCGCCTCCAAAGCCCGTCTTCTGGCCACCGCCGCGGGCCAGGACTACGGCCGCGACCGCGCCATGCTCGCTGAACTCGCCTCCGAGATCGAATGGGCGCAGGCGCAGTGCCTCACCGCTCGTGAATACTCGCGGGCTGCCAGCATCTCCGCGCGACCTAGCCAGTGTGACCCGACCCTCGTCACGGAGATCTGGAAGCGCTACGACCGGGAGAAGCAACGTCGAGGCGTCCTCGACTTCGATGATCTTCTCCTGCGCTGCGCGACCGAGCTCGAATGCGATGCTGAGTTCGCCGCTTCGGCACGGTGGCGCTTCCGACACCTCTTCGTGGACGAGTATCAGGACGTGAACCCAGCACAAGTACGCCTGCTCGACGCTTGGCTCGGCGACAATAACGACATCTGCGTTGTGGGCGATCCGGACCAGGCAATCTACTCGTGGAATGGGAGTGATCCGCGAGCCCTTGTCGACTTTCCCCAGCGACATCCAGGCTCCCGGGTTGTTCGCCTCGCCGTGAACTACCGCTCGACCGAGGTCGTAGTGGCAGTCGCGTCATCGGTTCTCAAAGGCGAATCGTCCCCCGTCCGCGCTTGGTCGGTCTCCGATGAGTCGGGCGCACCGAGCGCCGAGCCCCGGGACATGCCGGTGCCCGGGAGCTCCCGGGCGGGCGGGCGGGCCCAACCGATAATCGCCTACGAAACTGACCTCGACGAGGCGATAGGCGTCGCCACCGCACTGAGGCGGGCCAGGAGCCCTGGCGCACCCTGGTCGAGCCTCGCCGTTCTGGCTCGGACGAACGCCCAGCTCGTTCTCTTCGAGCGTGAGCTGGAGGCGGCGGGCGTGCCGTTCCGAAGCGGGGGCGGCCGGGCCTTTCTTGGGCGCCCAGCAGTCCGGCGCGCCTTGGATCGTTTGACCAGCCCCTCCGATTCACCTGGTCTTCACGGGTGGCTCGAAGAGCTCGCCACGTCGGGGACCGGGCAGGCTACGGACGTCTCGAACGACGAATGCGAACTCTTCGGCGAGCCTTCAAGCGGAAATGATCTCGCCGACACCGCGCTGCTCGATGTTGATCTCGCCGAATTGGGCGCTTTGGCGGCTGACTACCTGCGCTATGACTCGAGCGCCAGCACGGCCGGGTTCGTCTCCTGGCTCGAGGCGAGCCTGCGCGCCGATCCTCCCCGACAGGTCGGCGACGCCGTCGACGTCATGACCTTCCACCGAGCAAAGGGACTCGAGTGGCGGGTCGTGTTCGTGACCGGGCTCGAGGACGGACTTGTGCCGATCGCCCACGCCCGCAGTCCGCAGGCCGCCTCCGAGGAGCGCAGGCTCCTCTATGTCGCGTGCACTCGCGCCATGGACGACCTTCGTTGCTCGTGGGCACGGGAGCGATCTTTCGGGGGACGCCGTTCGGTTCGTAAGCCTTCGCCCTATCTTGCAGCCATCGAGGCCACCCATCGCGACCTTGTGCGTCTGGCCGAGTTGACACCTGAACGGTCCCGCGCCTCGAAACGAGCTGTCCAGGCCCTTCTCGCGGGCCGTCAACGGGCTCGTGGGGCACCATGACGGGAGGTAAGGACCGGGAGAGCGCCTTGCGATCACGCCGATCGTGCCCTGAGCTAGGTCACACCAGTAGCATGGCGAGCGCACTAGCATGCCTCGTGAACAAGGGTCCCGCCGCCACGGGAGCCGAGAACGTAGCTGCAAAGAATGGCACGTAATGGGCGATTCCGTGAGAAGGCTAGACGTCGAGCGATTGCTTGGAAGTTGGCACGGGAGGAGGGTGGCTGATGCCTAGAGACGGCGACAGCGGAGCGTCGGACGTGGAGGCACGCAACCACTACCTGAGCATCATTGACGATGCCTGGGAGGTCTATCGCGAGGCAGTCGAAGGCGCTTGGGCGGACTACGAGGAAGCACTCAAGCCAGTGCGCGACATTTACGAGGTAGCGCAGACTGCCGCCGAAGAGGCCCACGGCAATGCGATCGACGAAGCTTGGGCCGACTATAAGCAAGCTGTAGCGAGCGCCCCTGCGACAATGCGCCGCGACATCGTTGCCCAGGCACGCGCCACTTACAACGAGTTGGCTGCGCAGATTCGCAAGACATACAACGAGAGCATGGCAATCGCCCGGGACGGCTACCTGAGGTCCGTGGACGAGACGCGGGCGTCCTACCGAGCAGCGGTGGACGGTGAACTTGACGCTCATCGTGAGGCTGTCCGGGTGGCCTGGAGCAGTTACCTACAGGCGGTCGACTCCAGCCTGCTTGCCGAAGATTGAGCTCCCACAACCGACGGATGGTCGTCGCCACTGGTAGATTCTGTCTACCTACTCGGTCAAATGATCGGTGCAAAGGTGGAGTGGGCTTTCGCCTCCGGCGACAGCCCTAAGGCGACTGGACGCAGCCATGCATATCTCAGCCAGAATCGAGTACGCGTTGCGGGCACTGTGCACCCTGGCCGCACGGTCGGGCGAACCACTCACCGCTGAGGAGCTGGCTGACGCCCAAGGCCTTCCCGTTCGCTTCCTGCGGGCGATCCTCAACGATCTTCGCCGGGTAGGGATCGTCACTAGCCAGCGCGGCAACGAAGGGGGCTACAAGCTCGCGCGGCCCGCGACAGAGATCACCATTGGCGAGGTGTTCCGCCGGCTCGAGGGTCCCCTCGCAGAAGTTCGCGGCATGCGTCCCGAGTCGGCTAGTTACGAAGCCGACGCGGTACATCTGCAAAAGGTCTGGGTCGCGGTGAGAGCCTGTCTGCGAGGTGTTCTCGACGAGGTCACCCTCGAACAGGTCGTGTCCGGCAAGCTCCCGAACCAAGTTGTTCGCCTCGTGTCAACTCCTGGCGCGTGGGAACCCCACTGATCCTCCGCTCATCCCGTCTGCCGTTCCCTCGCCATGAGGCCGTCGACTGGCTCGGTCCTTCAGCTCGTCCTTCGAGACCCTGTCACGATCCAACGGCCGTCCACCGCGTAGGGCTCGATCGGGAACCCGAGGGCCAAAAGCAACGGTCCGAGTGCTTCGTTGAGAATGTCCACGGACTCCACACCACCCACTCGCACCGTCTCGTCGGGAAGGACCAAATCGCCCAAGAGCCAGCCAACGACGACGCCTCCGTGCCCGTGCCGGTCCATAGGCACGATAGACAGGTAGCACCCAGAGCCAGGCGAGCCGGCGCCGTCCGGGTCGCGCGACCCGAGACCAAGCTCCTCTATGGCCTCCAGAAGGTCGTTCCGAACCTCGTCAAGCTCGAACCGTCCCGCGCCACCGAATTCCGCTGCGGCCAAACCGTCAGCCCCGGATTCCCCCTCATCTAGCCATGAGGTTCCCGCGCCGTTTGTCTCGGACGTAGATGGCTCTGGCTCAAAGGCTCCGAAGTTCCCGTCCTCTATCTCTTCGCTCATCTGTCCCTGACCATTCGGTGCCCCTCGGCTCGGTCATGTTGTACGCAACGGGGCCGTGCCAGCATCTCGAGCCCGTCCAGCGCCGACTCCTAAACCTATGCTACGTGGCCGTACTTCGTCGGCAGTGGATCAGACCGATTCCGCCGCGCAGTTTCGCGTCCTCGTGAGCCGGTGCGCTGGCGCGCACGCTGGCACTGGAGCAAGCATCTCGTGCCGGGAGGCTCGAGAAGCGCCCAGCGGTAGTCGTCGACAATTATCGCGGAGGCGTCCTCGCAGGTCACGTTGTTCGTACCGGAGCCTCGATAACCAGGTGGGGCCGAGAATTTGCAGAAAGACGCGGCTCATACCAGCTGACAAGGAACAGCAGACGCCGTCCGGGCCGAGCGTCGCCGCCAAGCTCGTAACGGCGGGTGCCGTGCAGAAGGCCTTCGTTGAGCAAATCACCCCTACCTGCTCGTTCTGGGCAGCGTCGCCGGTGGCCAACGCAGTGGCGCTCGGGATCATGAAGGCCCAAGAGGGATTTCCACAGGACGCGTCAAGATCAGCTGGCTGTCGTTGTCGTCATCGTTCCCTGACTTCGAACCTGTCGAGCTGTCGCTCCAGCCGTCGCTAGCCTGGCTCGCCTGCATTAGCGGCTGTTGACGGCCTGACTTCCTGAGCATGTAGGCGCGGCTCCCGACCCTGAACGCCCCGAGCGAACTGCGGGAGAACCGCCCCGACAACGACCGACCTCGTCAGCAGCTGGGGAATCTGCCCTCGCACCGCGCATCCTCCTTACCAACCGCCGAACCGGTCCGGGCACTTGGTCGCCTTGCCGAGTGAGCCTTGCAACGGTCCCTGCGTGCAACCATGGGTGATGTCGCCTTCCTGCGCAGGATTTCTGCCGTCTGGACGTTAGATATCTCGTGATGAGGCTTGAAAGCGACAGCTCTGAAAGATCGTACTTAGAAGAAATCAGTACAGAACTAACTGCGCAAGGAGCCGAGCGGGACATCACCGCCGGAGCTTGATCCTCTATTGCTGCCAAGCCCGTATTCCTTAAGCCCTCCCGGTCCCACAGCGATGCCTCCGGCCATCTCTACTGCACTGCTGTGGCCCGTATTGCAGGGCATCGCTCTTGAAGCCAGTTACGGAGGTCAACTGCCTGGCTCAACTAGCTCAAGAACCGCCAATCGACGTCGATATTACTTCTCGACGGCGGACCAGCACTACGACTTGAGTGACGACTGAGAGCACTACTCCTGAGGGACATGGACCGACAACCCCTTTGTTACGAGTCGCCTTATCAGCCGACAGAGCCGCCTCTATCGGCCCGACGCGGCACCTCCCTCCGCGGCGACAGTGGCCGACGTGACTCCGGGCCTTCCCGCCTGATCTTCCATCTACAGTTCGAGCACAGCGGGTGGAAGGCAATCGTCGTTCTCGTCCTAGTGGCCGGTCTGACTATTTCCTTCGCGAGCACTTGGGCGTGGTACGCCTACACGAGCTCCCTGAGTCATCAGGCGGTGGCGTCCTCGCTTGCAGAGGTGAAATCGATCCTGGGAACGACGCTCGAGCGTGACAGCGACCTCCTAGCCACCGTGAACGCGGTGGTTGCAACCCATCCCCAGATCACGAACGCCGAGCTGGCAGCCATATTGTCAAAACTCGACCTCTCCCAGCGCTACCCGGGAAGCTTCGCCTTCACCTATGTCGAGAACGTCGGTCGTCCCAAACTGCAGGAGTTCGAAGCGATAGCTGCGCGCGATCCTCCCTTGGGGGTGACAGTCGCAGACCCGGCAGTGGTGAGGGCCTCGCTCAACGGCCGATCCGGTTACTGCCTGACGCGCCTGGTCGCGGTCGAGATTCTCGGGGAGGGGATCCTCAAGAACGTCCTGTTGGCCTGGATCTCGCCCTATATCTCGGCGCACTTCAACTTCTGCGCCTCGTCCTTCGTGAGCCTCTTCGACACCTCAGCCAAGACGGGCGCGTCCGTAGCGTCGTCTCTCGTCAGCCTGATACGACCCGCTCCGGGTCTGCCGGACATACCCGAAACGCTTCACTCACTTCTTCTGCGACTCCCGATCTTCTTGGAGCTCAGCCCCGTCTACTCAGGCACACGTGTGCCCACCACCACACGAACCCGGGCAAGGGCCCTCGCCGGTTGGACGATGGCCGTCTTCGATGCCGACCAAATTCTCAGTCCCGCGCTCGTCGGAGACAAGACTGCCTCCTTGGTACTTGCTTACGTGCCGCCCGGAGGCAAACAGGCAGTACTGGCCCGCGCTGGGCGACCCCAACCGGGAGCGGCCACGAAGACTCTGACCTTCCCCGCCGACCCTGGCTGGGTCGTCCACGCGGCAGTAACCGGCAGGGACAACGGACCCTCCCCTGCCATCCAAGCGCTGGCGGTGTTCCTGGGAGCCCTTGCACTGACGATGCTTCTCGTCGTCTTGTTGAGTCTCCTCATTCGCTCCCGCCGCTCAGCGCTGGAGCTGGTCGAGGAGCGCACTGCCGAGCTGCGCCACCAAGCCCTTCACGACTCGCTCACCGGCTTGCCCAATCGTTTCTTGGTCAACCAGAGGGCGCACGATCTAGTCAACCGGGCCCGCAGCGGTGGACTGCCCGTCGCCGTGTTCTTCATTGACCTCGACGATTTCAAGAAGGTCAACGACACCTTGGGCCACGACGCCGGGGACGGGCTCCTTCAGGCCGTTGCTGCCCGGCTCTCCGAATCGGTGCGCAGCTCCGACACGGTGGGTCGCCTGGGTGGCGACGAGTTCGTCGTCTTGTCCGAGAACTCCTTCTCCGGCGGTGGGCTCGGTGTCGTTGCCGAGCGGCTTCTCGCCGTCCTGCGTGAGCCCTTCAGACTGGGCGACGCGACTCGGACCACGCTGTCGACCTCGGCCAGCATCGGCATCGCCACCGGCATGGGTTCCAGCCCGGAGGAACTCTTACGCAACGCGGACATTGCAATGTACAGGGCCAAGTCGATGGGCAAGAACTGCCATGTGCTCTTCGAACCTGAAATGCACGAAGTTGTCAAGAAGCAGCTCACGATGGAGACGGACCTGGCAAGGGCTCTTGCCAACAGGGAGTTCTACCTCGTCTACCAGCCGATCGTTGATCTCGAGACTGGGATGCCGCGAGACGTCGAGGCCCTCCTGCGCTGGCGCCACCCGCAACGTGGGGTGGTTGGCCCCGTCGAGTTCATTTCTGTCCTGGAGTCCTCCGACCTGATCATCGATGTTGGTCGCTTTGTCCTGATGGAGGCCTGTCGTGCCGTCAAGGCCTGGCACGACCGGGGAAGCTCGGTTGGCGTATCTGTCAATGTCGGTGCGCGCCAGCTGCACCACGACGTGCTTGTCGATCACGTCCGCGAAGCCTTGGAGGCCGCAGCTCTGGACCCGAAGTTCCTAACAGTCGAAGTCACCGAGTCGATGTTGATGATCGATCCCAAGGTGACTGCCCAGCGCCTCGAAGCCCTGTCGAACATCGGCGTTCGCATCGCAATCGACGACTTCGGCACCGGCTACGCCTCGCTCTCCTACCTGCGAGAGTTCCCGGCTGACATCTTGAAGATCGATCGGTCCTTCGTTGCTCAACTGGCGACCTCGACGGGAACCACTTTCCTCGACGCCCTCATTCAACTCGGCAAGTCCCTCGGCCTCGTGACCATCGCGGAGGGAATCGAGCAGGTGTCGCAGCTTAGTCACTTGAAGGCCAAAGGCTGCGACTGGGGTCAAGGCTTCTTGTTCTCCGAGCCGCTGCCGGCGGAGGAGGTCGAGCAGCTGATCAGGTCTTTGCGCTACGACATGGCAGGTTCGCTTTCCTCGAGCGTAACCGCCCCCTAGCCTGCCGCCAGGGGGTGCCTCGTTGCCGCTTCGCTAGTCAGGCGCGAGCCGGAGCGCTGTCCAGGTCCGGCACAAGTCGCTTGGGAGCGCTACTCACTTCCACCAATGTCACGCCGTGTGGCTCGACCGCCAGCGGGTATTCCAGCGTGCCGTCCCGGGACGCTACGCACTCGACCTCCACTTCCGGCTCCATGCGACCTTTCAGCACCTCGAGGTCGCAAGGCCTGATATGCGATGGAGCCCCCATTGCGACCCACGCGTCGTAGACGCTGCCGTGCTCACGATCGAGTCGACTGGTCTGCACACGGACGGACCCGGTCAGCCCCGACACTCGCAGCCGGAAGTGTTCAGCTCGCCCAGGCTCGAAGAGCTCGTAGATCTCACCCTTGTCGCGTTCGTCGGGAAGCCTTTCCCGCCTGAGCTGCGCTGGCGAGGAGTCGCCACGGTAGTGGCGGTAGTTCCACACGAGGATGGCCAGAGTTCTGTCTTCGCGTCTTGTCGCAGCGTAACTCTCGCCGCTGGACAGCTCCTCCGAACCTAGGCGCGAGAGGAACCAGTAACCGTGATAGGCGGCCTTCTTCAGTGACTGCGCGTTCAGAAGGCCAAATCCGCCATGGAACGGCCCGTCGCCGAGCCGGCTCTCCTCGAAGATATCGCTGACCGCCCAAAAAGCTAGCGAGTCGGCGTGCCCGCGGGCGAGCCAGTTGTTGCGCACGATGAACGGTGCCATAAATGCCGTGTCGTGCGCTGGGTCCCGAGGACTCGGACTGCTGCTCCACTCGGTGTAGTGCCGCTCTAGTCGGGAATAGTCCGTCTCAGCGAGTAGATCGTCGACTCCCCGAAGGTCGACGCCGAGGCGATCCGGGCCGTCCCAGGTCATGTCGCCTTGGCCAGTGAGGTCGACGGTGTGAATGGTGGGATAAGGGTGAGTCGAGAAAAAGTCGATCGGAATGTCACGTCGACGACACTCGCGCAGGAACTTGTGGCCCCACGGCGACTGCCCTGCTGCCGCTCCGGCCCCCGAGGAGGCAGGTCCGCCAACCCGCAATCCGGCGTCGATGTTCTTGATCACGTGCGCCGTGCGCTCGTAGAGCTCTAGGTAGGTGGGAAAGTCAGCGTCCTTCCAGAAGACCTCGAGGTTCGGCTCGTTCCACACCTCGAAGTACCAGCGACGCACCTCCTCTACGCCGTACCTCTCGATGACGTGATCGACGAACCGCGCCACGAGTAGCTCCCAACGGGCCCAGTCCTTGGGAGGAGTTATGTTCCCCCGCCACCAAAACACGGTCTCGGTCCCGCTTGCAAGGTCGTAGGGCATGAAACCCAGCTCGACAAACGGCCTGATCCCGATAGAAAGCCAGTGGTCGTAGACCATGTCTACGTACTGCCAGTTGAAAACGGGCACTCCACCGCTTTCGCGATAGACCATCATGTCCTCGTGGAAGACGCCGTGCATGCGTATGTACGAGAACGGCATGTCGCCCTGCAGCATCTCAAGATGGCGTTGGAACTGGGCATGAAGGGCCTCGGCCGTACGGCCTCCGCCCACGCACACGCGCCAATGCGGAAACAGGGAGGAGCCGTCGCTCGTGCTGTCCACAACGATGTCGTGAATCACGTTTGTCCCTGCAGGCTGCCGGAAGTCCCGGGCGCAGCGCAGGACTCTCTGACGACGAGTGAAGTCGCCAGCTCGACGCGCAACGCGTCCAACGGGCTGCCGTCGATCTGGCGCAGCAACATGGAGACGGCGAAGCGTCCCATGTCCGCGAGTGGCTGACGGACCGTTGTGAGCGGCGGGATGACCAGCGGTGCCACCAGCACGTCGTCGAAGCCCACAACGCTGATGGCGTCCGGGACACGCACGCCGCGAGCCCGCAGGGCGCTATAGCAACCGAAGGCCATCGTGTCGTTGCCTGCGAAGATCGCTGTCGGCGGGTCGGGCAGGTCGAGCAGTGCCATTGTCTGCTCGTAACCGGACTCGTGGAGGAACGTGCCCGGACGAACCAGGTCGGGGTCGACATCAATACCCTCAGCCTTCAGAGCCTCCCGATACCCGCTGGCCCGCTCCTGGGCGCAACCGAGCGTGGGGCTTCCGCCGATGAAGGCGATCCGACGGTGACCGAGCGCGAGGAGGTATTCGGTGGCACTGCGCGCACCCGCCCAGTTCGTCGCTCCCACTGACGGCACCTGAGGGCCGAGCTCGCCTTCGTGGTCGACCACGACGAAGGGAGTCCGACGTCGACGCAAGGACTGGACACGATCCGACTGACCCTGAGCCAGCACCAAGATGGCCCCGTCGGTCCACCCGTCGGAGATTTTGGCCAACCACTGCCGCTCGTGCTGGTCTTCGCCGTGAGTCGCTGAGACAACGAGGCGGAGACCAGTCGGCTCCAATGCTTCCTCGACGCCTCTGATGATCTCGAGGATGTACGGCGAGTCGAGCGACAGCACGACAAGATCGATCAGGCCGTGACGACCCTTGCGCATCGCACGAGCGGCTCGGCTTCGAACAAAGCCCGACTCGGCTACGAGTTGCTCGATCTTCTGACGTGTGGCGGGCGCCACATCCGGCCGTTTGTTCAGGACTCGAGACACTGTCATCGCCGACACTCCGGCTGCCTCCGCGATCTCTCGGATCGTGAGTCTCTGCTCGGTCGGATGATGGGATGCCATGTTCGCTCAGCGTTCTACGTTACCGTTACGACAACTGTCAATGGACTACTTGACGCGCACGATATCGACCTTTCTGCCGCGGGTCAAGCTTAACCGGCGCCTCGGCTTCCGTTCGGCTGTCGACAACCAGACCTGTCTGCAACGTCCTTGACAAGGGAAAATACTCGTAATCAAGTCGAGACAATGCGCTTGCGCCACGCCGATCCCGGTGCTATCGTTTACCGTTAGCGTTAACGGAATAGGGCTGTATAACGCCCCTAAACGCAACGGTGCGTGGTCGGACAGAAAGGGGAAGATCCAAGCGGGCACCCAGGGGGCAGGACCGTCGGCCTCGCCGACAGGACGACCGTCTTGAGAACGGCCGGGAATAGTCACGTTGGCGTGTGGTGACACCCTGTTGTTTGTGCATCGAGTGGCCCCTTCGGGGACGGTTACCGAAGCCGCCATCACATATTCGCGACCGCCCTGTCCGGGCAAGGCTCTCCGCTAGACGGGGCGGTCGACTTAGTGAGAAGGGAACGAAACTTGATCCGCGAATCTCTCAGCCGCATAGGGAGCAGGCGCTTCGGCTCCGTGCTCGCCGCGTTCGCCGTAGCGGCTTTCATAGTCGCCGTACCCGCAATTGGAGCCTCGAGCGCCTCGGTGCACTCGACGGCGCCAACAGCCTCCATCAACGTCTGGATGGTGGACAACGGCGCGAACGTCAACAACCTGTGGACCCAACAGGCAACCAGTTTCGATGCCGCACACCCGGGTGACCACGTGAACGTGAGCATCACCCCGTCCAGCAGCAATACCTACCAAGTCAAGCTGCTGTCTGCGCTCGGGACGAACAACCCGCCGGCCCTCTTCTTCTCCTGGGGTGGAGGAACACTCCAGCAGTTCATCCAGGCAGGAAAGGCACAACCGTTCGCGGACGCAGGCATGACAGACGCCGGCAGCCCCTCCTGGACGAAGGACTTCCTCTCCTCCAGTCTCGGCCCGGTCACCTTCAACAAGAAGGTCTACGGAATCCCGATCCTCGGGACCCAGCCGGTGCTCTTCTTCTACAACAAGACCGTGTTGGCCAAGTACCACCTCGCCTTCCCGCAGACGGTGCCGGAGATGCTGAGTGACGTCAAGATCCTCGCCGCGCACAACACCGCCCTCATCGGCCTCGGCAACGTGGACAACTGGGAAGGCCTGATGTACCTCGAGTACTTCGCCGACCGCGAAGGTGGCCCGTCGGTCTTCTTGAACATCCAGGCCAACAAGAAGAACGCCTGGTCCAACCCTGCGATCGTCAGCGCGCTGAAGGACATCCAGACGCTCGTCAAGGACAACGCGTTCCAGACTGGATACGACTCGATCAGCTGGGGAACTGGCTTCGTCGACGCCCTTGTGTACCAAGGCGTTGCGGCAATGGAGTTGATGGGCGACTGGGACCTGGGAATCATGCTCTCGGACAACGCCACCTTCGTCCACTCCGGTCAGCTCGGAATCGGTGCATTCCCGACAGTTCCGGGCGGCAAGGGTAACGCGAACGACCTCGAAGGCAACACGACGAACTACGTCGCCATGGCCACCAAGATCACGTCTGCGCAGACTTACGTCGCCGAGCAGTTCGCCGCCTCGGTGTTCAGCAGCAAGGCGTATGCGGCTGCTGAGGTGAAGGACGGACTCGTGCCAATGGTTGCCGGTTCGGCGAGCCTCCTCAATGCATCCCCGCTCAAGAAGTACCTAGTGCCGGTTTACAACATGGTCGCGAAGGCTCCCTACTTCCAGTACTCCTGGGACCAGGCCCTCGGCCCAGTCAAGGCCACACCGATGGTCACCAACCTCGGCAAGGTTTTCGACCTCACCGAAACGCCAGCTCAGTTCGTCAAGATCATGAACGGCTACCAGACCGGCTCATAGCAGCGAACACAGGATCCTCTCGGATCCAATGCCCTGACGATCGGACTACCACTCGTCCGGTCACTGCTGGGAGAGGTCCCATCGCCTGAAGGTGGCGGGACCTCTCCCTAAAAGTGAGAGGTATGAATGGCGACCGTGAGCACTGTCCTCAGCAACGAGCGAGCGGTGGCACCGGTCCGTAGACCGAGATCCGCCAGGCGCCGCATGCTCCTGCTCGCCGACGTCGCGGGACTTTCGCCAACCCTGTTGCTTTACGGGCTGTTCATCGTGATCCCAGTGTTGTTCGCGATCTTCCTGTCCTTCACAACCTGGGACGTCGTCGGGCCGTTGCGATGGGTCGGGGTCGCCAACTGGTCGCGCTTTTTCTCAGACCCCGGGGCGCACCATGCCCTCCTCGTCACCTTGGAGCTTGTAGGGCTCAGCTGGTTGGTGGAGACACCGTTGGCGATGGCTCTCGGCCTTTTCATAGCCGGAACGCAACGCTACCGATCCGTGTACGCGGCGATCTACCTGCTCCCGTTGCTACTTTCGACCGCCGGCATCGCCCTCATGTGGCAGGGAGTACTCAGTCCCGAGTTCGGTGGCCTCGCCTGGTTCTCCTTCCACCTGAAACTGAGCTTCTTGAACCAGAACTGGTTGGGGAGCCCCGGCATCACCCTCTACGTCCTCGTTGTGATCATTGCCTGGCAGTTCGTGCCCTTCCACGCCCTCATCTACCAGGCTGGCAGGCGCGCGATCCCCCGTGAGATGTACGAAGCCGCGCGGGTGGACGGAGCGAGTTTGGCGCAGACCTTTCGTTACGTGACGCTCCCCCAGCTCCGCTACACCATCGTCACCTCGTCCATGCTCATCGTCGTCGGATCGCTCACCTACTTCGACATCATCTTCATCCTCACCGAGGGCGGCCCCGGCGACACGACACGCGTGCTCTCGTTGTACATGTACGACACAGGCTTCCTACAGACCGAATTCGGCTACGCCAGTGTGTTGGCGGTCGTACTGGCGGTGCTTGGCATCGCCGTTGCGCTCCTGCTCATCCGCCTCACGGGCTTCGGCAAGATGGACAGCGGTAGGGAGGGGATCTGGTGAGTGCCGCCACTGCGAGCCCAGCGGTCTTCGAAGCTGTCGCCTCCAGGCCCATTGCCGCTCGCGTAGTGCGAGACGGAGGCGGCAGGACGCGGCGCAGGCGAGCAACCGGAGTTGGAGGGGGCCGCGCGGCGCGTTTCGCAGCCTTCGTGCTTGGCACAGTCTGGCTCGTGATCGTCCTCCTACCCATCTACTACATGGTCTTGGCGAGTTTCCGCACCCAGGGACAGTACCTGAGCGGCAATCCCTGGCTCCCCACCGGTGGCCTCAGCTTGTCCTCCTACGGCACGGTCTTCTCCGCGACCGGGCTCGGCATTGATTTCCGCAACAGTGCCATTCTCACTCTTGCCACGATCATCATCGTGGTGCTGTGCTCCCTCGGCGCGGCTTACCGAATCGTCCGGCGCGCTTCGCACTTTGCAGCCGTCTCCTTCCGCCTCATCCTGTTCGGTCTCGCCGTGCCCATCCAGGCGATCATCATCCCGATCTTCATCATCGTTGTGAAGATGCACCTTTACGACACGCTGATCGCCGTAATCCTGGCGGCCAGCGCGTCCCTCATAGCAGTGGCTGTGCTACTCATGGTCAACTACGTCCGGGCCATTCCTCGCGAGCTGTTCGACGCCATGACCGTTGACGGTGCCGGCGAGTGGACCGTCTTCGCGCGCCTGGTCTGGCCGATGGCGCGGCCCGTGCTCGCCGTAGTGAGCATCTTCGCCGGGCTAGGCGCCTGGAACAACTTCCTGCTCCCCCTCATCCTCACCCAGAGCAACGCCAACTCCGTGCTACCTGTAGGCCTTTACAAGGTGGCCTCGACATCGCAGTACGGCATCGACGTGCCTGTGGTCATGGCGGCGGTCCTGCTCTCGGTGCTGCCTCTCGTGCTCCTCTACTTCGGGTTACGTCGCCAGTTCGTGCAAGGGCTCGGTGGTTTTGCAATACGTTGACGGTCGACCCGGGATAGCGGGTCGGGAAGGAACTGGTTTTCCGATGGACGAGGACATCTTCTTGCGCACCAATGGGCCACAGATCGGGACGCGATCAGGTCGCACCGTCAAGCTGCGCGGCGTCGGGATCGGTGGCTGGATGAACATGGAGAACTTCATCACCGGCTACCCCTCGACCGAGTCGCTCCAGCGCCTGGCGCTGCGTAAAGCCCTCGGGGACGACGGCTATCGACGCTTCTTCGATCGCTTCCTCGACGTGTTCTTCGGAGAAGACGATGCCGCATTCCTCGCCTCACTTGGCCTCAACTGCGTGCGGCTGCCGCTCAACTATCGCCATTTCGAAGACGACATGGCGCCGTTCGAGATGAAGCAGGAGGGGTTCGAACTGCTCGACCGTGCGGTCGAGCGTGCAGCCCGCCACGGCCTGTACAGCGTCATCGACCTCCATGCTCTGCCCGGTGCCCAGAACCAGCACTGGCACAGCGACAACCCGACCCACTGGGCCGCGTTCTGGACGCACAAGCACTTTCAAGACCGGGTGGTGAACCTCTGGGAGGTCCTGGCGCGCCGCTACCGCCATCACCCGTGGGTCGCAGGATACAACCTTGTGAACGAACCGGGCGACGCCCGCGGCGATGCAATCTGGCCCTTCTACCAGCGGTTGTACGAAGCCGTACGAGCTATCGATCCCGAACACATACTCTTCCTCGACGGCAATCGCTATTCGACTGAGTTCGGCATCTTCCAGCAGGTGTGGCCTAACACCGTCTACGCGTGCCACGACTATGCGGTCCCAGGGTTTCCCGATGGCGGGGACTACCCGGGGCTCAGTCGTGGCGAGTACTTCGACCGCGGCGCTCTTAAGCGGCAATTCCTTGAGCGGACACAGTTCATGCGTGAAACCAATACTCCAGTCTGGGTCGGAGAGTTCGGCCCGGTGTACACCGGTGACGTGGCGCGCGATGGGATGCGGTACCGCATGCTTGCTGACCAGCTGGACATTTATGGCGATTACCAGGCGAGCTGGTCCCTTTGGACCTACAAGGACATCGGTTTGCAGGGTCTCGTCTGCGCTGATCCCGCCTCGCCATATGTGCGGCGGATACGCCCCGTGCTCGACGCGAAAGCCCGTCTCGGGGTTGACGCCTGGGGATCCACAGACGCCGGTGTCCGCCACATCATGTCACCCATAGAGGAGACCTTCCGCGAGGAATTCCCTGACTTTCAGCCCTTCCCTTGGGGCCAGGACTCCTGGATCGCTCTTGTCGTGCGCCACGTCCTGCTCGCCGAGCCCCTGGTCGGAGAGTTCGGGCGCTGTTTCGAGGGCGTGGCGGGCGATGAGATCGAGGCGCTTGCCGACTCATTCTGCTTCGCAGCCTGCTCACACCGCGAGCCGCTACTCGAGCTGCTGCGTGCGGCGAGCGCTGCTAGCTGACCGGTTCCCGCGCTCTCATGAGACAGGGGGTCGACGCCATCCAGATAGAGGCGCCCGCACGAGGGTTCGTCACCGCGACGCGTGCTACCAACTGGGAAGAGTCACTCATCAGCGGAAACGGCTGCATCGGGGCCCTGGTCCTCGGCGACCCGGCCGACGAAGTGGTTACCTTCAGCCATGAGCGGCTGTTCCTGCCGATGACGCCTGCCCTGCAGCCCATCCCGATGGCTCGCCACCTGGCACAGATGAGGGCTCTGCTGTTCGCCGGCCATTACCAGGAACCAGCCGACCTTGCCGTAAGACTCGCGGATGAGAATGGTTACGGAGGCTTCCGGTGGACGGACCCGTTCGTCCCTGCCTTCGACCTGAGAATCAGGGAGACTGTTCACGGAGAGCCGCGGAACTACCTACGGGGAGTTGCGTTCCAATCGGGTGAAGTACGCGTCAGCTGGCACGACGACCTTGGGGCATGGTGTCGTCGTTTGTTCGTCTCGCGCACCGACGAGGTGGCGGTGCTGCAGCTAGTTCCCGCCGGGCCTGCACAGCTCGACTGCTCGGTGAGACTCTCCCCCACACCGGGTCCGCTGGATACCGGCGGGTCTGTCAAGTCTTCCCTTTCGCGAGTCGCGGAGGCCGATCGGCAGCATGTCGGTCCCGTCCTTGGCTACCGAGCGATCTTCAGACATCCAAACGGTCGCGGCGCTATCGGATACCAGGCGGCCGCGAGAGTGGTTGTTGACGGTGGTCAGGTCGTCGCAGAGCAGGAGCAAATCCGAGTTAGCAGCGCCGATCGAGTGACAGTCCTCGTCGGATTGGAGGTGCTCACGGACACTGTGCGCCCGGGCTTCGCCGACCTTGTCTCGCGCCTGAACGACCTGGATGCGGACTATGACGAGTTGCTCCTCGCCCACACGACCGTGCACGGAGGACTCTTCTCCAGAGTCCGCCTCGATCTCGGCGGACAAGACTCGGCCTCCTCTACGAGCGAAGAGCTCTTTGAAAGATCGCGCGCCGGTGTAGCTGATCCGGCGCTGCTCGAGAAGGTCTTCGACGCGGGCCGTTACGCCATTATCTCGAGCTCCGGCACTCTACCGCCAAATCTGCAAGGCGTTTGGGCCGGTTCCTACACTCCCGCCTGGTCTGGCGACTACACACACAACGGCAACGCCCAGATAGCACTAGCTGGCCTGTTGAGTACGAGTACACCAGAGTTGTTTCTCGCCTATTTCTCCTACCTAGAGTCAATGCTGGCTGATTTTCGCGAGAACAGCCGCGCCCTCTTTGCCTGCCGCGGTGTCTATGTGCCGTCCCGGTTCAGCACTCATGGATTGCAGAACCATTTCAACGAGATATGGTGCCACGAGTTCTGGACAGCGGGCGCAGGATGGGCAGCTCGACTGTTCTATGATTATTGGCAGTACACCGGAGATGATGATTTCTTGTTGCGGCGCGCCCTACCGTTTATGCGAGAAGTAGCCGACTTCTACGAAGACTTTCTCATCGAAGATGAGGCCGGGCGATTGGTGTTCGTGCCCTCTGTGTCGCCGGAGAACCATCCTGGCAATTCGACTTCACAAGCGACGCTCAACGCCACAATGGACATTGCCGTTGCGAAGGATCTCTTTCGTAACCTGATCGTTGCAAGCACTGCGTTCGGCATCAACATGGACAAGGTCGAGTCTTGGAGAGCCCTGCTCGGTCGGCTGCCCAAGTATGCGGTGGGCGAAGACGGTGCCCTCGCGGAGTGGACCTGGCCTGCGCTGGGCAACAACCAAGCACATCGCCACGCATCGCACCTCTACCCCCTCCTGTACGAGGTCGACCCCGAGCTGCGGGGCGACGAGCATCTGCTGCAGGCTTCTCGGCGGGCCGTGGAGTTAAGGATGCGTTGGCGGCGGCAAACAGGCAACGGAGAGATGGCATTTGGCGTGGTGTGGCTCGGCCTGGTTGCAGCACACCTTGGCATGGCTGATGCAGCTCTGGAGGCGGTGACGCAGCTCGCGACACGCTATTGGCGTCCATCTCTGGTGTCGACTCACGACTCGTTGCTGGCCGCGGGCGGCCAAGGTGCGATATTCAATGTCGACGCCTGCGGAGGTCTTCCCGCGCTCATCGCCGAGATGCTCGTACAGTCTTCGATTCGGACGATAAGCGTTTTGCCGGCTTGCCCCGACGAATGGAAGTCGGGATGCATCGAGGGCGTCACTTGCAGAGGACAGGTCGTCGTCGACCAGTTGAGGTGGGAACCGGGTAGGGTGACCACCGTCTTGCGATCGCCGAGGGAGGTGTCACTCGAGCTCGTGTTCCCAGGGCGGCCGAGAGTGCTGCACATAGATGGCCGGCCCGCCGACAGCGCGACTCCGACAGGCGACCGGGTGCTCCTGACTTTGAGGCCAGGGATTATAGAGACGGTTGAAGCCGTCTTTGATTCCTAGACACGTCATGACGACCACTTCTGAGCTTGTGTGGGGATCTCGGCCGGTTCAGCTCTCGATTCCACTCCACACCTGCCGAATTCGAACCGAGTAGACGGGTGAGTCGAAGGAACAGTTGACCGAACCTTCTGGAAGTGGCAACGGTTAGCCAGTAGATTTTCAGATCGCCATAGACGGTCGCGGCGCGGGGGGAGGAGTGCCGGGGGCTGTGAAGGGCCGCTGAGAGCCCGGACCCGAAACCTCGGTGCCGAGGACGGCAGGCTCCTCTGGATACCGAGATGAGTGGGTTCTCGGCCAGATGGTCACCCTCGCAGGCAAGTTGAGGTCGTGCACCCACCCAATTTCATCGGGCTCGCGACGCGAGCTTGCGAAAGGTTAAGAGTTCCCTTCAGGTTGGGACAATATTCGCCCTCACCCATGTGGATCTCGGCCAATTACCAATAGAGTGGCCTTCGACCGGTGCCCGGGCCGGGGGGCGAGGAACTCAGGTCCGGGCGCGGGTCGGGACTGGTGTCCGCTGTGCGGTGTGACCGCCCCGCAGAGGGTCCGACACGACGTCGCCTCGGGACTCGGACCGGGCACACTGACACTGCTATGCGAATTTTGTGTCCCTGTGTTGAGGCGCAGTTCAGGCGAGCTGTCGCGCTGAGGCCGCCGCGCTCAACTCGGGCGAGCGCCGCCACGATCGGGCGTCCTAGCCGCACTGGCTTGGGTGAACTGCGGAAACGGCCAGTGGCAGGTCGATGTACTCGATGTCGCGCATCGTCGCGATCTCCGTTACATACGGGTACCCCTGCGCGATCCACTGCCACAGCATCTCGCTCGAGAGCTGATCGAATCCCGCTCGTCGTCCTCGATGGCGGGGTCGAGGAAGCCGATGGTCTCCGGAGCCATCTGCTCACTCCTCGATGAGCGTGACTGCGCTGCCGGCGTGCACGAGCACCAGGTCTCCCGGCTGCGGCGTACCTATCAGCGTCGTGTCGATCCCTTCGACACCGGTGGCCATCCGGACGCGCGCTTGGTACCCAGGGCCTGTCTCGACAACCTCGGCCAGGCGCCCCTCGTCGGAACAGGTGATACACACCTCGTAGTCGCAGGCAGCACTGCTGGCGGCGGCCACGGAACCGAGTAGCCGGGGATGCTCGATCCAGTTGTGCGTGAGCTCCCAAAGCAGATGGGAGACGAGTGCGAAACCGCCCCCGTAGGCCGAAGGCGCCAGTCCTTCGTCGAGCCACAGGACGTGGTCGGCTGCACCTGGATCAGGACGGCTCCCTTGGCCGATCCAGACAGAGCGCAAGCCCCAGACGGGAACCCGGCGCATGGCGGCGCGCACCGCGGCATCCTGCGCAGACGCAACCGCGACCAGTATGTCGCCGGGCGATGCCACGACTCGCAGAGTGCTGACGAGCTCACCACCATCGACCGCCGCCGCCGGCAACACCGCCTTGCCGACCATGAAGGGACGCGCGAACTCGACGGCCAGGTGTTGCGCGTGCGATGAGCACTCAGGAGAAGCGCACCACATCGTTGCTCCGGCAGCGAAGTGGCGGGCCAGGTCAAAGGAGGCCTTGACGAGGTCACCGGCCATAGCTCCGAGTGTATTGTTCTCCGCGTACGACGGCTCGGCTGGAAAGCGGTGATCATCGGCTGGGCTCATTGCGGATTCCCTCCGGCGAGGGTACCAGCGTCGGTCGTAGCAGCCCTACTCGAAGGTGGTCCACTGCTGCTGGTGACCACAACCGCGCAGGAATCTTGTTCGGACACCAATCGCAACTTGGGAGCCACGGGACAGACGAACAGGTGGTCACGACTATCTGGTCGCGGGAGCACGCGAACCTCTATCTCCTTGTCTCCAGGCTTTCTGAGCGAGGCTGTCTATCGGCGCGGACGACGACATGGAGCAAGCTGAGCGTCTCTCAGATGTCTCGAGGGGAAACCAACGAGGTTCAGTGACGTTATCGCCGGCGAAAAAGGGGTACCCGTCGAGGTGACGATCCTGGTCCCGGACCCCGGTAAGACAGAGGCGCTCGTGAGGGTCCAGGCCCGCGGTGTCTGCCACACCGATCTGCACTACCACGAGGGTGGTGTCAGTGACGAGCTCCCGTTCATTCTGGGCCATGAGGCCGCAGGCATTGTCGAAGCCATCGGCAGGAACAGGGAAGTGCTGGGCGCTAACCCAGAGTGGGGCGCTTCACCCACGCGCGCCGAACTTGATCCACGATCCCTCGGACCTGGTACCAGGCCCGCAAGTTCGCGAACCGCCAGGCATACCCACCGCGTCTGGTCACGTCACCTCGTCCGAAGGCCAGCCCATCAAGAACGGATCACTTGGTTGGGTGTTCACCGCGCTGGCGTTAGTTTCGACGAGTGGGCCTGCCCCGGGGAGGAAAGCGCCTAGACCACCAGTCGTGGCCCTCCAAGGCGCCGCTACTCCGTTCGCCAAACACAGGAGATCCGGCCGTGACGCTTGAACGCAACCAGCCACTCCGCAGCGGTCCGACCCAATCCGAGAATGGCACCAGGCGGTGGTTCCCAGGCGTGCTCTTGGCGGTCGCACTGGTCGTCAGTAGCTGGCTCGCCATTACGCGCCTGACCATGTCGAGTCCTGTCGCGTCCCCGCCTGTGTCGATGTGCCCAGGGACGAACGTCGCCGCCTTCGGCCCGAACGTCTGCGTGTTCAGCGACACCGTGAGCCAGGCAACGATCCAGACCGAACTCAACAACATCTCCACTCAGCAAGTCCCTATCACAAGTCAGTTCGACCGTGACCGTTACGCCATCCTTTTCGAGCCTGGATCCTACGGATCGGCCGACGACCCCCTGGTCTTCCAGGTCGGTTACTACACGGAGGTCGCGGGTCTTGGCTATATGCCCCAGGACACGGTCATAAACGGGGCCATTGACGTGTTCAGTAACTCCTGCAAAGCCGGAACCTCCGAGTGCAATTCGGACAACAACTTCTGGCGATCGCTGTCAAACCTGACGCTCAACGTGGACCTACCGAGTTCCCCACCGGCCTACGCGCCGTCGGTCGTCGATGCTCACGGCCCCCGCTGCACCAACACCGAGGAGAGCTGGTCGGCGTCCCAGGCTGACCCCATCAGGCGGGTCATCGTCAACGGAAGCCTCGTTTTCCAGGACTATTGCGCATCAGACGACTATGCCAGCGGCGGTTTCATCGCTGACAGCCAAGTCAGCCGGGGCCTCGACTTCTACGGAAACCAGCAGTACCTGGTCCGTAACAGCGACATCGGCGGCGCTTTCGGACCA
>Ga0224554_1000236_pt1 | contig 50149 bp, 38 predicted proteins | sample 714S22024metaG_FD_180666 | JGI IMG/M metagenome (GOLD analysis project Ga0224554, IMG submission 180666) | Peat soil microbial communities from Stordalen Mire, Sweden - 717 S2 20-24 | ecosystem: Environmental > Terrestrial > Soil > Wetlands > Peat | place: Sweden: Norrbotten County, Stordalen... | reverse complement strand
CGGTGTTCAAAAAAGCGGACAGGTTTGAGTCCGCACCCCGTCGCGCCGGAAAATCCAGAAAATACCCGGGACTATCGAGGTAAAATTAGACCGTTCTTGTTGACTCTATGTCAGGAGTTCTGGACTCCAAGACACTTCTCCAGTCGGGGTTGGACGAAATGCGCCGGACGTTGCGGGATGAGGAACCGCAACGACCCTCCGCCCTGTTGACGGTCCTGGCCGGCAACGATCTGACCACCACCGCAGCGCGACGCCACGCTGAGCCGCCCAGATTGATCGCGCTCATGCGCGGTGATCTGGATTGGATTGTCATGAAGGCCTTGGAAAAGGAGCGGGCCCGCCGTTATGAGACGGCGAACGGATTGGCGATGGATATCAAGCGGTACTTGACCAATGAGCCGGTCATGGCCCGGCCACCCAGCCGGATTTATCGGTTGCAAAAACTGGTTCGACGAAACAAGGTTGTTTTTATTGCCACTGCCGCTGTATCCGCCGCATTGATTGCGGGACTGGGCACTTCGACGTGGCTCTTTCTGAAGGAAAGAGAAGCCCGCCAGCGAGCTGTCGCGGCTGAACGTCAACAGATCCGCCTGACGCAGGATGCGGAACGCGCCCGTTCCAATGAAGCCAAATTGCGTCTCCAAGCTGAAGCCCGGGAAAGGATCACCCAGGCGGAAGTCCTGGTCAGCCAAGGCAGATTCGATGAAGCCGACAAGCTGATCAGCGAGGCGCCTCCAATGGGGCCGAGTGTGGAACACGCAGCGGTCCTGCGTTCTTTGAGCGAATGGCACGCCCTGCAAGGCCGATGGACCCAGGCGGTCGATCGTTTCGGCTTGCTGCTGCAAGTGAACCAACTGGACGGATGGGATCAATGCAGCCTGGATTTTCTTGGTTGCGGGGTCTGCCTAATCGAGAGCGGAGCCGCGGATCATTACGACGGGTTTCGTCAGGCGGGCCTGTCTCGTTTCGCCTCCACAACAAACGCGGTTGGCGCGGAACGAATCGTCAAGATCTGCTTGTTGGAATCTCCAGGCAAAACAATGATTGAATCCCTGGCTCCATTGGCCCGCCTTGCCGCAGAATCCTTCGCCACGGTTGACAGTCACGACACGGAAGCCAGTTTTCGCGCGGCCTGGGCATCAGTTTCACTGGCGCTCTGGGAGTATCGTCAGGGCCACTATGCCGAAAGCATCGTGTGGGCCAGACGCTGCCTGGCCTTTCCCGATTACAATGCGCCCAGGGCGGCGACTGCCCACCTCGAACTCGCCCTGGCTTTGTCCCAGACAGGGCAGAGTGACGAAGCGCTCAGAGAACTCAGCCAGGCGCGCCAGTCCGTCGAAAGCAAATTCAATGAGGGCTTGGAGCCAGGCAGCGCAGCGCAAGGCTTTTGGTTCGACTGGGTTTTTGCCCGCATCCTTCTACGGGAAGCGTCGAAATAAATTGTCTTCTTCTGGCAGGGAGGCGTGTCGGGTTTTGGCGATAATTGGCGCATTTACTGATAGCGACTATGTTGCAGCGTGCAGGCAGGCGTGCGACCAAAGTTTTGAAGTGTCTGCAAGGAGCGGTAATGTTTAAATCGAGATGCCCAAATCTGTTTCGGGGTGGCGCCTGCGTTTTATTTTTTCTGGCGGTCCAGATTCTTTGGGCTTCGCCGCCAAATTTACGCGGCAGCCTCGGCATTCACGATCCATCGGCGGTCATCAAGTGCGGCAATCTGTATTATGTTTACGGCACCGGGCAGGGCATTTCTTCAAAATCTTCTGCTGACACCATTTATTGGGTGACTGGACCGAGCGTATTTGCCAATGCTCCCAATTGGACGACCAATGCAGTTCCGGGGTTTGCCGGAAACTTTTGGGCGCCGGACATCCATTATTTCAACGGCCAATATTATCTTTACTATGCCGTCTCAACCTTTGGCAGCCAGGTCTCAGCCATTGGCCTGGCAACAAGTCCCACGCTTGACCCCATCGACCCGGGCTACCAATGGACGGATCAAGGCGCGGTCATTCAATCCTCTTTTGGTTCCGCTTACAATACCATTGATCCGAGCGTCACCTTCGATGCCTCCAGCAATTTATGGATGTCATTCGGTTCATTTTGGAATGGCATCTACCTCATTCAACTCGATCCCGCAACCGGCAAAGCCAGCACGACCAACACGAATGTTTATCATCTCGCCACCGACAGCGCCAGCGGCGATCCCATAGAGGCGTCCTACCTTTATTATTACGGGAATTATTATTACCTGTTCGTCAATTGGGGCACTTGTTGCGACGGCATTGACAGCACCTACAACATCCGCGTCGGCCGCAGCGCGAACATCACCGGCCCTTACTTTGACCAGAACGGCATCAGCATGCTTACGGGCGGCGGAAAGCTTTTTTTGGGGACAACCGGGAAATTTATCGCGCCCGGGCAGATCGGAATTTTCGAAGAAAACGGGAATTATTCCTTCGGTTATCACTATCTCGATGCCAACAACTATGGCGCGCCGACGTTTGACCTTGAACCGCTGACGTGGACAAGCAACGCCTGGCCCGTCTTCACCAACAACTGGTCCGCCGCGTATCATTTCCACATGGACGCCCGCGACGACAGGAATCAGTACTACGGATTGCTGCAAAATGGCGCTTCCATTTTCTGCGACCCGTCGCTCGGCGATTCACTCCTGCTCAATGGAACAAATCAATACGTCAGCTTGCCCAATGGTTTGGCCAATGCGCAAACGTTCGCCGCTGTTGTCAAATGGAACGGCGGCGCCGCCTCCCAACGCGTCTTCGATTTCGGAAATGGCACGAACAGTTACGTCTATCTGACTGCGCTCGCCTCCACCGGCCACCCCCGCTTCACCATATCTTCCATCGGCACCCGCTCTGAAGAGCATCTCGACGCAACCGCCGCCCTGCCAACGAACGTTTGGACGCACATTGCCGCAACCACCGATGGCACACGGGGAATTCTCTACATCAACGGCGTGGCTGTGACGACCAACACCTCAATGACACTAACCGCATCGGACATCGTGCCGGTGAATGTTTGGTTCGGACGCAGCCAGTTCCCCGCCGATCCTTGCTTCAACGGCGAAATCAGCTCCATTCGCATCTACGGAGCCGCGCTTTCCGCAACTGAAATCGTCGCGCCGCAGCCGGTGATTTCCGCGCCGGCAGCAAATTCATTTTATCCACCCGGCGAAACAATTCAGTTTGCTGGATCAGCCACGGATTTCGTTGACTCGCCCTTGTCCGTCACCGGCCTGACATGGACGGTTGAATTTTGTGGCACGAGCGTGACCAACATTGTTGCCGGTCCCTCTTCCGGGATCAGCGGCGGCAGCTTTTCAATTCCGGCGAGCGGTGTGGCAGCCACCAACGGATTTTATTGCATTATGCTCGCGGCAACCGACACCCTCGGACGGGTTGCGACCAACTTCGTGGACATTTTCCCGAATCCGACAAACACGGATTGGACCTCGTTTTATTCCTTCAATAACGGCGCGGCGGACTCGAAGGAGCTTTTTAACGGCACTTTGGACAATGGCGCAAGCACCTTTGTCGATTCCATTCGCGGTGCTGTTTTAAACCTCAACGGTGTGAATCAATACGTTGCTTTGCCTTCGGGAATTGGCGCGATGCGAACCTTTGCCGCCTGGGTGAAATGGGGGGGTGGCAATGATTGGCAGCGCATTCTTGATTTTGGCGCCAACGAAAGCAGCTACGTCATGCTCACCGCCAAAGCCAACAGCGGCAAGTTGCGTTTTGAAATCACGCCCAATGGTTCTGATGAAACGCGGTACTTGGATTCGCCCAATCCATTGCCGACCAATGTGTGGACGCATGTGGCGGTGGCTCTCGACGGATGGCAGGCCGTGATGTTCATAAATGGCGAGGCTGTGGCCGTCAACCCCAGCGTGAATTTGTTGCCCTCCGACGTTGCCGGCAGCGCCAATTATTTTGGTCGCAGCCAGTTCTCCGCCGATCCTTATTTCAACGGCGAGATGGACTCCATACAAGTTTCGTCGCTGACTCTGCCGATCGAGCAGATCACCGCATCCAGTATCGGTATTTCGAGTGCGGCGTCAACCCTGACCTTGAGCTGGCCGGCTTGGACTAATGGCCTTGGGCTTTATGCGGCAACCAGCCTGGTTGCGGGCGCCAGTTGGACTTCAATCACTAATTCACCAGTTGCAACAAATGGCGTCAACTTTTTGACCCTCCCACCCACGAACAGCCGCGAATTTTTCCGATTGCAAGTGCCGTGAACTTTTAACCCAAACCTCGCTTGCTCCATAAATCGTCGGCGCAAAATCGCAAGTCACCGTCCCCGTTTCCGAGCCAACGCTTTATTTTCGGCTGCTGCGATGACGCGAGCGGGGCAAATGTCGGGTTTTGGCGATTTTTGGCGCATTTTAAAATGAAGCGCATGGGTTGCGGGAAGGTGCGTTTTTGTCCTTCCGCCAGCATTTCGAACTACAATGTGAATCCCGCTTACGCGGGCGCGGGCGCATGTGACACGGCGTGGGTTTGGAATCAGTCAAACCCGTGGTCGCAGGGCAGCTACGCCATGAATGGTTGGTTTTATTCCAGCACCGGCGCCGGCGCATTCCTCGCCAACTCCGCCGAAGTGACCAACTTCTTTAACAAGGAAGGGAATATTCGGAAACCGTCGTTGACACCCATCTTTGCGGACTCCGTCTGGGTTGACTTCGAGCCGATGCCAACCGACGAGCCGAACCCGAATCTTTATCTCTGCGGCGGATGGGTGAACCCCGCTGGAATGGAGCGCATCGTCACCCCCCGCCATGGCTGGAATAACCCAAGAAGCGCGCCGATAAACCATCCAGTTTCCCAAAGGCTCCCCGGCGGCATTAATATTGGGCTTATCGATGGCCATGTCGAAATGCCCACATTGGAATCGCTTTGGAATTACTCTTGGCATTTGAATTGGATTGTCCCAAATCCAAGGCCACGCATTCCAAGACCGAGACTTTAGGCCACAATATCGGGTGCCAGCTTGGCCCTGTCATGGCCGCCGCCCCCGGCTGGTGTGTCAATCAAGCCCTGCCGCCTCTGTTTTGAATAGGTGGTTTGTCGGTGCCATAGATTGCCGGGGGATCCTCAAAGATCAATGTAATCACTTCAGGCTCAATACCTTATTACCGATCGGCGCACTGTCGCAGGGGTGGCAAATGTCGGGTTTTGGCGATATTTGGCGCATTTAGAGATGGAACTGATATGTCGAGAATACCCAAAGTTCTCCTTGTGATCGAGTCGTCGCGAGGATCTGGACGGTCCCTGCTCCGGGGTATCGCGCATTACGTTCGTCACCGTGGCCCTTGGTCCTTCTATTGGGAGCCAGGCGGGCTGGAAAAGGTGTGGCCAAAGCTGAAAACGCTTGAGCTCGACGGCATTATCCTGCGCGACGTCGATAAGCTGAAAGAAGTGCTGGGCTTCGGCCTCCCGGCGGTGGTCATTGGACACGGGCGAGATGAGGTCGCGTGTTTGTTGAACGTGGTGACAGATTCCGAGAGAATTGGCCATATGGCGGCAGAGCACCTTTTGGCCTGCGGCTTCAAAAAATTCGCTTACTGCGGATGCCGGACTTCAATTGAGGAGAATGCTCCATGGTCCGAACTTCGCCGCCAATTTTTCACCGAACGCATTCGCCGAGCCGGCTGGTCCTGTGAAAACTTCCCCATCCCGCCGGCATCCAGCCGTTTGTCGTGGCTGCGGGAACGCGGGCTGATGGCACGCTGGTTGCATTCACTGCCCAAGCCGCTCGGTCTGATGGCCGCCAACGATGATCGGGCCAGGCAGGTTGTCGAAGCCTGCAAGGTTGCAGGAATATCAGTTCCGTCGGAGGTGGGAATCATCGGCGTGGACAATGACGAAGTGGTCTGCGGACTCTCCGACCCGCCGCTTTCCAGTGTTGCCGTCAATTTCGACCGCGCCGGTTACGAGGCAGCGTCTGCCTTGGATTGCTTGATGAAGGGTACACAGCCCGTTCCGGCTCGAATCGTGGTCTATCCGACACATATCGTTGTTCGCCGCTCCACCGATGTTGTGGCGGTGGAGGACAACAGTGTCGCCAAGGCGCTGCGCTACATCCGTGGCGTTTCGCGTCAGGAAGATTTGACTGTGGCGGTCGTGGCCCAAAACTCCGGAGTTTCGCGGCGTCTTTTGGAGAAGCGTTTTCGGCGCGAGTTGGGCTGTTCAGTGCTGGATGAGATCCGGCGCATACATACGGACAAGATGGCCCAACTGCTGGTGGAGACCCATCTGCCCGTCCGTGAAATTGCCGAGACCCTGGGCTTCGGAGACGTGCAGCATTTTGCGCGCTACTTCAGCTCGGTCAAAAATATGACTCCGCTGGCTTAAGACAAAAGCACCGAAATGACACGATTCCAAGACACCCTTAGGCAATCAACCCATAACTCACAAGGACAAATATGACAAAAATGAAAATCAGCAAAATACTATGCTGCTCGGCCGCTGTTGGACTGACGGCATGTTTGGGGCAAAATGCGACGGCTCAAACCGCTTGGACTGACACCAGCGGGGATAACCAATGGAGCGCTGCGGCTAATTGGAACAGCGGCATTCCGAATAGTGCAACGACAGCTGTCAACATTGATCCTCCTGCAGGCCCGTGTAATATTCCCAGTGGCTATGCGGCAGACGCTGGCAGTGTCGCTTTAAGCATGACTTTTGGCCCGGAGTGGGGAGAAACTTTCAATCTCCAACCTCATTCCTCGTTGGTCCTGGGCTGGGCGCTTGCCCCGGTGCAAAATTGGCCCAATTACGGTTTGCGCTCCATGATCAATATGTATGATGGTTCCGTGATGTCCATCCCCCCCAACGCCGCATGTTTGGCTCTCGGCGCCAATTGGTGGTGGGAAGGCGGGCCTTATGTGACGATGAACATGTACGGCAGCGCCCAGTACATCGGTCCTGGCACAACCGGACTGGATTTTGGCGCTCATTTGAATATCTATGACACTGCGTCTGCTTTGTTTAATTCGTATGTCAATATTTTTGTTAATGATGGCACCTCGATTGACCTCAACGATTCCTTGAATATCGGTGGCGGCACGTTGATATTCCCTGAAGGCTGGGCGATGGGTTCCGGTATGTATAACGGCACCACCACCGGATCCACCACCGACTTGATCAATAGAGGCATTCTTCGAGCCTATGGCAAAGTGCATGATTCAGCCGACTTGGTTATTACCGACAATGGCACCAACACCATCATCACGACGGTGCCTCTGGGCGGCAGTTTGACCGGTATTCATTTCGAGGCTCTGAACGAGCCTGCGGCGCCCGTTGGCTCGCAGCAGGCATTGCTGCTTGTCGGCGCTTATCCGTCAGTCACCGGAGTTCTTTTGAGTTCCCCTGAACCAGGCGTGGACTTGGCGACGTTGCCCGGGACCGCTGCCTACACCTCGAGCGACTCTTGTGTGGTCACGGTTGACGCCAACGGCGTTGCCACCGCAGTCGCTCCAGGCGATGCCATAATCACCGCCACGGTAGGCTCGTTCACCGCTACGATTCCCTTCAACGTGCCGCATCATGCCACCCCGATCCACCGCTACAGCTTTACCGCAAGTTCGGGCACTACCGTGCCGGACTCGATAACCAGCAGCCCCAGTTATGCGGCTACGCTCGTTGGTGGCGCGGTTTTAGGAGGAGGAAATGTCACGCTGGATGGTTCAACCGGCTATGTGGAATTGCCTGCTGGAATCCTTACCGGCGCGCATGACGTAACGATCGAGACTTGGGCCAGCTTCGCCTCTACAATCAACACTTGGGCTGGACTCTTCGCGTTTGGAACGGATGATAATTGGGGCGATGCAAACAATGGCACTGGCGGGGATTACATTTCCTTCCAACCCCACACCGGTGGCGCAGGCTCGCAGGCCGGATTCGCCCAGGGTCTCCCTGGCAGCGGCGATGAAATGGATGCTGTCTGGGCCACTCCTCTGGATGGAATGACCAACGCTCATGTCGTTGCCGTCTATGCGCCGAGCTCAGGCTACATCTCGTTCTATGTAAACGGCGTGCTCGAGACGACTCTGCCCGCGAATTTCCTCAATCAACTCTACAATTCCTTGATTGATCCGGGCGCTTTCGCCGCCAATGGAAGCATTCTTGACTACACGCTCAATACGCGGGGAATCGCTGACCAGGGTGTCAACGAGTCCATCGCGGATCCGGACAACTTCATCGGCAGGGATGATTATGATAATGACCCATTCCTCAATGGTTCCATTGCTGAGTTTCGCATTTACAACACCGCGCTGACAGCCGCTCAAGTCCAGGCCGATTATGTCCTCGGACCGACAAAACTCATCGGCTCCAACACGGCGCATGCGGCGATGACCGTGACGCAATCGGGTGGCAACGTAGTGATTGGTTGGCCGACAAATTCCGCCTACGTCACTTTGGCGTCCACCACATCGTTCCCTCTCAGTGATTGTTGGACAGCGGTGACCACCGGCACTTGGGCGATTGTCGGCGCGAATTACGTGGTGACCATTCCGGCTGCATCTACCGCCCAGTTCTTCGTACTACAATAATGGAAAGAATTGAGGGGCCGGGCAAATACCCGGCTCCCTTCCTTCCAGGGACGGCAAGGCGAGGCATTTTGACGTGCTTCGCCTTGTCTCTTTTTTCGCGGCAGGGTGGTCTTGAAGATGAAGAAGCCATTATTTAGGCTGTGCCGGGCGGATAGTGGCGGTTAATTCTCGAAATGTATTTGCCATACCGAAACTTATCCGTTGCTCTTCTGACCCTGGCTTGCTGTGGTGTTGACATCGCCGCGGAGACCAACACGGCCACCAATACCGCGGTCCTCCTGCTTGGGCGGCGCGACGTCTCCGTCCACGACCCCTCCACTATTGTGCAGTGCAAGGATGAGTACTGGGTTTTCGCCACCGGACGCGGCATCGTTTCCCGCCATTCCACCAATCTGATTCATTGGACTCCAGGTCCGCCGGTTTTCAAAAACATTCCGCCCTGGACTACCAATACCGTCCCCGGCAATCACGGCCATTTCTGGGCTCCGGACGTCATTCATCTGCGCAACCGTTACCTCCTTTACTATGCCGTCTCCACTTGGGGCAAAAACACTTCCGCCATCGGACTGGCGACCAATCCCACCCTGGATCCCGGCGATCCCGACTACGCTTGGCTGGATCAGGGTCCCGTCATTCAAACCATGGCCACCAACGACTACAACGCCATCGATCCCGCCATCACACTGGATGCCGACGGGAAATTATGGCTTGCCTTCGGCTCGTTTTGGACCGGCGTCAAACTGGTGGAACTGGACGCCGCAACCGGCAAACGCCTCGACCCCAACTCTCCGATCCGTTCCCTCGCCCACCACGACATGATCGAAGCGTCCTATATTTATTGGCATGACGGTCATTACTATCTGTTTGTCAACTGGGGCAAATGCTGCCGGGGCGTCAAAAGCACCTACAATATACGTGTCGGCCGCAGCTTGAAGATCACAGGCCCCTACCTTGACAAAGAGGGAGTGGATATGATGCTGGACGGCGGCAGTTTGGTTTTGGGCAGCGCAGGGCCATTCATCGGGCCGGGCCATGCAGGCATTATTTCGGCCGGCGGACACGATTGGTTCAGTTGCCATTTTTATGACGGCACACGCGAAGGAAGACCGACGCTGGCTCTCCTCCCCCTCCGGTGGGACACCGCCAGCTGGCCGGATGTCGGCAACCTGCAACAATGAAAAAGCAAACATGAGATTCCCGACTCTGCAACAAATCCTTTTTTTGGTCTTCTGCATCGCCAGCGCCCGAGCCGCTGAACCGGCGCAAATTACCGTGCAAGTGAACGAACCGGGAATAACCGTGCCCTCCACGATGCACGGCTTGTTTTTTGAGGACATTAACTACGGTGCTGACGGGGGTTTGTATGCCGAGATGATCCAGAACCGTTCCTTTGAAGATCGCGAGCATCTTTACTCCTGGAGCGAGGCGGCCCGGGAAGGCGCGCAAGGGCGGTTGAGCACGGAGTCGGAGGAGCCGCTCAACGCCAACAACACCCACTTTCTCCGCCTTTATGTCATGAACCCCCGCGCGCAGGGTTACGGGATGGCCAACTCGGGTTTCGGTGGCCTCGTGCTGTCCAAAGGGGGTCATTACTTCTTCTCCATCTATGCGCGCCGGCGCGCCGGCGATGAGGCCGCCCTTCGCATCCTGCTCGAAGACGGCCAAAGTCATCTCCTGGCTGCCGCCGAAATTACGAATGTCGGCCCGGCATGGAAAAAGTTTGAGGCTACGATGACCAGCGGCGCGAGTGCGACCAATGCGCGTCTGGTTGTCCTTGCCACTAAAGCAGGGACCGTCGATCTGGATATGGTTTCGCTCTTTCCTGAGACAACCTTCCGGGGACGGCACAACGGCCTTCGAGGCGACCTGGCGCAGGCGCTGGCGGACATGAAGCCGGGCTTCCTTCGTTTCCCCGGAGGCTGTGTTGTGGAAGGCAAAGACTATGCCAATGCCTATCGCTGGAAGGACACAATTGGTGACGTGGCGGAACGAAAACAAAACTGGAATATCTGGCAGGATGTCCAGTCGCCACACTATGACCAGAGCTACGGCCTTGGATTCTTCGAGTACTTTCAACTCTGCGAAGACATTGGGGCCGAACCCGTGCCCGTCATCAATTGCGGCATGACTTGTCAGGCGCGGCATGGCATTCCCATGCCGCTGGATGAGCTGGGTCCCTGGGTGCAAGATGCGTTGGACTTGATCGAATTTGCCAATGGCCCGGAAACCAGCCAGTGGGGCTTGAAGCGCGCGAACATGGGCCATCCGAAACCGTTTGGCCTCAAATTTCTCGCCGTCGGCAACGAGCAGTGGCTGCAAGGATACTTCGACCGCTACAACGTGTTTTACCGCGCCATCAAATCCAAATATCCCGGCATCCGGATCATCAGTTCCTCCGGTCCCCTGGTGGGGGACGGTCTGTGGCGCTTTGCTTGGGATAAATTCCGTACGGGCACGCCTGCCGGCCTGGTGGACGAGCACTATTATGTCCCTCCGCAATGGCTTCTGGAAAACAGTGACCGCTACGCCGCTTATGACCGGCATGGACCGAAAATCTTTGTCGGCGAATTTGCCGGCCATGACGGCAACCGCCAAAACAATCTCCGTTGCGCCCTGGCCGAGGCGGCCTACATGACCGGCCTGCTGCGCAATGCGGACATCGTAACCATGGTTTCCTACGCGCCATTATTGGCCAGGATGGGCCACGCCCAATGGCGGCCCGATTTAATTTGGTTTGACAACAGCGGCGTTCTGTTGACCCCGAACTACCACGTCCAGGCCTTGTTCGCCCGGAACCGGCCTGACGTTGTTCTGCCCACCACGGTAAAAACGCAGGTGGATCCGCCGGAGCCGCATGGCATGATTGGCGTCGGCACATGGAAGACGCGGGCGGAATACAAAGACATCCGCGTGGTTTCCGCGGAGGGCCGCACTTTGTTTGAAAGCGACTTTGCCAGGGGATTGGATGGCTGGAAGACCGCCGGCGGCGAGTGGTCGGTCGTCAATGGCGCGTTGCGCCAAAGCGCGACTGATGAAAACGTTCGCGCCGTAACGGGGGACCCATCGTGGAAGGACTACACGCTGATGCTCCGCGCCAGGAAACTGGGCGGCGAGGAGGGTTTTCTGATTCTCTTTGAAACCACGAATATGAACGCGCCAACTTGGTGGAACCTGGGTGGCTGGGGCAACACAGAGCATGGCCTGCAAGGCGCGCCGGCGGCGCTCCATGTGCCCGGTTCGATTGATACTGGCCGTTGGTATGACATTAAAATTGAACTGCGCCACGGCCAGGTATTGGCTTATCTGGACGGGAAACTGATTCATCAGGCGGAACGCAAGCCCGTCCCCAGACTTTACTCCGTGGCCGGACGTTCAGGCACGGACATTGTGCTGGATGTCGTGAACGTCTCATCCCAACCCCGGGAAACCTGGATCAATCTGGAAGGCGCTTCGCATCTGGCCGAATCCGCGCAAGAAACCGTCCTGTCCTCCGCCGGCGCCGACGACGAGAATACGTTGGGAGAACCCCCCAAAGTGGCGCCTGTCACTCGATCGATCGCAGTGACCGGGACGAATTTTATCGAGATATTTCCGCCCAATTCCCTGACCATCATCCGCCTAAAGACTCAATGATGAAACAGCATCGTGCATTCTTCCGAATCTTATGAAACATATCGCAGACACCACGTTCTCTCTTGTGCGCGCATTTTCCAAAACCATGTTTACCTCAATGATTGGTTTGCTTGTCACCGGCACCCTGTTTGCAGGGCAGGCAAGAGAGGTGGATGTACACGATCCGGCCATGGCCAAAGAGGGCGATACCTACTACCTCTACAGCAGTGGGCCTGGAATCACGTTCTACATGTCCAAAGACATGAAGGCTTGGAAACTGTGCGGACGGGTTTTCCCGGGTAATCCGTCTTGGGCATTGCAAGTGAACAGCAGATTTAACGGCCACGTCTGGGCGCCCGACATCAGCCGGCATGACGGCAAATATTACCTGTATTTTGCCGTGTCCGCTCCCGGCTCGATCAGCTCGGCCATCGGCCTGACGATCAACAAGACGCTGAATCCCGACTCGCCCGACTACAAATGGGAGGACCAAGGCATCCTTCTCCAGTCGGTGCCCAATCGCGACCTTTGGAATGCGATTGATCCGAACATCGTCATGGATGAAAAAGGCGCGCCGTGGATGAGCTTCGGCTCATTCTGGTCGGGCATCAAGCTGGTCAAACTGGACGCAAGCTGGAAAGCGCTGGCGGAGCCGCAGGAATGGTACTCTCTGGCGAAGCGGGAGCGTTCGGTCCTGGTGGATGACCGCGTGCCGGGCCCCGCCGAGATCGAGGGGCCCTTCATTTTCAAAAAGGTCGATTACTATTATCTGTTTGTTTCCTGGGGATTGTGCTGCCGCGGCAATGCCAGTACCTACCGCATCATGGTGGGACGGTCCAAAGACGTCAGGGGCCCGTATCTGGACAAGAAAGGCAACCAAATGGCATACGGCGGCGGCACTTTGCTTCTGGGCGGCGATAAAGATTGGGCCGGCCGGGGAGGCTGCAGCGCCTATACGATTGACGGCAATGACTATCTCGTCCTTCATGCCTATGAGGTGGCGGACAACGGTCTGCAGAAACTTAAAATTGCCGAGCTTAAATGGGATGCCGGGCAATGGCCGGTGGTTGATGAAAAATCGCTCCATGAGTATCACAGCACTCGAGCCTATTAATTAAAAGACTGCCAATAATGAAAACTCAAAGATTGACGGTCCCTGAAAAAATCGGATTCGGAGGCGGTGACGCAGCCGTGAATGTCGTCTGGTCGGCGCTGGCGATCATCATTACATTCTTCTACACCGACGTTTACAAACTGAATGTTGCGCATATCGCCATGCTGGGGCTTATTCCCCGGCTGATTGATGCTTTTGCGGACGTTGCAATGGGCATTTACACCGACAGCCACACCACGCGCTGGGGCCGTTACCGTCCATATTTTCTTGTCTTCGCCGTTCCTTTCGGAATCTCAATCATGCTGGTGTTCACCACGCCGGATCTGTCCTACACCGGCAAACTCATCTGGGCCTACGCGACTTACATCCTGATGATGCTCGTGTTCACGGCCATCGTCATCCCTTACATCTCGCTGCCCGGCGTGCTGACCGCCGATCCGCAGGAGCGGCTTTCGGCGAACGGGTATCGGCTGTTCTTCGCCAAAGCCGCTTCCTTGCTGGTCAATGCCTTTGTCCCGGTCTTCGCGGCCCGTTGGGGGCAGGAGCACCTCGCCAGGGGCTATCAGGTTTCCATGGCGGTGATGGCCGGCCTGGCCACGCTGCTGTTCATATTCTGTTTCTTGATGACTACTGAACGGGTGGTGCATAAGAACGATCGGAAACCGCTCTGGCAGCAAATTGTCCTGCTCCGCAACAACGACCAATGGATGATTCTGGCCGGAGTATGCGTGATCGGCACGATCGGTTACGTGATCCGTGGATCGGTGGGTTTGTACTACGCAAAATACTTTCTTGGCGGCGGGGCCAGGATGCAAGCCGCCTTCATCACCACGGGCATCGTCGGCAATATCCTCTCCATGATCGCTTCCACGTGGATTACGAAGAAATTCTGCAAAATTCAACTTTTCCGCTGGTCGCAACTCATCACCTTCGCATTGAGCCTGGTCATGTTCGTGGCGGTGAAACCCGGTGGCATTGCCGCGGCTTTCGTTTTGTATTTCCTCATCAACTTCATCGTTGATCTTCAGGGACCCGTGTTTTGGTCCATTATCTCGGAGGCTGTGGATTACGGCCAGATCAAGAGCGGCAAGCGCGTGGCCGGCATGGCGTTTGGCGGCATCTCCTTCGCGCAGAAGATGGGCATGAGCCTTGCCGCCGGAACCGTGGGCTGGATGTTGACCTACTTCAAATACACGCCGGACGTGGTGCAAAGCGCCTTTACGTTGAGCGGCATCGCGCTGTTGCTCACGGTCATTCCCGGCTTCTTCCACCTCATCATGGGGCTTTTGATGTTCCGCTATTTTATCACCGACAAATACTATAACGAAAATATCCGCGAAAAAGTCACTCACCAGAACGCATGACAACCATAATAGTTCAAGCCGACAAGCCAGGCGCGAAGATCAATCCCGCCATGTGGGGGATTTTCTTCGAGGACATCAATTTCGGCGCCGACGGCGGCCTTTACGCCGAACTGGTGAAGAATGGCTCGTTCGCGTTTCCAGACCCGCTGATGGGCTGGTTCAAGATCAGTCCCAGCCTGGCGAAGGGTGGGCTGGCCGTGCGCGACGACAACCCGTTCAACCCGGCCAGCCCAAATTACCTCCGCATCCGCTCGGAAGCCGTCGCGCCCTTCGGCGTCTGCAACGAAGGCTTCCGCGGCATGAGCGTGCGCCTGGGCGGAGCCTGTGATTTCTCCTGCCAGATTCGCGGCGTCGAAGGCTCGCCGCGCGTCAGCGTTGAACTTGTCGGCGGCGACGGCACCACGCTGGATTCCGCCGTGCTCGAAGGCATTGCTTCTGGCTGGAAACAGGTCAAGGCCACCCTCCACCCCAACGACACCGACGCCAGGGCGCGTCTCAACATTATCCTGGAGGGCGCGGGCGCCGTGGACCTCGATCGCGTCTCGCTCTTCCCGCACAACACTTGGAAACACCGGCCGGGCGGTCTGCGCGCCGACATGGTTCAGATGCTCGCCGATCTCAAGCCCGGCTTTCTGCGCTTCCCCGGCGGCTGCATCGTCGAAGGCAGCGATCTTTCGAAACGTTACCAATGGAAGAATACCATCGGCCCGCTCGCAGAACGCCAGCTCATCATCAACCGCTGGAATTATGAGTTCAAACACCGGCCCACCCCGGATTATTTCCAGTCGTTCGGCTTGGGCTTCTTTGAATTTTTCCAATTGTGCGAAGACATAAATGCCGAGCCTCTACCCATCATCAACTGCGGCATGGCTTGCCAGTTCAATTCGGGTGAGCTTTGCCCCATGGACCAGCTTGATCTCTACATTCAGGACGCGCTGGACCTGATCGAATTCGCCAACGGCCCCGCCTATACCACTTGGGGCGCGAAGCGCGCCGCCATGGGCCACCTCGGACCATTCCACATGAAAATGCTCGGCATCGGCAACGAACAATGGGGGCCGCAATACATCGAGCGGCTGGCGCGTTTCTCAAAGGTGCTCAAGGCGCAGTATCCTCAAATCGCGCTCGTTGTCAGTGCCGGTCCATTGCCCGGCGATGAACGTTTCCATTATCTCTGGTCAAAGTTCCGCGAATTGAAGTCGGACATCGTGGACGAGCACTGCTATGCAAACCCCGCTTGGTTCTTCAACAATGTTAACCGCTACGACCATTACGACCGCGGCGGCCCCAAAGTGTTCTTTGGCGAATACGCCGCCCAAAGCGTGGCCATGGTCAGCACCAAAAACCGGAATAACCTCGAATGCGCGCTCGCCGAGGCCGCTTTCATGACAGGGTTGGAGCGCAACGCCGACGTGGTGCGAATGGCCTCCTACGCGCCGCTTTTTGGCAACGCGGACGCCTGGCAATGGACGCCCAACTTGATCTGGGTGGACAGCCATCGCATTTACGGCACACCAAACTATTACGCCCAGCAACTTTTCAGCCGCAACTGCGGGGACGCCGTCCTGCCCGTTTCCAATCAGGATCCAGCCGCGACCAAATTCTTTGTCTCGGCGGTCCGGGACAACCACTCGAACGACATCATTCTCAAAGTGGTCAATGCGGGCAGTCAGGCGGTGCCTGCCGACATTCATTTAAGCGGCGTCCCGCGCGGCGGCCAGTGGGCGCAGGCAACCATCCTCTCGAGCGACAACATGCCTGATGAAAACTCATTCGACCAGCCGCACAAAGTCGCGCCGGTCCCGGTTTCGATTGGAAAGGTCAAAGCCAAATTCCGTTACACATTTAAACCCAATTCACTGACAGTACTCAGAATTGGGCCTGGTAACGAATGAATCAGAACGCATTGGGATCGAGACGACCGATGCGGCGCAGTGTGCCGCCAAAACCTTCGTCTTGGCCGGGCTGTTCCCATTCCAAGCCGGAAATTATTCTGTAGAAAAACTGGGCAGGAATGCGGAAAGGGCGACGGTTTGCCAGACTGCGGATTTGTCGTTCTTGAATGCCTTTTTGGTTTTCATCATGCACAGGCACATGGACAAATGCTGTCCATGTGAAAAAATATCCCCGGGCCGTGAATTGCCTTTCAACGCCGCTCCTCGTTCCGAGGCGCGCGCCAGGCGTAGAATATCGCGGGATAAACCATCAATTCCATTATCGTGGATGTGACCACGCCGCCGATCATCGGCGTGGCGATGCGTTTCATCACGTCCGCCCCGGCCCCGTGGCTCCAGAGAATGGGAGCCAGTCCGCCGATGATGACGCAAGCCGTCATGGCTTTGGGGCGGACCCGCTTGACCGCGCCGTGATAGATCGCATCGCGCAGCCCGGTCACATGCGTGAGCAAGCCTCGCTTTTTCCAATCTTCGTAGGCCAGATCGAGATACAGCAGCATGACTACCCCCGTTTCGGCGTCGAGACCAGCTAGTGCGATGATCCCCACCCAAACGGCGACGCTCAGATTGTAATGCAGCAATGCCAGAATCCCGATGGCGCCCACCAGGGAGAAGGGCACCGCCAGCATGACAATGGCGGTTTTGATCACGGACCTCGTGTTCAGGTAAATGATGAATATGATGATGAGCAGCGTCAGCGGTACAACAATCATCAACCGCTGCGCGGCGCGCTGCATGTATTCGTATTGCCCGCTCCAGATAATGTTATAGCCGCCGGGCAGGTTTATTCGGCCGCTGGCGACGGCATCGTTGACCGTCCGCATGGCCGTTTGCACATACGTGCCGATGTCCACGCCTTTAACATCGACATAAATCCAGGCGTTCGGAACCGCCGCTTCGCTCTTGATCCCCATTGGCGCATGGACCGTCTTGATGCCCGCCAACTGCCCCAGCGGCACCTGCGCTCCGGTCGGTGTGGGAATGACAATATCGCGCAGCTCGCCGAGGTTCTCGCGGAAGTCCCGGCTGTATCGAAGATTGATATCATAGCGTTCCAACCCTTCCACGGTGGTCGTGAGCGGCATTCCGCCCAGCGCCACTTCTAGCACGTCCTGCACGTCGCCGACGCGCAGGCCATAACGGGCGATGGCGTCGCGGTCGATATTGAACTCGATGTAGTTGCCGCCCATCGTGCGTTCGGCGAACGCGCTCAGCGTCCCTGGCACGCCTTTGACCACCGCTTCGACTTCCGAAGCCACGCGCTCCAACTCAGCCAAATCCGGCCCGGCGATCTTGATGCCCACCGGTGTCTTGATGCCCGTGGCGAGCATGTCAATGCGGGTTCTGATGGGCATGGTCCAGGAGTTGTTGAGGCCGGGGATTTGCACGGCGGCGTTCATTGCATCGACCAATTCATCCGGTGTCCGGCGCCGGTGCGCGATGACTTTGCCGTTCTCGTCCTGGATGTCCGCCGCGGGCCATTCCTCCTCGGGTCTGAGCATGATCGTGGTTTCGATCATATCGAACGGCGCGGGATCGGTGGCCGTCTCGGCGCGGCCGATCTTGCCAAAGACCTGCTGCACTTCGGCAAACCGGCGGATGATTCGGTCGGTGGTTTGCAGCACTTCGCGCGCCTTGGTGGGCGAGATGCCAGGGAACGTCGTCGGCATATAGAGCAAATCGCCCTCATAAAGCGGCGGCATAAACTCCGAGCCGAGGTTCTGGTAGGGAAAGTATTTTCCCACGCTGAAGGCCCATTCTTTGGCCCTGCCGTCCGGCAGCAATCGCGCCGCCACCTTGTTCCAGGGCAGAAATACCCAAACGATAAGCGCGCCCGCCGTAATCATCACCGGCCATCTCCACTTGATGACGAAGTCAATCACCGGATGGTAAAGCCAGATCAGAAACCGGTTGAGGGGATTCTTCTCCTCCGACGGAATCTTTCCACGAATGAAAAGGCCCATCAGCACCGGCGCCAGCGTGATCGACAGCAATGCCGCCGCGCCCATCGAATAAGTTTTTGTAAACGCCAGCGGTTTGAAAAGCCGCCCCTCCTGCGCCTGCAACGTAAACACCGGAATGAACGACACCGTGATGACCAGCAGTGAATAAAACAGCGTGGGGCCGACCTCCACCGACGCGTCCCGGATGATCTCCCAATGCGGCTTCTTGCCCTGATCGTGCTCCATGTGCTTATGGGCGTTCTCGATCATGATGATGACCGCATCCACCATCGCGCCGATGGCAATGGCGATCCCCCCCAGCGACATAATGTTGGAACTGATGCCCTGCAGGAACATCACCAAAAACGAAATCAGCACCGCGATGGGAAGAATGACAATGGCGACAAACGCGCTGCGCAAATGCATGAGAAACGCGATGCAGACCAGCGCCACGACAATGCTCTCCTCGACCAGCTTTTCTTCGAGCGTGCCGACGGCGCGCTCAATCAACGCGCTCCGATCATAAACGAAGGTGTACTTCACGTCTGGCGGAAGTGCTTTCATCGCCACATCGAGCTTCTTCTTTACATCGAGTATGACTTGCCGCGCGTTGGCCCCGTAGCGGACCACCACGATGCCGCCCACTGTTTCCCCTTCGCCGTTGAGTTCGGCGATCCCGCGCCGCATGTCGGGGCCGAATTCAACGTTGGCAACTTGCCTGAGCAGAATCGGCACTCCCTTGTCGCCCACCCCCACGGCCACTTTCCGCAGGTCCTCCAGATTCTGCACATAGCCTTTGACCCGGATGATAAACTCCTTCTCGGACAACTCGATCGACCGTCCTCCCACCTCGCCATTGCTGCGTTTCACCGCCGTCGCCACATCGGAAATGGAAAGGTTGTAGGCCCTCAATCTCGCCGGATCCACCGTCACCTGGTATTGCTTCACAAACCCGCCGACCGAGGCCACTTCCGAGACGCCCTCAACCGATGCCAGTTGATAACGCAGGTACCAATCCTGCATGGAACGCAGTTCCGCCAGGTCGCGGTTGGTGGAATTGATCGAATACATGAAGGCCCAGCCAACGCCGGTCGCGTCCGGGCCGAGGCTGGGCGAGACGCCTTGCGGCAGCCGTCCGCTCAACCCGCTCAAATATTCCAACACCCGGCTGCGCGCCCAATACGGGTCCGTGCCATCCTTAAAAATCACATAGACAAACGAGTACCCGTAAAACGAATAGCCCCGCACCACTTTGGCCTTGGGCACCGAGAGCATTTTGGTCGTAATCGGATAGGTAAGCTGGTCCTGCACAATCTGCGGGGCCTGCCCCGGCCACTCAGTGTAAATAATCACCTGCACATCCGACAAATCGGGGATGGCGTCCAAGGGAATATTCTTGACTGCATAAATGCCGCCGAGCAGCAGCACGATCGTTCCCAGCAGAACGATGAACTTGTTCTTAAGCGAAAATTCTATGATGCCTTTGAGCATGGTCGTCGTGGCGCTCAGGGTTGTCGCAGGCTGGAGGTCGAACCGGCCGGCGCGGGAATCGGCGGCGCCTCCATGACGGGTATGAGCGTCATCCCGCATTTGGGACATTTGCCAGGCTTGGCTTCGTGGACTTCGCTATGTTCCGGCATCGGGCAGGTGTAATAAAGCACTTTGCCGCCCGGCTGTAGCTTTTGCAGCGCCGCGGTTGTAACAGGCGCCAAAGTCATGCCGCAAATCGGGCATTGGCCCGGATGGTCGTACTCGATGGAAACGTGCTCCGGCATGGGACAGACATATTTTATAATCGTGCCTTCAGCCGCCGCTGGGGCAGGGGACGCCGCCTCCTGATTCATCTCTTGTCCGGTCATTTCGGACGGAGATGCCCGCGGCTTGGACATTTTTTGGATCGCTTCGCGGAGCTGGCTTTCCGAATCCAGCATGAACTGCCCGGAGGTGACCACCCGTTCGCCTTCCTTCAGTCCGCTAAGAACCTGATAAGTGTCGTTCTCGCCTTGCGCGCCGAGCAGGACCGTGCGGGGATCGAAGCGCCCTCCCTCCATTGCAACGAAAACGGTGGTCTTCTCACCGCTCCTCAGCACAGCCATGTCGGGGACGAGCAGCGCCGACGGCGCCAGCTCCGCCGCAAGCCGGACGGTGGCAAACATCCCCGGCTTGAGAAAGTAGCCGGGATTATGAAACTCCATCCTGACCTTCGCGGTGCGTGTTTTTTCATCCACGCTCGGATAAATGTAGGTGACTCGCCCGCGAAACTCGCGGCCCGGCTGATAATCCAGCGTTACGGTCGCTTCCTGGCCCAGCTTGATGCATGGCAAATCCTGTTCGTAAATCTGCGCTTGCACCCAAACCAACCCCATGTCCCCCAATCGGTAAACCGTCGCGCCCACATCGACCATCTGCCCCGCCACCGCCGATTTCTCTATGACAAAGCCGTCCTGCGGTGCCAGAATGCGCAAGGTCTTTTGCGGCTGCCGCGTCCGCTGCAGCTCGGCGATTTGTTCCTCCGATATATCGTAGAATTTCAGCTTGGTGACGGCGGAGACTCTCGATGGATCATTGCCAGCCTCTGCGTTGTTCGATGGATCGGTGGCCAAAAGATATTCGGCCTGGGCGCTATAGAGATCGGGGGAATAAATCTCAAACAACGGATCGCCTCTCATCACAAGCTGGCCGGTGGCGTTAATGTAGAGTTTTTCGATCCATCCTTTGAACTTGGTCGTCACATCCGCCAGCGTCGTTTCGTTATACTCGATCACCCCCACCGTCCGTATCGTCCGCCGCAAAGCCCCGCGGGTGACGGCCGCCGTCCGGATGTTCATGGTCTGAACCGTTGCCGGATCAATGGCAATGACTTGCGAATCGCCGGCCTGCTTGCGCATCGGGGTGAGCTTCATGCCGCAAATCGGGCAATTGCCCGGATGGTCCTGCACAACTTGCGGATGCATGCCGCAAGTGTAGAGCGTCTTCCCCTCGGAAGACGTGCCGGCTTGCCCCGCGCAGCTGGTCTGCGCCGACAAAAGCCAGGCGGCTCCCATTGCCATGACGAGGACGTTTTCAACCCAGGCGAGATGTTTCATTTTGCCAATCATAAAAATTTCACCGCAGCACCGGAGCGCCTTGCGGCGCGGTCCCGGCAATGGACAGGGACAGGTCCGCGAGAATGATTTCCCGCCGCGATCGCGCCTCCACTTCCTGCAGTTGAAGATTCAGCAACGTCCGCTCCGTGTCGATCAGATTGAAGAAATCAGACTGCCCCCCCAGATAACTGGAGCGGGCAATACTGAGTGACTGCCGGGCTTTGGGAATGAGTTGATTGCGCAACAGTGCCAGGTTGCGCGTGACCTCTCGGTACTCGTACGTCTTCAAGGCGAATTCGACCGTCAACCCGATTTGTTCCGCGCTGAGCCGGGCTTCGGCGGCGTGTTTGCCCGCCTGGGCCGCTGCAATTTGTGCCGCGATCTTGTCGCGCCATATCGGCAGACTCATGCTCCCCTGCGGCCAGTAAAATGGTGGTTCGTACACCTCGGCCTGCAATCCGGCGGAAAAATCGGGGGTTTTCGACTTGCGCGCCAGCCCGATGGAATCTTGCGCCATGCGCACATCCGACTCCATCGCCTTCAGGCGCGGATTGCGCGCAAAGGCGGCGTCAAGCAACTGCTCGCCGCCCAATTCAAGCGGCGTCCCCTCAAATCCAGTCGGCGGCGGCGGATCGGGCTGGTCGCGGGTCAATCCCAGCGCCGCCTTGAACTGCGCCATCAGCGGACGGCGCGAATCCTCCAAATTGGCCGTGTCGGTGGCGACTTGGTCCCGCTCAATTTGCGCCCGATACACGTCCTGCAACGTTGTCTTGCCGACCTCGTTCTGGGCTCGGGCAATTCTTTCCAGCCCGGCCAGCAGATTCAGCGTATCGTGCTGGATGCGGATTTTCTCGTCGAGAAACCAAATCTCGTAATAGGCCTGCTTGACGACGAAGGCTGCCTGAAGCGCCGCCGTTTCAAATGCGAAATACTTCGTCCTGCTCTCGTCGCCGGCGACCTTGCCCGCTGCCTTCAACTTGCCGGGACCGGGAAAATCCTGCGCCAAGCCGGGCATCAATGACGTGAGAACGTCTGTGATGTAAGCTTGAAACGTCAGTTTTGGATCAGGTAACGACCGTTCGACCGTAATGCGTTCGACCGACGCCGCCCAGTCGAAAAACGCCGCCCGGACCTGCGGCTGCGTCATCATGGCGAATTGCAAATAATTGCTCAACCCCGGGCTTGCATCCAATCGCGGCGCAACCGCGCCGGGCCTGTAAGCCTGCCCAACGAATGCCAGATCCCTTCGCGCCTGATGCTCGTCGGGACGCTCAATTCCTTGGCAGCCGCTGAGCAGCAGCGCGCCAACAGTCAAGCTGGCGCCAGCCATCACTGCAGTTAATCCTGATTTGCTTCTGTTCATCGAATATCGCCGGCTTCGCACGTCCCTCATAATACGCCAGGACGGCGCGAATCCCTCAACTTATTTTGGCATGAACCGGATGTGAAATGTCCACTCAGATCGTCTTGAGCAACGGAGCCAGGCTGGCGCGAAGGTGCTGGCGCGCCCGATAGAGCCGCACCTCGACCGCTTTCGCCGAGCAGCCGATGATCCCGCCAATTTCCACCTGCGACTTTTCCTCGTATTCGGCGAGGATCAGCGGAATGCGCAAGGCCTCCGGCAACGCCGCCACCGCTTGGCGCACCGCTTCGGCCCGCTCCCGCTCCTGGACGGCTTCCCCCGGCAACCGATCCTGTGCGGGAAGCGATTCCCCAAAATCATTGCCGGCGGCCTCGTTGGGGGCGTCAAGCGAAACCTGCGGATGGCGGGTGCGCCAGCGATAGCGGTCGCGCACCAGATTGCTCGCGATGGCATAAAGCCACGTGGAGAACTTTTGGCGCGGATCGAACTTCGACCGGTTTTGATAAACGCGGGCGAAGGTTTCCTGGGCCAGGTCCGCCGCGTCCTCTTCGTTCTGCAAAGAGCGAACCAGATAGTGAAAAAGCCTCTCCACGTGCCGGTCCATCAATTTGTTCAGGGCCGCGTCGTGCCCGCCGGCCAATTGCGCCATGTCCTGGCCGTCCTCCTCGTTGATCGCGTCCGCCATCATTGCGCAATCGGGTCTTCCGCCGGGAATGAATGCCCCGACCGATTACTTCTTCGCCTTCTTCTCCTCCTCCGCCAGCTTCTTGATGAATTTGTCCGGCTCCTTGTTGAAGTCCTTCACGCAATCCGGGCAGCAGAATTTGATTTCCTGCCCCTTGTAGATGAGGGACGTCGGCTTCCCCATCTCGCCGATCTTGTCACCGGAGACAAGACAATATTTGAGCGGGTAGGGTTTCGCGGCGGCTTTGGCGCCGTCCGTTGCATTGGTTTGCCCTGTTGGGCTGCCCGCGCAACAAGACATGTTGCCCATGTCACCGGCGCGAATCAGCGCCATCACGCCGGCCCCCAAAGCCAGCGTTGTAATGATTATTAATGCTTTTTTCATATTTTTTATTGTTCATTTGCCGCTCATCATGCCTTCACCCGAAAGGCATGTTCGTTCCTGCACCCATGCCAGATAGCGGCGCCCTTGTTCCGGCGGCATCGTGCGGCTGACTTCGTAAAAGTGTTTGAGCATGTTGCGCTGGCACTCACCGCGCAATCGGGCGCTCTCCGCCACCGCGGCCTCGATCTCCGGCGTCATTTGGTTGGTCGCTTCCAGCAGCGCCTTGAGCCGCTGGTTTTGATCCGCGATCTTCCGGCACCACTCCCCGCACTGCGGCAGATAAGCCGTGTGAAGTTCGGTAATGCGTTTGAACTCTCCATCGCTCAAATGAAATTCTTCCTTCAGCCAGGCCAGTTCCGGCTGGCTGCTTTGCTCCAGGTTGCGCGCTGACGAGGTGCAGATGAAATAGATCGAGGCGTAAGCCGCCCCCGCCAGGGCCAATCCGAGCACGAGTATGAGAACGCCTTTCTTCATCGAATCATTGTCGCGGAGGCTTGATAAGGATCCAGCACGCGAATGTAGCGGTCGCCAAGTTCCCCCTTCACCCGGGCGGTTTCCTGCCGGGCCTGCGTCCACCCGGTCGTCACGCCAACGGTGAGCAGGATGGCTACGTAAGCAGCAGCCAGGGCCGGACGCGGCAGCATCGTGCCAATCCAACCAGTGACGACTTCCCAGAACGGAGGCGTGGCTGGCGTTTGTGCCCGCTCGATGCGCCGCCAAACCGACTCCTGGAATCGCGCCGGCAACGGAGCATCTGTGCGCCATTCCTTCAGCAGCCCATGGAGAGCCTCGTCGTGCTTGCCCGGTTCATTGGTGTTCATATTGTATCAGCGAAGGCGGCGGCAGCGCCCGCCGCGCTTCGCAGTTTAATGGTTCAGTAACAGAATCGCCACGACTATTTCAACGGCGCGACTTGGTACTCCGCGACGGCATTCGAGCGCCAAGCCGCTGCAAAACCCGCGTCTTTGGGCGCAAGCGTGGGCCGCGTGGCATGGACATAATCCGTGTCGCGATTGGTGCTGATCACCGTCAGGCTGGCTTCTGCCTGTTGGCGTCCTTTGGGTGACCCAGACTTCGCCGAATGATCCAGTAAATCGGGCGTTGTTCCCTCAACCTTTTGGCTGGCCTTTTCCTGTGCGTCCCCCTTGGGCGATCCTGCTTGGGCGCTGGCGCTCAGGGCGACAATACCGGCTACTGCGACTGCTATTATAATATTCTTTTTCATAATGTTAATCTTTCTTTGTTTGTGGCGGCCTTTTGCCGCTGTTTCTTTACATCATTGAATACGCCGCGCCGCGCGGAATCCCTCAAAGAATTATGAACAGCACTGAAAGGCCGTTGCGCGAACCTCCGCAGCGGAGGGGCGTGGGAGGCGGGAACTATTGCCCCACGTGGTGTTTTTCCAGAGTCACACGGCCCGCCTTCGCGTTAATTGTGACACTGGAAAAACGGGACAGCAAGCCGTTGCCAAGCAATCCGGCTTCGCCGGGGAAAATGGCCGCTTCGTGCAATCCCGTCGGCACATTCTCAAACTCCTGGCCGCGAACGCCCAGGGTGGTCTTCGTCTGTGGAATGGATACTTCCGCCAGTCCGATGGCCATTTGCCGCGCGCGGGGTTCGGGCTTTACCTCCGAAGTCACCCATTGCAATGCGGTCGCGCAGCCGGTATCAAGCCGAACCCATTGGCGTTTGAGGCCGTTTACGCTGATGGGCAGGCACATTCCGCATGGGCGCACTCGAAGTGGCAGCGTTTCGCCGGCTTTTCCTGCCGGCTCCCGTTTCAGCACCCGAATTTTCTGCGCGTCGAAATCGATCTGCACCACGCGCCCGCGAAAGAAATCCGCCCCCACGAGTCCGTCCACGCGCTGTTCGCAGGAACGGCTCAGTTTCTCCAAATCAACGGCCAGCACTTCATGAGGCAACTCAAGGCCCGCCACCTTGGCCGCCAACCCATGTTGCCAATAGCCGGTCAGCAGCGTCTCCACGCCATGAACGGGGACTTCCTGTCCGAGCTTCAGTCCGATGCATTTCGCCGTGGCAAGATTGATGACGCTCACACCCGTCCCGGTGTCCAGGAGAAAATTGAGCGGCCTCTCCGACTGCGCAAGGTTGACCTCGATCCACAGCAATCCTTCGCGATACTGAAACGGAAATTCGCCAAGGACATCCGGAGCGGCCTGCAACCGGAAAAGTGCAGCGCCAAAAACCATTACGACCACCAAACAACCACTCACGCCAGCCACCCTCGCAAACAGCGTGCCACCCGTCAGAATTCTGACTATTCCCCCGATATTGGTGATTCTTGGTGGAATAAAAGCAGCCCCCGTTGTCGTTTCTTGCCCAATATGGACAAGGCTTAACTTCTCGCAAGGGCTTCCGCGCCTTCAACCGTCCACGAATAAACCACGCCCCTGAACGCAATTTTTGGTGTGAGTTGAACAACAAAAGGCGAGCTTGCTTTTACCAATCAAAGTAGTAGTCATTCAACTGATGAAAGAGGTTTTATTCAACAACACGGTGCTGAGGGATGGTCATCAATCGATGGCCGCTACTCGCATGACGACCGCCCAAATGCTGCCTGCCGCCCCCATCCTCGACGGGATGGGGTTCAACGGCCTTGAAACTTGGGGCGGCGCAACCATTGATTCCTGCCTGCGCTTCCTCAATGAGAATCCTTTTGATCGTTTGCGCACCCTTAAAAAGGCCGCGCCCAAGACCCCGCAACTCATGCTTTTGCGCGGCCAGAACATTGTCCAATACGCCAGTTTCCCAGATGATGTGGTCGAGACCTTCGTAAAATGCATGTGCCAGGACGGCATGGACATCATCCGCATTTTCGACGCCCTCAATGACGTGCGCAACCTTCAGACGGCGATCCGCGCGGTCAAGCAATGTAAAAAACATGCCCGCGGCGAACTCTGCTACACCATCAGCCCCGTCCATACGGTGGCGAACTTTGTCAAGATGGCCATCGAGCTGGAGAAGATGGGCTGCGATTCACTCGGCATCAAGGACATGTCCGGCATCCTCCAACCCCGCATCGCTTTCGATCTTGTTCAGGAGTTGAAACAAAAAATCGGCATTCCCATCACGCTCCACACCCACGATACCGCCGGGCTGGGCGCGGCCAGTTACCTCGCGGCCATTGACGCGGGCGTCGATTGCGTCGAAGTCTCGATTGTTCCCTTTGCCAACGGCACGTCGCAGCCCGACACGCAGCGCATGTTGGCCCTGCTGGAAGGCCATCCGCGTTGCCCGAAGTTCGACACGGAAAAAATAAAGCAACTGCGCATCTACTTCGAGGGGGTTTACAAGGAATTGGCCAAATTCACCAGCCCCGCCAACGAACGCGTGGACAGCGATATTCTCATTTACCAGGTTCCCGGCGGCATGCTCTCGAACTTCCGCACTCAACTCAAAGAACAGGGCATGTCCGACCGCTTCGACGAGGTCGTGCGCGAAATTCCAGTGGTGCGCGAAGCCCTGGGTTGGATCCCGCTTGTCACCCCCACCTCGCAGATTGTCGGCACCCAGGCGATGATGAACGTCAAGTTTGGCCGTTGGAAAATGATCTGCCAGCCCGCCCAGGATATCGCCCTCGGCAAATACGGCAGCACTCCCGGCCGCATAAATCCGGATGTCCTGGCCCAGGTTGAAAAGCTCTCCGGCAAAAAGCCTGTTACCGTCCGTCCCGCCGACCTCCTTGAACCCGGCTTGGAAAATTATCGCAAGCAGTGCGCAGATAAGGGTCTGCCCGTAAAGGACGAAATCGTCGTCCTCTACGCCATGTTCCCGCAACAAGTCGAAGCCCTGTTCAAACCCAAGCCGGCTGCGACATCTTCGGCCCCTGTTGCAGCCGCTTTGTCTGCTGTCCTCCCAGGCAACGGGAAGGGGAAGCATTTGTTCGTCACCGTGGGCGGAAAACGCCACGATGTCCTGGTCGAAACTTTGGAAGGCTAATCCGTGAAAATTGCTTATGAACACGACTGAATCCAAACCCGCAACGGACCGGCTGCTGGCGGAGTTTCCGCCTGTCGGTTATGGCGATTGGCACAGGCTCGTCGAAACCGAGCTGAAAGGCGCCCCTTTTGACAAGCGAATGTTCACTTCGACTTACGAAGGCATCACGCTGAAGCCCATCTACCGGCCTGAAGACATCGCCAACCTCCCTCACCTGGGTTCATTTCCGGGATTCGCTCCCTTTGTCCGCGGCAGCAAGGCGGGCGGTTATGCCGGCCAGCCTTGGGCCATTTCCCAGGAAATCAACTGCTCCAGCCCCTCTGAATTCAATCACGCGGCGCGCAACTCGCTGGACAGGGGCCTCAAGGCTTTAAACATCGTTTTGGACAAGGCCACCCGCAACGGCCACGACCCCGATTGGGCGCAACCCCAGGAAGTGGGTTTCGGCGGACTCTCCATTGCGACCGTCGGTGACCTTGACCGCGCTCTCGACGGTATTGATCTTGGCAACACCTGGCTCTTCGTTCGTTCGGGCGCGTCGGCCATGCCCTTCGCCGCCCTCCTGGTGGCTCTGGCCCGTCAGCGCAAAAAAGCGCCCGCCTGCCTGTATGGCTGCATTGAAATGGACCCGCTCGGCGTCTTGTCCCATGAAGGCTGCCTGCCGCAATCTCTCGAAGACGCCTATCGCGAAATGGCCGCGCTTCTTCGTTGGGCCGCTGCCGGCGCCCCTTATCTTCAAACTATCTGCGTCCACAGCCGCTCCTGGCACGAGGCCGGCGGCGATGCCGTGCAGGAACTCGCCTTTACCCTCGCCACAGGCGTGGAATATCTCCGTCAGATGAATAAGCGCGATCTTGATGCCGGGACCGTTGCCCCTCGCATCCGTTTCGCCGTCACGGTCGGCTCCAATTTTTTCATGGAAATCGCCAAGCTCCGCGCTTTGCGCATGCTCTGGGCGCGGGCCGTGGCCGCGGCCGGCGGCGGTGAAGACGCCCAAAAACTTTCCCTCCATGTTCGCACTTCCCAATGGAACAAGAGCGTTTTGGATCCCTACAACAATATGCTGCGCACCACCGTCGAGGCCTTGGCCGGCATTTTGGGCGGCTGCGACAGCATGCAGGTCGGCGCCTTCGACGAGGTCATCCGTCAGCCCGACGATTTCAGCCAGCGCATCGCGCGCAACAGCCAGCTCATTCTCCAAAAAGAATGCGAGTTGGCCCGGTCCATCGACCCGGCTGGCGGCTCCTGGTATGTTGAATTGCTCACGGCCGAACTGGCCAACCGCGCCTGGGTCCTCTTTCAGGAAGTCGAAAAACAGGGAGGCATGGAGGCGGCTTTGAAAGCCGGTTTCCCCCAAAAAACCGTTGCCGCCACCGCTCTGGAAAAGATCAAGGCCGTCAACCGCCGTCGTGCTCCCATCATCGGCGTCAACCAATACGCCAATCCCAGGGAAACGCCCCTCGACCGTCCCGCTCCGGACGCCGAGGCCTTTTACAAACGCCGCGTTTTCCAGATCACTTCGCACCGCACAAATTTGGAGGATGCGGACAATGAACTGGTCTTGCAAAAACTGACCAAGGTGGTCGATTCGAAAAGCCCGCGCATGTTCGATGCCTGCGTCGATGCCGCCGCCGCGGGTGCCACGCTGGGGGAGATTGCCCGCGCTATTCGTATTCTTGACACTCCGGGCGCCCGCATTACCCCCGTGTGCATCACACGCGCGGCCGCGGACTTTGAGCGCCTGCGCGCCGCCATGGACCGCCATGCCGCCGCCCGTCCGGACGCCCGTCCCGATGTTTTTCTCTGCAACATGGGCCCGGTGGCCGACTACAAGGCCCGCGCCGATTTCTCCCGCGGCTTTTTTGCCGTCGGCGGTTACAACGTCATTTCACCCGAGGGCTTTCCTGCTCCCGAAGACGCCGCCAAAGCGTTTGGCGCGTCAAAAGCAGGAATCGCGGTCCTCTGTTCGACCGACGAAAAATATCCCGCGCTTGTGCCGCCCCTGGTCCAGGCGTTGCGCGCGCAACGTAAAGAGGCGATCATCGTCCTGGCTGGATTCCCCGCCGCCCAGCTCGATGCCCTCAAAAAAGCTGGTGTGGATGAATTTATTCACGTTCGCGCGGACGCGCTCGAGTTACTGACTGCATTTCATCGCCGTCTTGGCATTGAGTTATGAACACATTTCCCGACTTTACCGCCGTCCCGTTTCACGCCGCTCCGGCTGGCGTCGCCCCTGAACAATGGCGTGCCCGCTTTGAGGGCGAAACCGTCACCAAATCATTTGACGAATGTGTGCAACGGACCTTGGAAGGCATCGACGTCCGCCCGCTTTACACCGCGGCTGATCTGAAGGACTGCGAGTATCTGGATTCCATGCCCGGCTTCGCCCCCTACGTGCGCGGCCCTTACGGCTCTATGTTCGCGACCAAGCCCTGGACCGTCCGCCAATACGCCGGCTTTTCCACCGCGGAGGAGAGCAACGCATTCTACCGGCGCAACATCGCCGCCGGCCAGCAAGGCTTGTCAGTCGCTTTTGACCTGCCCACCCATCGCGGTTACGACTCCGACCACCCGCGCGCTTCCGCCGACGTCGGCAAAGCCGGCGTGGCGGTGGACTCAATCGAGGACATGAAGATTTTGTTCGGCGGCATTCCTTTGGACCGCATCTCGGTTTCCATGACCATGAACGGCGCGGTCCTGCCGGTGCTGGCGTTTTATATCGTCGCCGCCGAAGAGCAGGGGGTGAAGCCGGCACAACTTTCCGGAACGATCCAGAACGATATCCTTAAGGAATACATGGTGCGGAACACATATATTTATCCGCCCGGCCCATCCATGCGCATCGTTGCGGATATTTTCGGCTTTACGTCCAAAAACATGCCGAAGTTTAATTCCATCTCCATCTCCGGTTATCACATGCAGGAAGCGGGAGCGACCGCCGATCTGGAGATGGCCTATACCCTGGCCGACGGCCTCGAATATGTCCGCACCGGCATTAAGGCCGGCATCGACATTGATGCTTTCGCCCCGCGGCTCTCCTTTTTCTGGGCGCAGGGCAAGGACTTCTTCATGGAAATCGCCAAACTGCGCGCCGCCCGCGCCTTGTGGGCCAAGATCATCGCGCAGTTTCATCCAAAGAATCCCAAATCGTTGGCCCTGCGCACGCACTCGCAGACCTCGGGTTGGTCCCTGACGGAGCAGGACCCGTTCAACAATGTCGCCCGCACCTGTGTCGAGGCTTTGGCCGCGGCGTTTGGGCAGACCCAATCGCTCCATACCAATTCGCTCGACGAAGCCATAGCGTTGCCGACCGATTTTTCCGCGCGCATCGCCCGCAACACCCAGCTTCTCCTCCAGGAGGAAACGGGCATTTGCAAAGTCATTGATCCTTGGGGCGGCTCCTATTACGTCGAAGCCCTGACCCAGGCCCTCATGAAACGCGCCTGGGCGCATATCCAGGAAGTCGAGGCGCTCGGCGGCATGGCCAAGGCCATTGAAACCGGCCTGCCCAAACTTCGCATCGAGGAAGTCGCCGCCCGCCGCCAGGCCCGCATCGATTCCGGCAGGGAATCCATCATCGGCGTCAATCTGTTTCGATTGGAGAAGGCCGAGAAACTCGACGTTCGCGAGGTGGATAATACCGCCGTCCGTCAATCCCAAATCCAGCGCCTGCAAAAAGTGAAGGCGGAACGCGACGCTGCCAAAGTCCAGGCCGCCCTCGATGCCCTGACTCAATGCGCCGAAACCGGCAAAGGCAATCTGCTCGCGTTGTCCATTGACGCCGCCCGCGTTCGCGCGACGCTGGGGGAAATCTCCTTTGCCCTTGAAAAAATCTTCCACCGCCACAAAGCTGTTATTCGTTCAGTGTCGGGCGTTTATCAATCTGAATATGGCCAGGACCCGCAGATCGAGCAGGTTCGCCGCTTGACCGACGAATTCGCCCGCAAGCATGGCCGCCGTCCGCGCATCCTCATCGCCAAGATGGGCCAGGACGGCCATGACCGCGGCGCCAAGGTCATCGCCACCGCTTACGCTGATTTGGGCTTTGACGTCGATATCGGCCCGTTGTTTCAGCAACCGGACGAAGTCGCGCGCATGGCTTCGGAGAACGATGTCCATGTCGTCGGCATCAGCTCGCTGGCGGGCGGGCACAAGACTTTGCTGGTTCAGTTGCTCGAAGAGTTGGGCAAAATCGGGCGTTCCAACATCATGGTTGTAGTGGGCGGGGTCATTCCGCCGCAGGACTACGAATTCCTGAAAAAGAGCGGCGCGGCCGCCGTATTCGGACCGGGCACTTGCATCCCGGACGCAGCCAGGGAAATGTTGGCGCAATTATCCGCGCGTCTGGAAGCATGACCGCTTCCGAGCCAACGATTGACGATTTTGTTTCCGGCGTCATTGCAGGAAACCGCGCTATCCTTTCGCGTGCCGTCACCTTGATCGAGAGTCAGTCGCCGCAGCACGAAAAGAAGGCCCAGGAGGTCCTGCAAGAATTGCTGCCGCGCACGGGCAAGTCATGGCGTATCGGCATCACCGGCGCGCCCGGCGTCGGCAAAAGCACTTTTATCGAGGCTTTCGGCTGCTATTTGGTCAAGCAGGGCCGGTCGGTCTCGGTCCTGGCCATTGATCCCAGCAGCAAACGCTCCGGCGGCAGCATCCTCGGCGACAAAACCCGCATGGAAAATCTCAGCCGCGAACCGCGCGCCTTTATCCGGCCTTCCCCGTCCGGCGACAGCATCGGCGGGGTCGCTCGACGCACCCGCGAAACAATGCTCGTGTGTGAAGCCGCCGGATTTGATCTCGTGCTGGTCGAAAGCGTGGGCGTCGGGCAAAGCGAAGTCGCCCTGCGATCCATGGTGGATTATTTTTTGCTCCTTTTGCTGCCGGGCGCCGGCGACGAATTGCAGGGCATCAAGAGAGGCATCATGGAAATGGCGGATGACGTCCTCGTCAACAAGGCCGACGGCGACAACCGCCAGCGCGCCGAACAGGCCCGCCTCGAACAGCAGGCCTCCCTTTCCTTTCTGCAACCAGCCACGCCCGGCTGGAAGGCCGAAGCCAGCCTCTGTTCTGCTCGGACGGGCGAAGGCATTCCGCAGGTCTGGGAGCGCATTGAGCGTTTTTTCCGCGAGTTGGAGCCTAAAGGTGTCCTCGCCAACCGCCGCCGGCAACAGACCCTCGATTGGTTCGCCGATTTGATCCACGATGAACTGCAACGCCGTTTTGAGCATAACCCGCGTATTCAGGCCCGTTTGCCCGCACTTCGCGAGTCCGTGCTTCGCGGCGAAACCACCGCTGTTTCCGCCGCGAACCTTCTGATGGAGGAATTCGACGGGTCCGAAAAAGGCTGAAATTCCTTAAAAATTTATGATAACAAAAATTGACCATCTCGGCATCGCTGTTCCGTCACTGGATCAGGCCATTCCTTATTATGAAAAAGCCCTGGGCTTGAAATGTGAACACCGCGAGGAAGTCGCCTCGCAAAAAGTCCGCACCGCGTTCTTTTCCGTGGGCGACGTGCATCTCGAACTCCTTGAGCCAACCAGCCCGGAAAGTCCCATCGCGAAATTCCTCGAGAAAAATCCCGCTGGCGGCATTCATCACATCGCCTTCAGCGCGGACAATGTGGAAGGCCAGCTCCGCCAGGCTGCCGGCGCCGGGGTAAGACTGATCAACGAAAAACCGTTCGACGGCGCGGGCGGCAAGCTCGTCGCCTTTCTTCATCCAAAATCAACCTTTGGCGTGCTCACCGAGTTGTGCATGACGAAACCGGTGGAAAAGTGAATGCTGGCGGGAAACCTGCGTCTGGCGCATAATGTATAACTCATGAAAATTAAATCATTGGTGGAAGAGCTTGAAAAACGGCGCGCGGTCGCGCGGGCGGGCGGGGGACAGGACAAACTGGATGCCCGCCGCAAAAAGGGCCTGATGACGGCGCGCGATCGAATCGAAAAGCTCTTTCAATCCGGCACCTTTCAAGAAGCCGGCCTTCATGCCGAGCACGAGTGCCACAACTTCGGCATGCAGGACAAATCCCTGCCTGCCGACGGCGTGATCACAGGCACCGGCATTGTCGAGGGCCGCGTCGTGGCCGCTTTCAGCCAGGACTTTACCGTGGGCGGCGGCGCGTTGGGGCGCATTCATTCCAAGAAAATTTGCGAACAAATGGACTATGCCCTCAAAGTTGGCTGCCCCATGGTCGGATTTAACGATTCAGGCGGCGCGCGCATCCAGGAAGGCATCGACTCCCTGTCCGCCTACGGCCAGGTGTTTTTCCGCAACGTGCTGCTCTCCGGCGTCGTGCCGCAGATTGCCGTTGTGGCGGGGCCTTGCGCCGGCGGCGCGGCCTATTCGCCCGCCTTGATGGATTTTCTCATCATGGTCAAAGGCAGCGCCAACATGTTCATCTGCGGGCCGGAAGTCATTCAGGCCGTCACCGGCCAGAAATGCACCATGGACGAAATCGGCAGCGCCACGGCCAATGCCAGCATCAGCGGCAACGTTCATTTCATTGCCGATAACGACGCGCATTCAATCCAGCTTGTCCACCGCCTTCTCTCCTTTCTTCCGTCCAACAACCTGCTGGACCCGCCCCATCATCCCACCCCGCAGGTGGATTTGAGCAACGACGCTGAAATGGACCGCTTGCTGCCGGAATCGGCCAAGGACGCGCTCGACATTCACAAAGTCATCGCCCGGCTGGTGGACAACGGCGACCTGCTCGAAGTCCATGCCGAATTCGCGCGCAACCTCGTTGTCGGCTTCGCGCGCATTCAGGGGGTGGTCGTCGGCATTGTTGCCAACAACCCTTCCGTCAAAGCGGGCACGCTCGACATTGATTCATCCGACAAGGGCGCGCGCTTCATTCGTTTCTGCAATGTGTTCAACATTCCGCTGGTTACTTTGGTGGACATACCCGGCTTCATGCCCGGCATCCAACAAGAGCGCGGCGGCATCATCCGGCACGGCGCAAAAATGTTGTTTGCTTATGCCTCCGCCACTGTGCCCAAAATCACCGTCATCATGCGAAAGGCTTATGGCGGCGCGTATCTCGCCATGTGCAGTTCCGACATGGGGGCGGACTTTGTTTTCGCATGGCCCACCGCCGAGATCGCCGTCATGGGCGCGGAAGGCGCGGTCAAGATTCTTTACAAACGGGAAATCGCCGCGGCCAAGGACCCCAAAGCCAGGGAAGCGGAACTTGTGACGGAATATCGCGATAAATTCTGTTCCCCCTACCAGGCCGCGCGCGAGGCAATGATCACTGACGTCATCGCGCCCTCCGAAACCCGCGCCCGCGTCTCGCTGGCCCTTCGCAATTCGCTGACCAAGCGCGAATCCCGCCCGCCCAAAAAGCACGGCACCATCCCGCTCTAAAGAATTATGTCAATCACCGTGCTTCTAACCCAGATTGTCGTTTCACTATTGGTGGTGACGTTTTACCACCTGTGGGTCTCCCGCGCCAGGCCAACGGCGCCTGCGCCCCGCCAGCCTGTGCCAATGGCTCCAATAGTGCCTGCGCCCGTTGCTCCAGTTGTGGCCGCGCCGGTCGTTCCCGCGACCATTGTGGCAGCGCCGAAGCCGGCCCTGGCCGTGGAAACGTTGCCGCCTGAATTGCTGGCGGTCATCTCGGCGGCCATCGCAGTGATCCTGGGCCGCCCCCACCGCGTTGTCTCCGTGCAGCACGCGGTCGCCCTCGCTCCGGAAGGCAATGCCTGGGCGATGGAAGGCCGCGTCGAACACTTCCTCTCCCACAGGGTTCGGTAACCATTCTTAAAATCTATGATCAAAAAACTCCGTGTAACGGTGGACGGCAAATCTTATGATGTGACAGTTGAAGTCCCTGACGAGCCTGGCGTTGCCGCCGCCGCGCCGCCACCCCCAGTGAGCGCCGCAGCCGCGCCTGCCCAGTCTGCGCCGTCCCAATCCGCGCCTGTCGTAAAAACCGCCGGTGGCCCCGGCGCGGTGCCCAGTCCTTTGGCCGGCCGGGTCATTGCGATCGTGGTCAAGCCCGGCCAGCAAGTCAAAGCCGGCGATCATCTGTTGACTCTCGAAGCGATGAAAATGAACACCGTCGTATCCGCCCCCCGAGCGGGAAAAGTTGCGGAAATACTCACAACAGTTGGCGTCGCGGTTGACGAAGGCCAGATGTTGGTGCGGATTGAGGATTAGAAAATGACCCAGGCGGACACAGTGTGTCGCGTTGTTTGTGAGGACTGGCATGTCCATGAGCTGGCCACGACAAACTCCACCAATCTTGTCGCCTCCAAGTTTCCCGCTTGGGAAGCCGTCCGTGCCGACCGCCAGACGGCCGGCCGGGGGCGCTTTCAACGAGGCTGGGTTTCCGATGAAGGCGGCTTATGGCTCTCCGCCGTTGTTCCCACCGGGACTGACGCCGCCCCCTGGCGCGGTCTGCCCCTGGCGGTGGGCCTCGCCGTGTGCGATGCGCTTCAGTCAATCGGCTTGAGCCGTTTCCGCGTCCGCTGGCCCAACGATGTGCTGGTGGATGATCGCAAGCTGGCCGGATTGCTCGTGGACCAATTCGCTCCCGGACTGGCCGTGGCCGGCATTGGCATCAATGTTCTCAACCACCCCGACCTCCACGATCCCGCCTTGAGAAATCAAGTCGTCCGCCTGGCCGATTTGATTCCCGCGCCGCCCGACTTGCGCCAGTTGACACTGGTTGTCCTGGCCCACTTGCGAAAGGTGGTCGAACAGATGCGCACAGACGGATTCGCTTCGCTTCTACCGCGAATCAACGAATTGTGGGGCCGTCCGCGCCGGGTCGAGCTCGACCTCAATGGCGTGCTCCGCGTCGGAACTTTCGCCGGCATTGGCGAAAACGGCGAACTGTTGCTATTGAGCGATTCCGGCCACAAATCGACCTGCGACGCGCCCCAAGTCCGGCATTTGAGAGAAATCGATTTATGACAAATGATACATTCCCGCGGCTTGCCGCCGGCGAGGCCGCCGCCCTGATTCAAAACGGCCAAACCGTCGCTTTCAGCGGTTTCACACCCGCTGGCGCGCCGAAAGAAATCCCCAAGGCCATCGCTGCCCGCGCCGTGGAGATTCATGCCTCCGGCCAGCCATACCGCATTGGCGTCATCACCGGCGCGTCCACCGGCCATTCGCTGGACGGATCGCTCGCCCGGGCCGAGGCCATCCTCTTCCGCACGCCCTACCAAAATGACCCTGATTTGCGGAAAAGCATCAACGAGGGGCGGACAAAGTTTTACGACATGCATCTGTCCCAGTTGCCGCAGGCGGTTCGCTACGGCTTTCTTGGCCCCGTTCATTGGGTGGTGGTCGAAGCCAGCGACGTCAGTACCTCCGGTGAGATTACCCTCGCCACGTCGGTCGGCGCCGCCCCCACGTTTTGCCGGGTCGCGGGCAAGGTCCTCATCGAACTGAACCGCTATCATCCCCAGGCGTTGCGCGGTTTCCACGACATCTACGAACCCGCCGATCCGCCTCATCGCCAGCCCGTCCCGCTGCTGCGTCCCGACGACCACATCGGCACGCTTACGATCAGGGTCGATCCGAAGAAAATAGCCGGCGTTGTCGAAACCAACCTGCCCGACGAAGTGGGTTCATTCAGCGCCGTATCCGATACCACCGCGCGCATCGGCGACAACGTCGCCAATTTCCTCGCCGCCGAACTTCAGCGCGGGCTGATCCCGTCCAGCTTCCTGCCCATCCAATCCGGCGTGGGCGACACCGCCAACGCCGTTCTCAAGTCCATGGGCGCGCATCCGAAAATCCCCAGGTTTGACATGTACACCGAGGTGATCCAGGACGCCGTGCTGGCGCTGGTGAAGGAGGGTAAAATCCGTTTCGCCAGCGGTTGTTCGCTCACGGTCAGCAATCCTGTGCTGCGGGACATCTACGAAAACCTGGAATTCTTCCGCTCCCGGCTGCTGCTTCGTCCGCAGGAGATCACCAACAACCCGGAAATTGTCCGGCGTCTTGGCATCATCTCCATCAACACCGCCATCGAAGTTGATATTACCGGCAACGTCAACAGCACCCACGTGCTGGGCCGGAACATGGTCAGCGGCATCGGCGGCTCCGGCGACTTTGCCCGCAACGCCTTCCTCACCATTTTTACCTGTCCCTCCACGGCCAAGGGCGGGAAGATCAGCACCATCATACCGCTGGTCAGCCATCTTGACAGCAGCGAACATTCCGTCCAGATCATCATCACCGACCAGGGCATTGCCGACCTGCGCGGAAAGTCCCCCATGGACCGGGCCAAGGCCATCATCGAAAACTGCGCCCATCCCGACTACCGCCCCATCCTGCGCGATTACGTGGCTTTGGCCGGCAGCACCCATTCCCCGCAGACCTTGCGTCAGGCTTTCGCCATGCACCTGGCCTTTTCCGAAACCGGCGACATGCACACCACCAGTTGGAAACCTGCGACGCACTAAGGCTCATCTTGGTTCCCCTGGAAAGCGCGTATTAGCGAATATTTTCCTCTTCGTGGGTTTTCATCCGCGCCGAAAGAATGGCCCCCCGCCCAAGGTATCCAATGACGCGGCCCGGTCTGCTGCGCTCGACCACCGGCAAGCGGCCGATGTTGCGGTCCAGCATTTTTGTGAGTGCCGCGCGCAACGGTTCGTCAGGAAAGGCCGTCACCAGATCAGTGCTGCCGGCCTCGGCCACGGTCATCCCCTCCTTCTGCTTTTGTCGCAGTGCGCGAACAATATCGCCCCGGGTGATGATGCCAATGAGACGGTCTTGATCGTCCACAATCAATGTTCCCTGCCGCCGGCTTAGGTCGGAATCGTTGCGGGCGATTCGGTCAGCCAGTTCCGAAAGTTTCATTCTGGAAGATACGCTCGGCGCGTTTTCATCCATGACGTCGCGCACACGCGCCAACTCAAACGGGTCAATGCTGTATTCCCGCGTGATGTGATGGCCGCGGCGGGCGAGCTTCTCGGTGAGGATGGAACGGCGCATCAGCAGCACGGTCACGCCCAAGGCAGCAACGGAGCCGATAAGCAAGGCGGGAAAAAGATTGTAGTCCCGCGTCAATTCGACGGCGAAGACCATCGCGGTCAGCGGCGACCTCATCGTGCCGCCCATCATCGCCGCCATGCCAATCAGCGCCCAAAGACCGACGTCACCCACGGGAATCCAGGAACTGGCGAAAGCTCCCAGCGCCCCGCCCAGGATGAGCAATGGCGCCAGCACTCCGCCGGAAGTTCCGGAGCCTAAAGCGATGGACCAGACCAGCGCTTTGGCGACGAGCAAACCAATAACAACCGCCCCGACCAGTTCGCCCCGCAGCAAGCTGTGGATTGTGTTGTAACCGACCCCCAGCACGCGCGGCTCAATGACGCCGCCCACGCCAATAAAGATCGCTCCGATGGCTGGCCACCACATCCAGTGAAGCGGCAGCTTTTGAAAAAAATCTTCGCAGGCGTAAACGAGCATCGTCAACAGACCGGAAGCGAAGCCGGCCGCCACACCAAGGCCGGCGGCAATCGCCAATTCCGTGGCGGAAAGGGGCGCGTGCGCCACCACGGGAAAGATCGGACCTGCGCCGAGCAAGGGCGCCCGCAACACGGAGGCGACAATCGACGCCACCGCCACGGGGATGAAGCTGCGCGGTTTCCATTCGAACAGCAACAGCTCAACCGCCAGCAACACCGCCGCCACTGGCGTGGCAAATACCGCCGACATCCCAGCCGCCGCGCCGGCCACCAGCAGCGTTTTGCGTTCCGCCGCGCTGAGATGAAATTGTTGCGCGAAGATCGAACCGAACGCCCCTCCCGTCATGATAATCGGACCTTCCGCGCCGAAGGGGCCGCCGGTGCCGATGGAAATGGCGGCGGAAAGTGGCTTGAGGAGAGCGACCTTGAGATCAATACGGCTGCGCCCGAGCAATATTGCCTCCAGGGCTTCAGGTATGCCGTGCCCGCGAATCTTCTCCGAACCAAACCGAGCCATCAGTCCGATGATGATCGCTCCCGCCACCGGCACGGGCGCCACCCACCATCCCAATTGATTTCCTTGTGGCACTGCCGGACTGGCGGACAAGCGCTGATAAAAAGCAAGGTTGGTAATCGCGGCAATCAGCCAAAGCAAAGCGCAGGCGACAAGTGAGCCGATCCCCCCAATCAACACGGCCATGGCTGAGAGGAGGAGAACACGGCGGTTGGTGCTGAAATCCGCCAGTTGATCCTCCGACATTGCGGCGGACGCGCCAGCTTTGCCAGTCAAGACCGGGGGTGCTGCTGAATCAGTTTGCATCAATAAGCCGCATAATATATCGTTATGCGATATATGTCAAATGGGTGATGACTATGGAGGCGGGACTGCTAAACTCAGGAGCAATGGCGAGACCCGGGCAACTCATCAAGTCGCAGTATGAAACGCTGGCAGGCTTCCGCTACGCGCTGCGTCGGTTCATGCGCTTTAGCGAGGAAGCGGCGCAGAGCGTCGGGGTCACGGCCCAACAGTATCAGGCCTTGCTGGCCATCAAGGGTTTTCCGGCGCGCGACCGCGTCACCGTGGGGGAGTTGGCGGAACGGTTGCAGCTTCGTCACCACAGCGCGGTGGGGTTGGTTGATCGCTTGGTGACGGAAAAGCTGGTCGTTCGTGTGCCGTCCACCAAAGATCACCGCCAGGTTCTCATTGAAGTCACCAGTCGCGGCGAAAATGTCGTGCAGAAGATCGCCTCCGTCCACCGCCAACAATTGAAGCGCATCGGACCGGAAATCCGTGAACTGCTGGAGCAACTCGGCCGCTCCGAAGAATAAATCGGCGGCGTCAGAGCAACAGAACAAACAAGCCTGGAAATCGCTGAATGTTATGTGACATGGTGCCGGAGGCGGGACTCGAACCCGCACGTCCTGTTACGGACCCAGGATTTTAAGTCCTGTGCGTCTGCCATTTCGCCACTCCGGCGGCATCTGAACAATCTCAGAAGTCGCGGACGTGCGCAAGCAGCCTGTGCAGGTGTGCCGTAAATGCATCTTGCGAGATTGTCGGACTGGGATTAAATTTTTCCAATGAGCATTCAAGAGATTAAGGAAGCTGTGCAGCATCTCAGCCTGGAGGAACGGGCTGAGGTGGCCGCCTGCCTTCACTCCTGGAATGACGACGAGTGGGATGAACAGATGAAACGCGATCTGGGCGCTGGCAAACTCGACAAGCTTTTGGCCCGGGTTGACGCTGACATTGCGGAAAATAAAACGCGCGGCATGCCGTGATTTCCCGGACGCACGCGCAGTTTTGGGAATGCTTCAACGCTTTGCCCGGGGATATCCAACGAATTGCAAATGAGAAATATAAGCTGTGGGGGCAAGACTCTTTTCATCCCTCCCTCCATTTCAAAGCACTGAGAGCGGACGTGTGGTCGGTTCGAATTAACCGGAACTATCGGGCCTTGGGCCGTCGCAAAGGCGGGCAGATTGTATGGTTCTGGATCGGTACTCATGCGGAGTATGACAGGCTCGTCAACTGAATCGCTCTGATTCTGTGAGTTAAAGCAGGCTCAACCGGGTAAACAGTCCTGCGCGTTGGCCTTCATTCAGAATTACGCAAGACGCGGCTCGAACCGCGCTGGAAGAATTTCCACATGGTCCAGGCGGCCAATGCAATTGCCAGCACGAGTAGGGTTTCGCCGGCCTGCCGCACGCGCTGCTCGCGGCGCGCCTCCTCCAATCGATGGAGAGCCTTCGCGGATTCAGTGTCGGTCAAGCCCATCGCCTTGATCCGGTGCTTGATTCTGTCGGCGACATTCATTGCGTCGGGAAAGGACTCCGAAGTCCAGAACCGCAACGAAGGCCGGAAGTAGCCAAGTTCGTTCAATAACGAAACGGGGAACAGAAACGACGAGCCGAGCGTGTCTTCATCCATCATTTTGAAAGAGCCGTCGGCATTCATCGTTTGGCGCAGGCAGAAATCCATCATGCCACGCATCTCGGCGCGCGCCAGGTCGCGTTGCGCTTCGTCCATGCCCGGCCAGCCGATGCGAAACATCCGCGCCACGCCGTAATTGTGATGATTGGACGGCATGCCCTCCTGGCGCCAACCGAACGGGTATTCGCAGTCCTTCATCCCCATCAATGTGCGCATCATCTCGGGCACGTGCTTTATCGAATCCCGCCGAAATGAAACGATGTGAAAGGTGACGCTCAAATCAGCGGTCTTGCGGATCGAGCCATCCGCCAGGCGGTACCAGCCTCCGAAGAATCCCGTCTGTGGATCTTGCCAGACATTGTCCTCGTAGTCGAACAGCGCCTGTTTCAATTCGGGCGGAAACGGGTAGTCATGTTGCACATGGCCGACGATAAAACGTTCGATGGCTGTGATTGCGATGTTCAACTCGAAACGATTATCAACGCCATTTTTGCGCACTTCAGAAATCAGCACCGAATCGAGATATGCCCGCAGTTTTTCCGGAGAGTTGATCCGGTCCAGGAGCTTCAAGGGAAACTGGATCACGGCGCCGCGCTCGTTGTGGTCCTCCACTTCCTCGATCGTCGAATCGAGTTTCAGAAACCAGGTGTCACTGCAATGATCGAAGCTGCCGTCGTCCGGCACCTGCTCACGCGCCTCGGGTGGGTCGGCAGGGCGCGCCAGCATCTCGCTTAAATCACGCAACCGCGCCCCAATGCTGTCCCACCGGGCCGAATAAAGAGTGAGCCAGCGCGCCTCCAGAAAGATCTGTCGGGAACACGGCGTCGCCCGTCCCTGTGCCGCCTGCCGCGCCAACTCGTGCTGCAGTATCTCAAGTTCCGCGATATAACGAACATGCTTCGCGCGATACTCTGGATCGAAAGCGATAAACTCGGGCACAGGATCGTAGCCGAAGACCGCCCGCGACTTGGCGCGCGTCTCGGCAGTCATTGGCGCCGGGCTGTCCGCTGCCTCGACGCGCAAATTCAGTGCTAATGCGAATGCTATCCCAATCCCCGCTCGGGCATGTCTGTTTGGCAACATCTTCTGGACAAATTTCGTCATAGGCCGCTCCCCGAATACTTAACCTGGCGCTTGGCGGAGGGGCAAGAACAACTGGGGGGAATTGTCGCCGAAGCCGCAGCCTGCCTTTACTCGTGGAATGTTGACGAGCGGGATGAACAGATGAAACGCGATCTGACCGCTGGAAAACTCGACAAGCTTTTGGGTCGGGTTGACGCTGACGTTGCGGAAAATAAAACGCGCGGCATGCAGTGATTTCCCAGACACACGCGCAGTGATGGAAATTACGGGCGCTGCGTTGGGTAGAACAGGACAAACGGCTGGTCATTAAAGAGGCCGAAGTGGTGGCATGAAGGGCACGGTGAAGGGGCGGCGGGGGAGCCGGGCGCAGCCCGGCCCCCCGTCGCCCTTAACCTTGTTTAATAGTCTAATATGTAAAATCGCAGTGTAATTTCGGGAGCCTCGGATTGAAGTGTTCGCTCACGTTTTCCGGGAGTTTTACTCCGTCCGATTTTGAAGGCACCATTGCGAGAATCCTCCATCAGATACACAAAAGCTTCAAAGCGAGACTTCCGAAGCATTTCGAGATCAGCCAAAGTCCGCTGCTCTTCTTGCATCTCACGCGTCTTTTGGGCCAGTTGACCGGCTTCCTCTGTCTCACGAGCGGTCTTTTGAGCAAGCGCAGCAAGTCGGGCGGTGACGAAATTAGTTTTCTTGAACACACAGCAATGCTGTTCGTAGCCGTAGGAGGGATGGCGAAACTCGAAGACAATGTGGTCGGGGGATGAAAGGTAAGAATGGGCCAGTGCTCTGTTTTCCGAGGTGCCTTTAACCCATGCGTCTATGCATTCCTTTAAGGCAAGGTCCGGTCCTAGGTTCAGATGCATGCGAAATCTGCGTGATTACATCATTGATGTCTGCTTTGAAGAAGGCAATGAGAGGGAGGTAGCGGATGGCTCCGGGACCTAAGGTAATGGTGTATGCGGAATCAGAATACGAACGGGGTGGTTCGGACAAAAGAATTGAGGCGTTGGATGGCACAGTTGTTTATTCTTTGAGCGCACCCGGTTTTCAATTGGCGGGGTTCGCATGTTGCACGGTTATATGGGTCGGACCGTAATGCGTCAAGTTGGATTTTTGCGGCCTAAACTTGAGTCGAGATGGGAAAATGCTATCCTGGTGGTGGCGGCATCGGCCCCAGTGGCGAGGGTAGCCGGGGCGCAATGCTGTGGACAAGGACCACACGACCAGGCACTTGTCGGGGCGGCTTGTCCCGCCATCCCGGCCAAGGTGGAAGTGCTTGCGTGTTGGCATTCCGCCGTCGCGCAGTGCGCTATGGCGGGACAAGTCGGTTTGGCCTTCATGTATTCGCCAAGCCGGATGACGACACGGGAACGCGCAGCGGGGAAAGCCTCATGGTTTCGGCCAAATCTGATACTGCAGTCTGATACTGTGTGCCGATTTTCGAGCAGATTCGTGATGATTCAGGCGGACAGACAACATCCCAAAGCATTGATAATCAATGTCGGGATGACGTGCGAGGACTCCTGCAAAATATAATTGTCAATTTCGAGTCGGCTTCCTTGGATACGATTGAAACCGATGCGTTTCAGACTCACAGGACTTTTCCGGTCTGTGCTAGATTTTGTGCTAGTTTCATGAAAAAGCCTCGACACTTTGGTCTACGTGGTGAATGGGTTCAAAAGTGATATAAACTCAATAAAAGCAATGGTTTAGAACCTATGGAAAGCGCTGATAAGCGATAGGGTAAAATGGTGAAAAGTGGATTTTTAAGTCCTGTGCGTCTGCCATTTCGCCGCTCCGGCTATGGATGAGAGGATAAGAATAACCAACCACGCCCAAAATCCAAAGTCCAATCCGCCGTAGCTATGCGAATGAGGATGCCATTTCGCCACTCCGGCGCGCCGTGGTTGGCTTGACGAAGGCGGTTCCGGCAACTACTCATCAACCTGCCACAGCCCATCGCGGAGATGCAAGCCTCCAGCCATCCTGGTTGCAGTTCGAATTTGCGCCCGGAATGAGCGTCAGAACGCCGGTCTTTTCCGGTCTGCGCCGGTTTCATGGAAGGAACCCCGGTGTTTTACGGTTTTTGCCGATTCTGAACCCCGACATTTTGGGCACGGCTGGCTCATGAAGGAGCGGTGCATCCTTTTTGCGGGCGCCCCGGACGCGCGGCAGCGCGTCCGGCTGGTCTTGGACGGCTTCATGAGCCAGCCGTGCATTTTGGGCGTTTGACGTTGATTTCGCTTTTTTGAACAGCTAGGCTCAAACGATGGCATTGATTGGTTTTGATCGGATTAAAGGAGGATTTTTCGCGGCTTTACTAATCGCATGCTGCTCTTCCAACGCGGTTTCAATTCTGGCGGCCTCCGGCTCAAGCGAGGCGCCGGTTGGTGAGCTTCGCCTTGGAGATTATCTCCAAAAGGTCCTGCAATTTAACGAATCACTTCAGGCGCAACTGTTGGAGACGGAGTCGAGCCGGCTGAAATGGAGGGCGGAGCGGGGGATTTTCGAGCCGCAATTGGATTCCTCAATCACGCGCGAAGCCAACCGGCGCACCAATAATATTCTCCAGGAGGCCTCCCAGGCGGGCAACATGCTCTTCGACGAGCGCAACACCATCGTCGATACCGGGATTGACTCGCTCATCCCCAGCGGCGGCAAAATCCACGTCGGCTACACGGAGAGCGACCTGGTCAACAACGTCAATCCCTTCGGCAATATCATCACCACCAGCAGCGCGTTTTACACCCGGCAGTATCAGACTTTCGCCGGGGTGTCCCTGACCCAGCCTCTGATCAAAAACGGCGGTCTTACGCCGACGCTCGTTTCGATGCGGGTGGCGGCGCTGGATTCGGACATCGCCTTCGAGCAATACCGCCGGCAATTGATGCTGACGGTTTCGCGGGCTGAGACGGCCTATTGGAATTTTTATTTCACGCAGGAGCAATTGCGCTTTTTCGACGACTCGGTTTCCGTCGCCCAACGTGTGCTGGAGGACAGCCGGGAGAAGTTGAAGGCCGGGCAAGGCTCGGAGTTGGACATGATGCAGGCGCAGTCCGACCTCGCCCTTTGCCAGACCAAACGGAATGAGGCGCAACAGGATTGTTACGATACAGTCCAGACGATGAAAACGCTGACGGGCACCTGGCCCGCGCCGAACCTGGCCGGGCCGACGACGGAACCGCGCCTTCATGCCTCCGACGTGCCGCACCAGACCTGCGCGCTCATCTCCTACACCGATGGTTTTACGATGGCGACGCAGTTGAACCCCGATTACCGCATCCAGCAGCAAAAAATCAAGCAGGAGAAGCTGCGTCTCGGTTACGCCAAAAACCAATTGTTGCCGGAACTCGATTTGAAGACGGCTTACGGCTTCAATGGTTTGGGGCTAACGCCCGGGGATTCCTGGGCGATGGCGCAAACCGGGAACTTCCCATCGTGGTCGGTGGACCTGGAATTGATCGTGCCTCTGGGCGGAAACATCAAGGCGCGCAACCTCCTGAAGGCCGAGCGGGTCAATTTGACGGAGGCCTACATGAATCTGCACGGGGTACTGTCGGAAATCGGCAACAACCTTTTCATCGCCATTCAAAAAGCCCAGACCTGCACCAACAGCATTCAGAGTTACCAAATGGTCGTGCATTACAACGAGGAATTGCTCAAGACCGAGCTGGAGCGCCTGAAGGCCGGCACCATCGGCGGCCACAAAGTCCTCGAAGCCGAGGCGGATCTGCTGGAAGCGCGCCAGGATCTGGCCAAGGCGCTCGTGAAGTACCAGCGCACACTCACCGAAGTCGAGCTGGCCGATGGGTCGCTTCTCAAAAGCCGGAACCTTGAGACGACGCGCGACGAATTGAGGCGGCGCGCGGCAACCCTGACTCGCGTGTCGCACAGGTCCGGGGCCGGATTCTAAATTGTTATGATGCGTAATCGTCTTCTTTTTCTATTTGTTGTTGCCGCGGCTGTCGCGGGCCTGCCAGCCGGGGCGGCCGGATTGGCGGCGGTGGATGGCATTACCGAACCGTTCATGGACGTGACCCTCGGCCTGGCGGATCCTGGAATCATCCGCGAGCAATTCTTCAAGGAGGGCGATTTTGTGCAAAAGGGCGGGGCAATTCTCGAGCTGGACAAAAGCCTGGAGGAACTGGAAGTCCAGCGCCGCAAGGCGGAGATGGAACAGAACAAAATGGTGCGCGACTCGACCCGTGCATTGATCCAAAGCACCAAGGCTGTCAGCAAAGAGGACCTGGCCAAAGCGGAAGCCGGGTACGAGGTTTCCGCTGCGGAATACGGCATCGCCGTCCAGCAGTTGGCCAATCGCCGGCTGGTCGCGCCGTTCTGCGGCAATATCACCGAGATTCTGTTGCGCCCGGGCGCGGCCTGCGCGCCCTATCAGCCGTTGGTTCGGCTGGTCGATGTCTCACGCTGCTATTTTACCGGGCATATGGACGGCGTGGCTGTGTCGAACTTGAAGCTCGACCAGCCGGTGAAAATTGAAGTGACGGGCGGCCGGTCAGTCACCGGGAGGATTTGCTTTATTTCACCGGTGGTCGATCCGGCCAGTGGATTGGCGCGGGTCAAAGCCATCTTCGACAACATGGACGCAACAATCCGGCCCGGCCTGGCGGCAAGAATGGTCATCGAATAATCGCTATGGAGATCAACGGCGGCTTGAGCGGCGATAGCGCCCAAGTGTTGGAGGAACTGACAGCCCTGCGGCAATTTTCGGGCGAACCGAAAAGCTTCTGGCCGGCCTTTCTGGCCGCAGCCACACGGCTGGCCTCGGCGGACATCGCGGTGGCATTGCTGGGTCATCCGGGACAAACGCCGCGTTGGATCAAAATGGGCGAATGGGTTTCCAGTCCAGCGCCATCTCACGCCCGCACCGGATTCATTACCAGATTGGAAGAGGTGGCCGAACGATGCATGAAAGGCAACTTTGTCGATCAGACCGACGCCAAGGGGGGGATTTTCTCCGTGGCCGTCCGCTTGAAAGTGGCGCGCGCCGAGGACGAGATGGTGCTGGCCTTGCAACTGAAAGACTTTACCGAAGCCGCCGCGCGCGAATCGCTCGTCCGCCTCAGCCTGGTTGCGGACGTTCCGGCTGCCTATCAGTTGAATTTAACCGCACGCCAGGCGCGGTTCGACGCAGAGAAATTCGCCGCCGTGCTCGATTTGAGCGTACCGGTGAACCAGGCGACGCAATTTCTTTCCGCCGCGCTGGCCGTTTGCAACGGTGTGGCGACGCGCTTCCGCTGCGACCGCGCCAGCTTGGGCTGGCTGGAAGGCGGATACGTCCGCCTGCGGGCCATGAGCCGCACCGAACAATTCGACCGCCAGATGGCCGCTGCGCAATGTCTTGAGGCGGCGATGGAGGAATGCATCGATCAGGACGAGGAGATTCTCTGGCCCCCGACCGAAGGGACAACCACCGTGACGCGCGATCACGAAGCCTTTGCCAAGGACCAGAAGATTGCTCATCTTTGCTCAGTCCCGTTGCGATTGGATGGAACTGCCATCGCGGTATTGAGCTGCGAGCGGCAGGAATCGGCCTTCACGCAGGTAGAGCTTCAGCAAATCCGCCTCTATTGTGATCAAGTCACCCGCCGCCTGAGTGAGTTGAGGCATAACGACCGTTGGTTTGGGGCGCGTTGGATGGCGTGGATGGGCGAATATTGCGCGCAATGGATCGGGCCGGAGCACACTTGGAGCAAGTTGACGGGGATTCTGGTTTGTCTTGCGCTTGCCGCGCTGTTTTTGGTGCGGGTGAATTACCGCGTCGAGGGCAAGTTTATTTTGCGCAGCGACGAAGCGGAGTATTTAACCGCGCCGTTTGACGGCTACATCGAGCAGGTGTTTGTCCGCCCCGGGGACCAGGTGACCAATCGTCAACCGCTGGTGGGCCTCAATCGCGCCGAACTGCGGCTCCAGGAGGCTTCGGCCCGGGCGGACCAGACGCGTTTCCAGCGGCAGGCGGAGAAAGACAGGGCGGCCAATAACATCGCCGCCATGCGGATCGATCAGGCCCAAGCCGAGGAAGCCCGGGCGCAATTGGATTTGGTCTCTTTCCGCCTTGCCTGCGCCGTGGCTTGCGCCCCGTTTGACGGCGTCGTGGTCGAGGGTGATTTGCGGGAGCGAATCGGCTCGCCCGTCAAACAGGGCGACGTGCTGATGCAAGTGGCGCGGATCAACGCTCTCTATGCGCAGGCCGACGTCAACGAAAATGACGTGCAGGAAATCCTCGGCAAAACCAACGGCGAAATCGCCTTTGTCACGCAGCCAAAGGCGAAATATCCGGTAATTATCCAAACTATCGAGCAGGCGGCTGTCGCCAAGAAAGATGGCAACGTCTTTCTCGTCCGGCTGCGGCCTGTCGGCCCCACGGCGGCCTGGTGGCGTCCGGGCATGACTGGGCTGTGCAAGCTTTCGACAGAGAAACGGTCGTTGTTCTGGATTCTGACTCATCGCACCGCGGACTTTCTGCGCATGAAACTCTGGTGGTAAAATGACCGGCTCTTCCCGCACGTTCAGTGAATCGTGCTTGGCCGGACAGGTTGATGCGTTTATTCAATTTGGCTCAATGACGATTTGGTTAAGGAATTGAGACAAAAACGTGACAAGATGATTATTAGGTATTTACTTGATGATTTCTCTGGACGCAAATTAGAGGAGGCTCCAAAGTCACTTTCAGAAAAGTAGAATAATTAATGAATCCCCACGGACGGCCTTGCTTCAGTGGTTTTTTAGACCATCCTCGGGTTCAAAGGACACACAAGATGAGAATTGCCCCGACACCATGGACTTTGAGCGCGGCCATCCTGACAATGCTCCTGATCGGATGGAGCGATGTTTGCCGAGCCCAGAATCAATCGGGAACCAACATGGGATCGGCCTCTACGGTTCAGCTAACGCCAGTCCCGTCCAATGAGGTGCTGTCGAACAATTATTATGAGTCAATGCGATGGTGAAGAATAGTTGTCGTTGGAGATCCGCAGGTTGAGCGGCTCGCTCACGCGCAGGCCGCAACCGTAGAGCAGCCGCACGGCCAGACTTGTGGCAAAAGCGGCGTCGCTCTGGACGGTCTTAAGTAATTGCCAGGTTTCCTCCGGCGTCGGGGCGTGGCGAATCTGGGCTGGCCGTCTGG
>Ga0224554_1000235_pt1 | contig 50195 bp, 46 predicted proteins | sample 714S22024metaG_FD_180666 | JGI IMG/M metagenome (GOLD analysis project Ga0224554, IMG submission 180666) | Peat soil microbial communities from Stordalen Mire, Sweden - 717 S2 20-24 | ecosystem: Environmental > Terrestrial > Soil > Wetlands > Peat | place: Sweden: Norrbotten County, Stordalen... | reverse complement strand
GTCCACCCCACTGCCGACCACAAGAAGCAGGCGATGAAACGCTATGACAGAACGTTTAGGCTGGGCAAGAAAAAATCTGGGAGCAGGGTGAAACCGTAACAGATTGCGATGATTTGTAAAGCAAGCCCGCCATCCCGCCTCCCCGCCTGTCCCTCTTAAATTCTTCACATTCCAATCCCAACTACTGCGGCCCACATCTGCGCCCTCATTTGCGACCGATGGAGGCGGTCTGCGCGTCTGGCGAAGGTATGGAACAATCAGAAATTTCCAAATTAATTTGAAAGGAGTAAAGCCCCACAGGGGGATGGAGCACAACATTGAGGCAGGAACAGTCGATTTTTCTGTCCGGATTTGGTCCGACCCCCCATAAGAAAACGGACGAAAAGTGCGCAAAAGACACGAAAATTCACGAAAAAGGCACACTTGTCCATGAACGCTAAATTCAGGTCAAGTTATTGAAGATGTTGATTTTGCAGAGGAATTATGGAGGCGCGGGCCGGGATCGAACCGGCGCATAAAGGTTTTGCAGACCTCTCCCTTACCACTTGGGTACCGCGCCTCGCAGGGCCTGCGCTTTCACGCACACCCAGCTGAATGAGGAAGAGTGTATCGCAGAAGGGCTGGTTTTGGAGCGGGAGACCGGGGTCGAACCGGCGACATCTTCCTTGGCAAGGAAGCACTCTACCACTGAGCTACTCCCGCTCGCACAAGTTGAAGTATAGCGGCCCGAGTAGTCAGGGTCAACGCGCGGTATGCAATCGGCCGGATGCAGGAGCACGCACTGCGTGTCCGGAGCTTAATTCGCCATCTGCACTCGCAACGCAATCCGCGGGCCGGCCAACAGATCGGAGCGGCGCCGCACCACATGCGGCGTCACCACCATGACCAGTTGGCTGGTGTCCTTCTCCACGTCCGCTGCGATCGGCATCTGGAACCCGGGCAATTCGCTCAGTCCCGGAATCCCCGTCATTGCAGCCGTCTCGGTTTTGCTCACACTGCTGGCCATCAGCGCACTCTCGCCCTCCCCTACCGTGATGTCCGAGGCCATCTGCCGGCTGTCCAGGATGGGGTTGCCGTCGCTTGTGCTGCCCGAGAGCGACTCGATCTTCAGGTCCAGCTTCAGGTTGATCCGTCCCGACTTCAGGATCACCGGCGTCGCCTTCAGGGTTATACCGAGGTCCTCATAGGTCACCTGCGGAATCGACACGCTGCTTCCGCCCGTGTACTGCGAGAGCAGGCTGGCGACGCTGACTCCGTTGATGGTTTGATTGCTCAGCGCGGAGGCCGCCGTCGACAAACCCGAGCTGTAGGTCGATGAGACGATCGGGTAGCGCGTTCCTTCGCGAAAGACTGCATCCTGGTGGTCGCCCACCCGCATCTGCACGTCGTCGAGCACCCGCGTGTCGGATGTATTCAGGCCCAGGTTGAATGCCATGCTGCCCGTCTCCGTGATTCCGGTCATCGTCGTCCCGCCGCCGATCACCCCAATCGTGCTCGAGAGCAGACTGCTCTGCACCAGCCCCGACGCGATCAGCTCCGCCGCAATTGTTAAAGTGCTGGCCGTCGGGCTTATCAGGCCCTGCGCAATCGCCTGCTGCACCAGCGACTGGTTCGCATTCACCAGCGCCGTCGCCGCCTGGTTCACGTTGTAGATGCCGGCCGCCGTGGGAATGTTCGCCCCGGCATTGGTCGTGCGCGTGGTATCCACCTCATACATCTTCACCTCGACCATCACCTCTCCGGGGGCATCGATCAGGCCCTCGATCACCCGGTTCATCGTCTCGAGGACCTCCTGCGGAGCGCGCACCACGATGCTTCCGGAGGCCACCTGGGTGGTTGCCTGCCTCACATCGAAGATGTTGCGCGCCACGTTCGCCATATCGTTGATCTGCTCCTGCGTGGAGCCAGGCAGATAGATCGTCTCCTCCACCAGGCGCTCCATGAGCAGGCGGTTCGCCGGGAGATTCTTGGCGAACAGTACGGTGGTCTCATCCACGGGCACTGCGATGACATGGGTCATCTCCGTCAGCACCTCCATGGCCCTTGCGCAGTTCACATTCTCCAGATCGAAGGATAGATTTTTCTGCTCCACGGAATTGTCAACAATCGCGCGAATGCCGTAGGCCGACGCTACATCGCGGAGCAGGTCCGGGGAGACCCCGTGCAGATGGAAGCTCATCACCGCATCGCTCGGCGCGAGGCGAATTGCGCCCTCCAGCGCCGGGGCCTGAATCTTCCACGGCTCATTCGCATCGCCGGCGGAGAGCATGCGGGCTCGGTCCGCAAGCGGGCCTGTCAACGCGCCGTCGATTTTGCCGCCGGGATTTGCCGCGGCCTGGTCCGAATCAATCTGGCGCGATGCTGCGTCCGGCGCTTCGGTCGCGCTCGCAGTCTTCGCCAAATCCGGCCCACTGTGCTCGATCACAAGGGGATTCTCTGGGTCGATGGCGCGCGCCTGGGCGAGCAGCTTCTCCGCCTTCTGCGGGTTTCCATCCTGCCGCGCCTTGCCTGCCTGTTGCACCAGCTCCGTCAACTGATGCTGGCGCGCCAACTCGATCGCGATGGCATAATCCCGGTTCCCCGGATCCAGCTTCTGGGCACGCGTAAACTCGCGCTCGGCGCCGATCAGGTCGTCCCGCTGGAGCTTCTTCGCGCCCGCCAGATATGCATCCTCCGCCTCACGCAGATGCCGCTTGTTGGGCGCAGTCTCCATAGGATGCGAACCGGCAGCAGAAGCCGCGTTTCCCGCGCCCGGTCCTTCGACCGGTTGCGCAGGCGCACCCTGGGCCGACTGGGGCTGACCCGCTTCCGCCTGACTTTGAACTGGCGGACTTTGCTGCGCCTGATCCGGAGCTGCCGATGCCTGCCGCGCCTGGTCCTGAACTGCCGCTCCCTGCGTTGCCGCAGTCTGCGCCCATGTCTTGCTGGCGGAATTTGTGAGCACAAAGCAGCAGAGCAACCACGCGCCCAACCATGGTCCGTTCCGTGTTGCGCGAAGATGAACTGGGAAAGCCATGCACTGCTATCTTAGACGCGCCACGCCGCAATCCGGGGCTGCGAAGCAGAAGACCCGCTCCACGGCCCACCCGCCGCAGGCCTCATCTGTTCCCTGGTTTCTGTTGTCAGGCCTGCCGCCCGGTCCCCGCTATCATCATTCTCGGCCTCTGGCCCATCGCCATACGCTGGGCCATCGCCGGACGCTCGCTCATCACCGGCCGGCGCATTCCCTTGCGGATCTGCGCGGAGTCCATATCCAGTTCCGCCAGAGTACGGCTGAGCGTGTTGCGATGCATTCCCAACTCGGTCGCGGCTTTGCACTGGTTGCCCTTGTGGTGCGCCAGCACTTCCAGAATGTAGCGCTTCTTGAACTGCCGTATGGCATCCGCATAGGGAATGCCCGCGCTGTGCATCTGTGTGATCAGGGTGTCCAATTCACGCTTCAAAGTTCTAACCTCTCTTGTTGGCCGCACCAGGCTGAATCCCTACTGTAGATTACTCCATGCCAATTGATCCAGTGCGGAGGATTCTGCCGGTCCGGTGAAGCTGGTTCAGATGGAAACCGGCCGCGCCGTCACAGAATCCGCTGTTGAATGGAATCAGGTATGAGGAAGGATACATCATGCACAACGGTAAATAAATAGGGTCTCAGGACAGATTTGGAGACGGCATCCGGCTGCGGAGTGAACATGGTTGCGGCGATCAGCAGAGCGATCCCGATCAGGCAGGCGCGGGCGAATCCAAACCCCGCCCCGAGGATGCGGTCGAAAGTACCCAGACCGATCGTCCGCAGTTTCGTTTGCAGTACGCGGCCTAAAACCTCGAACACCGCCACCACGACCGCCATAATCACCAGGAAGGCGACCGTACGCGCCATGAAATCCGACGTAATCCAGGCCTGGTCCCTGATCCGGGCCCCGAGGTCGACATAGACCCAGCTCGCTACTTCAAACCCCACGGCAAACCCGAACAGCCCGGTGATCGCGCGCACAAGTCCGGTGACATATGCCCGCACCATCGAGACAATCAAGATCGCAATCAGTACCCAGTCAAACCAGTTCAAGTCAGCAAGGCTCATCGTTGCACCTTCGAGAGATCCACCGGCCCGGCCCGGCCCCACATTGCATCCAGATCGTCCAGCCCTGTCAGCAGCCGGAACGCCTCCATGTACTTCGCTCGAGTCTGAAAGACAACATCCTCGGGCAGCGCAGGCGCGGGGGCCTGTTTGTTCCAATGGATGGATTCAAGATAGTCGCGCACGTACTGTTTGTCGAAGCTGGGCTGCGCGCCGCCCGGAGCGTAGCTGGCCGCCGGCCAGTAGCGCGAGGAGTCCGGAGTCAGCACTTCGTCGGCCAGCACTATGCCCACGCCGTCGATCCAGCCGAACTCGAACTTCGTGTCGGCCAGGATCAACCCCTTCGCCGCCGCGTATGCAGACGCCTTCAAATAGATCGCGAGTGTCAGACGGCGCAGCGCGTGGGCCATCTGGGCGCCAACCATCGCCTCCACCTGCGCGTAGGAGATGTTCTCATCGTGCCCGCCCGTGTTGTCCTTGGTGGACGGGGTGAAGATCGGCTCCGGCAACTGCTCCGACTCGCGCAGCCCCGCGGACAGAGGAATCCCACAGACTGCTCCCGTCGCCTGGTAGTCCTTCCATCCCGATCCAGAGAGGTAGCCGCGCACCACACACTCCACGGGGAACATCCGCGCGCGGCGCACCACCATGCTGCGGCCCGCGATCTGCTCCTGAAACACCGGTTGCGAGAGCATCCGCTCGGCGGAGAGACGTTCGCCAAAGATCTGTTCCGAAGACGGCTCCAGCAGCGCGGCGATCGCCGGCCCCTCGATAGCCAGAAGATGGTTCGCCACCGTGTCCTTCAGAAACTCGAACCAGAAGGCAGAGATCTGCGTGAGGATCTTTCCCTTGTCCGGAATGCCCGAGCCAAGCACATGGTCGAACGCGGAGATTCGGTCCGTGGCAACAAACAGCAGTTTGTCGCCCAGGGCATAGAGGTCGCGGACCTTGCCGCGCGCAACGAGGGGAAGGCCATACAGGTCGGTCGTCAGAAGAGCTTTCGTCATATTAAAAACGTATCATCCTTGCTTCTGAATTTGTGCTCATTCAGACAGAAGCTAACAATACAACTTTCGTCAGGAAGCGGAATGAAAGTAGGCGGCAAGGGCCTCGGCGAGCGCGGCAATGGTGGGTTCGGCCGCCTCCAGGTGGGGCGGCAGGCCGAGGTCGCCGAGCGCGCGCGAGGTGACCGGCCCGATGGAGGCGCGCACGACCGCGGCGGGCAGCGTGAGACCTGCGGCATCCAGCAGGGCGATGAGGTTGCCGGCGGTGGAGGCGCTGGTAAAGGTGACGGCGTCGGGACAGTTCGCAGGCTCCGCAAAGAGCGCCGCGACAGCGGCCAGCGAGACCTGGGGGATGCGGTTGCTGTACGCCGCGGCGACGGTGACGCGTGCTCCGGCGGTTTCCAGCGCGGAGCCCAGCGTCGCAGGCGCCTGCTCGGCCAGCAGCAGCAGAATGCGTGCATCGGGCGCTTCGGGCAGCAGGGTCTGCACGATGGTCTGGGCGAGCGATTCCGCGGTAAATATGGGCGGAACCATATCCGCGTGCAGCCCAATCGCCGCGACCGCCCGTTCCGTTGCCGGGCCGACCACCGCGATGCGGCGCGGCGCGGGTGTTAGTCCCAGGAGCTGCGCGCGCTGCTGGAAGGCCTCGACCGCGTTGGCGCTGGTGAAGGCCACCAGATCGAAGCTGGAGAGCAGCGTGAGCGCGGCATCGAGCGCCGCAAACGAGGCGGGCGGAGCGATCTCGATGGTGGGAATGAGAATCGGAGTGGCGCCCAGCGCGCTCAGCCGGTCCGCGAGCTGCGAAGCCTGATGCGGAGCGCGGGTGACGAGGATGCGCCGGCCACTGAGAGCGAGCCGGACAGGAGCGGCTGTTTCATCACTAATGCTCACGGCTGCTTCCCCCTGCTCACGGCTGCTTCCCCCCTGCTCACGGCTGCTTCCCCCCTGCTCACGGCTTTGCCGCCTGGCCGCGAGCGATGACGCGCTCATAGAATGCCTCGTAGAGAGGGATGATGCGGCTGGAGCAGAAGCGGTCGCTGGCGGTCTTGCGGGCCGCCGCAGCCATCGCAGCCAGCCGCGCCTCGTCGCCCAGCAGGGCAATCGCGGCCGCGGCCATCGCCTCCGTATCGCCAACCGGAAAGAGCAGGCCGTTGACCCCATCGTCGATCAGCTCCGCGACGCCGCCAACTCGCGTGGCGATGGTGGGAACGCCGCAAGCCATGGCTTCCAGCGCGGCCAGCCCAAAGGACTCCATCTCCGAGGGCATCACCATCAGGTCGGCCAGCGGCAGCAGCTCGTTCACGTTGTCCTGTTTGCCCAGGAAGTGGACGCGGCCGGCGATGCCGAGGCGCACGGCAAGGTGCTCCGCGGCAGAGCGGTCGGGCCCGTCGCCGATCAGCATCAGGCGCGCGGGCAGGGCGGCGGCGACGCGGGCGAAGACCTCAACAACGTCTAGAATGCGCTTGACCGGGCGGAAGTTCGAGAGGTGCACGAGCAGCTTTTCGGCTGGAGTCTTTCCGCTGGCAGGCGCGGTGAAGCGCGGACGCATGGAGGCCACCTTCGCCGGGTCGCGGACGTATACGTCGCAGTTGACGAAGTTGCGGATGACCTCAATCTCGCCCTGGATGTTGAAGGCCTCGCGGGTGCGCTCGCGCAGATAGCTGGAGATGGCGGTGACGCCATCGGACTGCTCGATGCCGTACTGCGTGATCGGCAGGTAGGAGCGGTCGAGACCGACCAGCGTAATGTCCGTCCCGTGCAGCGTGGTGATGATCGGAAGATAGCGGCGGCGGGCGACCTCCTGCTGCGTCTCGATCATCTGGCGCGCCAGAATAGCGGAGATGGAGTGCGGAATGGCGTAGTGGACGTGCAGCAGGTCGAGCGAATAGAACTCCGCGACCTCGGCCATGCGCGTGGCCAGCGCCAGGTCGTAGGGCGGATGCTCGAAGAGCGGGTAGTGATAGACATCCACCTCGTGGAAGAAGATGTTGGCCTCGCGTCCGCTGAGGCGGAAGGGAAGCGACGAGGTGATGAAGTGGACCTGGTGTCCGCGCGCGGCCAGCTCGATGCCAAGCTCTGTGGCAACCACGCCCGAACCGCCATAGGTGGGGTAGCAGGTGATGCCGATCTTGCGGCGGGGAGATCGACCGTCGGGCGTGCCGTTTGCAAGCGTCATAAGCCTCTTCGCGCGGGTTGGGCTGGGCAAGACCGTTCGCCTCGTGAAAATCTTACTCCCAAGTCGCTGTGCGCCGGATGAGAAGACAGTCTCTTCGAGTGCAGTTGCAGGCGCTAATTGCCGTTTGTTCGTCGTCTGTTCGTTTTTAATTCACCCCTCCCACCCCCCATCCCCCTTTTGGTTGAAATTCTTCCAAGTGGAATGGAATTAGGCGATTGCGTGGGATGCTGGACGCCATGGTATTCATTGCAAATACTTTACAAATAAAGTATTTGAAACCTTCAGGTTAGGGATGAAAATTGCAGGTTCGGCGGGGTGGCCTCCGGTAAAGCACTCATTCTATGTAATTTGTTGGTAAAGTATTGATTCGGTTTGGGTTGCGGTGGTGCGTTGTTGATGGTGCGTTAAATGCGAAGGCCCGGCTGGTTGGCCGGGTCTGTTTGTTTGCTACTGCTTTAATTATACGCCGTGGAGCATAACTACTATGCCAAGTATTTTTCGGGGGGAAGTGGTTGATGGGGTGGGAGTTAGGGGGATTTATGGCGTCGGGGGGCTTGACATGAAGATTTGCTGGGGTTTTTGAGGGGTGCGAATTTTCCGGTTCGAGCTATGGGCTATGAGCTGTGTGGTATGAGGATGGAGCGGTCGGCAAAGGCCAGGGCGGGGATTTTGTGGGAGAAAGGGGTGGGCGGTTGAGGTGGTACGAGCTTCGTCGGGATCCTTCGCGCTCGAAAGACGCGCTCAGGATGACAGCAAGAACAAACAACGGCAAGAACAAACAACGACGGAGAACAGACAACAGCAGGGGCAAATACGGAGATTCTGGCTGCGCCAGAATGACGACTTGTGGGGGCTGCGCCAGAATGACGCCGCGTGGTGGTGACGCCGGTGACGGGCGATGCGATGAAGATTTCGCCGACGGCGAAGGTGACAATCAAGAAGTAATTCTTTTCGCTTCAAGCAAAGAATTGACCGGGTAAGACGGGCGGGAGAGCGACCACGCTGCGCGAGTGGGCGAGGGCACCCATGTTGCGGTGGCAACCGGCACCGAGGGCTTCGCCTCGTTGTCCCTGCAACAGAGGCCGTAGGGGCTTGTACTGAGCTATATGAATGTCCGCGCCTGCCTACTTGGCGATTATTCCTCCGCCATTAATGTCGTAACGTGGATATGTTTCTGTATTTAGAATGATATATACGACAGTGTCCGCAGGAAGACGCTGGTATTTTCCACTGACTGTATCGATCAGCAGTTGCCCTTTATAGTTGCCACAGTAGGACAAGGTGAATAGGAAGAATCGGTCGCCTGGCAGGAATACATTGCGAAGCATCTCAGAGCAGTAATAGTGGCCTTTGAACCCATTCCCTTCTGTCAATGCCAAGTATGGCTTGCTTCCGATCATCAGTGTCTGACGTTCACTTCGCGATTCATCCAGCAGCCTGACACCTTTTGAGGTGAGCACTTTGTTTGCGTAATCATTAATGGAAAACGAATAGAACGGAGATTCAACGAAGTTCTTGGCTAATTGTTCGGGGGGAATATCATCGCCGTTTGGCTTGCCAATGTCGCTCACCTGCTGTCCATCATAGTATCGAAGCTGTAAATTTCCGACATCGGTTGGCACCGAGAAGTATATCCCCGATTTCAGGCCGAAGAAGTAGTTGTATGCCGGAAACGGCTTCAGAACTACTTGCAGGCTCCCTGTTTGAAGGTCGTACTTCCAGAGTTCCCCTTTGATCGAATATAGCTGCGATCCCTTGGATGCATAGAACTCATCCGCTATGAGATAGAGGCTCTTTGAGTCCTTTGTCCACTGGAAATCGTCATCTCGAAAGAATCGCTGGCCGATTGGCTTTGGCTCTCTGTAGATTGAATCGACTGGCGTTACTCGCCGAATCGTTGGCTGTTCTGTGTCAACTATTTGCAGTTGTCCATCGGCGACAACAGCAATCATCTTGTTGTCTGGCGAGACGAGGAAGTTCTTGATTTGGCCCTTCAACAAAGTTGGCGCTTGGGAATCAATCTGGTCGGAGTATTTCAGTTCATTGCCAATCGAATAGAAAAAGTTGGCGTCTGTTTTGGCCTGAAAGTTCGTGGGGTGAAAGTCGACGATATTTGATGGGACATCGCCGGCGGTCAAGAACAGCCATAGAATGACAAACAGCGCTACAGGGATTAGTGCCACTAGTCCGAGAATCACAGCCAAACGTCTTCCCATTCGAGCCATTGCAGGACCCTCGTATCACTAACAATCTTGGACTATACAGGATTTTTTTTGCTTCGTTCGGATCGGGCCTTGATGCCCAGGCCTGTTCAGAAATCTCAGACTGCGCCTCTGCCAAATCGTAGCCCGCCAGACCGGATGTGCCCGGACGTTATATCTTGGATAAGGAAGCGTTGCGAGGCGGATCTCTGGACGATCTCCGAAACGGGGGTTGGGAGGTTGCGTTCGCGCGCGAGTGTCTGGACCGGCGCGCACAACGCGCGATCGGGCCGCACACGATTTCCGCCCCAGCGAGCAAGAACGCCCGCCGGGGGCCCCGAATTTTACCCCAGCGAGCAGAAACGCTCGCTGGGGGCCCCGAATTGGAGATCAATGCTCAGGATGATGACGAAAAAGATTGCGATGGCAGCGGTGCTGGCTGGACTGCTGACGACGGTTGGCACGCAGGCGCAGACCAAGCTGGGCCCGGCCGCGCCCGTCACCTACGACAATAAGTTTGAGTTGTACGGCGGACTGAACTTCATGAACTTCATGGCCGGCCAGAACCTGACCCGGCGCATGGACTTCGGCGGCGGCGAGTTTGAAGGCACCTACTGGGTGACGCCAAAGTGGGGCGCGTCGGCGGAGTATCGCGGCGAGGCGGGAACCACGCCAACGCTGCCGCAAGTTAAGATCAATGGCGTTCACCGCCCGCTGGTGTATATGAATATGGTGCTCTTCGGGGCGCAGTATCGCTGGGCGCAGAACCAGCACGCGGCTCTCGACCTGCACGCCTACGCCGGGCCGTCGTATGGCGTCTTTGACGCAGGAACCGCCGGAGCCGGACAAGGGGAAGCAGCAAGCGGCTACACGCCTGCTCAAAACGCCACGTTGGCCGGGCTCTACAGTAACCACACGGCTGCGATCATCGCGCTGGGAGGGAGCGTGGACATGAACCGCTCGAAGAACTGGGCGATCCGCCTCTCTCCGGACCTGATTCTGGATGAGTTCGGCACAGGGACGCGCGAGTTCTTCGCCATCTCCGGCGGAGTCGTCTACCGCTTTCCGGTGAAGAAGAAATAAGCGATTTTACCGAGGGGTTGTTTGTTTCACTTCGAGCGAAATACGGAGATTCTGGCCTTCGACTACGCTCAGGCCAGAATGACGACGCAATAGGAATGACGACGCAATAGGAACACAGGCGCGCGAAGCGCCGAGGCAGGGCAGCATGGAGGCAATGAGAGAGCTGTTGCGCGGCAGCTTGAAGCGGAGCCTGGGCGGCATGCGCGAGGAAGACCGGCTGGCGGCGGCGTGGACGGTGGCCTGCGGACACGCCATGGCGGAGCACGGCGCGGTGGTTGGCTACGAGGCGGGCGTGGTGCGGGTCGAGGTCGCAGACGCGATGTGGATGCGGCAGATGACCTCGCTGGGCGGTGTGCTGGAGCGCGAGATGGCGCGCATTAGTGGCGTGCCGGTGGCCGCGATACACTTTGAATTGAATAAAGACTGAGGGGCGGCAGAAGAACGGCAGGAGCAAAAGCAGATTCCTCCGCTACGCTGCGGAATGACAAAGGATGGGACGGATGGCTGACGTTGCGGGCGTAACCATGGACGAGGTGTTGCGTGTGGCGGAGCTGGCGAACCTGGACCTGACCACCCAGGAGGTGCCGCTCATGCAGCGCGACCTGAACGCGATCCTCGGCCACATCGCGCAGTTGAACGAGCTGGACACGGCGGGCGTTCCGGCGATGGCCCAGGTGGGCGAGATGCTGGGCGCAGAGAGCGAGTCGACCGGCGCAAGCCTGCGCGCGGATGCGGTGCGGGAGTCACTTGATCGCGCGGCGGTGATGGCCGCGGCGCCGGAGAGCGATAGCCGCTTCTTTAAGGTTCCCAAAGTGATTGAGAGATAGGCACTTCGTGCGGTTCTCGACGCGCTCACGCGCGTGAAGGGTGAATGCGGGGCGGTTTTAGAGGCAGGATGTCGATACGAGGTTCGAGGCGGGAGATGGAGTTGGGCGGAATGACGATTGACAGCGTGCGAGCGGCGATTGCCAGCGGGACGACGACGGCGACAGCGATTGCCGAAGAGCACTATGGGCGGATCGCGGCCGAGGACGGGCCGGACGGCAAGGGGATCAACAGCTTCCTGGCGCTGAGCCGCGAGCGCGCGCTGGAGCAGGCGGCGAAGATTGACGCGATGGCCGCGAAGGGCGACGCGCTGCCGCCGCTGGCCGGCGTCCCGGTGGGGATCAAGGACGTACTCACGATGAAGGGTTCGCCTGCGACCGCGAGCTCTCTGATCCTGAAGGGCTACATGCCGCCGTATGATGCCACCGCGGTGACTCGGCTGGAGGCGGCGGGCGCGGTTCTGCTGGGCAAACTGAACTGCGACGAGTTTGCCATGGGCTCGTCCAACGAGAACTCGGCCTACGGGCCGGTGCGCAATCCGCGCGATCTGGAGCGCGTGCCGGGCGGGTCGAGCGGCGGCTCGGCGGCGGCGGTTGCGGCGGGCTTCGCGGTGGCGTCGCTGGGCTCGGACACCGGCGGATCGATTCGCCAGCCGGCGGCGTTCTGCGGCGTGGTCGGCGTGCTGCCCACCTATGGACGCGTCTCGCGCTTCGGCTTGATCGCCTTCGCCTCGTCGCTGGATCGTGTGGGGCCGTTTGCGACCAACGTGCGCGATGCGGCCACGATGCTGGGCGTTCTCGCCGGGCAGGATGCAAAGGATGCGACCAGCTCCGACCGGCCGGTCGGGGATTATGTGGGCGCGCTGGCGAAACCAGTGAAGGGCCTGCGCATCGGCGTCCCGGCGGAGTACTTCGGCGAAGGACTGAACGCGGAGATTCGCGCGGCCATCGAGCACACGCTGGACGGGCTGCGTGCCGCGGGCTGCGAGGTGAAGACGATTGCGCTGCCGCACACCAAGTACGCAATCCCGGTCTACTACGTGATTGCGACGGCGGAGGCTTCGGCCAACCTCGCGCGCTTCGACGGCGTACGCTTCGGCTTCCGGGCCGGCGCGGGAACGCAGACGCTCTCCGAGATGTACCGCGAGACGCGCGACCAGGGCTTCGGCGCGGAGGTGAAGCGCAGAATCCTGCTCGGTACCTACGTGCTCTCGGCGGGATACTACGACGCGTACTACCGCAAGGCGCAGCAGGTGCGAACGTTGCTGACACGCGACTTCCTGGCCGCCTTCGCCGAGGTGGACGCCATCGTCGCGCCCATCACGCCGACCCCGCCGTGGAAGCTGGGCGAGAAGACCGCCGACCCGCTGCAGATGTACCTGGAAGACATCTACTCGGTGGCGGCCAGCCTCGCGGGCATCTGCGCAATGAGCGTTCCCTGCGGCGAGACGGCGAGCGGACTGCCCATCGGCGTACAGATCATGGGCCGCCACTTCAACGAGGAGACCATGCTGCGCGTCGCGCTGGCCATCGAAACGGCGCAGAACAGCGTTTAGTCAGAGTGCTTGACTCCCAGCGCGTCCTGTAGCGAGTGTTGTTTGTTGACAGCTTTCGCCCTAGCATCCATCATTGTCTGCTGTAGCGCAGTACTGGCGTTGATCTGATCCAGCAGACTCTGCCGCACGCCATTGTCCGCTATAACGAGATGGACCCCGTCGTTTACAGAGATATTGCTGGCATTAACAACTGCGTAGTCGTATAGATTTAACGCGCTTGTGACCCATTTCTCTTCCGCAGTCTCTATCGTGGCTTCGAGAACGTCGTCGTCGTGCATTTTCGTCTCGAATTCCCGAAGATATTCCGGATCGACTTTCAACATTTTGTTGTGGAAGTCGAATGACGCCTGATGCTTGGCGGTCGAATAGGCACAGTCAATTTCGTAATCAGTCTTCAGTTGGGACGAGGTCGATTCCATCGCCGCCTTGCTGGCGAATGAGTTGATCGAATATAGAGGTGGCGAGATCGGCTTTATAGTTTTGGCGATCCGATTATTTTCCGCACTATTTGCTGCATCACGTCTGAGCAGCTCAACGATCAATCTCTTACGCTCCGGCTGAATTTTGCTCAATGGCATGGGCGATAGCGCGAGTTGTAAATAGTTGTCTTTTGGGGTCGCAGAGATCGAGACGGTCGTGATGAGGCCTGAAAGAATCGTCAGAACGCACGCAATGAGGATGGAGCGTCGAGAGACCATCTGCACAGTCCGGCGAGTGCGCAGGTGCATTGCGGTCAGGAATACGACATTCAGAAACACCACGGAGATCCAGCCCACCCAGATACTTGCCTTGTCGGTCAGGCCTGATGAATTTCGTTGTAAGAGGACAAATACTGGGGTCGAGAGATTGCCGACGATCAGTAAAAATGTGACAAAGTGTTTTCGAATAAATGTTGGATCGATAGCTGGCATAGTCGTCCATTCTAGGTTCAGGCGATGATTTTGTCTCTATGTAATTTTGACCGAGTATGACCAGTTCGAGTCAAAAAAATGCTTCTTCAGTGTTGTTGCGATTACACTCGGCAGATGGATGCGGAGCGCGACGAGAACCACACAGAACCCGACCCAGCCGAGGTCCCGACCGGCGAGTTGGTGCGGCGCGTGGTGGGGTTCGACGTGGGCGACCGGCGGATCGGCGTAGCGGTTTCGGACCCGCTGGGCTACACCGCGCAGCCGCTCTTCACGCTGCACCGGACTGGCGGGAAGGGGGGGCACCACGCGGAGATGAAGTCCATTGCGCGCGTGCTGCGCAAGCACAATGTCGCGGAGGCCGTCGTCGGCAATCCGCTGTACATGTCCGGCGACCAGAGCCCGCAGGCGGCCAAGGCGCAGCAGTTCGCGGAAGAGCTGCGGGTGGAGTTCGGAATCACCGTGCATCTGTGGGACGAGCGGCTGACCACCACCGAGGCGCACCGGCATCTGGACGCGGGCGGGCACGCGGCGGGGCGCGAGCGCAGCCAGATCATCGACCAGGTGGCCGCGGTGCTGATCCTGCAATCGTTTCTGGACGCGCGCGCCAACCAGGCTGCCCGGACGGCCCAGGAGTAACCGGGCGCGGGATGGATTGGCGCGGCCGGAGACGTATAATGGAGGTTCGATTCAGAACGCGCTGCCGGTGCAGGTGGCTGAGCGCGTGTGCTCAGAAAGTTTCCGGAAGGCCCCAATGCCAGAACAGATCATGAAGCGGCTGGTGGAAGAGATTAAAGTGCTGGAGCGCGAGCTGACCACGGAGCTGCCGGCGGAGATCAAGCGCGCGGTCGCGCTGGGCGACCTGAGCGAGAACGCCGAGTACCACATGGCCAAGCAGCGCCAGGTGTTTGTGAACGCGCGGCTGGGCCAGTTGAAGCAGCGCATGGGCGAGCTGGCCATGGTGAACCTGGTGAACATTCCCCACGACAAGGTAGGCTTTGGCGCAACCGTCGTGGTCTTCGACTCCAGCAAGAACGAGGAGCTCAGCTACAAGCTGGTGACCAGCGAAGAGTCCGACGTAAGCCAGGGGCTGATCTCGACCACCTCGCCGATTGGGCGCGCGCTGCTGGGCAAGAAGGTAGGCGAAGTGGCCACCGTGGTGACGCCCAACGGCAAGCGCGAGCTGGAAGTGCTGAAGCTGACCACGATCCACGATGTGGTGGAGAAGGACATTTCGGACGCGAATGGCGTGGCCGGGTGAGTCGGGACCGGTAGGACGATGGCGGCAAGTTGATGGCAGAACTTCAATAACGAGACTTCAATGACTTGGACGAGTGCATTTGGCAAGGGCAGCGGATGGCTGCTACAGAAGATCGTGAACGGGCTGGCGCTGACCAGGATCTCGCCCAACGTGCTGACCTTTCTGGGACTGGTGATCAACATTGTTGCGGCGTGTTTCTTTGGCTTTGCGCGCGGGCACAACGCCGACCGCATGTTCTTCTACGCGGGGCTGATCATCATCGGCGCGGGCATCTTCGACATGGTGGACGGGCGGGTGGCGCGCAAGACCAATCAGGTCTCGGTATTTGGCGCGTTCTTCGATTCCGTCATGGACCGCTACTCGGACGTCGCCATCTTCTTCGGCCTGCTCATCTACTACGCGCGCGGCAACCGGCTCTTCTACGTTGGGCTGGTGGCGTTTGTGATGACCGCGTGCGTGATGGTGAGCTACACCCGCGCCCGCGCCGAGGCGCTGATCGGAAGCTGCAAGGTGGGTTTCATGGAGCGGCCGGAGCGCATCGTCTGCGTCATCCTGGGCGCGCTCTTCAACCGCTGGGGCGTGATGGCGCCCTGCCTCTGGGTGCTGGCCGTCTTCTCGACGATCGCCGTGATCAACCGGATTCGCTACACCTACCTGGAGACGGAACGGCGCAAGCTGACGCCGGCGGCACGGTAGTCCATTGCCGGCTCAAGTTCATCCATTGCAATCGGACCGCGCACGGCAGGGGAGACTTGCGTCGATGCTGATTCTTGCTTCAGCTTCTCCGCGACGGCGCGAGCTGCTGGCCCAGGCCGGCTTCTCCTTCACGGTGGAATCCGCCGATGTGGACGAGTCGCTGCGCGACGGGGAAGAGCCGACTGCGTATGTTCTGCGGCTCGCCATTGAGAAGGCGCAGGCAGTCTTTGCGCAGCATTGCGGCCAGATTGATCACGATCAGGATGTGGGTGCCCCATCCATGACAGTTTCATCGTCATGGGTGGGATCGACCCCTCTGGTCGTTCTTGGCGCAGACACAAGCGTTGTGCTCGACGGCGAGATCCTGGGCAAGCCGGTGGATGCCGACGACGCGATACGCATGCTACGCCGTCTTTCCGGGCGGACCCACCAGGTGTTGACTGGCATGGCTGCCGTGACGCGCGCGGGCGTGGTGAGCGGTGTGGAGACCACCGAGGTCGTCTTCGAACCCATTCCCGAGGCTGAGCTGGCCGCGTACTGCGCCACCACCGAGCCGCTGGACAAAGCCGGTGCCTACGGCATTCAGGGCTACGCCGCGCGCTGGATTCCACGCATCGACGGAGACTACTTCAACGTGATGGGCCTGCCCATCGCGCGCACCGCAAAGCTGATCGAAACCGCGCTGGCTGAGTGCGAAAGGCGCGTTTAGATTCCCGCTAGTTCGTTGCGCACCCGCTGCATGGTGTCCAGATAGAACGCCAGGTTGTGAATCGAGTTCAGCGTAGCGCCCAGCGGCTCGCGCGCCATGAAGAGGTGCCGCAGATACGCCCGCGTGTAGCGTCGGCAGACCGGGCACGCGCAGGCGGGGTCGATGGGGCGCTGGTCCTCGGCGTACTCCACGCGCTTGATGTTCATGCGAATGGCGCTAGGCTCGCCACTCCAGCTCTCGCCGGGCCGGTCGATCCCTGTCTCTTCGTCACCGATCACATCTTCCACCGGCTGCCGCTCGCCGGGCTCGGGGGCGCGGAAGAGCAGGCCGTGCCGCGCGGCGCGCGTGGGCAGCACGCAGTCCATCATGTCCACACCCATGCGCGCGTACTGCGCGATCTGGTCCGGATAACCGACGCCCATCACATAGCGCGGACGGTCGCGCGGCAGAATCTCCAGCGTGCGCGCGATCATCTCGCGCGTGACCTCGGGCGGCTCGCCCACGGCCAGCCCGCCGATGGCGTATCCGTCGAAGTCTATCTCGATGAGCCGCTCGGCCGACTCGCGGCGCAGATCGGGGTACATGCCGCCCTGCACAATTCCGAAGAGGGACTGGTGCCTGCCTGCGAGGGATGACGGTGGAGGAGCTTGTGGCGCGCCGAAATGCGGGGATCCTTCGCTCCGCTCAGGATGACAACTCTCATTGGAAGGAGTGTCGACGGCCCAGGGGACTTCATTCTTATGCGCCTCGAAGTACTGCTTCGACCGCGCGGCCCAGGCGTGCGTCAGGCCCATCGAGTCGCGGGTGCGCTGCCATGTGGCGGGCGTCTCCACGCACTCGTCGAAGGCCATCATCACGTCCGCGCCCAGCGCGATCTGAACCTCCATCGAGTGCTCCGGCGAGAAGAAGTGGCTGCTGCCGTCGAGGTGCGAGCGAAACTCGACGCCGTCGGGCGTGATCTTGCGCAGCTTGGCCAGGCTGAAGACCTGGAATCCGCCGGAGTCGGTCAGCATCGGCCTATTCCAACTCATGAAGCGATGCACCCCGCCCATGCGCCGGATCAGTTCGTGGCCGGGGCGCAGGTAAAGATGATAGGTGTTGGCGAGAATCATCTCCGCGCCCGCGCCGTCCGCGCCGATCTGCTCCAGCGTGGCTTGAGGCACCGCTTTCACTGTGGCTGCGGTGCCGACAGGCATGAAGACCGGCGTCTGCACAGTTCCATGGGGAAGGTGCAGCGCACCGCGCCGTCCGCCCGCTTGCGATACCGCGCCGACCTCAAAGCTGAGAGCCATCCATCCAGTATGCCCGTTCGCGGCTTCTCTGACGACAGGGCCTTCAACTCGGCGAGCTTGCCCGTGCCTTTGCGGCTGCGCTATGGTTCAAGGGTCAAATGCCACCGCGCGACGGTGGCGCGAGAGGCCCCAACCTTGCTCTTCCAACGCCAATTTGCAGCATTTGTTGCCTTCGCGCTTCTCTCGACGACGGCCTGCCTCGCGCAGTCTTCAACGCTGGTCGATCTCGACCACGCCGCAAGCACCACCGGCTTCGCCATCGTTGCCAACGGACGGGCCGCGGCGATCTACGTCGCGCCGCAGAATCCCGAGACGGTCCGCGTTGCCGCCGAGGCCTTCGCCTCAGACGTGGAGCAGGTCACCGGCACCAAGCCACGTCTTCTGACTTCGCTCGCCGCGCCGCTGCCGGCGAACCTGATCCTGGTTGGCGTTCTCGGCCACTCGCCGGAGATCGATAAACTCGCCGCCACGCACGCGATCAACACCGCAGCCGTCGCGGGCAAGTGGGAGTCTGCGGTAACTGAGGTAGTTGCCACGCCGATTCCGGGAGTCCGTCGCGCGTTGGTGATCGCGGGCAGCGACCGTCGCGGAGCGGCGTACGCGCTGTTCACCCTCTCGCGCCAGATGGGCGTCTCGCCGTGGACGTGGTGGGCCGACGTTCCCATACCGCACCACGCCGCCGTCTACATTCGACCTGGCTCGCACCTCCAGCCTGAACCCTCCGTGCAGTATCGCGGCATCTTCCTCAACGACGAAGACTGGGGCCTGCGTCCGTGGGCCGCCAAGAAGATGGACCCGGCCATCGACAACGGTAAAGGCAACATCGGTCCGCACACCTACGAACGCATCTTCGAGCTGCTCCTCCGCCTGCACGCCAACTCGCTGTGGCCCGCCATGCATCCCGGCACGCTGGCCTTCAACGCCGTGCCGGAGAACGCGCGCCTGGCCGACAAGTGGGGAATCGTCATGGGTAGCTCACACTCCGAAGCCCTGCTGCGCAACAACGTCGGCGAGTGGAACGAGGCCGCTCCACCCAAGGGCGACGGCCCGTGGAACTACCAGACCAACGCTCCCGCCATGAACGCCTACTGGGACAAGCGCCTCGTCGAGAACGGCGAGTTCGAAAACTTCTACACCGTCGGCCTGCGCGGCGTACACGACTCCGGCCTGGAAGCCACCGGCTCGCCGCAGGTCAAGGCGAAGCTTGTCGAAGACGCGATGACGGAACAACGCAAGCTGCTGGCCGAACGCATCAATCCAGACCTCGCCAAGATCCCGCAGGTCATCTGGCTCTACAAGGAGGCGCTCGACCTCTACCGCGTCGGCATGAAGGTTCCCGACGACGTCACCCTCGGCTGGACCGACGACAACTACGGCTACATCCGCGAGCTTCCCAACGCCGCTGAACAGAAGCGCGCAGGCGGATCGGGTGTGTACTACCACGTCTCGTATTGGGGCCCGCCGCACGATTATCTGTGGCTCTGCACAACCCCGCCCGCCCTCATCCGCGAAGAGATGACCAAAGCCTACGACCACAACGCCCGCAAATACTGGATCCTCAACGTAGGCGACCTCAAACCCGCCGAGATCGACATCGACTACTTCATGCAACTCGCCACCGACGAGCCCCGCATGGCGCGAATGTCCCAGCGCGAATTCCTGACCCAATGGTTCGGCGAGCAGTTCCCCGCCACAAATCCGGGTGCCCCATCCATGATGGCATCATCGTCATGGGTGGGTTCACAGATCGCCGATGTGATGACCCGCTACTACAACCTCAACTTCATCCGCAAGCCGGAGTTCATGGGCTTTAACGGATTCAACGACGCCATCAACCGGACAGCCTTCAACCCGCTCGCATGGGGCGGTAAGCTATTCACGAAGGGACCTTCGGTCCCGGCTAAAGATGCCGATGATTTGCTGATCCCCATTTCGATTGCCCATCCATATCCAAACCAAAATCGTGGGCGTTCTCTCGCATGGACACAGCTCAGTAATGAGGAGCAGGCCATCGCCGAAACCATCCAGCCGCAATATGCCTCCGCCTTCTTCGAGCTGGTCGGCTACCCCATCGAAGCCGCTGCTGCGATGAACGAAAAGTTTCTCGCTACCGATCTTACCTATCTCGACGCGCACAACCACGACGACGCTGCCCTAGCCGCCGACACCGCCAGCGCCCACGCCGCCTACGACGCCATTCAGTCGCTCACCGCAAAGTACAACGCCCTCGAAAACAGCAAGTGGGATGGCATGATGGACGCCGCACCACGCCAGCGCCATGTCTTCGAGATGCCGCGCACGGCGACCGAAGCCGACGCCGACAAGCCACTACCGGCCACATGGGGCGCAGGCGATGCCGCCTGCCAGCGCGCGTCCGGCTCTCCCATGCAGCCGTCCAACGCTGCCGCCCCCCCCTTCACCGAGCAGCTCTGCACCGTCTCCATCAATGCGTCGCACTTTGCGCGCGGCCATGATTCGACTTCGCTCTCCGCGCCGGGGCATTGGCGTGTGCTGACCGATCTGGGCATCTCGGGCGATTCGGTTGAGTACGGCTCACTGGGGCTGGCGAATTCCGATGTTGCAATGCCCACTTCCGGGCCGCAGGATTCGGCGTGGCTCGAATACGACTTCACCACTACGACCAACGGCCCAGCCAAGCTCGCGCTGCATTTCCTCCCCACCTTCCCGGTCAATTCCGACCATCGCCTGCGCTACGCCGTCTCGCTTGATGGAGCAGCGCCCATCGAACTCGACGCCGCAGCTCCCGCAGCCAAAGCATCCGCCAGCGCGGGTGACGACCCCGCCAACTCCGGCTGGGCGGAGAACGTTCTGCGCAACTCCGCCATCGCCACCATTCCGCTCGGTCCGCTCGCTCCCGGCAAACACACCCTCCGCCTTATCTCACGCGACCCCGGCGTGGTCTACGAACACCTCGTCCTCACCTTCCCCGGAGCACCCCCCGCCTATCCTGTTCCCCCCGAGACGAGATGAGACCGCGGATCGCACAAGCTGAGACAAATAGTTCCTCCCGCCCGTCTTTCGCCTGCCGAGCACCGCTCGCCGACTAGCGAAGATCCAGCGGCGTAAACACTCCATCCTTCGACACCGCCAATTGGATCGGCCGCGGCGGGCCCATTGGAGGCACCGTCACCTCCACCCATAGTTCCTCGCCCTTCTTCGGCGGAAAAGGACTCTTGGCCGTGTCGGAGATAAAGTACTCCACGCCTTGCGAGAGCGTTGCGCGCTCGCATGAGTTGTTGCCCCACACCGTCAACTCATCGGTCATCTCCGGCCGGTCGGTATCGCTGGCCAACACGGGCACCAGTTTCCCTCCCTGGGCCTCCAGTCTCACCGTCCATTGCCAAGAGGCGGCTAATGCCGTCACGGATGGGGCTGCATAACCGGATGGGACTGCATATCTGTATTGGTGGCCCTCATTGCGCGGCAACCCACACGCATCGACCGCAAGCTGCATCGCCAGATACCGTCCACGCAGCAGAGCGTTTGGATTGTACTGCGCCGCCCTCACCCATACCCGCGGACACGTCTTCCGCTCATAGAGATACTTCCCTGCGATGCTCAATACCAGCGTCGCCTGAATCACAAGCAACAGCACCGCGCGTCCCATTGGGCCCATCGATCTCATGCCGACACCTCCGCGATGCTGGCCACCATCCGGCGTCGCGTCTTCTCCAGCGCCCAGCCACCCGCGAGGAAGAGCACGCCCAGCACAATCAATCCCAGCGACCGGTCCAGCTTGCCCATGATGTCCGAGAAGTAGAACCACACCACCGTCAGCGCGAAGGCCGCAACGCCGAAGTTCACGATCGCGCGGCTGGCCTCGCGCACGCCCCACCAGGCAAGAAAGACGCACGCCGCCGCCACCACCGCGTACATCGCCACTCGCGGCTCCGCGTGTCTCCAGCGGCCTTCCGTCTTCACCACATTCAGCCAGGGCACCGCGAAGGCCATCGCCGTCACCACCACCCCCGGCAAAAGGCTCTTCCGGTTCGCCCGCCATCCGCAGCCCAGGACGAGCAACAGAATCGCATAGCCCCACATGCGCAACGAGAGCGGCACAAAGCCCCAATCGTGCGTGTAGCCGTTCCATATCCATCCCTGCGAGAGCACAACCGTCGAGACGATAAGCGTTACGCAGCCCACCGCGAACAGAATCCCGTAGACCGCCCTCCGTCGCGAGTGCAGAAATGCCGTGAGATACACCACTCCGAGCACCGCGATGATCCGGCACAAAAAGACATCCGCCCCGTTATAGACGCTCGCGTGATCGCCCAGCTCGCAGAGCAACCACGCGGGCACCAGCAGCAACGCCAGCGTCTGCTGGAACTCGTCGCCCAGCAGCCACCACCCCGCCGCTGCGCAGATGGCCCACAGCATTACCGCCGCCGGCCAGTGCTCCTGCATGTTGAATATCTGTCCAATGAGGGCAATCGCCGCGCCGCAGGAGACCGTCCCCAGCGCGTGCATCGTGGTGGCGAAGCCGCTGAAGCGCTCGCGGGAGACGACGCCGGCGACGTGGAAGAGCGCCAGCATGGCCATCACCAGCGCAAGGCGCACGAGCGGCGAGACCTCGTCCCAGTGCGCCGCGACAAACAGCAGCACGCCCGCGCCGAGCAGGATTCCGCCCATCACCAGCGCCAGAATCACCTGCCAGCGCCGTCCACTGGGCTTGGCCTGCGACTCCTCATAGCGGAGAATGGCGGATTCGGTTGCTTCATCGAGCAGCCCCGCGCCGCGCCAACGAACCAGAAACCGTTCAAAGGCTTGCATTTGCGTCTCCACAAATCCACACCAGTAGAGCAGAACGCCACGCCAGGCACAAGCGGATTCGCAGACCCACCCGAGAGAAGATGAGGCCGCAGGAATGCTCTGGGCCAAAGCTCATCCGGGTTCAGGGCTGATTGAGCCGCGCCAGCAGCTGGGCGACCGTGCAGCCGGAGAGCGGATCGACCAGGTTCGGCGCGATCTCGGCCAGCGGCTCCAGCACAAATCGCCGCTCCGCCATCGCAGGATGCGGCAGCGTCAGCTCGGTCTGATCTTCCATGCCGCGGGCGCTCGCCAGGACCACATTGTCCATCAGCAGCAGGTCGAGGTCGATGATCCGCGGGCCTTTGATCGGGGCCGCGCCGGATTGCGCCGCGTCAGTGACAACAGCCCGGTCCCGCCCCATCGCGCGCTCAATCGCCAGCAGCGCGCGCATCAGCTCCACCGGCTCCAGCTCGGTTGCGAGCAGCATCGCTCCGTTCAGGAAGTTCGGCTGATCCGCGTAGCCCACCGGCGCGGTGTCATGGAACGACGAGACCGCGCGCACTTCTCCCAGCTTCGCCACGCGCGCGATGGCCTCACGCAGGTTGGCCTCGCGATCGCCACGCGGCGACGCGAGGTTCGAGCCCAGCGCAATGGCGGCGATCCGTCTCACGCTCTTCTCCGCACTGGTGCGCTACCCATGGGCGGCAAGAGTCTCAGGCAGAATCGCCGCGCCCACCTCTGCCGGCTCAAGAACTTCGTCATAGACATGCGCCAGCTCCCACGCCGAGCGGTCGCGCATCAGCCGCTGCACTAGCGCGGTGTGCATGGCATGGCCCGCGCGCTCGGCCACCACCCGTCCCTGGATGCGCCGTCCCGCCAGCGCCAGGTCGCCGATCAGGTCGAGAACTTTGTGGCGCACGAACTCGTCGGCGAAGCGAAGCGGCCCGTTTTGCACGCCTTGGGCGGTCAGAATAATGACGCACTCCTCCGACGCGCCGCGGATCAGCCCCATATCGCGCAGCTTTGGCTCGTCCTCCTTGAAGCCGAAGGTCCGCGCGGGAGCGATCAGCCGCGCGTAGTCTCCCGTCTCCAGATCGCACTGAAAGCGCGCCGATCCGATGGGCTGCGGAAAGTCGATGCTGTAGTCGATGCCGTATCCCGTGCCCGGATAGACGCCGATGAACTTGCTGCCCTCGCGCACCTCGACCTCTTTCAGGATGCGCAGGACCTCGCGCTTGCGCCGCTGCTGCTTCAACCCGACGGACTGAAACGCCTCAACATAAGGCAGCGCGCTGCCGTCCAGGATGGGGATCTCCAGGTTGTCCACCTCGACGATCACATTGTCCACGCCGAACCCAATCAGCGCCGAGAGCAGGTGCTCGGTGGTGGAGATCAGCACCGAGCCGCGCATCAGGCTGGTGGCGTAGCTCACCTTGGCGACGTTGCGCCCGGTCGCAGGAATTTCGAAGCCGTCCAGGTCCGTCCGCCGGAAGACGATCCCCGAACCGGCAGGCGCTGGCACAAGGCGCATCGAGACCGCCGCGCCGCTGTGCAATCCCACGCCGCAAAACTCGATCTCCGACCGGATTGTCTGCTCGGGGTGAGCGTTCTGTGCCAAAAGAAGAAGGCTCCCAACAACCTTAACGTCAAGATTACAACCGGGAAAGCACCTCCGAAGTGTGGCAAAATTACCACACTTGGCGCAACTCTTCTGGTTCCTTCTACTCATGGAATAAGCTGCTCTGCGGTACTATCCATACATTCCATGAAAGAACCGGCAGCCATTCTCGAAGCTGTACAGTCTCAGTCGAATTGGCTCGCAACCACGCTGCGCGATCTGGTCCTCGTCGAGTCGCCCAGCGACAATAAGCCCGCCGTCGATGAGGCCGTGCGCCTGGTAGCCAACCTCGCCAAATCCGCCGGAGGCCGCGTCAAACTGCACCGCCAGAAGCTCTTCGGCGACGTTCTCGAAGTTCAATTCAATGCCGTCCGCTTCGGCCCCGCCGACAGCCCGCGCAAGCCCATCCTGCTGCTCGGCCACCTGGACACCGTCTGGCCTCTCGGCACGCTACGGACGATGCCCTGGCGCAAACACGATGGGCGGCTTTACGGCCCCGGCGTCCTCGACATGAAGTCCGGCGTGGCGATGGCGTTGGCGGCGATTCGCGCGCTGAAGCAGCTCGGCATCCACCGCCCCATTACGCTGCTGCTCAACAGCGACGAGGAGGTTGGCAGCCCCGCGTCGCGTCCCATCACGGAGCGGCTCGCGCTCGCATCAGCCGCCGTTCTGGTGCTGGAGCCCGCGCAGGGCCTCGCCTGCAAGACAGCGCGCAAGGGCGTCGGCGACTACAAGCTGCACGTCACCGGCGTCGCATCGCACAGCGGCGTGGACTTCGCCAGCGGCCACTCGGCGATCCTGGAACTCGCTCGGCTGCTGCAGACCGTCGCCGGCTTCACCAAGCCGAGCGTGGGACGCACGGTCAATCCCGGCGTCATCTCCGGCGGAACGCGCGCCAACGTCATCGCCCAGCACGCCTTCGCCGAGGTCGACGTGCGCATCGCTCGCGCCAGCGACGCCGCGCGCGTGGACAAGCTCTTCCGCAGCCTGCGCTGTGCCGACCCACGCTGCTCGCTCACCGTCACTGGCGGCATCAACCGTCCGCCGATGGAACGCAGGCCGGGAACCGTCGCGCTCTACAAACAGGCCCGCAAACTCGCCGCCGAACTCGGCTTCCAACTCGACGAGGCCGCATCCGGCGGCGGCTCCGACGGCAACTTTACCGCCGCCCTCGGTGTTCCCACGCTGGACGGCCTGGGCGCCGTCGGCGAAGGCGCGCACGCGGCGCATGAGTCGATCCTCATCGATCACCTCGTCCCACGCACCGCGCTGCTCGCCGCCCTGCTCGCCAATCTATAGAGATTGCGGAAGATAAGGCCCTGCCGCAGTGTGCGAAGGCGACTCATCGACAATCGGCGTGCGCGCTGCCTGAGCTACAATGGAAGGTGCTGCACTCCGCAGCAAAGTCCACCAGAACTGCCAGAATCAGGGGTTTCCTTATGTCGATTCCCGCCACGCAGATGCGCCCGGGCATGTTAATCAAGCACAACGACCAGCTACACCTTGTCTTCTCGGTGGAGCACCGCACGCCCGGCAACCTGCGCGCCTTCATCCAGGCCAAGCTCAAGAATGTCCGCACCGGCGCCATGTTCGTCGAGCGATTCCGCTCGCCAGACCCCATCGACCGCGTCAAGGTCGACGAGATCAAGATGGAGTACCTCTACAACGACGGCGACGACTTCTACTTCATGGACGACGCCTTCGAGCAGACCGTGCTGAAGCGCGACACCCTGGGCGACGCCGTCGAGTACCTGACGCCCAACCTCTCGATCAGCGTCAGTTTTTACGACGGCAAAGCCGTCGGCATCGAGCTGCCCACCTTCGTCGAGATGACCGTCGTCAAGACCGAGCCCGGCATCAAGTCCGCCACCGCGTCGTCGGTCACCAAGCCGGCCACCATGGAGACCGGCCTCGTCGTTTCGGTCCCGCCCTTCATCAACGAGGGCGAGCGGGTCCGCGTCGACACCGCCGAAGGCGCGTACCTCAGCCGGGCATAATGTGAGCGGCCGCGGGAAAAAATTTATGGTCCAGCAATATCTAGTCAAAGGCCGGGTGCAGGGCGTGGGCTTTCGCTGGTTCGTGCAGAACGAGGCAGCGCGTATCGGCCTGCGCGGCTGGGTGCGCAACACCGACGACGGCCACGTCGAAGTCCTCGCCGCCGGTACGCCCGACCAGTTGGAGGACCTCGTCCAGGCGCTGGCCCGCGGCACTCGCGGAAGCCGCGTCGACAACATCGAAAGCCATCCCGTAGCCGAGAGCGAAGGCGACGAACTGCAAACATTCCAGATTGAAGGAGCATGGTAATGAGTGAGACAAAACCAATCGACTGCGAGCCCCTGAAGCAGCTTATCCGCACCGTGCCAGACTTCCCTAAGCCCGGCATCCTCTTCTACGACATCACCACCCTGCTCAAGGACAAGTCCGGCTTCGCGCAACTCATCGACGCGCTGGCACAGCACTACATCGGCCGCAAGATCGACCTGGTCCTCGGCATCGAGGCGCGCGGCTTCATCTTCGGCCCCGCGCTGGCCTACCGCCTCAACGCCGGCTTCGTCCCCGTGCGCAAGCCCAAGAAGCTGCCCGCGCCCGCCGCCCGCGTCAGCTACGACCTGGAGTACGGGACGGATTCGCTGGAGATTCATCTCGACGCAATTCAGCCCGGCCAGCGCGTCGTCCTGGTCGACGACCTGCTCGCCACCGGCGGCACCATGCAGGCCACCATCCAGCTCGTCAAGCAGCTTGGCGGTGAGATCGCCGGCCTCGCCTTCGCCATCGAGCTCGACTTCCTCAAAGGCCGCGCCAAATTCCCCGAGTACGACGTCTTCAGCCTCCTCCACTACGACGAGTAGAATGTTCGCATCGCGCTCATGCCCGACTGCGGAGGCCTCTCTTTGAAACGCGCTTGCTTGCTCCTGTTTCTTGTTCTGCTTGGTGCACTTCCTTCGGTTGCGCAGAGTGCTGTCGATCTACCGCAACTGTTCGCCGCCAACACCCTGGATCAGGAAGGCAAGGCTCCGTTCCATGTGAAGCTGGAGTTTCAGCTCTACGACTTGGAAGGCAAGCCAAGCGAAAAGGGAACTGTCGAGGAGTGGTGGGCTTCGCCGAAGTTGCAACGTATCGTCATCACGGCACCATCATTCACCGGCGTTCTTACGGACGACGCCACGGCGTTGTCAGACCAGCAGCTCCGCGAGCAGGAGCTGATCAAGGAACTCCTCGCGGCAGAATTGCACCCCATGCCGCTCTATCAGTCCTTCGCTGGACTTACGGCTCACGACACCAAGCCGAAGGACGCTAAGGCGCCGCTCCGGTGTATCTCGGTTGGTTCGACCGATCCTAAAGCCTCTCCTTCCGATTTATCCACCTACTGCGCGGATCCTCCCACCAATGCTCTGCGTCTTAGAACGGATGCGTGCGGAGACGCCGTATCGCGGAACACGGTCGGCACATTTCACGACACCAAGGTAGCCCTGGATGTGCAGATCGCCTACGAAGGCAAACTTGCGATAACCGGCCATATGGTAACGATGTCCAGCTTCGATCCGGCAACATCCAAGGTCGACCTCAGTGAGCCGGATTCAAATCGAGTGACTCAGGATCAGATAGCAGGGACGATTACAGCGGGAGGGATTATCAAACATGTAGACCCTGTTTACCCTTCGATTGCAAAAGCGGGGCACATCGCGGGCGGTGTCATCTTGCATGCGGTGATTTCGAAGCAGGGGACGATCAGTCAGTTAGCTGCGATCGCTAGCCCTAGCCGGGTACTCACCGACGCGGCGGTGCCCGCGGTCAGCCAATGGATCTACACGCCTTTCCTCCGCGATGGCAACCCCGTCGAAGTGGATACCATCATTAGTGTGAACTTCATGTTCAGTTCTTCCGTTTCAGTTATTGAGTGAGTTGGAATAACGCTGATGACCGTTGTTGCCGATGAAACGCCGCGAATGGCTTAAGATCGAACCATAGAAATTTCTGTGAACCATCGGTAAGGAGAAATAAATGAAGTCACATGGATATGCTGCACAGGATGCTAAGTCGGCACTTGTTCCTTACAGCTTTGAACGCCGCGACCCCGGCCCGCGCGATGTGGTGGTCGAGATCGCCTACTGCGGCATCTGCCACTCCGACATCCACCAGGTGCGCAACGAGTGGGGCAACGCGATGTATCCCATGGTTCCCGGCCACGAGATCGTCGGCCGCGTGACGGCGGTCGGCGCGGAGGTCGCCCGCTTCAAGCCCGGCGACATCGCAGGCATCGGTGTACTGGTCGACTCCTGCCGCGAGTGCTCCAACTGCAAGGCCAGTCTGGAGCAGTACTGCGTCAAGGGATTCGTCGGCACCTACAACGCCAAGGGCTACGACGGCGTGGTGGTGCATGGCGGCTACGCCAACAACATCGTCTGCGACATGCGCTACGTCCACACCATCTCGCCCAAGTTCGGGGACAAGCTGGCGGGCGTCGCGCCGCTGCTCTGCGCCGGGATCACCACCTACTCGCCGCTGCGCCACTGGGGCGCCGGCCCCGGCAAGAAGGTCGGCATCGTCGGCCTGGGCGGTCTCGGCCACATGGGCCTGAAGTTTGCCCACTCCTTCGGCGCGCACGTCGTGCAGTTCACCACATCCGAGAGCAAGATCGCCGACGCCAAGCGCCTCGGCGCGGACGAGGTCGTTATCTCCAAGGACGCCGACGCCATGGCCAAGCACACGGCCAGCTTCGACTTCATTCTCGACTGCGTCTCCGCCCCGCACGACCTCAACGCCTACCTCAACCTGCTCCGCCTCGAGGGCACCCTCTGCCTGGTCGGCCTCGCGGAGAAGCCGCTTCCGGTCGCGCCCTTCTCGCTCACCTCGTTCCGCGTCGCGCTCGCCGGGTCGAACATCGGCGGCATGAAGGAGACGCAGGAGATGCTCGACTACTGCGCCGACCACGGCATCGTCTCCGACATCGAGCTTGTCTCGATATCGAAGCTCGCCGAGGCCTACCAGCGCGTCGTCAAGAGCGACGTGAAGTACCGCTTCGTCATCGATATGGCAACATTGAAGCCCTAGACGTTGATGGCCATGCCTTCCACGCTGCTGAAGCCGTCCAGCAGCGCCTCGGCCACCGTGGGATGCGCGTGGATGGTGAACATCATCTCTTCCACTGTAGCTTCGAGTTCCAACGCGGTCACGCACTCGGCGATGATCTCCGTGGCGTACGGCCCGATGATGTGTACGCCCAGGATCTCGCCGTACTTCGCGTCCGAGACCACCTTCACGAATCCATCGTGCGCGTCCAGGATCGTCGCCTTGGAGTTGCCCACAAACGGGAACTTGCCCACCTTCACCGTGTGCCCCAGCTCCTTGGCCTTCGCCTCCGTCAGCCCGACGCTGGCGATCTGCGGCTCGCAGTAGGTGCAGCCGGGAACCCGCGCCTTGTTGATCGGCTTGGCAAATTTTCCCGCAAGCTTCGCCGCAACAATCAGCCCGGCCATGCTTCCCACATGCGCCAGTTGCGGCATTCCGCCCACAATGTCGCCGATGGCGTACACGCCCGGCTCGGTCGTCTCCATCCACTCATTGGTCATGATGAATCCGCGCTCGGGCACGATCTTCGTCTTGTCTAACCCCACATCGGCAGTTCGAGGTGCGCGGCCCACCGCAACCAGCACCTTCTCCGCCTGCTTCTGCTGCGGCTTGCCGTTCGCGTCCGTCCAGGAGACCAGCGCGCCTTCCTTGTTCTTCTCGATCTTCGTGTCCTTGATCCCGAGATTCACATCGAATCCGCGCTTCTTGAACAGCCGCAGCAGCTCCTTGCTGATCTCCTCGTCCTCCACCGGGACCATGCGCGGCAGCATCTCCAGAATCGTCACCTCCGCGCCAAAGCTCTTGAAGATCGACGCAAACTCCACGCCCACCGCGCCCGATCCAATCACCACCAGCGACTTTGGCATCTCCGCAATCTTCAGAATCTCGTAATTTGTCAGGACCGTTTCGTCCGCCTTCAACCCTGGCAGCATCCGCGCATCGGACCCGGTTGCCAGCACCACCTTCTTCGCCTTCACCACCTCCGTCTTGCCGTCGGCCAGCTTGACGTCGATCACATGCACGCCGTCCTTCGATGATCCGGTCAGCCTTCCGAATCCCTTGAACGTCGTAATCTTGTTCTTCTTCATCAGGAAGTCGAGACCCTTGGTGTGCCGCGTGACGATGTCGTCCTTGCGCGCCAGTACATTCTTCCAGTTCAGCTTCGCCTCGCCCACGCCCTCGATGCCATAGCGCTCCGCATGCTTCAACTGGTCCCAAAGCTCCGCCGTAAACAGAAGTGCCTTGGTGGGAATGCATCCCCACAGCAGGCACGTGCCGCCCAGCCGGTCGTTGGCGTCCACCAGCGCCACCTTCAACCCATACTGCGAGGCGCGAATCGCGCAGGTGTATCCGGCCGGGCCGCCACCCACCACCACCACATCGAAGATCGTCTCAGCCACAGTAGGCTCCTATCCAGATTGAATTCGCAACAGCTCGATTTTACGCTGCTATACGCCGTTCCCTGCGCCGCGCCTACCACTCAGATGCTTCAGCCTGCCCGCGCGGCGCACTCTCGCACTGCACCCTTTCCTTCTGTGCGGTTCACGCCTACCACGCGATGTAGACGCCCTTGCCAACCCACTCCTGACTCCCAATCTGCGCCATCATAAAATCCGCAACGTCCTCCCGCGAGATGCGCGCTCCGTTTCGTGGCAACGCCTCCCCATCCACGCGAAACGTCCCGCGCCCCGGCTTGTTCAGCAGCATCGGAGGCATCACCATCGTCCAATCCAACCCGCTCGCCGAGAGAATCGCCCACTGTGCCCGCTGCGACGCCACCGGCCACTTCAGAAACGAGTTGTACACCATCTTCTGCACAAACCACCGCCGCCACGCCGGCTGCTTCTTCAACGAATCGTCCTTCGCCCCCGGCGACCCCAACGCAATGATCCGCCGCACGCCTGACTGCTGCATCGCCTCCACAATCAGCGGCACGGCGCGCTCCAGCACATCCTCCCTGCGCAGCGACCGCGCCCCCAGCGCCGACAAAACTACGTCGGCTCCTTCGACCGTCCGCCGCACCGTCTCGGCATCGAACGCGCTGCCCTCCACAACGCGCACCTGCTCGCGCAGCGCAAATGTCGCAGGCCTCCGCAGCAGCGCCACAACCTCATATCCGGCGGCCAGGCAGCGCTCTGTGAGCAGTGTTCCAGCGGCCCCGCTTGCCCCAAAGATTGCGATCTTCATCCTGCCCCCTCTACGCGCCTGTCTCATTATCCTCTTCGCAGGCCGCAATACTGTTCAAAAACAGGACCGTCTATCCTGCTGATTGTGTGAGTTTTGTTCTACATTCCCACGAACCGGATGAGTCCCTGCGGTTGGCTTGGCCGCCATCCTGTGAAGAAGTGCGATAACAGGGTCGTCTCTCTGTGGGTACCCGCCTGTCTTGCTCCTTCTTCGAGAACCAGAGCGCGGTTTTCTAAATTGAGGCTGCACCGCAATCCTCCGGCACATCAACACATCGTCCTGAAATCCACATTTCCGACGACAACGGCTACGGCTACTAGTATTTCTCTTTCTTAATCCTTGTTTTTAGTAGAAGCAGTACAAGATGCGTTCGCCAGTTTGAAATACACTCACCGCACACAAGGTGCTCCGGTTTCCACAAAGAAATCTGTCGCATTCAAGGCCTTCCAATCAATAGAATCAAGAAGGCCGAGGCTGGGCAGTTCACACCGCGCCGGATTCGGTGTACAGTTTGGCCAGCATCCGTTTCAACGATAGAATGCCCGGAGAGTCCGCCTTGCCCAAAGAAATTCAGGATGCAACCGCCGCAACAACTCAGGAGCCCGAGATGACGACGACAGCCGCCCCCGCAGGAAACCTTGAGATCACCGTATCCCGCGTGGAGTTGCTGCGCGAGCTGACCGCCGCTCAGTCTGTTGTCGAGCGCAAGACAACCATTCCCATCCTCTCCAACTTTCTCTTCGAGGCGGTGGACGATACGCTGACGATTACCGCCACCGACCTCGACCAGGGCGTGCGCACCAGTTGCGTGGCCAAGGTCAAGAAGCCCGGCGCCTGCACCATTCCTGCGCGCAAGCTATACGACTACATCAAGCTGCTGCCCGAGGGAGACATCTCCATCAAGCTGATGGACAACCACTGGGTGCAGATCCGCGCCGGCCGCTCCAACACCAAAATGGTCGGCATGGCGCGCGCCAACTTCCCGCAGGTCCCGGAGTTTCCCACCTCCGGCGCGTTCAAGCTCTCCGTGGCCTCGCTCGAGAACATGATCTCCAAGACCATCTTCGCCATCTCCAACGAAGAGTCCCGCTACACGCTGAACGGCGCGCTGCTGGTGCTGAAAGCCGAGTCGATGGCCATGGTCGCGACGGATGGTCACAGGTTGGCCCACATCGAAAAACTCGGCGAGTCGCTCGCAGGCGTCTCCGGCGAGAAGAAGACCCTCATCCCACGCAAGGCACTCAGCGAGCTGCTCTCCCTGCTCAACTCGACCGAGGCCGAGACGCTCGACTTCGCCGACGACGAGCAGACCCTCTTCTTCCGCGTTGGTGGACGCGTCCTCACCTCGCGCAAGCTTACCGGACAGTTCCCCAACTACGAGGCCGTCCTGCCGCGCGACAACAACAAATTCGTCATCGTGCGCTCCGAGGACCTCATGGCCTCCATCCTGCGCGTCGCCCAGTTCGCCGACGAGCGTTCCGGAGCCATCAAGATCCGCCTCGAACAGAACGAACTCAAGCTCTCCAGTTCCTCCACAGACTCCGGCGAATCCGAAGACACCATCGAAACCCCGTACAACTACGACCCGCTCGTCGTCGGCTTCAACAGCCAGTACCTCATCGACTTCCTCAAGGCCATCGGCAACTCCGGCGAGGTTCGCCTGGAGTTCAAGGACGCGCAAAGCGCCGGCCAGATGCGCCCCGAGGACGGCAACGAAGACGTCAAGTATCGCTACATCCTCATGCCCATGCGCATCTGAGTGCTTCCGAAGGGCGAAAAGCGCCTTCGGCGCAAAGACAAACACAGAAGCCCGGCGATCCATGCTGGGCTTTTCACCTTATAAGCAGTGATCACAACTCAGCTCACTGCCGCAACTCCACCTCAGTCGCGCCCTGCCCACCCTGATTGTGCGGCGGCTCGGTAACGCTGGTGACCTGCGGATGGTTCTTCAGAAACTCCCGCAGCGTCCGCCGCAGAATCCCCATCCCGGTCCCATGCACGATGCGCACATGCGGCAGCCCCGCCATAAACGCCCGGTCCAGATAGCGCGAGACCTCGTCGTGCGCCTCCTCAGCCGTCCGTCCAATCACGTTAATCTCCATCGGCACGGAGTCGGAGTCACTGGTGGTCTGGATGGTAATGCCACCCCGTCGCCGCGCCGCCTCCAGTGGTGTTACCACGGCAACCGGCGTCACCTCCGCAACATCGCTGAGCGTCACGCGCATCTTCATCGTCCCGACCAGCACCTCGAAGTTCTTGCTGTCGATCACGCGCGCCACGCGCGCCTGCCGCCCCAGGCTCTTCAGCTTCACCAGGTCGCCAGCCTTCACCGCGCGCGGCGCAACCCCGCGTTCGCCCGCCTGCGCCGCCGGGTCGTTCTTGTCCGCGCCCGTCGTATGCGCCACCACGGTCGAGTTGAACTGCTCGGAAAATTCCCGCCTCAGCCGCGCAATCCCCGTCGCCGAATCGCGCGCAATCCTCTTCGCCACAGCCTTGTCGTCGATCTCCCTCACCATCTCGCGCAGTTGGGTTTCAAAATCCCCGATCAGCGAGTTCAGCTTGGCCTCCAGCTCCTTCGTGCGCGCCCTCTGTTCCGCGCGGCCCTCTGTCACCAGCCGCAGCCGTTCACGCGCAATCTCCCGCTCGCGCACTCGCAGCGTCTCGCGCTCGCCGCTGGCTGCGGTCAGTTGTGCGTGCAGTTGGTCCAGCAGCACCCCAATGTCCGCGGCCTGCGTGGTAAGCTGCGCCCGCGCCTCTGCGACGATCTCTGCCGAGAGTCCCAGCCGCTCCGCAATGTTCAACCCCGCCGAAGCCCCCGGAACGCCAAGCCGAAGCTGGTAGGTGGGCGACAGCGTCGCCTGGTCGAAGCCCACCGCCGCATTCAGTACGCCGGCGCGGTTGGCCGCGTACACCTTCAGCGAGGTGAGGTGCGTCGTAATGCAGCTCCACGCGTGCACACTGAGAAAGTGCCCTGCAATTGCCACAGCCAGCGCCGCGCCCTCCTCGGGGTCGGTCGCCGAACCCAGTTCATCCAACAGCACCAGCGAGTCTTCATTCGCCAGGCGCGCGATCCGGTCAACATTCAACACATGCGAGGAGAAGCTCGACAGGTTCGACTCAATCGACTGCGCGTCGCCAATGTCTGCGTAGATCGCCTGGAAGAGCGGCAGAGTCGCGGCCTCCGCGGGCACGGGCAGTCCCGCCTGCGCCATCAGCGCCAACAGCCCGGTCGTCTTCAGCGCCACCGTCTTGCCGCCGGTATTCGGCCCGCTGATGATGAGCTGCCGCGCATCAGCCTCAAGCACAAGCGTCAGCGGAACCGCTGTCACACCCGACCGTCGCAGCCGCAGCTCCAGCAGAGGATGCCGCGCTCCTTTAAACGAAAGTAGATCGCCGAACGAAGGCCGCACGCAACCCAGCTCATTGGCAAACCGCGCCCGCGCAAAATGGCTCTCCACCTCGGCCAGCACCGCTGTTCCCAGCAGGATCGCATCCGCTTGCTCGCCGATGGCCCGCGTCATCGCCACCAGAATCCGATGAATCTCGCGCTGCTCTTCGTCCAGCAGCCGCACCAGCTCGTTGTTCTGTTCGATGGTCTCCAGCGGCTCAACAAACACCGTCTGCCCCGACGACGACGACCCATGAATCACCCCAGGCACACGCTTGCGAAACTCCGCCTTCACTGGAATCACGAACCGCTCGCCGCGCACCGTAATCAGCTCTTCCTGCGTCGATCCCTCGCTGGCCAGCGCGCGCAGCGACTTCCGCAGGCTCTCTTCAATCGCCCGGTGTTGCCGCTCCATCGCGCGCCGGATGCGCCGCAGCTCATGGCTCGCGTCATCGGATAACGATCCGTCCGGCTCAATCTTTCCTCGCAGCGCGTGCAGCAGAGGCGCAAAGTCGTGCTCCACCAGTGCCGCCGAAAGCCCAGCAATCCCCGGCCAACTACGCGCGCGGCCTGCGGGAGAGATCAGCAGCGCCCTCCACGCCGCAACCCGCTCCACAACCGTAAGCAGCGCGTTGATCTCCAGCGCCTCCAGCGCCGCGCCTTCCAGCCGTGCCTGCTCCAGCCGCTCCGTCGGATCGAAGAGGCCATAGAAGTCGAACGATCCGCCGCCCGTCAGCAGATCGCGAACCTCGCCCGTCCGCTGTTGCTGCGCATCAATCCACGCCCGGTCCGCGCACGGTTCCAGCGCCAGCACCCACGCGCGCCCCAGCACTGAGGCGGCATGTCCCGCAATCAGCTCGCGCAGCCGCGGCCACTCCAGCGCAACAGAGCTGCCCTCGGCAAGTGGCAACGGAATGTTTGGTAGCAGGCTCACATCTGCTATGGTATCTGGCAACGCGTCTATGCGATGCGCTTTGCGCGGAACCATTTGCGCCTGCGCTGCGTATCGCATGTTGGAGTTCAGGTTCAGGGAGGCAAGCGATGGTCTGTCCGTCATGCGGGTGTCCGGTTGAGGGTGCATTTTGTTCGAAGTGTGGCGCTCCATTGCCAACTCCTCTACCACCGGTCTATGGCGCGCCGCAACCGATCATGGTTGCCCCGCGGGTGCAGGGCCATTTGCAGATGCTGGGCATCTTCTGGTGCGTCTTCGGTGTCTACCGCGCGGCATCGGGAATCATCGCGGCCCTCATTCTCATGGGGATCTCAACGCCGGGTTTCTTTGGCGGCTTCGGTTCGCCTCGCGGCCTTCCCTATATGCCGTTCGCTCCCTGGATGGGCGGCCTGGCAACGCTGATTGTGGTCTTGACCTCGATCGGCGCGCTGCTCTCGCTTGTCACAGGCATCTCTCTGCTGATGCGCAAGTCCTGGGGAAGAGTGCTTGCAATTATCGTTGCCATTCTTTCGCTGATCAAGATTCCCTTCGGCACCGCGCTGGGAATCTACACGCTCTGGGTGCTTCTCCCCTCTGCCTCAGCGATCGAGTACGACGCCATCGCTGACCGCTCCTAGCAGCGTCCTGCTCGTCATTTTGCGCGCAGCGCGAAATCTCCGTTCTGCTCATCCGTGTCAATCGATGATCGCTCTTTCCCTGTTTCACGCCTTTATCGGTTCAATCGGTGCCAATCGGTGTTAAGTTTCTAAGTATGAACTTTCCAGCTACACGCCTGCGCCGTCTGCGCCGCACTCCAGCACTGCGTTCTCTCGTCCGCGAGACGCATCTCCATCCCGGCGCGCTCGTCCATCCGCTCTTCCTCTGCCCCGGCGAGGGCGTGCGCAAGGAGGTCGCCTCCATGCCCGGAGTCTTCAACCTCTCCATCGACGAGGCCGTCAAGGAAGCCGAATCCTGCGCCGCGCTTGGCCTCGGAGGTCTGCTCCTATTCGGCCTGCCCGCCGAAAAGGACGACCTCGCCACCAGCGCCTACGCCGCCGACGGAATCGTCCAGCAGGGCCTGCGCGCCCTCAAATCCTCCCGCTCCCTAGACTCCCTCGTCCTCATCGCCGACGTATGCCTCTGCGAGTACACCTCGCACGGCCACTGCGGCATCGTCGCGCCCAGCAACCGGCCAGACGGCGACCAGTACGAGATTCAGAACGACGCAACCCTACCCCTGCTTGCCAAGACCGCCGTCTCTCTCGCCCAGGCCGGCGCCGACATCGTAGGTCCCAGCGACATGATGGATGGCCGCGTCGAGGCCATCCGCGCCGCCCTCGACGACGCCTCCTGCGAGAACACGCCAATCCTCAGCTACGCCTCCAAGTTTGCCTCCGCCTTTTACGGCCCCTTCCGCGATGCCGCCGGCTCCGCACCCCAGTTCGGCGACCGCCGCAGCTACCAGATGGACGGCGCTAATCTCCGCGAAGCCATGCGCGAGATCGACCAGGACATCGCCGAGGGAGCCGACATGATTCTGATGAAGCCCGCCCTGCCCTACCTCGACGTCATCCGCGGCGCCCGCGAGCGATACGACGTCCCCCTCGGCGCCTACCAGGTCTCCGGCGAATACTCGATGCTCCAAGCCGCCTTCCAGCGCGGCTGGCTCGACCCCGACCGCGCTATCCTGGAGTCCCTCACCTCCATCCGCCGCGCCGGTGCCGACTTCATCGTCACCTACTTCGCCCCCGCCGCCGCCCGCGTCTTGGGTGATTCACAGCTTTCCTAAGAATCCTGTGGCGCGCCATACAGTCCGCGCACCGCCTCTTCCAGCATCGCCGTGAGCTCCGCCGGGTCGCTCTCTTCCTCTGCCGCCGGAATGGCCCGCCCAATCCGCACCTCGATCTTGCCGGATCTGAACCAGCGCGCGTGCGACGCGCGAATCTCCCCCAACCCAACCAGCGCCACCGGCACAATGGGCACCCTCGACTGCGCCGCCAGCAACCCGATGCCGGGCCGGAACCCGTGCAGCCTGCCATCGCGGCTGCGCGTTCCCTCGGGAAAGATCATCACCGAGTAGCCACGGTCCATCGCCTCGCCCGCGTGCGCGAAGCTGCGCCGGAATCCCCGCGCCCGCGGCAGCGGGAAGACGTTGAATAGCGCCGTCAGCAGCCAGTACGCCGCTGGCCCACAGAGGTTCGCAACTGCGTTCGCCTGATTGCGCGCATGGCGCATGTCGATCAGCATCTCGCCGGACATCGCCGCCGCAACGCGCCTCCGCAGCTTCGCCGGCAGCGCGTACAGGATCAGCGCCCCATCGTATGCAGTGACGTGGTTGGCAATCACCAGCACTGGAGCATCGGGCAACTCCTCTTTATCGCAGACCACGCGCGGCGCACCCAGCAGCCACACCACGGGCCGTATCACCAATTCAATAAACGCCACGCGCCCAGCCTGCATCGGCCAACTCCACGGCCAGTGCGGATAGCTATGCTCAGACGTTTGCTCTTCGTTGCCCGTTGTCGGTTGCGAGTTGTTCCCGGAGGCGCCGCCGTTCCGCTCTGTCACGCTCGAACCTGCAACCTGCAACCTGCAACCCGCAACTTCAACCAGCGCGCGCAGCTCCGCCACATCTTCCAGGTTGGCGACTGCATCGTCTTCCAGCTCCACTCCGAAGCGCTGCTCCAGCGCGGACTGCAGTTGCACCCGTCCCAGGCTGTCCAGATGCAAGTCTTCGGAGAGTCGCATGAGATTAAGCGCATCAGGATCAGCGTGTGGAATCGCCTCGCCCGTGGCCTCGCCGACAAGCTCCAGCAGCGCGTCGCGATTTTTCTCATCATCGCCCGCCGCAGACTTCCCTCCGCCCGCCAACGTCTCGCAGGTCCATTGTGCCACCTGCCGACGCACCAGCTTGCCGGTTGACGTGTACGGAAAATCAAGCTCTGGCCAGCGCAACACGCGGCGAATCTGCTGATATTCGGCGAGCGAGCGGTTGGCCTGAGACACAGCCGCTTGCACTTCTTCCTCAGAACCAGCAAAGAGCACAACGGCGACCGGCGCCGCGCCGCCTGCCATCTCGCAGGCCACCACCACCGCGCCGCGCACGCCCGGCTGCGCCCCCAGCGCGGCCTCCAGGTCGGCGGGATGGATGTTCATCCCCGCGCCGGTCACGATCACGTCTCCTTTACGCCCCACAAATCGCAACTCGCCCGCCGCACTCTTCTCCGCCAGGTCGCCGGTGGCCAGCCACTCGCCCTCGCGCGCGTGCATCCGGCCCGCGGACCAGGTCGCCCCGGAGAGCATCTCGCCGCGCACCAGGATCTCGCCCTCCTCCGTGATCTTCACCTCACGTCCCGGCAGCGTCTTCCCGATCGTCCCCGGCGCAATGTGGAAGGGATGGTTCAGCGTCACCAGCGCGGCGGTCTCCGTCATTCCGTAGCCCTGGATCAGCGCAAATCCGAGCCGGTTCCAGAAGGTCTCCAGATCCGCGGGCAGCGTTGCGCCGCCCGAGATGACCGCCCAGAACTTCCAGCCCAGCGCGCTGTGTATGCGGCGGAAGCGCCACCATCGCTTCCATATTGAAAGCTCTGCGGACGCGTCCAACTCCGCGGCAAGCGTGGGAAATCGCCCCAGCAGATGCGCGCGCAGAAGATGCAGCACGCGCGGCACGGCAATCAACACCGAGATGCGCTCGCGCCGGATCAGCTCGGTGACGCGCGCCGGTTCAAGTTGTTCGGCGAAGTGGACCTCGGCGGCCAGCAGCGCGGGGCACCACAGCCCCATGAACTGCCCGAAGACGTGGCTCAGCGGAATGCTATGCAGAAAGCGCAGCGGATGAAACACCCGCTCATAGCGACGGTACTTCTCCATCTCGCTCTCAATGGACTGGAGGCTGACCAGCACGTTGCGATGCGTATGCACAATACCGCGCGGCTCCGATGTCGTCCCCGAGGTAAAGACGATCTGGAACGGCGTCTCCCGATTGACCGCGTCGCTGACATCGAAGAGCGGCTCCGCAGGCAGGTGCGCAGAAATACCCATGAGCGGCATGCAATCAGGGCTCTGCGAGCTCTCCGGTTTTTCTGATCCCTGTTCCCTGATCCCTGTTCCCTGTTGTCCCAGCGTCTTCAGTAACGGCGTATCGCCCACGATCAGCCTTGGCGCAACGTCCTTCACCACGCGGTCCGCGAACTCGCTCGAGCCAGCCGCGTCCAGCGGCACTGCGATCACCCCGCGCAGCAGGCAGCCGAAGAAGACCCCAATCCACTCCGCCGAGTTCTCGCCCCACAGCACCACGCGCTCGCCCGCGCCGACGCCGCGCCGCTCCAGCTCCGCCGCAAAACGCCCCGCGAGTTCGGCTAGCTCCCCGTAGGTTGTCGCATACCGCCGGTTGCCGCGGTGCGCCACCACCGCCGTCTCACCCGAGTGCCGGCGGAACTCATCGACGAGACTGGCCAGATGCTCGCGCACACCGTCCATCATAGTGCCGCCTCACAGTTTCTGTAGCGCCGGTTCAAAGTGAGAAGATGGATTGCCGGACGGATTTCAGTGCCACATGAGATCGTCGGCCGAAAGCTCGATGCATGAGGAACGCAAATGGCGACGCACTTCACCCCGGAGGCCCTCAAATTTCTGCGCGGGCTCAAGCGCCACAACGACCGTACCTGGTTCGACCCGCGCAAGGCCATCTACCAGCGCGAACTCAAGGCCCCCATGCTCGCGCTCATCGAAGAGGTGAACCACGCCCTCGCCGATTTTGCGCCGGAGCACGTCCGCCCCGCGCCGAAGTGCCTCTTCCGCATCTACCGTGACACGCGCTTTGCCGCTGACAAGCGCCCCTACAAGACCCACGTTGCCGCCTGGTGGACGAGCGCCGGAATGGAGAAGACCTCTGGCGCAGGCTTCTACTTCCATGTCAGCCCGACCGAGACCATCATCGCCGCCGGCGCCTACATGCCCACACCCGAACAGACGCTCGCCATTCGCCGCTACCTGCTCGATCACCACGCCGAACTGCGCGCACTCCTGGCCAACCGCAAGCTGCGCGCCGCCATGAGCGAGTTCGACGGCAACCGCCTCATCCGGTCGCCGCGCGGCTTCTCTGCGGACTCGCCCGCCCTGGATCTCCTGCTCTGCCGCCAGTGGGGCGTCTCAGCCACACTTCCCTTCGAGCGCGCAACCCGGCCCACGCTGCTGCGCGACATCGCCTCGCGCTTCGCCCTTGCGGCTCCCATCGTCCACCTCCTCAACCGCGCGATTTCTTCGGCCCAGCCTGCAAAATCCGCACAAATTCCTGCAATTGTTCCAAAAAAGGCACAAAACCCGAAGAAAACGGCAAAATAACTGTGGAAACCGCATAAAACCCATTGACAAAGGAACTCGAATGGTCGAAGGTGAATTGCGGTACGTTTCCTGGACCCGCATAAACACCGGCGATTTCGCAGCATGGGATGACCTGGGCGCAGCACAGAACGACACTGGTGCTGGTTCAACGCGGCGGATCAGGCAAACGGACCGGCACCTCAATGCACTCGCAGCACGATCCGGAACCACCAACTTGGAACCAAGGAGCAACACACATGGCAAAAGGTATGACCAAGACCGCGCTGGTACGCGCACTGGCAGAGAAGCTCGAATTGACCAACAAGCAGACCGCCGGCTTCCTCGAACTGCTGGCTGAGACAGCCGTCAAGGAGACCAAGAAGAACGGCGAGTTCACCATTCCCGGCATCGGCAAGCTGGTCAAGGCAGATCGCAAGGCCCGCCTCGGACGCAACCCACAGACCGGCGAAACCATCAAGATCAAGGCCAAGACCGTGGTCAAGTTCCGCGTCGCCAAGGCCGCCAAGGACACCATCGCTCCGCCAAAGAAGTAGCCCCATCTCCTGGGTCTGACTGAAGATGCAGGCAGAAGCAGTCCGGACCGCCGCCCCGCGGTTTCTCCAGCGGATGCGAGCGGTCTCACTGCTCCTGTGGAGGCAAAGCAAAGGATTTCGGCACGGCCTCTCGCAAAGAGACCGCATCGCCAAAACTTGCAAAGCCACAGGAACACTGAGACAGCTCAGGCGGCGGGTCGGCCCTGCATTTAAGTAAGAATCGGGCGCGCAAACTGTATTTGTAACTAATATAGTAGCATATTCAGGCGACGCAGGGGCATCTCGCTGCTCTACAGACCAGCTAGCCTTCGCCGAGCGCTGCCAAAATCGCGTCGAAGTCCTCGACTCCCGAGTACTCGATGATGACTCGGCCTTTGCCCCTCTTGTCCTCAATCCGCACCTTCAGCCCGAGCCGACGTTGAATCAGGTCGCGTGCCTCGCGCACATTCGGATCGAGTGGCTCTATTACAGCCTTCTCCTTCTTCGGCTTCGACTCAGGATCGATCAGCTCCTGCACGTAGGTCTCGGTCTGCCGAACCGACATCGCTAGCGCGGTGATCTTTGCCGCCGCCTTCTCCATCCGCTCCGCCGACTCCAGCGCCAGCAGTGTTCGCGCATGACCGAAGCTAAGCTGTCCAGACTCGACGAGGCCCTGAATTGAAACAGGTAACTTCAATAAACGTAGGAAGTTACTAACGCTAGCTCGGTCCTTTCCCGTGCGTACCGCCATCTGCTCCTGGGTCAATTTGAACTCGCGGCTGAGCCGCTCGAACGCACGCGCCTGCTCCATTGGGTTCAGATCTGCGCGCTGCAGGTTCTCGACGATGGTCATCTCTAGCGCCTGCTCGTCGGAGACCTGGCGCACGATGGCCGGAATGGTCGCCTTACCCGCCGCCTGGGATGCGCGCCAGCGCCGCTCACCCATGATGAGCTGATAACGCCCACCTGCCAGCTCGCGCACCACCACCGGCTGCACCACGCCGGTTGCGGCGATCGACTGCGCCAACTCGCCAAGCTGGATCTCGTCGAAGCGGCTGCGGGTCTGGTTGGGATTGCGGTCGATCCGGTCGAGCGCGATCTCCAGCGGCTTGCCCGTCGCTTCAGGCGCGGGAGCCATCTGCGGCCGTGGTCCAAGCAGGGATTCGATCCCTTTGCCCAGTGCCGTTCGGCGCTTCGGGTCAGCGTGGGTTGCGTTTGCTTCCATCGTTTTAAACCTCTTTCTATGTTGCGTCTATCGCTGATAGCTCATCGCTGTAAGCTGATCGCTGATTCAAAAAACTTCGTTTGCGGAGATTATTTTGAATACGGCCAGAACCGGGGAACTGCATTAATTTTTTCATATCCATCATTCTGTTGATTTTGTGCCTTCGGACTAGAGATTCCATTGCGGCGCAGCAGCTCGGCCGCCAGCTGGGTGTATGCCTCCGCGCCCTTCGACCGCGGATCGTAGAGCTGCACGGGCTTGCCGTGGCTTGGCGCCTCGGCCAGCCGGATGTTGCGTGGAATGGTTGTGGTCAGCAGTTTTTCCCCGAAGAACGCTTTCAGGTTTTCCGTGACCTGCTGCGACAGGTTGGTGCGATCGTCGTACATGGTCAGCAGTACGCCCTCCAGCGCCAGCGTTGGATTGAACGCTTGGGCCACTTGGTCGAGCGTCTGCATCAGCTCCGAGATGCCTTCCAGCGCAAAGTACTCCGCCTGCATGGGCACCAGCAGGCCATCGGCGGCGACGAGCGCGTTCAGGGTCAGCAGATCGAGCGCGGGCGGGCAGTCGAGCACAATGAACGGATAGCTGCCGCGGATCGGCGCGATGGCCTCGCGCAGGCAGAACTCGCGGCGCTCCTGCGAGACCAGTTCGAGGTTTGCGCCAATCATGTCCTTGCTTCCGGGCAGCAGAACCAGCGATGCGATCTCGGTCGGCAGCAGCGCCTCCTCCAGGGTCGCCGATCCCATCAGCACATCGTAGACGCTCAGGCGCGATTCATTGCGGGAAACGCCGAGTCCACCGCTGGCATTGGACTGCGGGTCGCAGTCGATCAGCAGTGTGGGCAGCCCTTCGAGCGCCAGCGCGGCAGCCAGGTTGATGGCTGTGGTGGTCTTGCCCACTCCGCCCTTCTGGTTGACCACGGCGATCACCTTGGAGGAACGCAGTGCGGCGGGATTGGGAGGCGGATTCAGATCAGTCGGTTGGGTAGACACGGTGTAGGGGAAGACTATCGGGCGAGGGGCTCCGATGGCAATGCCGCAGTCTGTGCAGAAGTTTGCATCCCTGTGGAGAAACTGTGGACGCTTTCAAATGACGCCACTACGGCGGGGGATTGTGTGCGGATAATGTGGAAAACTTTTTTACTATAGCGACAGAATGGGAGTGTTCCACGTGACACATTCGGGACCAAACCAACCATATCTCTCCCACAGGTCTCTCTCGCGGGATCGCAGGTGCGGAGAGTGTTCCACGTGGAACAGTTAGGAGAAGGAACTCGGAACAAACCTCTTTGATTAATCGCGGCGGCCATTAACTAACAGCGGTGCGCCACCCACAGCGCGCCACCGTTCGAATCCGGCAGCGACAATGGCTCATCCATTCGGAAGTTCTCCGTAAGCCCGGGATAGACCGACTGGCGAGTTGTCCCCACAATCAACACTCGCTCGCTGGCTCGAAGTCCAGCCTCACACACTGCCGCGTCCATATCGTCCACCGCCCGCAGGGCTACCGCGTCATAGCGCCGTGCCGCAGGCATCGCCTCCACCCGTCCAGCCCAGACCTCAGTCGGCAAACCCAGGCTGCGCACCACCTCATGCAGAAACGCCGCCTTCTTGCCATGCGATTCCGCCAGTGTCACCTGCACCTCCGGTCGCAATAATTGGATCGGAACCCCGGGAAAGCCGGTGCCGGATCCGAAATCGAGCAGCGTACCACATGCACCAAGGTGAGCTCCGACGAACAGACTCTCGCCGAAGTGGCGCCGGACGATCTCCTCTGGTGTGCGGATCGCAGTTAGGTTCATCCGCGCGTTCCATTTCAGTATAAGTTCGAGATAAATAACGAGTTGTGAGTATATTTCGGGCCAGACATCCTCCTCGATAGCAACTCCCACGGCCTGCCCGTTTGGCAAGCTGACATAGGGCTCGAGCAATTCAGCGATCGAATCGGGAGTCAATGGGAACCCTCTAAACTACGGGTGTAGACGTTGGGAGCGGAACCCAGGTCGCTGCCTCGGCGATGAATCGCGCGAACAGCGCCCTGGACACCGCACTCTCGTCAAAGGTGCGTTCCGGGTGCCACTGGACGCCGAGCACAAAGCTGCCGCCCAACCCATCTATTTTGTTTTCAATCGCTTCGACGACACCATCCTCGGGAGTGCGAGCGCAGACGCGCAGCCCGTCGCCAGCAGTTTCGACGGCCTGATGATGGCTCGAGTTCACCGGCAGCAGAAGAGCCCCGTCGCGCTCGGTGACCTCTTCATCGGCTACCAGTTCGCCCAGCAGCGAATCCGGCGCTACCGCCGCGATATGGGCGACGGGAACCATGCGCCCTGCCTTGTGGTTTACAGCCTGTCCGGTCAGATGTTGCACCAGTGTTCCGCCCCGCCACACATTCAACATCTGGGTCCCAAAGCAGATGGTGAAGATCGGTTTGCCCATATTGTGCGCGTCCTGCAGCAACAGCTCATCGACGTTCTCGCGTGCAAGATCGACCGGCGCGCACTCCGCGATCGGCTCCTGGCCGTACTTCTGCGGATTGACGTCCGCGCCGCTACCCGGCAGCAATATCCCCTGGCACTCCGCAATCAGCCGGGCGGTCGTTGCGGGGGGCTCGCCCAGTGGCACCTCGACGGCTTCCCCTCCGCTGCGCTCGACGGCGCTCGCGTACTGCTGCCAGGTGCGGGTGCTGTACTCGGGATCTGTGCTGGGAACTGGAATGGCGATGCGGGGTCTGGTCATGGCGTGGTCTAGGCTCCGGGAGTCGCGCTGCGGGACTCTTCCGCGGCGCGGGAGTCAGCCGCTGGCGCAAATTCCGAATATTGATAGTACATCTTATTGATCTCGTCGTAGAGGCGCACGGTCAGCGCATCGGCGTCTCTGGTCGTCAGCCCGTCGGTGGGGATTGGGTCGCCGACAATAATCATCAACGGGCGTGGGCGAAGGCTATAGACATGGATCGGGAGCAACTCGTATGTCCCGATCAGCGCCAGCGGAACCAGCGGAACGCCCGCCCGCAGCGCCATAAAGGCGCAGCCCGAGTGGGCGGCCTGCATGTGCCCGTCCGGGCTTCGCGACCCCTCGGGGAAGAGCACCAGCGGCATTCCGGCCTTCAGCGCCGCAACCCCGCGCAACAGACCCGCGATGGCTGAGCGGGAGTTTCCAATATCGATGGGCACCTGACCCGAGTGCTTCAGGTACCAGCCGACGAACGGCACCTTCCAAAGACTTTGCTTTGCCATAATGCGGAACTGGAAGGGCAGCTTGGCGAAGAGCGCCGGCGTATCCATGTAGCTCAGGTGGTTCGAGGCATACACCGCGACGGGATAATTCCTCAGCTTCTCCGCGCCCACGATACGCACCGGCGACAAAGCGCAGCGCAGCATCACTCCGGCCCAGGCGCGCGCAACCAGGTGTTGCTGGCGGCCCGCCCGGTCCCACAGCCCGCAGATCAGGGAGACACTCCCAAAGCCGGCGGTCATCAGCGCCATCAATGGCATGCACACAAACAACGTCAGATAACGAAGATGGGCAGGAATCCGGTGCTCGGGAGGTGGCGCACCGCTCGGATCTACGTCTGGATCGATCATGCTCTGGCTCCGGCTCTCGTTCATGGCTCTAGAACCGCCTCGCGCACTGCGCCAACCAGATAGATGGAACCGGTCGCGACGATCAAGCCGCCGGCAGGGGTCAAGCTTCTGGCCAGTGTCATGGCTTCGGTTGAATTGGCTGCACTGTGCGCCGGAATCTCCAGCACCCGCGCGGATTTCAGCAAGTCTTCAATGCTTGTCGCGCGCGGGTTGTCGATCAGCGTAAAAATGATGTGGTCGCGCGGCCTGCCGGCGTTCGCATCGAAGAGCGGAAACAGGATCCGCGCCATCTCTGTCAGGTCTTTATCGCGCAGGCAACTGAAGATCAGCGTGCGCGGCCGCTGTTCGGGAAGTGTGGCGATGGCCGCGCGCAGTGCCCATGCACCCGCCGGATTGTGGGCCACATCCAGCAGCAGATCGGGAGGCAGGTATTCGAGCCGGGCAGGCCACGACGTGTTGGCAATTCCAGCTTCAATCGCGGCGTTTGTAATATTGTAACCTTTATTGTTACGTAATTCGGCCGCGGCCGCAATCGCCAGGGCGATGTTGCGCCGCTGATGCTCGCCGGCCAGCGGAGAACGCACATGCAAGCGCTCGCCGTCGAGCAAAATCTCGTAGGTATTCGGTCGCAACGGGGCCGTTGCTGCCTGCTCGGACAAGCCATGCGCGAAGCTGCGTCCGGGAAGAAACTCCGCCGCATCCATAACGTGCACGTCGAGCGCAAGAGCTGCGCCTCCGATCGACTGGTTGGCTTCGGCGTGCTGCGGAAGCGTCACCAGCGTGCCGTGCGGCCGCAGGATTCCAGCCTTTTCGCGTGCAATCTCGGCGATCGTCTCCCCCAGATACTCCTGATGGTCGAGCGCAATGTCGGTGATGACCGAAAGCATCGGGTCCACAATGTTGGTCGCATCCAGCCGCCCGCCGAGGCCCACCTCCAGAATTGCAATCTCCACCTTGCGTTCGGAGAAGTAAAGGAAGGCTAGCGCGGTCAACGACTCAAAGAAGCTGGGCGCGTGCGGCAGCTCGCCGGTTGCAACCAGTCGCTGCGCCGTCTCATCGACCAGGAAGTACAGCCGCGCGAAGTCCTCTTCCGAAATCTCACGCAACGCGAAGGCTTCCGCAGCCTCATCTTTAACCTCCGCCGTTTCAGCAGTGCGGATGCGCTCGGTCACGCGAGAGAGATGCGGCGAAGTATACAGCGCCGTGCGCAGGCCCGCGGCGGCACAGATGCTCGCCAGCGTCGCCGCGGTGCTCCCTTTGCCGTTGGTTCCGGCGATCAGCACCGCAGGGAGCTGCTTCTGCGGGTCGCCCAGCGCAGCCGCCAGCGCTCGCATGTGGGCCAGGTCGAACTTCCGCCGCGGCGCCGGGGAGGCAAGCTCCTGGCCCAGGCCGTGCAGATGATCGACCGCCGCTACATAGGTCATACCGCTATTCTATTCGGAATGGAGGGACCGGTTGCGATGCGCTGGTCGCGGAATCGGCTGTGAACTCCACATTCACTTCGTCGGCCCGAGTGCATCCGAATGCGCGTTGCATCGCCCACAGCCCTGACCTACACTGGGGGCTGTCCCGCACGACACGGGCGGTTAGCTCAGCTGGTTAGAGCGCCTGCCTTACAAGCAGGAAGTCGGGGGTTCGAGTCCCTCACCGCCCACCATCCCCTCGTTTTGTGATGTCCGATGATGCCCATGAATTGGCATAATTCCCCGGTGAACACTTTGCGTTTAGTGCGTTCTCTGTCATAAATCGGCAATTTGAAATTGACCCAATGTGCGCAGGGACTGGCGGTGACGATGTCGGCGAGCAGCCGAAAGCAGTGCTTGATCGGGGCCTGAAGGTGCTTAATGAGTGAATCGACGAGCGAGGGATACAAACGTGAGGATGAAGGATGCGTAGTGCAATCAAGAAGCCACCGTTTATCGGCAAGGTGATTGGGAGCATTCCAAACCGTCTGCAACTGGCAGGCGGGTGGATCGACCAACCGTTCGTCTCCCGTCTGAATTGCAAGCCTCCTGGTTCAATGGTTGTGGTTGCGATCGAGCCGACCTTCCTTGTGATGGTTCGCTCCGGTTGCGCCAGTGGAACGCGTACGGTTGCCACGAAGCTGTGGAAGGGACGGCTGCCCAACCGTCCACGCGAAGAGCTGGTCCGCGAGCTGTACGCAGCGGAGAATGAGGGGAAGACCGAGCCCAGCGGATCGCAGGACATGATCGGGCTGGTGTATCCCGGCATCAACCGTCTGGACTACGATTTTGCGGCCAATGGAGGCGTCTTTCCGACCCATATCGAGACGCTGAACCGGGCCCGGCCCGCACGCTGGCTCGAGAAGGTGCTGCACCTGCTGCCGATTGAGCCGCGGCCTAAGGACTATAACCCGTTGGGCGAGCAACATCTCGATCCGAAGTGGATTGCCCGGCTGGGACAGACGGGCAAGGACTGTTTCGACGCGATCCGTGGCATGGATGTGGATGCGTTGGGCGCTTCGTTGAACGATTGCATGGTCTGCTGGGAGAAGCTGCTGCCGCATGTGGTTCGCCACCCGCTGATCGGTAACGACCTGAAGGCGATCCTGAAGGCGTACCAGAAGCAATATCCAGGCGCGATGTTCTCCGGTTGTGGCGGCGGGTACCTGATCGTTGCGTCGAAGCAGAAGGTCCCCGGCTCGCTTCAGGTCACAGTTCGCGTCACCTCGGAGTCTTAGCGCTGCGAGTTGCGTGGGATTGGCCTCTGCGGCTGGATAATTGAAGGATGAGGAATGCTCTTCAATCCGTCATCGTCAGCGGCGCGTTCGACAACCTGCGCTCGCAGCAGATTCGCTTTCTGGAAGAGGCTGCGAAGCTGGGCGAGTTGACCGTTCTGCTGTGGGACGACGAGGAGGTTCGGCGGTTTACCGGGATGTTGCCGAAGTTTCCCCTGGCCGAACGGCGCTATTTTCTGAATGCCGTGCGTTATGTGGGCCGCGTGGTTGAGTCGCATGGACTGGCCAACGCAAACACGCTGCCAAGTTCGGCCTGCGCGGAGATTTGGGCGGATGTTGAGGGCGCCGCAAACTCCGCACGCCAGAGATTTGCGGCGGAGAATAAGTTCGCCTATCACGTGATTCGGGCGATAGAGTTGCAGGGATTTCCTGCGCCCGCAGCGTTGCCCTGCGAACCCGGCCGCAAGAAGGTTGTGGTCACCGGTTCATTCGACTGGTTCCACTCCGGGCATGTGCGCTTCTTCGAGGAGGTCAGCGGGTACGGCGATCTCACCGTCGTTGTGGGTCACGACGCGAACATACGCCTGCTCAAAGGCGAGGGGCATCCGCTGCTCTCGCAGCAGGAGCGCCGCTATCTGGTCGGCTCCATCAAATTCGTAAAGCAGACGCTGATCTCCAGTGGCGACGGCTGGCTGGATGCCGACCCGGAGCTTCAATGGCTCAAGCCGGACATCTATGCGGTGAACGAGGACGGCGATACAGGCGGCAAACGAGAGTACTGCGAGCAGCGCGGCATCGAGTATCTGGTGTTGAAGCGTCTGCCCGCGGATGGCTTGCCGAAGCGATCCAGCACCGACCTGCGCGGATTTTGAGCGTAGTCACGACTGCTAGCTGGGATTCTGTAGCAGCCAGTAGTGGAAGCCGTCCACAATCGCCATCAGCGCCGCCTGGTTCAGGTCGCTGCTGACGCCCGCCGTCGTCCACGATGGATGGCCCTCGGCGTGGAAGCTCACCGTCACGCGCACATGCGCCGCCGTGTCGTGAGCTTCCACGCCGATCGCGGTCACGCTGAATGTGTCCAGGCG
>Ga0224554_1000233_pt1 | contig 50654 bp, 39 predicted proteins | sample 714S22024metaG_FD_180666 | JGI IMG/M metagenome (GOLD analysis project Ga0224554, IMG submission 180666) | Peat soil microbial communities from Stordalen Mire, Sweden - 717 S2 20-24 | ecosystem: Environmental > Terrestrial > Soil > Wetlands > Peat | place: Sweden: Norrbotten County, Stordalen... | reverse complement strand
CTGCACCACCAGTCTTTTCGTCGGGCATCGCTACGCTCGCCCTCCTCAAAGACTGGTGGTGCAGCCAAGGAGATTCCTGTTTTGCTAACTACAAGAACTGTCCTGTTTTGCTCGCCCCGCGACACTCCTATTATTTGTCCTGCGGCAATTTGACTTTTGGACCCCGGTTGCGCCGCCGGAGGCTCGCTTGCAAAACTTTGGACTTGAAGAACATGGGGGTTTTTCGGCAGCATCGCGCCATGTTACTGAATCATCCGGTGCTGATTCGCACCCTGCCTGCCGTGGTGCGCGCCGCCATTGGCCACCGGGTCTCTCCATGAAATTCCACGCAGTAGATGTCGCCATTATCGTCGGCTATTTCGCCGCCGTCATCATCATCGGCCTTTGGGTTTCGCGCCGCGGCTCCAAGGACATGAATTCCTATTTCCTGGGCGGCAAGGCGCTGCCTTGGTACATGCTGGGTGTTTCGAATGCCTCGGGCATGTTCGATGTCACCGGCACAATGTGGCTGGTTTCCATTTTGTTTGTTTATGGCCTGAAAAGCCTGTGGTTGCCGTGGATTTGGCCCACTTTCAACCAGATTTTCCTCATGATGTTCATCAGCCAGTGGCTGCGGCGTTCCAATGTCATGACCGGCGCGGAATGGATTCAGACCCGCTTCGGCCGCGGCTCCGGCGCGAATTTGGCCCATTTGAGCGTCGTGGTTTTTGCCCTCGTCAATGTGATCGGCCTTCTGGCCTATCTCTTTAAGGGCATCGGCAAATTCGCCGTCGTCATGCTGCCCTGGCGGTTTCCGTGGGGGGCCAGCCACATTTTCAGCGATGAGAACACGTACGCGGTCATTATTCTGGGTCTGACTTCGCTCTATGTCATCAAAGGCGGCATGGTCAGCGTCGTGATCACGGAAGTGATGCAATTTGCGATTCTGACCGTCACCGCCCTGGTCATCGGCTGCGTCGCCATCTACAGGGTTTCGCCGGAAATGTTTGCCCGCTCGATTCCACCCGGCTGGATGAACCCCTTTTTTGGGTGGAAACTCGGACTCGATTGGACGGGGATTTTCGACAAGGTCAATGATGCCATCAAAGCGGACGGCAACGAGTTTTTCATGGTCATTTTCGGCATGATGTTCTTCAAGGGCGTGCTGGCCAGCCTGGCCGGACCGGCCCCGAACTATGACATGCAGCGCATTCTGGCCACGCGCAGCCCGCGTCAGGCGGCCCTGATGAGCGGCATGGTCAATGTCGTGCTTTTCTTTCCCCGCTATTTGATGATTGCCGGCATTACGGTGCTGGCCCTGGCCTTTTGCATGCCGCAATTGCAGGCCATGGACAAACCCGATTTTGAGAAGCTGCTCCCCATTGTTTTGACCCAGTATGTGCCGGTGGGCGTCGTCGGTTTTCTTCTGGCCGGTTTGATGGCCGCCTTCATGTCCAACTTCGCCGCCACCCTCAACGCCGCCCCGGCTTATATCGTCAACGATATTTACAAGCGATACATCAACAGCCACGCCTCCGGCAAAAGGGAGGTTCTCTACAGCCGCATCGTTTCCCTGGTCTTCCTGGCCGTTGGCATCCTCTTCGGCCTCCTGACCACCAGCATTACGGAAGTCATGATGTGGCTGGTCGGCGGCCTTTACGGCGGCTACGTCCTGGCCAACATGCTCAAGTGGTACTGGTGGCGCTTCAACGGATACGGTTATTTCTGGGGCATGCTTTCCGGCATGCTGACCGCAATGTTCATTCCGGAATCACCCATTTTTCCCGGCTTTGCCAAACTCCTTTTGGGCCATAGCGTCGCCAACACTCTCTACCTGTTCCCGATCATTTTGGCCGCGTCCGTGATTGGCTGCGTCCTGGGCACGTTTCTGACCAGGCCGGAGGACGACGCCGTTTTGATGCATTTTTACAAGACGGTCAATCCCTGGGGCGCGTGGGGGCCGATCCGGGAAAAAGTCATGAAGGAAGACCCTGCTTTTCAGCCCAATCCGGATTTCTGGCGCGATACAATCAACGTCATCGTCGGCATTATTTGGCAACTCTCCCTCACCGCCCTGCCGATCTACATCGTTCTGCGCAACTGGCCATGGGCGGGCGGCATTTTGATCGTGCTTGTCATCACCTCCATTTTCATTAAATTCAACTGGTACGACCGGTTGGAAAAAGAGCCAGTCAAGACTTGAGCCTGTTATGAAGTTGGTTTTATTGTTCCTGCTGGTCTTCCTGGTCTGCCCCGGGATTGTGACGGCGCCCGCCGCCTCCCTGCTGCGCGGCTTTGTCACCGCGCAAGGCGATCAACTGATGGACGGCGGCAAGCCGTTCCGGTTCATTTCCTTCAACATTCCCAATCTCCAACTGATCGAGGACAACATGGTCTTTTCCGGGCTGAATCCCTGGCGTTTGCCGGACCAATTTGAATTGACGGACGCCCTCGCCTCCCTGCGCCAGATGGGGGGAACGGTGACGCGGACATACGTCATTTCCGTGGCCCGGCCCGGCGACCCGCCCGGCGCGCCCCGCCATGTCCTGGGTCCGGGCCGGTTCAACGAGGAGGCATTTCGCGAACTGGACCTTGCCTTCAAGATCGCCAACGATCTCGGCATCCGCCTTATTGTTCCCCTGGTGGACAATTGGGCCTGGCAGGGCGGCCGGGCTGAATATGCCGGCTTTCGCGGCAAAAAATCGGACGACTTCTGGACCGACCCCCAACTCATCGCCGATTTCAAGGAAACCATCCGCTTCCTCCTCACCCGCACCAACACCTGCACCGGAACGCGTTACTCCGATGACAAGGCGCTGCTTTGTTGGGAAACCGGCAACGAGTTGCGGACTCCGCCGGTGGCATGGACGCGTGAAATTGCCGCATTCATCAAGAGCCTGGATCACAACCACCTCGTCATGGATGGAACCGATGGCAGGGAGTTGCGGCCCGAATTAATCGCCCTGCCGGAGATCGACATCGTAACAACACATCATTATCCCAACGTGCGCAATGTCACCTTCTCCCAGTCCATCCGCGCCAATTGGGAGCTGGTCAAAGGCAAAAAGCCTTACGTCGAGGGCGAGTTCGGTTTCGTGAGCACCGCCGAAATGGAGGAGACCATGCAAACCATCATCGACACCGGAATGCCGGGCGGCATGCTGTGGAGCCTCCGCTTCCGGAATCGTGATGGCGGCTTTTACTGGCATGACGAACCCGGACTGGGCGGCGACAAATATAAAGGCTTCCACTGGCCCGGCTCCAGCGTCGGCCAGGCTTACGACGAATTGAATCTGATGGCCATCGTCCGCCGCAAAGCCTTTGCCATCCGCGGCCTGACTCCCCCGCCCATCCCGGCTCCCCAGCCGCCGCATTTGCTGCCAATCCAGGATGCCGCGGCGATTTCCTGGCAAGGTTCCGTTGGCGCAACCGGCTATACGGTCGAACGGGCTTCGGACCCCGCCGGACCGTGGACGGTTGTTGGCGATAATATTGACGAGAGCTTTGTGCAATACCGTCCCCTTTTTGCGGATGAGTCCGTGCCGGGCGGCGATTGGTTTTATCGTGTCCGCGCCGCCAACGCGGCCGGCTCCTCCGCGCCGTCCAATATCGCCGGCCCGGTCAAAGTCACCCGCGCCACTCTCGTGGACGAACTGGCCGATTTCAAGAAAGTGGACGCTGTCCTGGGCCTTGTCGTGATCAAAACCAACGAGTGCCGCCAGGCCAGGGAGGACGCCCATCGCGCCGCCGCAAAGGCGGGTGACACCCTGACCTACCGGCTTCCCGGCAGGGTTGAGGGCTTTCGCGTGTTCGCTTTCTTCCCGCACCACGTCGCAGACATGATGTTCTCCATCTCTTCCGACGGCCGCCAATTTCAAGAGATCAAGGCGGAGAAACACGAGTATTTCCAGGGAGCCGGTGACTATGGCTACTGGAAGCCCGTCCTCTACTCCGCCGGGCTTGTCGGCCAGGCCGGGAATTTCCTCAGAATCGTGATGACCGGCCAGACCCAGATTGGCCGGGTGGAAATCCTGCATGAATTGCCCCAAAATCCACCGGGCGCGCCCTTATGAACGCAAACGATCTGAAAGTTTTTTCCCAAGCCGCCAGCGACCAGTTGTTCGGGCACATCCTTCCTTTTTGGTGCGGCCCGGCAATCGACCACGAGCAGGGCGGCTGGATGGGCTGGCTCTCCAACGACCTCAAACCGGACCGCTCCAAACCAAAGGGGCTGATCGTCAACAGCCGGGTCTTGTGGACGTTTTCCGCCGCACATCGCGCGCGGCCCGAAAAGATTTTTCAACAAATGGCCGACCGTTCTTTCGATTATTTGATGACCCGGTTTTGGGATGAGCGCTGCGGCGGGGCCTTTTGGAATTTGAATGACGCCGGCCGTCCGCTGGACGATTCCAAGAAGATTTACGGCCAGGCCTTTCTGATTTATGCGCTGGCGGAATATCACCAGGCCTTCGGCGCGCCCGCCGCCCTGGCCAGGGCGATGGAGGTGTTCGGATTGGTGGAGCAGCACGCGCATGATGCCGCTCATGGCGGTTACTGGGAAGTGCGCCGGCGCGACTGGTCCGAGGCAGGCGCTGACGCGCGCCTGAGCGACAAGGACATGGCCGAGAAAAAATCCATGAACAACCACCTCCATGTTCTGGAAGCCTACACCACATTGCACCGGGCCGGCGGGAATGAACTCGTCGGAGAACGCTTGCGCGAACTCCTTGGATTGTTCGAGGAGCGGATTCTCGATCCCCGTTCCGGGCACTTTCATCACTTTTTTGACGACGCTTGGAAGGTCCGCTCGGACACTTACACCTTCGGCCACGACATCGAAGGCACATGGCTGCTCTGCGAAGCCGCCGAAGAACTGGCCGACGCCGGCTGGCGCAAGAGGACCGAAGCGACCGCGTTGCGCATGGCGGATGTCACCCTGCGCGAGGCCGTGCAAAACGACGGCGCAATTTGCTACGAGGGCCGTCATGGAAAAATCATCGACCCCGGCCGGGAATGGTGGCCGCAGGCCGAGGCCGTCATCGGCTTTCTCAACGCCTTTCAATTGTCTGGCGACGACCGCTACTTCGCCGCTTCCCGCCGCGTCTGGGACTTTATCGAGCGGCATCTGGTGGATCGCATCCATGGCGATTGGTTTTGGCGCATCAAGCCGGAAGGCCGCGTGGACGATTCCCAGCCCAAGATCAGCGAATGGAAAGGCCCGTATCACTCCGGGCGCGCCTGCCTGGAAACCATCCTCCGGCTCAAGGCCATTTCAACCCATCGGCAATCCAATCCCTAGAAACACCCCATCACAATGAAAAATATATATTTGACAATAAAATGCGCGGCTTCCGCCGCCGTCATTCTCCTCCTCTGCACCGCCTGTGCTTGCTGCCATAAATCGGGGGCCGCGGCCCTGGGCCGGACGCCGCAGATGGGCTGGAATAGCTGGAACAAATTCCAAGGCAGGGTGAGCGAGCAATTGATTCGCGAAACCGCCGACGCCATGGCTACCAATGGCATGAAGGCCGCCGGCTACCAATACGTCAACATTGATGATTTCTGGCAGGCGCCGCAGCGCGATCCCCAGGGAAACATCCTGTCCGATCCAAAACGGTTCCCGTCCGGCATCAAACCGCTGGCCGACTATGTCCATTCCAAGGGTTTGAAGCTTGGGGTCTATTCCGATGCCGGTGGGCACACTTGCGGCGGCCGGCCCGGCAGCCGGGACCACGAAGCGCAGGATGCCCGGGCCTATGCTTCATGGGGCGTGGATTATCTCAAATACGACTGGTGCGACGTCGGCGACCTGCAAGGCCCCGCCGCCTACAAGAAAATGAGCGACGCCTTGCGCGCCTCCGGGCGCCCCATCTTTTTCAGCCTCTGCGAATGGGGCACCAGCAAGCCGTGGACATGGGCGAGAGGCGTCGGACAATCCTGGCGCACCACCGGAGACATTTATGCAAGCTTCGACAAGATTAGGCCTCACAACGGTTACAATGAATACAGCGTGCTGGCCATCCTCGACTTGCAGGACGGCTTGCGCCAATACGCCGGCCCTGGCGGCTGGAACGATCCCGACATGCTCGAAGTCGGCAACGGCATGTTGCCGAACGAGGATCGCGCGCACTTCACCCTCTGGTGCTTCCTCGACGCCCCGCTCATCACGGGAAACGATCTGCGCCACATGAATCCGGAAACGCTGAAAATCCTGACCGATAAGGACCTCATCGCGATCAACCAGGATCGTCTGGGAATCGAGGCCTTGAAGTATTCCCTCCAGGATGGAGTGGAAATCTTTTTCAAGCCTTTGACGCATGGCGCATGGGCCATGTGCATCCTGAACCGCAACACTGAACCGCGGCAGGTCACGTTCGATTGGAAAAAGGAAATGGTCACGGATGATATTTCGAAGAGGGAAACCAAGTTCGACGCCACCACCTACAAGGTGCGCAATTTGTGGACCAAGCAGGACATGGGGACAACGGAAACGCCCTTGACGGCGGAGGTGGCGGGGCATGACGTGCTGGCGGTCCGTCTCGATAAATAGCCATATTTCGTTATGCCGACTCAGCGCACACGGCAGAGGATGCCGGCGGTTGCCGCCATCGGCAAAAGCGCCGCCGACTTCGTCCGCGTCCGCAACGGCCGCTTCGAGTTGCGCGGACGTCCGCATTTTTTCGTCGGCACGAATCTCTGGTACGGATGCTATTTGTCCGACGCCAAATTAAGCGGCGGACGCGAGCGCATGGCGCGCGAGTTGGACCGCCTCAAGAGCATCGGCGTGAGCAACATCCGCCTGCTGGCCGGGTCCGAGACTTCACCCCTGGCCGGGGCCATCCCCCGCGGCATCACCCGCGCCCCCGGCGACTACGATGAGGATCTGCTGGCCGGGCTTGATTTTTGCCTGGCGGAAATGGCCAAACGCGACATGCGCGCCATTCTGTTTGTGTCAAACTATTGGCAGTGGTCCGGCGGTTTTTCCCAATTTGTGCGCTGGATCACCGGCGAGACCATTCCCGACCCGGACAAACCCGTCCAGGCGAAAGGCGATTGGCAGGGGTTCATCCGTTTTTCAGCGCGGCTCTATTCGGTGGCCGCGGCCAACCAGCTTTATCTGGATTACATCTCCCATCTCATCCAGCGCCGGAACACGGTCAACGGCCGCATCTACCGCGACGACCCGGCCATCATGACCTGGCAACTGGCCAACGAGCCGCGCCCCGGCGCCGACGCCCAAACCGCCGATGTGCCTCTTTTTTCCCGCTGGGTCGATGCCACGGCGCGGTTCATTCATGAGCAGGACCCCAATCACCTCGTCTGCACCGGCAGCGAAGGCATTCATGGCTGCCTGGAGGACGCCGGCCACTTTGTGCAATCCCACCAAAGCGCGGCCATTGATTATGTCACGGTCCACATGTGGCTCAAAAACTGGGGCTGGCTGGCCGAACCCGCGCTCGGGCCTGACTATGAAAAAGCCGCCGCCCGCGCCCGGGAACACGTCGAACAGCACACCGCGCTGGCCGGCGACACGCTGCGCAAGCCGCTCGTCCTGGAGGAATTCGGCCTGCCGCGCGACCACGAGAAGTACGGGCCCGGCGACCCCGCCGCGGCGCGCGATGATTACTTTGCCCGCATGTTCAATCAGGTGGCCGAATCCTGTCAGGCCGGCCGCGCCCTGCAAGGCGCCAATTTCTGGGCCTGGGGCGGCGAGGGCCGCGCTGACGCCGGCAAACTTCATTCCGCGGCCGCTTTGATGGGAGACCCTTTCTCCGAACCGCAAGGCTTGAACTCTGTTTTTGACACGGACAAGGGCACGCTCGCGGTCATCGCCGCCGCCAACGCAAAACTGGCCGCCCTGTCCGTCTAACCTCCAACCACTCGATGCTCATGAACAAAATATCCTTCCAAAAAAAACTCAAGCAACTCCAGCGGCAGCATGAACAATTGATCAGCCGCCGCAACCGCCCGCGGAAAAACGGCAACGGGATCTTCGACCGCCACGAATTCCCCGTGCTCACAGCGGAACACACCCCGCTCTCCTGGCGTTATGATTTCAGTCACGCGGACAATCCGCATTTGCTCACCCGCCTGGGCATCAATTGCGCTTTCAATGTCGGCGCGATGGATTGGAACGGCCATGTGGTTTTGATGGCGCGGGTCGAAGGCTGGGACCGCAAATCATTTTTCGCCGTCGCGGAAAGCCGCAACGGCGTGGATGGATTCCGTTTCTGGGATTATCCCGTCCGCATGCCCGAGTTGGAGGACAAGGAGACAAACCTTTACGACATGCGCCTGGTGCGCCACGAGGACGGCTGGATTTACGGGCTGTTCTGCGCCGAGCGCCATGATGATTCCAAACCGGGCGATCTTTCCGCCGCCATCGCCCGCTGCGGCATTGCCCGCACCAGGGACCTCCTGAAATGGGAACGACTGCCCGACCTCAAAACGTCTTCAATGCACCAGCGCAACTGCGTGTTGCACCCCGAATTCGTCAACGGCAAATACGCGTTTTACACCCGCCCCATGACGGACTTCGCCGCCACCGGTTCCGGGGACGGCATCGGCTGGGGGTTGTGCGACGACATTGCCAGCGCGGCCATCGGCGCGGAACAGATTATTGACCCCCGCTATTACCACACACTCAAGGAAGGCAAGAACGGCCTCGGCCCCGCCCCCATCAAAACCAAAGCCGGCTGGCTGCATCTGGCGCACGGCGTGCGCAACACCGCCGCCGGCATGCGATACGTCCTCTATCTCTTTCTGTGCGATCTGCGCAATCCGGCCAAAATCATCAAAGCGCCCGGCGGCTATTTCATGGCCCCGGAAGGCGAAGAGCGCGTCGGCGATGTTTCAAACGTGGTGTTTTCCAATGGCTGGGTCGCGCGCCCCAACGGCGACGTTTTCATCTACTACGGCTCCTCGGACACCCGCACCCATGTCGCCACCAGCACGGTGGAGAAACTGCTGGATTACGTCCAGAACACCCCGGCCGACGGCATGCGCAGCAGGATTTGCGTGGAACAGCGTTGCCGTTTGATTCAGAAGAACCTGCGGCGGCCTTCCAAATAAAAAAAGGCAGGGCAAAATGCCCTGCCTTTGCGTCAAGAATAACAACCTGAAATTACGCCAGCTTCCGGCGCAAGCCAGCCAGGCCGGCCATCGCCACCCCCAGCAGACCCAGGGTCGAAGCCGCATCGGGAGCGGAAGCGGTAGCCGGACCCTGATCGATCACGCTCACGTCATCCAAAGCGTCGTAGCTTGGGTCATTTCTGACCGTAAATTGGATCGTGGTGGTTGGTCCGGTGGCCGTTTCGTCAAAGCTATACAGTGTATAGGGTTGTTCCGCAATCGGATCGCCAGTATCAAAGATGGTGGCGCCGTCCCATGCGGCTTGGAGGTAGCTGGGCCCGGTGCCATTGCCTGCCATCCAGAAGCTAAAATCATAACTGTCCCCGGGCACGGTGTCGATGGTTTGGCTTAAATAACCTTCTGTGGTCACCTGGCCAAAGTAATAGAAATAGCTGCCACTGTTTGGCACGTAGCCGTCAAAACTGGTGGAAACCCCGGCAGGCGAAAGATTGCCCGTGGCGCTCCAATCCGTCAAATCACCGGTTTCAAAACCCGGGTTTTGCACGAGATTCTGGCCATACGCCTGCAAGCCGATCACGGCCAGGGCGCTTACAACTACTTTTATTTGGTTTTTCATTTTCATAAATTCCCGCATTTCTGATTCAGCCGTCAGTCGCTGTGTCAAGCGACACGCTCAATATACGTACTCCCATCAATAATAGCTAATCGTATGCCAAGCGTTTGACAATGAAAACTAATACAATGCAACCTGTTTATATTGAGCCTGTTACGGCGAACATAATATTTGACATTCGAATTCGGGAAAAGGCGAAACAGTAAAGAAACCCGACGCATTTGTCTCCCAACCATTCATCAATTATCCGGGCGCAAAACGCAACATATTGCCACCCAGCAACTTGCGCGCGTTCATCCCCGCTGCGCCCCCGGACTGTAAAACAAACTGACGCTTTTACACCGCATCAAACCCAAAAATAGTTAATGATTGTTTCGCATCTTTGGCCATTATTGGTGAAGAATAATTGACGTCAGACAGTCGCTAATGATCGGGGATCAATTTGCACGGCTGGTTCATAAAGCCGACCAAAGACCTGCCGCGCCCCGCAAGAGCGGCTGAAAAAATAGTTGGTGCTTATTTCGCGTATTTTCGCTATTCTTCACACACACCATGTTCGAGGTTGCTGAATTGGGCCGCAAAGTCTCGAGGGAAGATTTCGACCAGGCGCTGCCCGCCTTGCGGTCGGGCCTTCTGGAGGCGCAGTTTGCGCTTAAAACCCAGAAAATCCCCGTCATCATCATCGTCTCCGGCGCCGATTGCGCCGGCAAAGGCGAGTTCGTCCATCGCCTCAATGAGTGGCTTGATCCGCGCGGGGTGGACACCCACGCTTTCCGGCAAAGCTCGGACGAGGAACGGGCGCGGCCTCGTTTCTGGCGGTTTTGGCGCGCCCTGCCCGCGCGCGGTCGCATCGGGATTTTCTTCGGTTCCTGGTATTCGGATCCTCTCGTCCAACGCGTTTACCGCGAGATCAAGCCCACGCAGTTGGATGGCGAATTGGATCGCGTTGCCTTCTTCGAAGAAATGCTCTCGGTGGATGGCGCGCTGATCATCAAGCTCTGGTTTCATCTGAGCAAGAAGGAGCAGGCGCGGCGGCTGAAGCATCTCCAGCGGGACCCGCATACCCGGCATCGCGTCCGGCCGATGGACCGCAAGAACCTCAAGCTCTATGGCAGGTTTATCAACACGAGCGAGCGTGTCATCCGCCGCACCGATTCCGCGCGATGCCCCTGGCGCCTGATTGAAGCGACCGACCGGCGTTACCGCGAACTGACCTCGGCGCAAATCGTCCTGCAATCGCTGCAAGCCCGCCTCAAGGATGGCGTCGCGGCCCGGGTGCAGCCGGCGGGGGAGGCCCCGGTCCAGCCGGCCCATCCCAAGTCCGGCGATTCCATCCTCGACCATGTGGTTCTTTCCCAAAAGCTCACCGGCAAGCAGTACCGTGAGGGATTGGAGAAGTACCAGGGGCGGCTGACGCAACTGACGTGGGAGGCCAATGCCAGGGGGATTTCGACCGTCGCGGTATTCGAGGGCTGGGACGCCGCGGGCAAGGGCAGCGCCATACGCCGGGTGACGGCGGCGATTGATCCGCGGCTTTACCGGATCATTCCCATCGCCGCCCCGAGCGACGAGGAGAGGGCACACCATTATTTCTGGCGTTTCTGGCGTCATTTGCCGCAGGCGGGCCACGTGGCGATCTTCGACCGTTCGTGGTACGGGCGGGTCCTTGTGGAGCGGGTGGAGAAATTCGCCACGGAGCACGAGTGGAAACGCGCCTATCTTGAGATCAACGATTTCGAGGAACAACTGGCCGCCGGAAAGATCGCGCTTGCGAAATTCTGGGTGCATATCAGCAAGGCGGAGCAGTTGCGGCGTTTCAAGGAGCGACAGGACATCGAGTTCAAACGCTACAAGATCACCGACGAAGACTGGCGCAACCGCAAGAAATGGAACGCTTACAAGGAAGCCATCAACGACATGGTGGCGCACACCAGCACCGAATTCGCGCCGTGGACGGTGGTGGCGGGAAACGACAAACATTTTGCGCGGGTGCAGATTTTGAAGACCTTGTGCGAAGCGCTGGAGCGATTGCTCTGAGGCTCGTCAAGTCACGGCTTTCCGCCGTTCAGGACGCCCAGCTTGCGCATCCATTCCCCGGCCCGCGCGGGCCACGACACCACGGCTTCATTCGACTTGCGCAAGCCGTATCCGTGGCCGCCAGTGGCGTAGAGATGCATTTCAGCCGGGACGCCCGCTTTCTTCAGCGCCAAATAATAGAACAGGCTGTTCTCGACGGGAACAGGGTCGTTTTCAGTTTGGACAAGGAAGGTGGGCGGGGTGTTGGACGTCACTGTCAACTCGGGCGACAGGTCCGGCCCCTGTTTGCGAAGCAAATAGGCCGGGTAAATCAGCACGGTGAAATCGGGCCGGCAACTGAGTTGGTCCGCCTCGTCCACCGGCTGGTAGGTGCGTTTCTCGAAACAGGTGCTGGCAACCGCGGAGAGATGGCCTCCGGCGGAAAACCCCAGAATGCCAATGCGCTTGGGATCGATATGCCATTCGGCGGCGTGGGAACGCACCATGCCCAGCGCCCGCTGCGCGTCTTGCAAGGGCGCGGCGTATCGCTCCAGCCCTTCCCGCGCGGGCACACGATACTTGAGCAGCACGCCGGTGACTCCGAGCGAATTAAGCCACTGGCACACTTCGGTTCCCTCGAGATCCATCGCGAGGATACGGTAACCGCCCCCCGGACAAACCACGACCGCGGCCCCGGTGTCCTTGTGTTTCGCGGGGCGGTACACGGCGATGGTGGGAACGCTGACATTGCCCAGGCGAACAACGGGTTTTCCCGCAACAAACTTTTCATTCGGCTTGCTTGTGTTCGTCTCCGCGCCGATGCCGCCCTTTTCCCCGGGCGCGCCGTTGGGCCAGAGCGCCATCGGTTCGGAGGCGCCGGCTGTCAAAACAAAAAGGAAAACAACAAGCAAAGAAGTGGAAGTTCGCATAATTCAATATTCAGTTCAGCCCGCCGCTCACAAGGCGGACGTAGTTGTAAATTCGGATGACGTCGCCCTGCGGTCCCCGGCCATGCGGAAAATTCCGCGGGTCGCCGGCTTTGGGATCACTCCGTTGCGCTCCCGCGCCATGAACGTCCATTAACTGGTATGTGCCGGAACCGCCCGATGGCGGCGGACCGAAATCGGGCGGCGGGCCTTCGCCCGGTTCGCCAAAACCCGGATCTTCCGGCCCGCGCCCGCCCGGGGGCCTGCCGCCTTGATGCGGTTCCATCCAGCCTGTCGCGCGACCAAAGGCGATGTAAACGGCCGCGCCGCCCTGATGATCGGGCGGTCCTCCAACGTGTGTCGTGCTGGTCCAGAAGAAGGGATATTCGCCATCGCCCAGTTTTGTGACTTGGAAGAGGGGGAAAATCGCGGCGGAGTGCGTTGCGGCGGGCGCGCGGGTGTAATCGACAATGCTCTGCAGTTCCTTGGCATTGGGCAGGCGCCAGTCGTTGTGTCCAAGAAAGTTTTCGGCGTTTTTTGCCTGCACCCACGCCAGCGCGGACTGCCAGTTCATGCCTTTGGCGCTATCGGTTTTTGACCAGATCAAGCCGGTGGCGCGGTCGGTGATGGCGCCGTCGCCGTTGTCGTGGAAATCGTTTTTGCCGTAGTTCAGGTTGCCGCGGACGCAGATGGCAAAAAACGTCTTGTCCCTGCCGCCGGGCATCGACGCGCCGTATCCCTTGATGCGGCCATCGGCAAAATTGACGCCGAACATCTGGTTGGCGTTGGCCACATACAAGGTGCTGGTGGCCCATTGCGAATCAATGGCGCGTTCGCCAGCGCTGACGTCGCCATAGGCGAACTTGAAATACCTCGTGTCGATGAAAGGTGTCAAGCGGGAATTGCCCGAACCGGGACCGACATCGACGCCGCTGAAAAGGATGAGCGAGTAAAGTTCCTTGATGGTCGGCAGCCGCCAGTCATTGAACCCGCCGAAGTTCGCGGCATTGAGTTTGGCCGGCAACGCCCAAGCCTGTTGTAACGTCAGCTTGGCGCTGTTGCGGGGCGCGCCGTCGCTGGCGGTGTCCGGGCTGCGTTGCCAGGTCAGCCCGGTGATGTTGTCTTGGACTGTCAGGCCATCGGCGCTTAGCTTGTAACCCGGCGCCGGCCCCGGATGCTGCGCGTCCTGTCCGTAAAACGGCTGCCCTGGTTGTGGCGGCGCGATCTCACCCGCGGCATCGTAACATTTCGTCTGGCCGGTGCCCACAATCGGATATAGCGGCGCGGCGCGGAGCTGCGTCATGGGCAAACCGTTTGCCAGGAAGACAAAGAAGAGCAACAACCGTTTCATAATCACTGGCTCAAGCAAGCCGGGAGATGGTGGGCGTGTCAAGTTCACCTTCAAGGCGGTTTCTTGACGCTGGCCCAAAAACGCGCCCGTTTAACGCAAAGACGCAGACGCAAGCAGAATCTTCCCGGAAGGAATTATTTCGCGCAGAGTCGCAGAGGGCGCAGAGAAATATGACAGGATGAACATGGGCTCAGCCAAACCCGTAATTCTCCTGCACGGCTTTGCCCGTCTGGGCCGTCGGCGCCGACTGGGCCGGGCACGGCGGCGCAGAATCGACGGACATGGAAATTGACCGGCGGCATGGACTCATTTTTGTTTACATGAACATGAGCATATTCATTGATTAACTGGTTTGGGCCGTGACCGGATTTGACGCCCGAAGGGAATCTTGATATGGTAGCAGCGCTGGATGCGCCCGCGTGTGAAAAACCTTGCCTGCATTCGCGGGTGCCCGGAGCGTCGATTTGGCTGTGCCGATTTGGCTGCGGGCCCATTCGACTTGGTCAGTCGCATTGGGCAAAGCATTGGCGGCGGGAATCACCGGCGGGTTGTTGGCGTGGTGTGCCTGTTGGCTCTGGGATGGGTGCTGCCTTTGAGAGCGCAGTTCGCAACGTTCGATACCAATCAACTGGTATTTGTGAATGTTGACCATGCGGCCGTGGGCAGTTACTCAACGCTTGCCTATGGCGCAAAGACCGATCAGTGCGGGTTGGGCCAATCCAGCGCCTCCATTCCCTACAGCGCCGGTGGAGGGGTGGTGATCGCCCTGAGCGGACCCGGCGGCATCCAGGCCATGCCATTTGTGGCCGACACCGCCAGCATCGCCGAGACCGCCACGTATTTCGCTGACACGGATGTGCAGCGCGCGCTGACGCCTTGCACGGACCAGTGGCGGGTCAATTCGGACGGCCTGACTTTCACTCATTTCAGCCCCGCTTGGGTGATGTCCAATGCGGCCACGGCCAGTCTGGCCGAGCTGAACCGCTTTTTTCTGCCGGCGACCTGGCTGCAATTCACCATTGTCAACACGAATACAGATCCCGAGGATTTCTATTTCGGTCTGTGCGCAGACGGGACGGAAACCAGTTTTGCCGGCGGCGCCTACCAGGGCTTTGCGGTGGGTGAGGCCGCGCTGGCCGCGCAATGCGGCACTTGCGACCTGCTGAGCGGGAGCGCGCTGGCCAGCGCCCTGGATGGAATGGATACCGGGTTTGCCTTCCATGTCAACATTCCGGCTGGACAGACAGGGTCGCTCACGGTGGTGGTCGCCAATTACCGGGACAGCGCGCTCGATTCGCGAATTGACGGTTACTACTACTACACCAGCTTGTTTGATTCGATGGACAGCGTGGTGGACGCGGCTTTTGCCGGTTTTGCCGACGCCCAAATGCGTTGCCAACAATTGGCATCCTCTCTCAGCGGTGCCCATCTCAATGTTTTCCGCCAATTCCTGGCCAGCCGCGCCTTTCATAGTTACCAGGCCTGCACCTGCGCGGTGCTGGATGGCTCGGGCAATTTCGGCTGGCGCGAGTACGAAGGCGCATACAACTATGTCAACACCTTCGACCTCACGGTGGACCACGCCTATTACGACTGCGTGATGCAGCCGTGGGCGCTTCGCAACGTGCTGGACACTTATTCCGGGGCCACCAACGGCTCCGGCTACACATTCAACCATCCGCTCTACGATTTTCTCTCGGGCGGGGTGGCCTCCAGCAACGGCTTTGGCTTCCATCACGACATGGGCTCCGGCCCAACCACCGATGCGCCCGGGACGGATCCGACGAGCTACGAGAACGGCTTCTCCTATATGGGCCAGGAAGAGATGCAAAACTGGATCATCTGCGCGGGTCTTTACTGGCACTTCAGCGGCGACAACCTCTGGCTCACGAACAACACCGGTCTGCTCCAGACGTGCCTGACCAACATGCTCCTCCGCGACGATACCAACGCCGCGACCCGCAATGGCGTCACCACCTTCCTCAACAAGCGCGGTTCCAATTTTGAGATCACCACATACGATTCGCTCGACCCGTCGCTCAATTACCCCCGCAATAACGCCATGACCTGCGTCAAGAACTGGGCCGCCTATCTCGCCCTGCAGGCCATGTTCAACCAGATCGGCCAGGTAAAAGATGCGTCGCTGTGTTATGGCATGGAGGTCCTGGCAGCCCAGTCCATCGTCAATGCCTGGAACACTTACAGGTCCACTCTCGGCTACATCCCCGCCTTCCTGGACGGCAGCAACCGATCCGCGCTGCTGCCGGTGACCGAGGGTCTGGCCTATCCCAGCCTCATGGGTTTGACCAACGCCACCGACCGATCCGGCGGCCCGTTTGCCCCAATGCTCCAAGCCCTTTCCAACCACGTGGTGGCCGTGCTCCGGTCCGGCGTCTGCCTCGATGCCAGCAGCGGCAGTTGGAAACTTTCCAGCGCCAATGTCAACACCTGGCAAAGCAAGATTTACCTCGGCCAGTTCGTGGCGCAGAACGTTCTGGGCATTAATAACAGCAACGTCAACGGCTACATTGACCAGGTCCATGCCACCATTCAGGCCAGTGAATCACCCTACCAGGGCTGGTCCGACCAATTGAACAGCACCGGCACGGGCAGCGCATTTGGCAGCGAGCATTATCCCCGCGGCATCACCAGCACTCTCTGGTGGCTCAACACCAATAACAATCCTCCTTACCCTGTTCCTTTCGCTCCGCCAGCGCCGCCGACCGGACTGGCCGGCTTCGCCAACTACCACCAAGATCTTCTGTTATGGAACGGCTCCGCCCTGGCCACCGGCTACAACCTCCGGCGCTCCACCATCTCCGGCGGGCCTTATGCGCCCGTCGCGCAGACAATCTGCGGCGCCAGTTACACCGACACCGGCCTGTGCAACGGCGTGACTTATTATTACGTCGTCACCGCGACCAACTCCGCTGGCGAGAGCCTGCCCTCCGCCGAGGTCGCCGTCACCCCAATGCTTCCTCCGCCGTCCGGCGTGACCGCCACAGCCGGCAATGGTTCTGTGGCGCTCTCCTGGTCTCGGGCCATCGGCGCCTCCGGTTACCTGATTCTGCGCTCCACCAACAGCGACGGCCCCGATGCGGCCCTGGGCACCAACCTCGGGACAGTTTTCACAGACACCAACGTGTTCAACGGCATTACCTATTATTACGCGCTTCAATCCATTTTCGGCGCGGCTGGAAGCTCCACCGCTTCCGCTGAAGTCGAGGCCACTCCCCTGCCTGGCATTCCATTCTACGCGATCGACTGCGGCGGCCTGGCGGCTGGCTCCTTTGCCGCCGACGCCTGTTACCTCAACGGCAACATCCACTCCACCGCCAACGCCATTCATACCAGCGGCCTTTTCCATCCGGCTCCGGCTGCCGTCTATCAAACGGAACGTTACTCGGACTCCTCCGGCAACGTCACTTATATTTTTACCAATTTAACGCCCAATGCCGGTTACCTGGTGCGGCTGCACTTCGCTGAAATCTTCTTTACAAGCGCCGGCCAGCGCATCTTCAACGTCTTCATCAATGGGGCGCAAATCATCACCAACCTCGACGTTTTTGCGGCTGCGGGCGCCTCCGATACCGCGCTGATCCGGCAGTTTAACGTTGCGGCCGGCCCGACTGGTGAATTCGTCATCGTCGCCTCCAATGTTGTCCAAAACGCCAAAATCAACGGGATTGAAATCCTCGCCCCCGACGCTTACCCGACGGCGGTCGTTTTCAACCTTGCCACCTTTGCCGCCACCGGCAGCCTGACCATTGCCTGGCCGCAAAGTTTCACAGGTTGGATTCTTCAAACCAACGGAGGCGACCTCCAGAATTCTGCCGGCTGGGGTGACGTGCCAAATTCGCAGACCAATACGCAAATGATCCTCCCTGCTGTCAATTCAGCCATTCCCGCCGAGTTCTTCCGTCTCCGGCTGCCGTGAAATCGGGCTGGCCCATTCCCCTGCCGATTCCGAGATTTCCAGTGAGCGGGTTAAATAATGCTCAGTAGATCATGTCCGCCACCGTGCGGTTGGCGGGGATGAAGGGGATGACGTGCTCGGTGTAGGGACAGATGACGTCGAGCAAATAGGGCTGGTCGGAGTCCAGCATCTTTTGCATGGCCTCGCGCAGGTCCTTCTTATATATGACTCGCTGGGCGGGGACGTTGAAGCTGTTGGCCATGGCCACGTAATCGGGATAAATCCCGCGCCGATGCTCCGGGTCGCCCAGGTAGGTGTGGCCGCGATTGCTCTGGTAGAATTTGTCCTCCCATTGCATCACCATGCCCAAATGCTGGTTGTTGAGGATGATGGCCTTGGCCGCGATCCGTTCGATGTGGGCGGTGGCCAGTTCCTGCACGTTCATGAGGAAGGAGCCGTCGCCGTCAATGTCCACCACCTGGCGGTCGGGGAAGGCGACCTTGACGCCGAGGGCGGCGGGGTAACCAAAACCCATGGAGCCGAGGCCGGCGCTGGTGATGAACTGGCGGGGGGAGTTGAATTTGTAGTATTGACCAGCCCACATTTGGTGCTGGCCCACGCCGGTGGTGATGAGCGCCTCGCCCTTGGTCAGCTCATAAAGCATCTCGATGGCCATCTGGGGCAGGATGACCTCGGATTCGCGCCCTTTCATATGATCCTGCATGTGTTCGGAACGGTTGACCTCCTCCGTCATCCCGTAGTGAAACGGCGCGCGCTGTTTCCACTCCTCGATCTGGGCGAGCCAGGCCGGGAATTTTTTCGGCATGGGCCGCTGGCGGATCATTTCGTTCAAGCGGCCCAGGGCGTATTTGATGTCGCTCTCGATGGCCAGATGGACCTTGCGGTTTTTGTTGTGTTCCGACTGGTCGATGTCGATATGCACGATGGTGCCTGTCTTGCAAAACTCATCGACTTTGCCCGTGACACGGTCGTCGAAGCGGACGCCGAAGGCCAGGAGGAGGTCGGCGCCGGGTTTGATTTTGACCAGCGGTTCGTCGGGGCTTTTGCGTTGCTTGAATTCGCCGCTGACGGCCCAGTTGGCGGTGGCGGAGCCGTGCATGCCCAGCCAGCGCAGGGACAAGGAGTGGGTTTCAGGGAATGCGCCGCAGCCCATGATGGTGGTGGTGACCGGGATGCCGGTGGCTTCGGCAAATTGCCGGAGTTCGGCAGAGGCGTTGGCGGTTATAATGCCGCCGCCGCAGTAGAGGACGGGGCGCTCGGCCTTGGCAATCAAACCAATGATTTCATTGAGTGCGAGGTCGTCGGCCCTTTTGTCGGGGTCATAGCCGCGCAGGCGAACTTCGGCAGGCCAGACGGGCTGGGTTTTGCTGATTTGCAGGTTTTTGGGGAAATCGATCACGACCGGTCCCGGGCGGCCGGTGGTGGCGATGTAGATGGCCTCCTTGACGATGCGCGGGATGTCGTTCACGTCGGTGATCAGATAACTATGCTTGACCACGGGCAGGGTCATGCCGAAGAAGTCCGTTTCCTGGAAAGCGCCCTTGCCGATCATGGCCTGGGGCACCTGGCCGGTGATGGCGAGTAGCGGCACGGAATCCATGTAGGCGTCGGCGATGGCGGTGACGAGGTTGGTGGCGCCCGGCCCGCTGGTGGCCATGCACACGCCGACGCGGCCCGTGGCGCGGGCGTAACCGTCGGCGGCGAAGCCCCCGCCCTGTTCGTGGCGCGGCAAAATGGTGCGGATGGTCGAGCGGGTGAGGGCCTGATGGATTTCCATGCTGGCCCCGCCGGGATAGGCGAAAACATATTCCACGCCTTCGCGTTCCAAAGCCCGCACCAGGATGTCGCGGCCCATCATGGGCTGGCCGATCTCCGCCTTGGGCGTTGCGCGCGGCGCCACGGTCGCTTTCTTTGTTTTCCGATTCTCCGTTTTCACTGTTTTCATATTGTACTTGGGCTGTCCGGCGTGGCGACAAAAAAACCCACGACCGTTTCCAGCCGTGGGAGTTTTGTCGAAATTTGCCTCAAGCGCGACAAGACCCGACGGCGTGGCCGCCGACTACGACGACCCCGTTCTCCACCAGGACTTGCTGCGTTTTTAACATCGTTGCGAGCATACGTCATACGGAAGGAGCGGTCAAGCGTTTTGCGAGGGCGAAAAACACGAGGGACAGGCGTTTGAGGATTGCCAAGGGGAACGGCGCGGCGGTGTCCGAGGTCAATACGCGGATGAATCGTTTCAGCCAAATGCAGCAAATGATGAAGAAGACGGGTAAAATCCGGAAAATGATGCTTCCACCTTTCATCTGTATCGTGACGATTGGTTATGAGGGAAGGAGTTTGGAAGCTTTTCTCAATCTCTTGCTGCAAAATTCCGTGACGTTGTTGTGTGATGTGCGCCGGAATCCGTTGAGCCGGAAATATGGCTTTTCCAAAAGCACGTTGAGCAAAGCACGCTCTTCTACAACGGGCCGCCGACGTTGATGCCGTGCTCCAGGCAGTAGGCGGCGTTGGCGGAGTATTTTTCGGCCCAGTATTTCAGGCCGGACCGTTCTTTATCGGTCAGGGGGCGGACGACTTTGGCGGGCGCCCCCAGAACCATCGAGCCGTCCGGGATTTTGACGTCCTGCGTGACCAATGCCCTGGCGCCAATGATGCATTGCGCGCCGATTTCCGCCCCATCGAGCACGATTGCGCCCATGCCAATCAGGCATTCATCGCCAACGCGGCAGGCATGGACGATGGCGGAATGGCCGACGGTGACGCAGCGGCCCACAATGCAGGGAAAATCGTCCGCCAGATGGAGGACGGCATTGTCCTGAATGTTGCTATAATCGCCGACGACAATGCGGTTGATGTCCCCGCGCAAGACGGCATTGTACCAGACGCTGGCGCCGTCGCCGAGAGTGACATCGCCCATCACCGCCGCGCCGCGCGCGATATAGACGCCTTTGCCGATGACCGGCTTCTTGCGCAGGAATGTGTCGAGTTGCTCGCGTAGTATTTTCACGATGATGCGTGGACCGGCAAGGTCGCTTTAAGTTTAGGCGGATGGAAAAATAAAGCCAGCGTGATTGCGGCGGCCAGGGCCACAGCGCACAGAATGAGGAACAGTGTTCGAAAATCCACGAATTCCCCGGCCATGAACTTGTTTGTCAGGAAGGGGCAGATGGTGTTGCAGGCCACCACGCCGAGGCCGAGGATCATGACGTTGAAGAGGCCCTGGGCGCTGGCGCGGGCGTCTTTCGGGAAGAATTCGTCCACGAAGATATAGACTGTGGCGAAGAAAAACGCGTAGCAAATGCCGTGCAAGATGAAGACCAGAACAATCAGGGTGGTGCATTGCGGGAAGAAGGAGAAGACGGCAAAGCGCACCACATGGGCGAAGATGCCGAGGGTCATGGTGGCGCGCCAGCCCAGCTTCTTCAGGGTCGCGGCCAGCATGGCCATGGCCAGGATTTCCGCAATCTGCCCGATGCTCATGATGGGCATGATCCAATTGCCCTTGATGCCAACCTGCGGGCTGCCCAGGAACGTCGCGGCCCAGTAGAAATAGGCGTTGATGAGAAAGGAATCGACAAAGGCCACAATCCACAGCACCAGCACAAACGGCCTGCGCAGGAGGCGCAAGGCTTCGATCCAGGCGAGTTTGTCCTGCGCCCTTTCGGCTCTTTTGGGAGGAGTGGGCGGCAGCGTCAGGCTGAACGCGGCCAGCACGAGCGAAGCGATGCCGGCGACGACAAAAGTCCAGCGCGCGGCCCGTTGCAAGGCGGCGCCCGACAAGCCCGCGCCGAGGGCCGTTTTAAGCCAGTCAATTATTCCGACGGGATGGGCGGCGCTGACTTTGTCCCAATCCACCAGAATGAAGGTGAAGGGCCAGGCGGCCAGGATCCATCCAACCGTTCCGCCCATGCGGATCAAGCCGAAATCCCGGGCGTCCTTGAGGTGGGCGAAAGCGATGGAGTTGGTGACGGAGAGAGTCGGGACATAGAGCAGGCAATGGACGAGCATCAGGGCCAGGAAAATCCAGAAATTGCCCGTGAAGGCCAGGCCGATCATGGCCGCCCCGGCGATGAGCTGGCTGAAGCCCAGGAATTTTTCCGCGGCGAAATTCCGGTCGGCGAATTGATTGCTGAAGAACAATCCGATGACCGCCGCGGTCGGAAAGCAATTGAGGACAAGCGACTGTTGGCCGGCGGTGAAGCCCAGGCCCGGCAGATAGCTGAATATAAAAGGCAGCCATGCCCCCCAGATGAAAAATTCCAGCACCATCATGAGGAACAATTTAAATTGAACGGCTTTCATGGGCGGGCAGCGTAAGTATTTCGCGGCGGGGGTTCAAGGTTCATTCGGATTTCCCGGCGACTGCGAGCTTGCGCTTCAATTCATCTAATCACCCGCGAGAGGCGAGCACGGGCAAGAAATACGCGGGGCTGACGATTCGAATGCCGCAAAATTCGTGCAAAGACAAAAGGTGTTTCTTGTCACCGCTCACAATGTAACCGGCCTCGCCGGCCAGAGCGCACTCCAGAATCCTCTCATCCTCCGGATCGGGGGTCGCCCCGGCTGCGCGATCCGCCGGGAAAACCAGCGTCGCCGACTCCGTCAACGCATTGGCCCAATTCACAAATCGGCGTTCGGGATATTCAAGCCGGAGTTCTTCCACGGTTTCGTGGTATTCGGCGAGGAGATTCGGACTGACGACTGCCTCGCATCGTCCTCGCGCCCATGCCGCCAGACACTCATATGGGGCGCCCCGCCGGAAGCTCGCGCTGGCGACGACGTTGGTGTCGAAGACCACCCTCACGATCTGACACGGTTGCGCACCCGCTGGATGGCGCGGCTCACCGCGGCTTCGTCTTTGGCCTTCATCTCTGGAAGGTCGCGCCCGGCCAGCAACAACGAATGAATGCGCGCGGCCGTCAGACTCCGGCGTTTGCGCAGGACGATCAGGCCGCCGGAATAACCGACATCCAGTTCATCGCCGGCCTTGATCCTGGCCATTTCCCGGATGGCTTCGGGAATCACCGTCTGTCCCTTGACTGAAACTTTTGCGGTCACGTTGGTAAGACTAGTCTTACTTGGAAAAGAATCAATGTAAAACTTGAGCAGCGCCTCCTGCAGTGTCGGGCCAGTGGCTCGAAACCGGGGCGCCGGGCCGGAACCACAGCCATAAAATCAAGGCGCCGCCCGGTTTGCTGGCCTCTTGACTTGTTTCGGCGGGTTGCGCTACGGTTTGGCCATGAATCGGTTGACTCTGGCAGTGGTCCTGGTGTTGCTGGGATTGTTCCTGTTTCCTTACCGGTCGCCAGCGCCGCTGGTTTACCGGCCCGGGGAAGGATGGTCCTATGAAACCCCGGGCGCGAAGGGGGATTGGCGCCGGCCACGGGCCAAGGAGCAGTTGGATGTGTCCCAGCAGGCCTTCGATAAAAAGCAATACGGGCTGGCCTTGAAGTCGGCGGAGCGCGTGATCAAGGTCTGGCCTTTGTCCGATTATGCGCCGCAGGCCCAGTATTTGATCGGCCGTTGCTACGAGGCCGGGAAAAAGGACGAAAAGGCCTTCAACGCCTACCAAGCCATGCTGGAAAAGTATCCCAAGACGGCCAACACGGACGAGGTGCAACGCCGCCAATTCACCATCGCCGTGCGTTTCCTGCACGGGCAATGGTTTAAGCTTTTCGGTTACATCCCCTTCTTCCCGTCGATGGAAAAGACGTCGGAGATGTTTCAGAAGATTGTCCACTATGGGCCTTATGGGGAATTGGGGCCGCCTTCGCAGATGAATATCGGGGTGGCGCGGGAGAAGCAGAAAGATTATCCGTTGGCGGTGCAGGCTTACGCCACGGCGGCGGACCGCTACAGTGACCAGCCAAAGGTCGCGGCTGACGCGCAATACAAGGAGGCCATGGCCTACGATAAACAGGCGCGGAAAGCCGGTTACGATCAGAGCATCGCCGGCCAGGCGATTGCGACGTTCACCGATTTCATGGCGCTCTATCCGGATGATCCGCGCGTGGCGGATTCGCAACGCATTATCAAGACGCTGAGAAGCGAGGAAGCGTTGGGGAATTTCCAAATTGCGGAATATTACGAGAAGCAAAAGCGGTGGGACGGCGCGCTGGTTTATTACAACGAGGTGCTGCTGGCCAGCGCCGGTTCGCCTCTGGCCAATCAGGCGCGGACCCGCATCGACAGGCTCAAAAGGCGCACGCCGGGCGCCGCCACCGCCCCGGCCGCTCCGGCAACGCCGGCAGTCCCGGCCGCGCCGGCCAAATAACATGCGCGCCTGGTTGTTGCTCATTCTGGCCATTGCGGCGGGCGGCTGCGCCGGTTACAAGCTCGGCCCGACCAACGGCAACGCGGTCGGCAGCCGCACCGTGCAATTCAAGGCGTTCATCAACAAAACCCATGAACCGCGCGTCACCGGATGTCTCAGCACCTCCCTGCGCGAGCAGTTGCAACAGGATGGCACGTTCCGATTGCAAACTTCGGGTCGCCCGGACATTGTGGTTTCAGGTGAGATTACAAGATTTGACCGCGTCGGGCTTTCTTATCTGGCGGGGGACGTGCTGACGCCGTCGGAATACACCCTGACGATGCAGGCGCACGTGGTGGCCGTGGACATGAGCACGGGCAAGACCTTCATCAGCCGCACCGTGCAAGGCTCGACTTATCTGCGGATCGGCAACGACGAATACAGCGCGGAGCGTCAGGCCATTCCGTTGCTGACGGACATTGTGGCGCGCGACGCGATTTCCCTGCTGGCCAATGGCAGCTGGTAAGCGTCAGGCCGCCGCAAATGTGTAATCGTAAGGCTTGCGCATGGTCCGGGCCAGCCATGTGTTGGCCTCCTTGGCGCCCTCCCCGGTAAATTTTTCGTGCGCGGTGCTCCATTGCAATTTTCGGCCCAGGCGCATGGACAAGGTGCCGATATGGCAAAGCGTGGCGGAGAGGTGGCCGACTTCCACGTCGGCAATGGGCAATTTGCGCGAGCGGACGCAGTCAAAGAAATTGCGCATGTGATCGTTGCTGACTTCCAGGCGTTGTGCGCCGGCGGGCAGGGGTGTGCTGATCAAGGCCTCATCACTCGCGTCAATCTCCGCGCGATTGACCCAGATCCAGCCGTTGGCGCCCTCGAACTTGATGCCGTTGCGCTGGCCCTTTTCGTTCACGACGGCCCCGTAAATACTGTCGTCGTGCGTCGTGCGCACGGTGTGGATCACGCCATTGGCGTAGGTATAATGGATTACGTAGTCGCTGAAGGCGTTGTAGCCGCCGGGAATCGGCTGCGTCAGCACTTCGCTCTCCACGCTGACCGCACCGGGCTGGTCAACGGCCCAGCGCGCGATGTCATTGTGGTGCGCGCCCCAGTCGGTCATGGTTCCGCCGGAGTATTCGTACCAGAAGCGGAAGTTGGCATGGCAGCGCTCTTTGACGTAATCGACCTTGGGCGCCTGGCCGAGCCAGAAATCCCAGTCCAACCCCGGCGGCACTTGCGACGTGGAAAACGGGCCGGCGCGCAATCCAGCCGGCAGCCAGACCGTGATCTGCTTGAGCTGCCCGATGCGCCCGTTGCGCACCAATTCGCAGGCCAGGCGAAATTTTTCGCTGCTGCGCTGTTGCGTGCCGGTTTGGAAGACGATCCCGCTCTTGCGAATGGCCTTGACCATGTGTTTGCCCTCGTCAACAGTCAGGGTCAGCGGCTTTTCTCCATAGACATCCTTGCCCGCCTTGGCGGCGGCGAGGTTGACCAGTGTGTGCCAATGGTCCGGCGTGGCGTTGATGATGATGTCAATGTCGTCGCGCTCCAGGACCTTTCGAAAATCATGATACTGCTGCGGCGTGCGGGCCTTTTTGCCGTACTGTGCGGCCGCGGCCGCGGCGTGGGTGTCATCGACGTCGCAGACGGCGACCAGGTCGCCAAAGCGCATGGCATTGGTGCCATCGTAGCGGCCCTGGCCGCCACAGCCGATGAGCGCCATGACGGGCCGGTCATTAGGCCCCAGCCGTTTTGGGCCGGGGGCGGCCTCGGCCAGGTCCCGCTCGATGAACCAAGCCGGCAGGCCGGTGGCGGCGGCGGCCAGGGAGCAGGATTTAAGGAAGGAACGGCGGCTGACGAAAAAAGAGTTTGAATTCATACACTTATTAAGTGCCGCCGCCGGGAAGTTTACAAGCAGATTCTGAAAAGGCCCGTCCGTGGTGGAATCGGAATTGGCGGATGACCGGCGGATGCATTCCTTATGCCAACTCGCGCTGAGGATCCTCAATTTAATGCGCGAAACTTTGGCTAAACGCCTTGACGAATGATGCCGCAGCCAACCATATTGACGGGCATTTTTTAATTGGTCGAAAACTATGGTCAAACCGCACGCGAAGTCTGGAGAAGGGAAGGCCAAGCCGTCTTCCCAACGGACCGCGAAAGGAGCCGGCCGGCCCACTGCATCTCCACCGCACAAGGCGGCGGCGGCGCACCGGGACGGCAAGGGCAGGTCCGGGCACGGGGTGGCGCCGCCGGACGGCCACAAGCCGCTCAAGATTACCGCGTTGAACCTGGCGGAGAAAGTCAAGGAACTGGTCCGCCTGGCGCAGGAGCAAGGCTATCTGACTTACACGGACATCAACGACGCCCTGCCCGACGCGGTCGTTTCCCCGGATGAACTGGACGATCTTTACAGCAAATTGCGCATCCTGGAGGTCGAGATCGTGGACCAGGCGGAAGTGGACCGTGTCAAGCAACCGGAACCGGAGGGGGAAGAGGACAAGGGGCGGCTGGACATTCTGGACGATCCGGTGCGGATGTATCTCAAGCAGATGGGCCAGGTGCCCCTGCTGACGCGGGAGCAGGAGGTGGAGATCTCCAAGCGCATCGAAGTGGCGGAAAACGAAGTTAAACGGATCATTTACAGTTTTGGCTTTGCGGGCAAGGAGCACATCGCCCTGGCCGAGAAGCTCGTTTCCGAGCCGCCCAAGGAACGCTTCGACCGGGTGATAGTTGACAAGAAGATCGAGGGGCGGGAGAAGCATTTGAAGGAATTGCGCAGGCTGCTCAAACAGGTCCGGGCGCTGGACCAGCAGGTGGACGAGCAGTACGCCTGCTGGCAGAACGTCCTGGCGGAAAAGGCCTGCGAGGGGGAGAAGCCGGCCCGCGAATTCAGCAGGCTGGACGTCAAACTGCAGCACTCCTTCAACCGGTTTTATTTCAAGCACAAAGTGATCGAGGAAATGGCGCTGGTGGCGGACAACATCCATGACAAGATGCAGTTGAGCCTCCATGCCCTGGCCGAAATCGAGGAGCAGCGCAAATCGGCCCAGCAGCAGCAAATCTGTCAAATCGAGCAGAGAAAGATCAAGGCGCTGGAGGAATTCGTGCGCATGCCCTGCGCGGCTTATCTCAAGGCCTATTTGGAATTGCAGCACTTCGCCCGAAAAGCCATCCAGGCCAAAACGGAGATGGTGGAGGCCAACCTCCGCCTGGTCATTTCCATCGCCAAAAAATACACCAACCGCGGCCTCTCCTTTCTGGATTTAATCCAGGAGGGCAACATGGGCCTGATGAAGGCGGTGGAAAAATTCGAATATCGCCGCGGCTATAAGTTTTCCACCTACGCCACCTGGTGGATTCGCCAGGCCATCACCCGCTCCATCGCCGACCAGGCCCGCACCATCCGCATTCCGGTGCATATGATCGAAACGATCAACAAGCTGATGCGCGTGCAAAAGCAATTGATCCAGGACTTCGGGCGCGAGCCTTCGCCGGAGGAAATTGCCGATGAACTGCAGATGTCGGTGGACCGGGTGCGCGCGGTGCTCAAGATGGCCCAGCAGCCCATCTCCCTGCAATCACCGGTCGGCGACAGCGAAGACACCAACTTTGGCGACTTCATCGAGGACAAGGCGGCGGAGAACCCCTCCGAAATGACCAGCTACAGTTTGCTCAAGGACAAATTGGGCGACGTGCTGGCCAGCCTGGCGGAACGCGAGCGAAAAGTGTTGGAGCTGCGTTTTGGACTGGGCGACGGCTACTCGCGGACGCTGGAGGAAGTCGGCAAGCAATTCAAAGTCACCCGCGAGCGAATCCGCCAGATCGAAGCCAAGGCCTTGCGCAAAATGCGCCACCCCACCCGCATCCGGCAATTGTCGGGCTTCCTGGAAACGGATGAACCGGCCGCAACTTGAAAAAAGAAGCCTCGACACGAGAACGACACAATTCTGAATTTATACATTTTTCTCTTCCTTTTTTAGGGGATTCCCCTACAGTTTCTAAGGATGCATATTCTGGCGTATATCGATCCCGGTTTGGGTGCGCTTATTTGGCAATCAATCATCGGGATTTTTGTTGGTCTGTTGTTCTACATGAGGAGAACGCGGAAGTGGATTGGCAGGCAAATGAGACGGATTTTTCATGCCGGACAGAATAACGGGAATTGCGCCGGGGCCGTTTCCCCGGACAAGATCAAAGTGGAGGAGGCGGACCATCTGTAATGCCTCAAGCCACATCATCGTTCCGCGACCCGATGGGATGCTGTTGTGTTTTTGAGGGCGGGGTGGTGCGTTTGGTCGGCCCGGAAAATGTGGCTGAATTTGAAGGCTTCCTGAAAACACGCGCCGCGCGCGACTACGCGGCAAAAAGGGAACTGGTCTCCACCCGCCGCCTTGATGAAGTGGAAATCGCCAGGCTTGATGGATCGAGCGGGCTGAAATCCATCCTGACCGCGCACCCGAACGCGGCCGTTTTCGAGCATGAGCACATCCCGTTTCCGAGTTACCCGCAGGAATGGCCCGCGGAAATGCTGTGGGAAGCCGGACGGCTGACGCTCGACCTTGGCCGGGCCGTGCTGGCCGAGGATTATGGATTGAAGGACGCGACGCCTTACAATGTTTTATTCCGCGGCAGTGAGCCTGTGTTCGTCGATGCCCTTTCCTTCGAGCGGCGCAATCCGGGCGATCCGCTGTGGAAACCGTGCGCGCAGTTTATCCGGTCGTTTCTCCTGCCGCTGCTGGTCCATCGGCGTTGGGGCATTCCGCCGGCGGATGTGTTCACCGCGCGCCGCGACGGATATGAGCCGGAAGAAGTTTACCGCATGTGCAAGCCGTGGGAACGGCTCCGTCCAGGATTGCTCACGCTGGTGTCAATCCCAACGTGGCTTTCGCGCCGGGCCGGGCCGGACCATCAGGCCATCTACCAGCCCCGTCTGCTGGCCGACACGGAAAAGGCCCGCTACATCGTCGAATCGGTTTTCCATCGCATGGGCCGCGCCCTGAACGCGCTCCGGCCGGCGGCGCGGCAAAAATCCACCTGGTCGGGTTACATGGGCGCGCACAGCTATGATGATCCGGCGTTTGCGGCCAAGGAGAAATTTGTGGGCGACGCGCTGGCGGAGTTCAAACCGGCGCGCGTGCTGGACGCCGGGGCCAACACCGGCCACTTCAGCGCCCTGGCGGCTCAAGCGGGGGCGGCGGTGGTGGCGATCGATTTCGATCCGGTTTGCGTTGGCGAAATCTGGCGGCGCGCCCGCGAGAAGCGGTTGAACATCCTGCCCTTGGTGGTAAATCTGGCCCGTCCCACCCCGGCGACCGGCTGGCGCAACCGTGAATGCCCGTCGTTTCTCGACCGTGCGCGCGGCGCGTTTGACGGGGTGCTGATGCTGGCGGTGCTGCATCATTTGCTGGTGACGGAGCGCATTCCGCTGGGCGAAATCCTGGCGCTGGCGGCGGAATTGACCACGGCGCTGCTGGTCATTGAATTTGTTGCGCCGCAGGACGCCATGTTCCGCCGGCTGACCCGCGGGCGCGAGGAACTGCACGCCGCCCTGGATGAAAGAGTTTTCGCCCAGGCCTGCGCGGCGCATTTTGACATTGTCCGGGTGCTGGCTTTGCCCGGCACGCGGCGCACCCTGTATTGCTTGAAAAAGAAAGGCCCGGCTTGAACCCGCCGACCCAAGCCCCGCAGACCATGAGCAGTCCGGACGGCAATATCCCGCTGCCCGCTCCGCTCAAGCAGAATATCAAGGACGGCATGGTGGCGCTGACAATGGCCGCGTGGTGTTTCGTGCGGGCCTGGGCGCATTTGCTGTTCGGCGAAGCGGATTACTTCAACGCGCCGCCTGCTTCGCCGGTTGAACTTTTGGCCCTGGCCGTGAATCTCCTGGGGGTGGGGCTGGTGATCTTTCTGGGCATCCGCGTGTGGAGGCGTTTCCAAACAGGGATCGCGCCTTTGGGGTTGGATTTGTTGTTCCTGCTGTTGCTGGTGTTTCCGGCGGATTTTGTCCGCGTGCAAGTTCTGCATCGAACGCATGTCCCATTTGCCCTCCTTTTAAGGCATCCGGCTGAGATGCTGTGCCTTGCCGCCATCGCAGTGGTTCTGGTCTGGCAACACCGGCAGGCCGTGCGCGTGCTGGCCATGGTCATTGTGGTGACGTTTCCCATGGTGTTGTTTATTTTCGCCAAAATTTCGCTCGTGAGCCTTAATTTGATGACTTTGTCGCAATGCCCTTCTGCCGCGCCGCCTCCGGCTCTTCTCCATGTCCCCGACAACCAGCCGCGCGTGGTTTGGATTATCTTTGACGAAACGGATTATCGCCTGTCGTTTGAAAAACGGCCCGCCAACGTGCGTTTGCCCGAATTCGATCGCTTGCGACAGGAGTCCCTGGATCCCAACCACGCCTATCCGCCCAGCGACTCGACCGTGCTTTCCATGCCGGTGTTGATTGCGGGGGAGCATTTCCTGGCGGCCAGGATGAACGGCTGCGATTTGGAACTGACCCTGCCTGACGGCGCCACTGCCGCATGGAGCACACTGCCGTCCGCATTCTCGCGGGCGCGCGAACTCGGCGTCAATACCGCGCTGATCGGATGGTATCATCCTTACGCGCGGGTTCTCGGCGGCAGCCTGAATTATTGCTCGTGGTATCCATTCCCGTTTTATGAACCGGCGCGCTCGACGACCTTCAGCGGGGCGGTGGAACAGCAGTTCTATTCCCTGCTGGAGCCTTTTAGCGTCCGGCGGAATTACATCCTTGGCTGTAACAACAGCCTGGCCGCCGCCGCCGAAGCGGTGGCCAACCCGGCTTATGGCTTGATTCTGCTTCACCTGCCGCCCCCGCATGGTCCCTGGGTGTATCTGCCCGAACGAAATGAATTCACCTGCCTGGCCAGCGCAGCGCCCGCCGGTTATTTCGATAATCTAATGCTGGCGGATCATGAGCTTGGCGTGGTGCGGGGCGCGATGACCACAGCCGGCCTATGGGACAAAAGCTGGGTCATTCTCAGCGCCGACCATTCATGGCGGGATTCAAAGTCGTACGACGGGAAACGGGATTATCGGGTTCCTTTTCTGGTCAAAAGTCCGGGGATGGGCAAATCCATGCCCTATTCCCACCAGTTCAACACTGTCTTGACGCAGGATTTGATCCTGGCCATTCTCCGGGGAGAGGTGACCAATCAAGCCGGCGCCGCCGCCTTTCTGAACCGCGGCACGCCGGAGATGCCCATTCTTCAGAGCCAGCCAATGTCTTCCCAGTGATTCCTGCCGCACTGCGCCTTATGAAGCAAATCGTTCCTCCTGCCACGAAGAAAGGCCAGGGTTGAACCCGCCGGACCAGCCCACCCGGGGCCATGCCGGCAGTCATCCTGGCCTGGCCCGCCCGCTCACGCGAAAAATCCTGGATGCCATCGTGGCCGTGACGATAGCCACCTGGTGCTTTGTGCGGCCCTGGTCCCACCTGCTGTTCTTTGGCAACAATTACTTTAACAAGCTGCCGGTGGCGCGGGTGGAATTGCTGGCGCTCGCCGTGAATGTGACGGGTTTTGCCTTTTTGATTTGGCTGGGCATCGGCCTGTGGCGGCATTGCCGGACCGGGACATTGTCCCTGCTGTTGGACCTGTCATTTTTGTTTCTGCTGGTCTTTCCGGCGGATTTCATCCGGGTGGAATTGTTCAGCGTCACGGACACACAATTGATTCGCTTCCTGCGGCAGCCGGCAGTCATCGCCGGCTTTGTTCTCCTGGCGGCTTTGTTCATCTGGAAGCACCGTCTGGCCGCGCGCACGCTGGCCATCATCGTCTGCATCACATTTCCCGTCGCGCTGTTGCTCATGGCCGAAGTTCTCCTTCTATGCCTGGATGTCGTGCAAGCCAAAACCTGCGCTGCCTCCCCGCCTCCGCCGCCGCTTCTCCACGTTCGCGACGACCAACCGCGCGTGGTTTGGATGATTTTTGACGAAACGGATTACCGCCTGGTGTTTGAAAACCGCCCCGCCAATGTGTTGTTGCCGGAATTCGACCGCCTGCGCCAGACGGCTTTGTCCGCCGATCATGCTTTTCCGCCCGGCGACTCGACGCTCATTTCGATGCCGGCTTTGATTTCAGGGCAACGCATCGCATCGGCTGCCCCCGACGGCTGCGATCTGGCGCTGAAACTGGCCGGCTCCGGCGCGGCAGTTGAATGGGGCGCGCTGCCGTCGGTCTTTTCGCGGGCGCGCGACCTCGGCGTCAACACCGCGCTGGTCGGGTGGTATCATCCCTACGGCCGCCTGTTGGGCGCCAGTCTCAATTATTGCTCGTGGTACCCGTTCCCCACTTTCGAGCCGGCGCGTTCGTCGACGTTTGGCGGGGCTGTGGAACAACAGCTCGCTTCCCTGGCGGGACCTTTTCATATCCGGCAGATCTTCATCAACACCTGCAATAACTCCCTGGCGGACGCCGTCGCAGTGGCGGCCGATCCGGAATATGGCCTGGTTCTCCTGCACTTGCCTCCACCGCACGGGCCGGGGATCTTTCTGCCCGAAGAGAATAGATTCACTTGCAAAGGCATCCCGTCGCCGCCGGGCTATTTCAATAATCTTGTGCTGGCCGACCACGAACTTGGCGCGCTGCGGCGGGAAATGGAGGCGTCCGGGCAATGGGACAAAAGCTGGGTCATCCTCAGCGCCGATCATTCCTGGCGAACTTCGAAAGTATATGATGGGGTGCGGGATTATCGGGTGCCGTTCCTGGTCAAATCTTCCGGACCCAGCCATTCCATGATTTGTTCCAATCAATTCAACACCCTCCTGACACATGATCTGATCCTGGCCGTTCTCCGCGGAGAAGTGACCAATCAAGCCGACGCCGCCAGTTTCCTGGGCCGCGGCGCGCCGGACATGCCTGTTCTCGAGGATCAGCGGCAGGGATCTTCTAAATAACCTTCCCACAATGCGCTTTGTGAAGCTGATGACACTCATTTCCCCGGTCTCAATCGTTGCGCTCGCGCTGGCGTCATGCCTTCCGCGGGCTTCGGCGGATCAAGGTTTTGGGGCCACGACAGATCCGGTGGGACCCAACGCCGCCGGCGGATTCGAAACGCCCGTCAACCAACTGGTGGTTCCAGCCGGAAGGCAGGTTGAATTGCCGGACATGCGGCCGCAGGCCCTGGCGCTCAGCCCTGATAAACGATTGCTGGTCACCGCCGGACAAACACACGAACTGGTGGTGCTGGATCCTTCCAACGGCAACGTCCTGCAACGCGTCCCATTCCCGGATGCGGGCCGGAACCATGCGCCTGCCGCTGGCGCCAATCCCGTCGCGCCTGATGTGAATGCCCGCCTCAGTTACACCGGCCTGGTCTTCGCGCCCGACGGCTCGCGCCTCTACATGGCCAATCTCGACGGCGATGTCAAAGTCTTCGCCGTGCAAAAGGACCATAAATTAAACGGCCTGTTTTCCATTCCGCTGCCACCCTGTCAGGGGCTTGGGCGCGCCGCTGAAATTCCCTCCGGCATCGCCGTGTCGCCGGACGGCAAACGCCTTTACGTAGTCCTCAATCTTTCCAACCGGCTGGCGGAGTTGGACGCCGAAACGGGCCGTGTCCTCCGGCTTTGGGACGTGGGCGTCGAACCTTATGACGTTGTTCTCTCCCAGTCCAAGGCCTATGTCAGCAACTGGGGTGGACGCAGACCGGACGCGCCCAGCCTCACCGGCCCCGCCGGTCTCGGCACCTTCGTGCGCGTCGATCCCCTCCATCATGTCCCCGGCGAAGGCTCGCTCTCCATCATCGATCTCAATCACAACACGCCGGCGGTGGAACTCCTCACCGGATTGCATGCCTCGGGCCTGGCCGTCTCGCCCAACGGACGTTATGTGGCGCTGGCCAACGCGGGCAGCGACACTCTGAGCGTCATCGACACGCGCACGGATCAAATCGTCGAAACCATTTGCGCGCGCCAGGACCCGGGCGATCCCTTCGGCGCGCAGCCCAACGCCGTCGCCTTCGACAAGGCGGGCGGTTGGATATTTACCGGGAATTGAACGGCGGGGCGAAGACGGTGTCGGTTTGGAGCACGCCGGCGATTGAGACGTTGCGCGGCTACATCGACACCAACAGCATCGGCTGGGACCTGGAAGTGCCGGATGTGTTCCGCGCGGCGCAGTTCATCCGGGAGTTGAAAGAGTTTGAAAAAGCGGGAAAATTCCCGAACCTGGTCATTCTCTGGCTGCCAAACGATCATACGGACGGCACGAGGCCCGATTCCCCAACGCCCGAGGCGATGCAGGCCGACAATGACCTGGCCATGGGCCGGGTTTGCGAGGCCGTCAGCCATAGCCCGTTCTGGAAGGACACCTGCATTTTTGCCGTCGAGGATGATCCGCAATCCGGCTGGGACCACGTCAGCGGCTACCGCACCACGGCCTACCCCGCCTGTCCCTACGCCAGGCACGGCCGGGTGGTCAGCACGCAATACAATCAGACCAGCCTGCTGCGCACCATCGAACTCATGCTGGGCCTGCCGCCGATGAATCAAATGGACGCCACCGCCACGCCGATGTTTGACTGCTTCACCGCGACGCCGGATTATGCGCCGTTTGACGCCGCGCCGAACAACATTCCTCTTGACAGGATGAACCCGGGATCGGCGGCCATATCCGACCGGCAATTGCGCCGGGACGCCCGGGTCTCGGCGCGCCTGCCGCTGGACAAGCCAGACCAGTGTCCGGAAGACGTCCTCAACCGCATCCTGTGGCGCGCCAACAAAGGGTCGCGCGCGCCTTATCCCGCTTGGGCGGTCAGGACGGGGGATGACGATTGATCAGGGATCAGAATTGATGGCGCACGCATTTGGCTTCGGTTGATCGAGCGTTGCCAGACTGAATCCATGTTGCCGGGCGAGCGCGACGAGATAGCAGTCGGTGATCTGACTTGCGCCAGCCATCAGTTCCGTCCGCACGACGCGGTCGGCGCAACTCAAGTCGTCGGAAATGAACTTATGCCGCGGGTCCGCGATGAATTGGCGGAGAGCGCCGAACGCCATGTCGGGCGTCAGGCCGTAACCGAGCAAGGGATGCGAGGAGACGCGCGCAAAACCCAGTTGGACAACAGGACAGGTCGCAAAGGCGGAAACGCTCTTGAACCAGGAACGGGCCTGGGGGTGATGCTCGTGATTTTCCCAAAGCTACGCCATGAGCAGATTGACATCAAGCAATCGGGTCACGGTGTCCGGCTTTCAATCTCGTGAACGAGTCGCGAAGTGATGTATTGCCCTGCGGCGTCCGTCCCGAAAATGGCAGCGGCATAAGGAGCGGATAATCCCCAGAGGAGCGCTGTAATTTCCCGACTGATAATGAATCCTGAAAGCGAGCAACATGTTGCAGCTCTGTTGCATTTCGTGTTGCGGCTTAACTCACTGATAATCAACCGCGCAACGGTTGTAGCGGGTTCTCCAGAGCTTGCCTCCAGGTTCCGATCCAGCCTTCGCGCGGCCCTTTGCAGGGAGAAAAAGGGCTTGCCAACCAAGAGCGGGGGAGGAAAATCAGGAAAACGGCCCACGCTGGTCGTGGGCGAGCGATCAAATGCGAAATTCCCGACCGCGTTCCTGCAAATGCCTCGGCAGTAGCCCCGCCTACCGGGGCATCTGTGGCAGCAGGGCGAGGCTCCTGCCGAGCCGGGCCGCTAACGAATGAGATTTTAAACACGTCCTAAGGAAAAAACTTATGTCAACCGAAGCCAAATGCCCGTTCAGTCCTGGTGGCACAGGCGGCACCTCAAACCGCGATTGGTGGCCGAACCAGTTGAAGGTCGAACTTCTCCACCAGCATTCCTCCAAGTCCAATCCCATGGGCGGGGACTTCAATTACGCAAAAGAGTTCAAGAGCCTCGACTTCGCGGCGCTGAAGAAAGACCTCGCCGCGCTGATGACCGACTCTCAGGACTGGTGGCCGGCGGATTTCGGCCACTACGGCGGTCTGTTCATTCGCATGGCCTGGCACAGCGCCGGCACCTACCGCACCGGCGACGGCCGCGGCGGCGCTGGCAGGGGCCAGCAGCGATTCGCCCCGCTCAACAGTTGGCCGGACAACGTCAGCCTGGACAAGGCGCGTCGCCTGCTTTGGCCCATCAAGCAGAAGTATGGCCGGAAAATATCATGGGCCGACCTGATGATCCTGGCGGGGAACGTCGCGCTGGAAACGATGGGATTCAAGACGTTCGGTTTCGGAGGCGGTCGCGAGGACGTCTGGGAGGCGGATCAGGATCTCTATTGGGGCAAGGAGAAAACCTGGCTGGAGGACAAGCGCTATTCCGGCGACCGGAACCTCGAAAATCCGCTCGCTGCCGTGCAGATGGGGCTGATTTACGTCAACCCGGAAGGCCCGAACGGCAACCCCGATCCGGTTGCCGCAGCCAGGGACATCCGCGAGACCTTCGCCCGCATGGCGATGAACGATGAGGAGACGGTGGCGCTCATTGCCGGCGGCCATAGCTTCGGCAAGACCCACGGCGCCGGCCCGGCGTCCAATGTGGGGCCTGAGCCTGAGAAAGCCGGCCTCGAAGCGCAGGGCTTTGGCTGGAAGAACAGCTTTGGCGCCGGCAAAGGCGGCGACACGATCACCAGCGGTCTGGAAGTGACCTGGTCCAACACGCCCACGAAGTGGAGCAACAGTTTCTTCCAGAACCTGTTCGGCTACGAATGGGAACTGACGAAGAGTCCCGCCGGCGCGAATCAGTGGAGGCCGAAGAACGGCGCAGGCGCCGGCACTGTGCCGCACGCCCACGATCCGTCCAGGCGCATCGCCCCGTCCATGCTCACCACCGACCTCTCCCTGCGATTCGACCCAGCTTACGAAAAAATCTCGCGGCGCTTCCTGGCCAATCCCGACGAACTCGCCAAAGCGTTTGCCCGGGCCTGGTTCAAGCTGACCCACCGCGACATGGGGCCGCGCGCGCGCTATCTCGGGCCGGAGGTACCGGCGGAGGAACTCATCTGGCAGGACCCCATCCCCGCAGTCAATCATCCTTTGATCAATGCGCAGGACATCGCCTCCCTCAAGGCTAAAATTCTGGCCTCCGGTCTGTCCGTCCCGGAACTGGTTTCGACCGCTTGGGCATCGGCGTCCACGTTTCGTGGTTCCGACAAGCGGGGCGGCGCCAACGGCGCCCGCATCCGTCTGGCTCCGCAGAGGGAGTGGGAAGTCAATCAGCCCGCCCAGTTGGCCAGGGTGCTCAAAACCCTGGAAGGCATCCAGACCACTTTCAACAGCGCCCAATCCGGCGGAAAGAAAGTTTCGCTGGCGGACCTGATCGTTCTGGCCGGTTGCGCGGGCGTCGAGAAAGCCGCGAAAAATGCCGGTCACGAGGTCACGGTTCCTTTCACCCCGGGGCGCATGGATGCCTCGCAGGAGCAGACCGACGTCGCATCCTTCGCCGTGCTCGAACCCATCGCGGACGGCTTCCGGAATTACCTCAAAGGCAAATACACCGTCTCTGCCGAGGAATTGCTGATTGACAAGGCGCAATTACTGACCTTGACCGCGCCCGAAATGACGGTGCTGATGGGAGGCCTGCGCGTCCTGAAGACCCACTTCGGAAAGGCGCAGCACGGCGTCTTCACCAAGCGACCCGAGGCGCTGACCAATGACTTCTTCGTCAACCTGCTCGATATGCGGACGGAGTGGAAGCCGGTCTCGCAGGACGCGGACGTCTTTGAAGGCCGCGACCGCAAAACAGGCGCGCTCAAGTGGACCGGCACACGGGTTGATCTTGTTTTTGGTTCGAACTCCCAACTCCGCGCCCTGGCCGAAGTCTATGGAAGTTCCGACGCTCAAAAGAAGTTCGTCCAGGACTTTATCGCCGCCTGGAACAAAGTGATGAACCTTGATCGCTTCGACCTTGCGTGATGTGTGAACCTTTCATGAACTTTTCATCTGCGCCAGCGCGCCAGCGCGCCAGGGCGGCGGCGCGGCGCGCGGCGCTGATCCGGGAGGGTGGGATGGGCGGGGAACATTTGGCGCAGCGGTAGCGGTCGCGCGAGGGCCGTCCGCATCGGGCGCACAGCCCGGCCGCACGGCGTTGCTGCCGCAGTCGGGCCATGCCGATGGATTTGGGTTCATGTTTCATTCGTATTCTATTTTTTGCAGCCATTCTTGACAGGCTCAACGGTCCGGACGCTTGAAAATATACTGGAGCCGGCCGTCGTCGTATTGGCTGGAGACGAGTTCCCAACCGGCGCGCCCGATGGCCTGGAGGAGGTTGTGGGCCGTGTCAATGGAACGCTGTTCGGGGTCGGCGGATCGCATGGCGGGGAATTCCGGCACGTCGTTGGTGTAATACGTCACGGTCCAGCCGAGATGCTCGCAGGTGACATTGAGTATGCGATAGTCCCAGTTCGTCAGGACGGGGGCGGACGCGGCCGCGGTGATTTCAGATTTCAAATTTGAGATTTGAGAGGGACAGGCGCGACGGCGGCGGGGCGGCAGGAGCAAAGGGCGAGGCAGAGGATGGGGATTATTTTTTTCATATAAGGGTTAAATTTTCGCAAGTATTGTTTAGTCAAAGTGAAAGGGTCAGGATATTGGCATGCATTCATCTTTTCAATTTTCGTCATCCCGGTAAATCGCCTGGCGCCGGTTGCCCCGGTTCAACACATGATGGACCGCTCCCGGGTATTCGATTCCGGGCTTTCTGGGCATGCCCGCAGCTTAATCAATGACCCCCTTTTGTCCATAATTGTGCGGGCTATAGAAACGAATCCGCCAGGCGGGCGACGCCTTGAACGGTGCGGGCGGCCAAGGGACGGCGGCGCCATTGTTCTGCGGTGAGCAGGGCGCTGTGCGCAAAATATCCCTCCTGAATGCGGCGCAGGTCGGCCACCACTTTGGCGTCGTAAATCAACATCCCGATCTCCGCATTGAGCGCGAAGGAGCGGATGTCAATGTTCGCCGAGCCGATGTAAGCGACGTCGCTGTCAATGGTCAGATATTTGGCGTGCAAAAAGCGCGGTTGATAGAGGTGGATGCTCACGCCGGCCTCCAGCAGTTCGTCGTAAAAGGAACGCTGGGCCAGTTGGGTGAGGGTCTGGTTGGCATGGCTGGATACGACCAGATGCATGGCCAGGCCGCGCCGGGCGACTGACTTCAACGCCTCAAGGAACGGCTCGTCGGGCACGAAATAGGGAGTCGTCAACACCACCCGTTCGCGCGCGGCATAGAGGAGCGTGATCATCAACTCCTGCCCGTTTTCCCTGCGGTAACCCGGGCCGCTGGGGACGATTTGCGCGATGGCATCCCCGGTCTGGGGCGGCTCTGGAAAAACCTCCGGCTCATCCAACAGCGTATTCGTTTCCAAAAAGCGGTCGGCCAAGAAAACACCCTGCAATTCCCAGGCCGCCGGTCCGGTGACGCGCACCACCATCTCCTCGTTGGGGAACCCGGCGACGAATTGGCCGTCGGTGATGTTCTGCGAGCCGGTGTAGCCGATGCGGCCGTCGATCACGGCGATTTTCCGGTGATTGCGCAGATCGAACCGCGCCGCGTTCCGCCGGAAAAGGCCCACCGGCATTAGCGGCGTCACCTCGATGCCGTGGCTGCGCATCTTCGGGGCCAGCTTTCGCAAAGCGCGCTTGGAACCGACGTCATCCAGCAGCATGCGGCATTTCACGCCGCGCCCGGTCGCGCGCGCCAGGGCGTCCGCCACGCGCCGGCCAGTGGCGTCATTCTCGTAGATGTAATACATCAAATGGACGTGCGCCTGCGCCGCATCGATATCCGAAACCAACCGCTCCAGCGAGACGGCGTAATCCGTCAGCAACTCGACTTGATTGCCGCCGACGGGTTCAAAATCCCCCAGCCGTGTGGCCAGGTTGGCGAGATGAGTTACGTTCGGCGGCAGGCTTGGCCGGGGGCCGCGGCGGGAAAGCATCTGCTCCTGAACAATGCGGATTTTTTCCGAGGCGCGCGCCTGGCGTTCCAGCCGGTATTTTGGCAGATAAATCCGGCCCACCAGCCCGTAAAAAAGCAGGCCGGGCCAGGGCAGAAGAAAAATCAGCAACAACCAGGTGCGCGAAGCGGCGGCATTGCGCTGGCGCGGCACATAGACCAGCATCACGAGCCGGATGACCCATTCGCTGATCAGGTAAATGAGGCTCCAATGGATCAAGCGTCACTTTCAATGTTGCCGCGGGCCGACTCGCGTGATTTTGCCATCCACGTCGGAAACCAGCACTTCGTCGGGATCGTCCAGAGGCACGACGGTGTTCAACGCGGTCGCGCCGAGTTGATGTTCCCAAAGCAAAGTGCCGCTCCGGGGATCGATGGCCAAAAGGAGACCGTCTTTGGTTCCGTAGTAGAGCACACCTTCCTTTTCAACCATCATGGCGGAATTGAGGGCGCCGCCCAAAGGGGCGTCCAATTCCCACAACTTTTCGGCATGGTCCGCGGCGGCGGCAAAGGCAAGAATCGCGCCGTTGGTCGTGGTCCGCGCGTAACAGCGGGAACCGTCCCCGGCCGCTCCGATGGACGGGCCAAGCTGCCAGGCGTCCGTGCGCCAGATCGGATTGCCCGTGGCCGGATCCAGTGCCGACAAAGTCCGGTCCGGCGCGACAACGAACAATCGCGGATTCGACGCGCCAGCCAAAACGGCGACCGGCGGCTGCATCACGCCCGAATCGCCCCTGGCGTTCCATCTCCAAAGAAACAGGCCAGTGGCCTCATCCAAGGCATAAAGCAAACCGTCACTTGCGCCAAAGATGACTCTGCCATTGCACACCAGCGGGCGGGTCTCGATGGAACCGCCGACGCCAGTATATCTCCACACCAATTGACCGTCCTCAAGACCGAGCGCGCGAAGCTTGCCGTCGCCCGTGCCGAAATAGATCATGTTATTCGTGACGCAGAGCGGGGCTGTGATTGGTTTTTCGGCTGCGAACTGCCACAGTTTTTTGCCGTTGGACGCCTTAAGGGCGCAAAGGCTGCCGTCGTCCGAGGCGAACACGACGCGGCTGTCAACTGCCACCGGTGTGGAAAGGATCGGGCTGGATGCGGTGAATACCCATACAGGCGCTCCGGTCTTCAAGGACAGCGCCCGCAGTCTCCCCGCGTCATCGCCCGCGAAGACCCGGTCGGCGGCGACCGCCGGAGCGCAAGCCATGGGCGACCGGGCATCAAACTGCCATTGTTCGCAGACGTTTGGATATTGCAAGTTGACAGAAAAATCGGGGCGCGGCTGGAAGCCGGTTGCATCGGCGTCATTATGCCTTAACCCGGCAGCGCCGGCGCCGGCGCGAGCGGGGATCGGCAAAACAATGAGCAGGAGGACAAGGGACAAGGAACGTTGCGACTGTTTCATTCCGTCAATGTTCATGCCGCAGTGTCATATTTACCCCGCAAAGAAGAAAGACCATTCTGCCGGACGGAAACTGCGCCGGAATCGGCCTTTGCTTTCGGGTGAGCCTGGAATCAAAGCGTAACGCATCCGCTCCAAGAAATTGATTTAGTCATGCCTAATTTTCTTAATTGACAAAAACAATGGTTTTGGTATCTTAACCGCACTAATAATGTTTCAGCCACTGGCATGAGCGAGAAATCGGACAGTTCCGGCGCGGCGGACTTGCAGGAACCGTTGAAGAATGGAGACGGTGCGGTTTCGCCTCCCGGCACCGTGTCGCTGGAAGGAATGCACGGCACCATCACTGTGCCGCGCCAGCCAGCCGGCTTTTGGCGGCAATGGCGGGCCTTCGTCGGTCCGGCCATTCTCATCAGCGTCGGTTACATGGACCCGGGCAACTGGGGGACCGACCTGGCGGGCGGGGCCCAGTTCAAATACGGGCTGCTTTGGGTGGTGGGTGTGGCCAGTTTGATGGCGGTCTTTCTGCAAGTGATCTCGGCCCGCCTGGGCGTGGCCACCGGCAAGGATCTCGCCCAGTGCTGCCGCGATTGGTATCCGCGCTGGACGCGCTGGCCGAACTGGATTTCCATGGAAATTGCCATTGGCATGACCGATCTCGCCGAAGCGCTGGGCAGCGCGGTCGCTTTGAACCTGCTGTTTCACATCCCGATGGCGTGGGCGATCATCATCACCGCCTTCGACGTGCTGCTGTTGCTGGCTTTGCAAGGTTTTGGCATGAGGCTCATCGAGGCCGTGGTCGCGGTTTTCGTGCTGACCATCGGCGTCTGCTACGGCATCGAGATCTTTGGCCTGGCGCAGACCCGGCCCGATTTTCTGGAAATGGGCCGGGCCATGGTCCGGCCCGATTTCGCGCAGAGCGGGATGCTGGTGGTGGCGATTGGCATCATCGGTGCGACCGTCATGCCCCATAACCTCTACCTCCACACAGCCTTGGTGCAGACCCGCCAGTTGCAAAAGGATGAGTCGTCCATTCGCCGCGCCATCCGTTTTAATACGATTGACACGGCTGTGGCCCTGACCGTGGCATTTTTCGTCAACGCGGCCATCCTGGTGCTGGCGGCCATCGTGTTCTACGGCAAAACCAGCGTCACAGTGGCAGGCGGCCAGATGGTCCGGTTTAGTCCGGACAGCGATTGGATTCGCATCGCCTTTTATACCCTGGCGCCGTTGCTGGGGACGACGCTGGCGAGCACCTTGTTTGCCGTGGCGCTTCTGGCCAGCGGGCAAAGCAGCACCATTACCGGCACGCTGGCTGGTCAGGTGGTGATGGAAGGATTCATGCGCTGGCGCATCCGCCCGTGGATCCGGCGGTTGATCACCCGGACGCTCGCCGTTGTGCCCGCCATCCTGATCATCAGCGTCCGCGGCAATGGCAGTGTCACCGATCTGGTCAACCTCAGCCAGGTCATCCTTTGTCTGGAACTGCCGTTGGCGATGTTCCCGCTGCTGCACTTCACCAGTTCGCGCAAGCGCATGGGCCAATGGCGCAACGGCTGGTTCCTGTTGATTACCGGCTGGGGGACTGCCATTCTCATCACGGCCATGGATCTCTACAGCCTGCCGGATGCGCTGCGGCAGGCGTGGAAGGTGATCGTGGGCCACTGAAGAACAAAAGGGCCGGCATGTATAAAAAAATTCTTGTAACTTTGGACGCGACGCCAACCGACCGGGCGATCATCGAGCACGTCAAACCGCTGGCGAAGTGGGCGCAGAGCCGCGTGGTTTTGCTCCACGTTGCGGACGGCTGGGCGGCGCGGACCTACGGACCGGATGCCGTCAGCCCCGAAATCACCGAGGACATGGCTTACTTGCAGAAGGTTCGGTCGGAGTTCGAAGCCGCCGGGATTTCCGCCGAGGCGGAACTGGCGTTTGGCGATCCGCCGAAGGAAATTGTGAAATGGGTCGAGCAAAAAGGATGCGATCTGGTGGCGATGAGCACGCACGGGCACCGGTTCCTGGCCGATCTTTTTCTTGGCACAACCTCCAGACACGTCCGCCACAGCATCAAGGTGCCGGTTCTCCTCCTGCGCGCGAAGTGAAGCGTCAAAGTTTCTCCAGCAGCCGCTGGATTTCCTCGTCCGTATTGTAGAAGTGGGGGGAGACGCGGATGTAATGCCGCCCGGCGCGGTCCGTGCGCAACGATGTCTCAACGCCCGCCGCCATGAGTTTCTTGTGCAACGCGGGCATATCGGCGTCGGGCCGGTAAAAGCTGACAATGCCGCTGGCGTGCCGGGCCGGTGCGCCGGCCTGCAACACCGTCCAGCCTTTCTCCTGCAACGCCGCCGCCAGCAATCCCCGCAGATGCAGCAACCGCATCGCAATCTTCTCCACGCCGATTTCCAAAAGCAGTTCCATCGCCGCGTTCAACCCCACCAGTCCCAGCAGGTTGGCGGAGCCGGCCTCGTAGCGGCGGGAATCGGACGGATAAACCAATTGCTCCTGCGCGACAAAATTCGGGCAACGAACATTATGCCAGCCATGGACCGCGGGGCGGAGTTTTGCCTGCATCGATTTTCGCGCGAAAAAAAGCCCCGCGCCGCACGGGCCCAGCAGCCATTTGTGGGCGTCGGCCGCCAGGAAATCAACGTGTTCGACCCTGGTGGGGAATGCTCCGACAGTCTGGATGCCATCGACACAAAACAAAATATTCCGCTCGCGCAAGGCCCTGCCGACGGCGTCAAGATCAAGCCGGTAACCGGCCACGAAATGGTTCGAGGCCAGGGCGACCAGCCGGGTCTGTTCATCGACCTGGCCGATGACATCCGCAACATCAATGCGCCCGTATTCGCGGATGTTGAGCAGGCGCGCCTCGACGCCCTTTTCCGCCAGCGCCATCCAGGGATAAACGTTGGAGGGATAATCGTCGAAATAGACCAGGAGGTTGTCGCCTTTGCGCCAGGGCAGCCCGCTGGCGACAAAGCTCAGGGCCAGCGACGTCGGGCCGACAAAGGCAATCTCTTCAGCCCGCGCGTGGAGGAATTTTGCCGCCAGGGCGCGCGCCTGCTGGATGCGCGCCTCCGGCATGGTCTCCTCTTGATCGCCCAGGGTGCTCTTGAGCGCATAATCCCGCACCGCCTCCGCGACCCGCCGCGGCAACGGGGAAACCGCCGCATGGGCCAGGAAAACCTTTTCGCGCGTCACGGGGAACTCGTGCCGGCGCAACTCCTCGTTCGATAAAATTTCCTCGATGGTCATTTGAAATCAATCGCTTTGTCTATTTCGTGAAAATATCCGATATAAAACGAAATGATCTTCCAGGCCACGAAAAAGACGACGCCAAAATAGACCAGCTTCGGCGTCCATTGCGCCAGGGCCTTCATTCTTGACAGGCCCTCCGTCTGGTAAAGATCATGCAGCCGGATGAGGGTTTGGTCGGTCGTCCCGCTGACTTCGCCCGTGTGATACAGGTTGGCGAAAAGGACAGGGAACCGGCCCGAAGCCGAAATCAATTCGGAGAAAGTCGAACCATTCTGCAAGGGTTCCTTCCACCCCTGCACCGTGCGGGCCAGGGCGGGCGATCCGCTGGCCGTCGCGGCCAGTTCCCACGCCGTCACAATCGGCACGCCGGCGTTGAGCAAACTTTCCAGGGCCGTCGCCAGCCGGGCCAGGGCCAGGTTCTGCCGCGCGGTCCCGAGTATGGGGATGCGGGCCAACCATCGCTCGACCTTGCCGCGCCACTCTTCGCCATGGCGCCCCTGGCAGGCGTAAATGATAAGAAAGACCAAGCCATACAGCGGCAAAAGCAACCCCGCCGTCATCAACACAAAACGCGTGAAATTCCCCGTCGTCACCAGATTGATGAACGGAAATAGAAAGATGGCGAAGTGAAGCAGGAAGGCCGGATACGCCGTGTCGGACATCATCTGCCGCATCATCTGCGCGCGTTCGCGGTGATAGACGGCGAGGAGCTTGAAGCAGGCATCGAGGCGTCCGCTGCGCTCGCCCGCGTCGATCAGGGCCAGGTCAAAAGACGGACTCCACTTCCCCATTCGCAGCACGGAATCGCTGACGGTGTGGCCCTGGTCCAATTGCCCGATCAATTGCGTTATGGGGGCGCGCAAGGAAAGGGAGGGCGGATTGGTCTGGAGATGTTCCAGGGCTTTATGGATGGTCAGCCCCGCCGTGATCATGATCCCCAACTGATTATAAAGCTCCGCGCGCTGGTTCAGTTGCCGCGGAGTGATGATCAGTGGCATGCGCGCCGCTTATCCGCCCAGCAATTTATCGATGTTCGACTTCAAGTCCCGTTTGGAGCACATGCCGACGATCTGGGCGGCCACCTCGCCGCTTTTGAAGAAAAGCAGGGTGGGGATGGCGCGGACGCCGTATTCGGCGGCCAGGGCCTGGTCCTCGTCGATATTGACCTTGCCGATGCGCACGCGGGCATCGTATTCGGAAGCCAGTTCATCCAGCAACGGCGCGATCATTTTGCAGGGGCCGCACCATTCCGCCCAGAAATCGACCACCACCGGTCCGGGCACGCCCAGCACTTCGGTTGCAAAATTGGCCTGGTTTAATTTCAGAGTATTCGAAGAGGTCATAGGTTTGGTATTGGGAGTTGGCATAACCGGCCGGGGTCAGGACCCGGTTGTGTCCGTCAGGAAATATTTTAAATAAACCAGGCCCGCTGCGCCGGCCAGGGCGGCCACGGCGGCGGCAATGGCCAAACCTTTGTCCAGCATGGTCAGTTCGCCTCCAGCCGAGGGCATGGGGCGGGGCGCTGCCGCGGAAGGACCGGGTCTGTGGGGAGCGGCCGGGGCGGCGACGCGGGAAGACGGTGCTCCCGACGTGGGCGGCTGCGGCGGAGCGGGCGACCCGGAGCGGGTCGCGGGCGGAGCGGCGGCTGACGAAGTGCCCAAGGAGGGCGCCGGGCCGCCCGGGGCCAGCGTCGGCAACTTAATCGTCGGCGCGGACGTCGGTTTCGGCGGCAAATTGATCCGCACCGTTTCTTTCTTCGGCTGGACCTTGGCGCCTTCAGCCGGTTTGGGCGGCAACGAGCCGCCAGTCGGAATGGGGGTTATATCAGCCATATATTCCTATCATTAACCTCAAATTAGAATCGCTCCGCGCCAGTGTCAATTCCAAATGACTTGGATTGAAAAGTCCAGCCTTGTGCCAATTTCAGGAATTGCGCCTCGTCCAGGATTTTGACGCCCAAGGCTTGCGCCTTTTCCAATTTCGAGCCGGCCTCGGCCCCGGCCAGAACATAGTCGGTGTTCTTGCTGACACTGGCGGTGACCTTGCCGCCCAGGGATTCGATGCGCGCGCCGGCTTCCTCCCGCGTCATGGAGGGCAGCGTGCCAGTCAATACAAATGTCTTCCCGGCCAGCGGCAGTCCTTCCTGGCGCGACGCCGCCTTCCGGCTTTGCGGGTGGATGCCCAAATCCTTCATGCGCCGCAAAACCCGGCGGCCCGCCTCCGAGGCAAAATAATCCAGGACGTTTTGCGCCACGACCGGCCCCAGTTCGGTGTTGATGCCGGAATCCGACTTGCCCCGGCTCTTTTCGGCGAAGCCGGCGTCGAGCAGCCGTTGCGCGGCGGCTTCGGCTTCCTGCTTGAGGCGGGCGGCTTCTTCCGGCTTTTCCCGGCGCATCTGGCGGGCTTGTTCTGTCTTTTCGTGATAGGCGAGGACGTCCCTCAGCAACGGCGAATCGCCCACCTCCTCGATGGAGTCGTGAAAGGCCGCCAATTGAGTGGCGCTGGTCTTTCCCACTTCGGGGATGGCCAAACCGAACAGCCAGCGCGAGAGCGTCGCCGTTTTCGCCCTCGCGAGCGCCTGCGCCGCCTTTTCCGCGTTCTTGCGTCCAAAAACGCGCGGCGACTCCTCAGTGCCAAGGTTCAACACCGCCAGCGTATCAACTGTCAAATTGAATAAATCCAGCGGCTCCCGCACCAAACCGCGCTCCACCAATTTATCCGCGACAATTCCCCCAACGCTTTCGATGTCCAGCGCACCGCGCGCGGTGAAGAATTCCACCCGGCGCGTCGCCTGGGCCGGGCACTGAATGTTTTCGCAGCGCCAGGCGGCGTATTGGGGATCGCGCCGCACGGCCCCGCCGCACACCGGGCATTTGCCTTGGATATGTGCAACAAAATCGAACGCCTCCGCCCCGGCCGGCCGGTTGTTTAACACCACTCCCACGACCGCCGGGATCACCTCGCCCGCCTTTTCAATCGTTACGGTGTCGCCGATGCGGATGTCTTTGCGTTTGATCTCGTCCTCGTTGTGCAGGGTGGCCCGGCTGATCGTGCTGCCGGCCAGAAAAACCGGCTCCAATTCCGCCACCGGCGTGAGCACGCCGGTCCGGCCCACCTGGATGGTGATACCGTTCAATTTCGTCTGCGCCTGTTCCGGCGCGTATTTGTAGGCAATTGCCCAGCGCGGCGCGCGCGCCGTGTATCCCGCCTGTTCGCGCAAGGCCAGATCGTTCAATTTGATGACCGCCCCGTCCGTTTCGTATTCGAAGCCGTGGCGAAGTTTGTCCAGCTCATCAATCGCGGCGAACAATTCCGCTTCGGAACGGCACAACCAGATTTTCTCCGGCGTTTTAAACCCGCGCCCGCCCAGCCAATGCAGCAATTCCTGATGGGTCGCCGGCAGGCCCGCGCCTTCGATCTGGCCCGTGCCGTAAAAAATCGCGCCCAGCGGCCGTTTGGCCACGAGGCGCGGATCAAGCTGCTTGAGCGAGCCGGCGGCGGCGTTGCGTGGATTGGCAAAAACTTCGTCGCCGGCGGCGGCCCGTTCCGCGTTGAGTTTTTTGAAGCCGGCCCGCGTCATATAAACCTCGCCCCGGACTTCCAGGACGCGCGGGTGGGGATGTCCCGGGAATCTCAACGGAATCGAACGGATGGTTTTTAGATTGGACGTGATATCATCGCCCGTGGTTCCGTCGCCGCGCGTCGAGCCGGAAACCAGCGTGCCGTCTTCATAGCGCAAATTCACCGCCAGGCCATCGACTTTTGGTTCCACCGTCCAGGCCAGGTTTTCATCGGGCAACAGCTTCTGCGCGCGCCGCACAAAATTCCGCGCCTCCTCCTGCGAATAGGTATTGTCCAGGCTGAGCATCGGCAGCAAATGCCGCACCTGCTGGAACGCTTTGACCGGCTCGTCCCCCACCCGTTGCGTCGGCGAATCCGGCGTTACCAACGAGGGAAACTCCTTCTCCAAATCGGCCAACTCCCGGTAAAGCCGGTCATACTCCTGGTCGCTGATAACAGGCCGGGCCTGCGCGTAATAAAGATGGTCATGCCGCCGAATCTCCGCCGCCAACCCGGCGTGTCTCGTTTTGGCCTCCGGCAATGTCATATCGAATATCCTAAAGTGCCTGCCCGCGATTGTCCACGTTGTGACGTGCGGTAATCACGGCTGGCTCATGAAGCCGTCCCAGCCCAACCGGACGCGCTGCCGCGCGTCCCAGACCCAATGCGGTGGGGACGCGATACCGGCTCCCTTCGGGATGGGCCGCCAGTAAGCCCCGCACCTGGTCCAACTCGACCGGGCCAATTTGCCGCCCTTGGATGACCAGACTCTTTTCCATGCCCCGATCCTGCACGGGTCGCCGCGCAGAGTTCAGCCCAAAAGAAAACTATTCTTGGGTGTCAAAACTTATTCTTGGCTTGACTCCGGGCCTCCAATCTGTCTTCATCACTGCCAGTTAATCGGATAAACTTGGATAATTGCGAACAATTAAACCGAGAATTCCATGAGGACAAAAATCCACCATTTATGCATCATGCTGTCGTTATTGGCCGGCATCAATCAAGCCGCCGCCCAAAATGCGCGGTTCTTCCGGATTTACGGTCCAGCAGCAACGACCATCCTATCATTTAACCCGGATGGCACGGTGGTTTGGAACAACGCACAGCTGGGCGGGACCTATGCCTTCCAGACCGCCTCGTCCATGGCCGCCGGCGCGAATTGGGTGGACTACATCCAGATTCCCGTCACCAGCGGCATCAACACCAACCAACTCGTTGATTTCAACCCACCCGCCGGCATGGCGTTTATTCCTGCCGGGTCGTTCACGATGGAGGACACTCTGGATGGCGAGAGCAATGCCATTCCCATCAGCGTGACGGTGTCGGCCTTTTACATGGACACGAATCTGGTGAGTTACAGTCAATGGCAGGCGGTCTATTCGTATGCCAGGAGCCACGGCTATGGCTTTGACTATGCCGGTTCGGGCAAGGCGGCGAATCATCCGGTGCAGGGGGTGTATTGGTATGACGTGGTGAAGTGGAGCAATGCGCGCTCGCAGCAGGCGGGATTGACTGCGGTGTATTACACGGATGCGGGTTTGACGCAGGTTTATACGAATGGAGATGTGACGCCTTATGTGAATTGGGCTGCGAGTGGTTACCGGTTGCCGACAGAAGCGGAGTGGGAGAAGGCAGCGCGTGGAGGGTTGAGCGGGCAGCGGTTTCCGTGGGGCGACACGATTTGCGAGAGCCAGGCCAACTACTCCGGATACACCGGCTACAGCTACGATTTGGGGCCGAATGGTTACAACGCCCTCTTCTATACCGGGGCGAGGCCGTACACGAGTCCGGTGGGGTATTTTGCGGCGAACGGATATGGCCTTTACGACATGGCTGGGAATGTATTTGAGTGGTGTTGGGACTGGTATGGGACGCCCTATGCGGGAGGCACTGATCCACGCGGACCAGCATCTTCCCCATATGGCTACCGTGTTTTGCGCGGCGGCAATTGGAACGACCGCGCCCTCAACTCGCGGTGCGCCAATCGCGACCTCTACATCCCGAACTACGCCAACTACCTCATTGGGTTTCGTTGTGTGAGTGGGCTTTAGTTTTTGTTCTTTTACTCTTTATCCCTTTTGCAAGCCCGCGCAGCGGTGGATTTTTTTTCAGAAAATTGACATGGCAGAAAGCGACAACATTCTGACGAAGCTGCAAGACCTGCTGGTTTATTTGATCCCGCAATTGAACAAGTTTCCGCGTGACCAGAAGTTTGTGCTGGGCGACCGGATTGAGACGAAGCTGCTGGATGTGCAGGAGTTTTGTCTGCGCGCCTATTATAGCCGGGAGAAGCGCGGGCACCTGCTGGAAGCCAATTTGCAACTGGAAGT
>Ga0224554_1000232_pt1 | contig 50764 bp, 41 predicted proteins | sample 714S22024metaG_FD_180666 | JGI IMG/M metagenome (GOLD analysis project Ga0224554, IMG submission 180666) | Peat soil microbial communities from Stordalen Mire, Sweden - 717 S2 20-24 | ecosystem: Environmental > Terrestrial > Soil > Wetlands > Peat | place: Sweden: Norrbotten County, Stordalen... | reverse complement strand
CGAACAAATTGAACTGCGCCTGCGCAGTCTTCCCCCACATGGGCAATCAGCCGAAAGACATTCTTCGGCGAAACCTGAAAGCGCCTGCCCCAGTTCTCAAGAACCCGGTCGTTGTCGGGGAGCAGTCCCCATAGAAAGGCCTCGATCCGCGCATGGCCGTGCTCCGCCGAGGCCAGCGGCATGGAGAGCGAAAGCGGGTAGGCATTGGGATCGGCTCTCCAGGCATCGTTATAGACGAATGAAAGTCTGGCGTTCTTGTAGTGAACCGTACCGACTTCCCGGCCATCAAGCAAAGCGATCAGTTGATTTGTCATATTTGCTTCTTGAGGGGGCGCTTCTTCAACGAGTCAAGAACGCTGTTGATGTCCGGCGCCTTGGCTTTGCCTTGCGAGGTAGTTTCAACCGGAGAATCCGCCTCCACGTCGATAGATATTTCGAGGCTCTTCAGTGCACGCAAGATGAGACCGATTTCGGCTCCAGGTTTCCCTTGCTCCACTTCGACAAGCCACTTCCGGCTCGTGCCGGCCTTCTTAGCCAGTGCAATTTGGTCCATCCCGAGCCTGGTTCGGCGCTCCCGGATGAAGGCCCCCAAATCGGTAGCGGTTCGGATACGCATCCTGCACACCTCCACTCTTGCACATCGAGATAGTAACCGAACGGTGACAGATTGTAAAGAGAGCGAACGGTGACATTTTCATGTGAGAGCGAGCGGTTACACGGCAATCTGAGCGTTGCTTCAAGGAAGCGGGGGCGCGGCCTGGGATGTGGCACCAGCTGACGCTGTTCCAGCGATCCCATTTAGAAGAGTGCCTCTCGTTGTACGACCGGCTTACAATCTGCTCTGGAGCATTCTTCTTCCCTCGTGCCATTCAAGGCCCCTCTCGTACCAGTTTCTCTCACCGCTACTGGTACAAAAGTCGCCGGGCACTAAGCGTCCAGCTTCTCAATTGCGGCTTGATTGTGTTCTGGAGACAGGTGTGCATAGCGCATTGTGACACTGATCGATTTATGTCCGGCCAATTCCATCACCGTTCTGATGTCAACACCTTTCATCACCAGACGCGAACAAAAAGTGTGACGGAGATCATGCCAATGAAAGTTGGTCACCTTGGCATCTCGCAACACAGTCTCAAACCATTGCCGGGGATTTTTCAGCCGCTGCTTGTATCGACTAGCCTGAAAGACCCAGTCATTTTGTTTATCGGCGTGAAGGTCGGTGAGCGATTGGAAGCACGTCTTGCTCATGGGCACTTCTCGGTCGCTGCCGTTCTTGGTCTTGTCCAAGAATATCTTTCGGCGCTCAAAATCAATCTCACGCCATTCCAGGCCGAACTGTTCGCTCTGCCTCATCCCAGTGTGGAGGGCCACAATGAACGCAGGCAACTGGGTTGGACAATTTTCAAGGATCGTATCCACCATCCTTTTCTCTTCGTCGTCCTTCAACCAGCGCACGCGGGTGTTGTCCTCGCGCCTTGCAGTGACCAGCCTGGCTGCGTTGCGTTGCAGGCTACCCGAGACCACCGCCAACTGAAGCGCCCGGCCAAAGGTGGCCTTGTAGCGGTTCTTGGTGGCAGCGGACCAGTCCGTATGACCAGAGACCCATTGGTCCACTACGTCTGGAGTGAGATCAGCCGCTACCAGGTGTCCAAGATCGGTCTTTATGAGGTTCAGATGGGTGCTAGCGGTCCTCAAGCTCCTGGGACGGTGCGAGGTGTACCAAAGAATCGCTCGGTCTATCACAACCCCGAGGGTCTCCCCTTTGTGCCGAAGGTTGTCTGGCAACTTGGCGCCAGCCCTTATTTCAGACTTGCGTCGTTGATAGAGGGCGATGGCATCTGACTTCCGGCCCACCTTCTCGCGCTTCTTCTGCCCGCTAGCAAAATACCTGATCCACCAGATACCAGAGCCGGGTTCCTTCTCGAACACACCACGGTGTTGCTTTTCGTCGCGCTTGCGGGTTTCCATGGAGTACAGTATAGCCCAAGTGACCCCACAACGGACACCAGCATTTTTATTACGGCTAAGACTTTCTCTAAGTTGTTGATTTTATGGTGACCCCGGTCTGATTCGAACAGACGACCTACAGTTTAGGAAACTGCTGCTCTATCCACCTGAGCTACGGGGCCACATTTAGAATCAATAACTTGCAGCGCGCTTTTGTCTTTCTCCGTCCCCTGCCTCACCGGAAGCATCCTTGCATTCGCATTGGATCTGAGAATGCCGGTATCGCAATGAAGTCCACGAAAACACGCTACCAACAGGGTAGCATCAAGAAACTCCCAAGGGCGAAGAGGTCTCTGGGAGGCACTTGAGCAAAAGAAAGAGCTGCAGGAGATGGCAGAAGTGCCTGGCTTTCCGCTCATTCACTTGACCTGATCGGTTGTTACGCCGCGTAATCTTCGCGCATCGGCGTAAAGATATCGAGCACCTCAGAATCCTCGAGTGCGGACGCCTGGTGCTCAACATTGCCGGGAACCAGAAAGCTGTCCCCAGGACCCACTTCGAAGACGCCGCCAGAGTGTTCGAAGCGGATGCGGCCGCGCAGCATATAAACCATCTGCTCGTGTGGGTGGCTGTGCCGTGCGCCGACCCAACCCTTGATCATGGTGTGCCGCACCAGCATCATTGCAGGGCTATAGGACATCACCTGACGGCGAAGGCCCGGCTCTGGTGTGGACATTCCCTCATCCTTTGAAGCGGAGACCGGAATTGCATTTCCCGACATCGATCCTCCTGCTGTATTCGTGGCGCGATTTCCATTGAACGGAACAAAGGCGCTTTTCCGAGATTCCCATCTGGGCTTTCATATCTGCATTCAGAACTGCACCTTGTTATTCATCTGCGTAATTTCCGGCAGCTTGCCGCTGATTTCAACGCTTACGCTTCCGCCCTTCCAATTCGCGCCGGGCGGCAGAGTGAGCGAGACGACTTCCGTTTTGGGCAGCAGGTCCACAGGCGCCTTGAGCGCGGCGGCATGCGCGGTCGCAAGCACCTTGCCCGTGCCATCGCGCAGCACCACCTTCGACGCCGGAGCATCCACTGCGCCCAGACTATGGATCGTCACTTTCATGCGATTGCCCTCGACCTTCACATCGTCCGCGCCGATCCCCAGGTCGGGTCTCGACCAGTAAGGCACTCCCTTCTCCACCAGCTTGAGCTCCAACACTGTCGTCGTGTGCGGTGCAAATGTGAAGTCGAGGCTGGTGCTGCGCTCGAAGCTCTCCGAGCGGGTGCTGACATTCTGGACCGGATCGGTTTCCGCATTGCCGCGCGTGCCCTGGGTAATCTCCCACTTGCCCGGATCGATCTCCCACCCGGTCATCTGCGTCTTCACTGGAACCGCGTCCAGGTTGTATACGATGATCTTCAGATGATCCGGCGTAGCCTCGGGCACGAGGATGCCAAGGCTGCTTGGCGTGGCTGGCGCGACGAATCGCCAACTCACAGCATTGCCCGGATAAATATGATTGCGGATCAGCGCGACGCCGCCGAAACGCGCACGCTGCAGCTCGGTGTTGACGAACATTGGACCCGCGGAGTCAGTCACGCGATCAATCCAGAGACTGCCTTCCGTATTGATCCATTCCCGATTCGATTCCGCCTCCAATTGCGCTGCGTAAAGCCGGTCGAGATATTTCGTATCGCCGCTCACCTGCCATGCGAAGGTCTCGGCGGACCCGGTAATGGATTGCGCCGCGGTTGCTGCCACTCCGGTTGCGGGGTCCGTCGTTCCCGCTGCCGCTACTACCTGCTTGCCCCATGTGTCGCGCAGGTTCAGCATGTCGAGCGCGTCGGAGCTGATATGCGCAAGCGACGACGGGCCCGCATCCATGAATGGCAGCAAATACTTCTTATCACCCGTCCATCGATATGCGGCCCAGAACATGAAGTCGGGCGTGGCGTCGCCGCCGGGCAGATCTTCATCGGTCTTGAAGTTGATCTCTGTCCGCGTGACCCACCTGCCGTCCGCTTCCCGCTTGCGGTGCGCCAACATGCCATCGACGGTCTCCAGCACCATCTTGCGTGTCTCCGGCGCGCCGTTGAACAGCACCATGTCCAGCGCCGGATGAAAGTCCATGTAGCCGCGGGCCTTGGTCCATCCCCATACGCCGCCTTCGGCCATCTTTGCGCCGCTGAAATATGCGGAGCGGATGTGCCTGTGCCCAGCCGCGTTGATGCCTGTGAGCCACTCCAACCTCTTGGCTGTCACCATCGCGCGCTCCAGATCCTTCGGATTGCCGAAATCCATCATCAACGACTGGCCGAGAACATTCAGTCCATCCTCGTAGCTGTGCAGTTCGTCAAACTGCCCTGTGGCCAGTCCATTGGTCCACATCTTGTTTTCATACATTGCTTCCAGTTCTCTGGAGAGAGACCTCTTCAACTTCTCCGGCTCCGTACCCATCAGCGCGAGGGAAGGAAACAGATTGGTGAAGTCGCTATCGTCGCCGAGGCCGCCGCCGAATTCACCGTCCCATGCCTGACGCTTGTCCACGAAGAAGTCGGCGATTCGCTGGAAGTAGTCCACGTCCTTGGCCTGGAGATAGGCCCACGCGGGCACGCCTGCCGGCACCGTCGGAGGAGTGTAATCGGGCCACGCTGTCTCCGGGTTCCATTCGTGCCAATACTTGCGGCCGAGATCGTTCGCCGGGTCCACGCGCAGCAGGTCGGTTATGTCGGCATAGAAGCGGTTGTAGGTGTTCAGGCGCCGGCTGTTTACGTGTTCTTCCGTCATGTTTGAGAAATTGTCGCGCACCTGGGTCAGGCGATCGGCGACATGCTCTTTGGCAGCATCCTTGTACGGCTTGAAGATCAGCCGCACTTCGGCGCCATCAAGAGCCGCTGCATTGAACTCCGCACTGGCAGAGGCAATCGTGATGAGCAGGCTCCTGTCGTTGGGCAGAATGCGGTCGCGCGTGTCCAGCCACAAGGTGTGCGGCTCGCCCGGCTTGACTGAAAAGGTGAAGTTGAGCATGTCGCGCATCGGCCACAGAGGGTCTCTCACCTCAATGTTCATCGGCACATAATCGCCATGCGTGGGCTTCACGTTCAGCGCGGGAAGGTCGATGGCAATACCATCGAGGCCCGCATAGATGTCGTCCCAGGTGTAGGAGGGCACGTGTGTCGTTTCCGCCGGCAGTCCACGGAAGTCCGCGGGAATGAGGATGTGCACGATGGGCAAGCCGGGCTCGCTCCCCTTGCCGCGAGGCGCTTTGGCCCGTGCTGCGGCAAGCCGGCCGCCGCCAGCACCGCCCGGCATGCCGATGATCAGCGAGCGCTCGTCCGCAGGGTAGCGGTCGTGTATGAAGGCGACCAGCGGAGTCAGGCTTGGATTGTCATCCGGGGAAGTGCTTGCCGACAGCCTGTACTTGAGCTGAACGATCCCCGCCGGCGGGTCGCCCGGATGGACGTAGTAGGCGGAGAATTCGCCGATGGGCGTCTCCTGCTCCACGTTGGTGAAGCGCAGCTTGCCGCCGGTGATTGGCTCGGAGTAATCGTGGAAGGTCGTCTCCTGGCCGCTGGGCCGCTCGAAGAGTGTCTTTCCCGGCAGCGTCGTTCCATCAAGCCCGCTGCGGCGAACCGCATCCTCTGACACATCCGGCGTGAGCAACGTCATGTTGCCGAACGCGCCGCCGTTGAACTCGAGGTGGTTCCACGGCTCCTGCGGCATGATGAATGTGACGGTCTTGCCGGAGATCGCGTAGCAATCCCAATCCGGCAGTTGGAAGTAATCGAAGCGGCCAACCAGGCGCGAGCGATTGTAGACGCCCGGCCAGGTGGTTTCGCGGATGCCGTCGTTCGCCCTCCACCACCAACGACCAATATCGAAGGCGTCGTTGATCTGCACTTTGCGGATGGTGGTGTTGGTAGCGGGCAGTGGTGCGGGAATATCGCCGGGTCGGTTCCAGCCGTAATGGAACCACCACTCCTTCTGTGTGTCTGCATTTGCCAAGCTACGCGTGACAGGCGGGATATTCTGCGGTGTCTCGCCTTTTGCGAGCGATGCCACATTCTCGTCGGAGAGGGCTCGGTCGTAGATGCGCAACTCGTCCAGGTCGCCGCCGCGGTCATAACTATAAGTGCTTTCCACGCCGGTGGGTCCGATGATGCGGGAGTGCGGCCCGAACTGATCCAGTCCGGCATCGAACATGCCCGTGGCGGCCTTTTCAGCCACCATCTTGCCGTCGACGTAAAAGCGGATGCCGCTGGTTTCATCCCATGTGAGCGTGAGATGTACCCATTGGTCCGGCTTGGGAAAGCTGGGCATGTCATAAGAAACGCGCGTCCGCCCCAGGTTTACGTCGGTGACGAAGGCATCGAACCCATGGCCGTTGTAATCGATGCGCAGCCACACCTGATCCCAACTGGAGTGGTCCGCATATCCCACGCGGAAGATGGGAAACGCGGTCTCGTCCACCGGGTCGCGCGACCGCCAGTAGAACGAGAGCGTCCCGCGCTGCGCATAGATGTTGCCCGGCGCCCAATACGAAAGCAGTTGGTGGTTGCCGCACTGCAGATAGGACCCTTTCGCGCCGCCGGGAAGAATCTTCACGTCGGAAAGGTAATTTGGCGCCGCATTGCCGCCGGCGGCGAAGTCGGCATTGAACCCATGGTCGGCCGAAAGGTAGAACAAAAGCCCTGGCTCGGGGGGCGCCGGAGATGGCCTCGCGGTGTTAGGCAGAGAATCAACCTGGGCAATGCCAGGGGCACCCAGCATTGCGACTGCAAGCAGCGTTGCAAACGAGACGAAACGTAGACGATTCATGAGCCTGGCACCTCGGATTTTGATTGCCGCGCGCGTACTGGTCTCCCCCATGGTGCGGAAGATCCCACCAACCACTCTAAACCTGACAAGGGGGCCCAGCGGCCCACGCAAGATTCTCTGCCAGGCCGCAAGGATTCGCAATTCATCTGACCGGCTTGGACACAGGCAGAATCAATAACTTACAGAAGAGCCTCTTGCAAAATTGCCTTCAGGCTATCGATTGTGTCAGGGCACGACTTCAGTCGTGCCGCAAATGGCCAATTTAGATTCCGGCTTTAGCCGCTGCGGAATTGCAAATTACTGAAAACAAAACCGCAGGGGCTAAAGCCCAACATGATTTTGTTGCTCTTCCGGCACGACTGAAGTCGTGCCCTGACACTTTTTGCAGTCTCAATGGAATTTTGCAAGAGGCTCAGAAGCTCTGAGATTCGCATAGCCCATGTACGCCCGTTCCCTCCATCGGTTGAAGCACAAATGCGACGCCGAGCTGTCTTGATCCCTGTTGGTGGCTAATCCGGCAGGACGCCCGAAGAGACCGCCAATTCAACATCTGCCCTGCGCGCAGATTCTTTCCTCCAAACTTCGAATTTTATTCTTGACAAGGCTCGGAGCCCAAAGATAATGTTTGTTCGATCTTCAAACCATATTTTCGTTCAAATCTGAATTCGATCCAACTTTGGAGGCTCTAACGATGCTACGCAAATTGATGAGGCCCTTCCTCGGGTCTGTAATCGCCCTGCTTGTGCTCGGATTCTCGCATGCGCTATTGGGGCAAGCCGTTAATGGAACATTACTTGGCACGGTGACCGACCCCACGGGCGCGGTCGTTTCCAATGCCAAAGTCACGATTGTTCTCACCGGTCAGAGTGTTGAATATACATCGGTCACCAATGAAAGCGGGAACTTTACCGAACCCGATCTTCCTGCCGGGACGTATACCATCACGGTGGTCGCAAAAGGGTTCAAGAAAGAAGCCCGCGAGAACATCATTCTCGATACAAACACCACCACGCGCGTCGATGTAAGTCTGGTCCCGGGCAGCACGTCGGAGACGGTAGAAGTCACGACCGCTCCTCCCATGCTCCAGACGGACCGCGCCGACATCTCGACTGCGATCGAGCAGGGCGCAATCGGCAATCTGCCTCTCAGCAGCGGTAACAGCTTTCAGTCCCTGCTGAATACAGTGCCGGGCATGGCGCCTATCGTCTTCAACAACTCGCAGTTCTACAACGCCAACAACGATCTGTCCACGAACTCGAACGGTCAGTCCTCCTACGTCAACCTGTACCAGATTGAGGGAATCGACGACGACCAGCGTACCGGCATCCACATCATCCTCGTCCCACCGGCAGCCGCGATCCAGAACGTGGACATTACCACGAACAACTTCGAAGCGGAGTTCGGCCGTGCGGTGGGAACCGTTGTCAACGTGACGCTCAAGTCGGGGTCAAACTCGATTCATGGATCGGCCTTCCAGAACATGGAAAACAACGGTGTCAATGCTCGCAATTACTTCGCCGCCGGACCCAATGGACGTCTCGTCTACAACTACACGGGCGGTTCGCTGGGCGGCCCAATTCTAAAGAATAAGCTTTTCATCTTTGGGGACTTCCTCCGCACCTCCGATCACGAATCCACCACGACAATCACGACCATTCCGTTCTATAACGTGACCAACGGCAACCTCAACTTGAGCGAATACTCCGGCCAGGTTTACGATCCGAATACTGGAGATACGGCAGACTGCCTGCCTGGCGGGACCGCTAGCAAATGCGGAACGGGTCGCACAGCGTTCGCTGGCAACCTCATTCCAACCACGAACACCGGAATCAGCAAGATAGGTCTAACTGTTCTGCAGGACTTGGACGCCCTTGCCAGAAATCCCAAAACGAATCTGTCGTCGGCAGCGTACCTGGCCGGCGCAACGACCAACAATTTTTCGGCGAACCTCCCATTCAGTAAAGATGCCATCAGCTACGACATCAAGTCGGACTACACGATCACTCAAAAGGACCACCTGAGTGGCCGTTTCAGCCATCAGAACATAACCACCTACCAGGCGCCGCTCTTTGGCTCGTTCCTTGGGGGCCCCGGCGGCTCAGGAGGATTTGAAGCGACCGGAATCGGTGCGGCCTATAGCACCGGCTTCAACTACGATCACGTCTTCTCGCCAACCCTGTTTACCGAGGCGCGCGTCGGTCTGGCCCATCTGCGTAACTCGGCGCAGCAGACAGACTATGGAACCGACGACGCGACCACCCTTGGTATCCCCGGCAATGGCCCCAACGGGAGCGATAACTCTCCCGACAGCAGCGGGCAAATCGCCATCTCGGCAAACGTTTTCGGCAGCCCGTTGATCGGTTATTCGGTGTCGTTGCCCTGGCTGCGCGCCGAATCCAATATCGACTTTGCCAACAACTGGACCAAGATCCTGGGGAACCACACCTTCAAGGCAGGCGCCGACATCCGCCGCGTCCGCGACGATCTTCTGCAAGGAAATAACAACGCCGCCGCGGGAGAGTTCTACTTCGAAGAAAACTCGACCTCCGTGCCCAGCGGCGCGACCGCATTCAACGGCAGTGCCACCGGGGAGGCCAACGACATGGCCAGTATTCTGTTCGACGTTCCCTATAAGGTTGGCCAGGACACCAACAGCACATTTCCCTGCTACCGGCAGAGCTGGCTTTTCTTCTTTCTCTCCGACAAGTGGCAGGCCACTTCCAAGCTGACCGTCGATATCGGCCTCCGCTATGAGTTGTACCCGCCCGCCACTCCCCGCAAGGCGGGCGGCTTCGTCAACTACAATCCCACCAACGATTCAATGGTGATCGCCGGCGAAGACGGGAACCCCAGCAATCTCGGGATGCAGACGGACTACAAAAACTTTGCCCCGCGTCTGGGAGTGTCTTATCGTGTCACGGAGAAGACGGTTGCCCGCGCCGGATTTGGCGTCAGCTATGTTCCCTTTGTGGACAATAGCTACGCCTATAACTATCCGATCAAGACAAGCACCAGCTACACGTTCCTGGGAAACGATGGACCAACCATTAACGCCGCAACTGGCGCCGTGGTCAATTTTGTAACTGGAGTGCCCGTAACCCCGACGGTGACTTTTCCATCGAACGGAGCTCTTGTGGAAACGTCGGCCACCTTCGGACTGTCGAATCTCTTAATTCCCCTCAACTTCAAGAATGCCGTTGTGGACTCGTGGAACGTCGCGGTAGAGCAGGCCCTGCCCAAGAATATGTCCCTGCAGGTTGCGTATGTTGCCAATCACGGCACGCGGATCGACCTGGCGCAGAACATCAACCAACCAACCATCTACGGCCAGGAGGGCTCTACATACTATCCTTTCAATGTCGCCTTTGGAAAAACTGGCTCGGTAACACAGTACTTTCTGGGCTACTCCAGCAATTATGAGTCGCTCCAAACCCAGCTCACCCGCCGCTTCAAGGCCGGCTTGGCATTCAACTCCGCATTCACCTGGGGCAAGGCGCAGGGCTACCAGACCGGCGCACAGGACGGAGGGTTGCTGTATTGGAGCGGCCCCCCGCGCCGCAACTACAATCTGCTTGACTTCGACCGAAAGCTGAACTTCGAGCAGACGGTTACCTACGAACTGCCGGCAGGACGCGGTCACCGTTACTTCAGCTCTGGCGTCGGCGCCTACGTAATAGGCGGGTGGAAGACCTCGGCAACCGTCGGAATGCTCTCCGGCCTACCTTTTACGATTTCAACAACCAGTGCGACGTCGGGAACCACCCAGACGGTCAATCAGACTGCCTCTTACCAGGTCACGCATAGCGTCGCCGGCGGCGGCAGTCCTGCTGTTACCTGGTTCAATCCAGCTTCGTTTGCGGCGCCCGCAGCCTGCGTCGCCTACTCGGCCAGCAACCCCAATCCATGCGCACTTGGGAACACGCAACGCAACCAGTTCCGTGGCCCCGGCTATTTCTCTGACAACGTGTCGCTCTTCAAGAGCTTCCCGGTCTTCCGCGAGTCCTCGCTCGAAGCCCGCTTCGATGCCTTTAACATGTCCAATACACCGGCATTCGGTCAGCCAAACGGAACTTTGGGATCGAATCTCGGCAAGATCACCGGCACCCTTGGTAGCGGCGTCGGCAATGTCAACGGCGTCGGCGGACCTCGTGTGCTTCAAGCTGCGGTGAAGATAACCTTCTGAGCCGAACCGAAGCACAGCAGCCAGCGCCCAGCGGTTCTTGGAATGGCCGGGCGCTGTAATTGGAATTGCTGGTGGTCAAGCGTGCTGAGATGGGCGCGGATCAACTTCCAGCGCCGCTGCTGCAAACTGCAAGTCTACTGGCCGGTCACCGCTTGTAAAGTGTGACCGGCCATTTATCATGATCACCTCGGCTCCAGCGGCCATCGCTTGACCGCGCAAATCAAAGGAGAAACATGGAAGGCTGTACCAGACGAAGCTTTCTTCAGTCGGCGGCCGTGGCCGCAGCCGCTTGCTCTGCACACCCACTCTTCAGCAGCGCCGAGATATCGAAGTCTCGATTCAGGATTTCCGTCATCAACGATGAGGTCTCGCCGGATTTCGACCACGTCTGCTACGTTGTTTCGCATGATTTCGGGCTGAGCTGGATCGAACTCCGCTCCATGTGGGGCAAGAGCATCGTAGCCCTGAACGAAACCGAAATCGGCGAATCCCAAAAGATCCTTGCCAAGTACAATTTGCAGGTCACTGACATCGCCAGTCCCCTCTTCAAGACTGATTGGCCGGGCGCGCCGAAGTCCCCGGAAGGCCCCAAGGGGGACATGCATAACGCGGCCGAAGTCACTTTCAAGCAGCAGGCTGAGATCCTGGAGCGGTCGATCGCTCTGGCCAAACAGTTCAAGACAGACAAGGTGCGCTGCTTCGACTTCTGGCGTCTCGACGATCCTGGCCCGTATCGTGCCGCGATGGATGAGAAACTCCGTTCCACTGCCGAGGCGGCCGGCAAGCAGGGCGTGCTGCTTGTGCTTGAGAACGAGCCTGGGTGCAACACCGCAACCGGCCGCGAGGCTGCGCGGACTTTGAACGCGATCCAGACGCCAAACCTGGCGCTCAATTGGGACCCCGCAAATGCCGTGATGCGCGGCGAGCTCGACGCCTTCCCTGCCGCCTGGGATATGTTGCCCAAGAATCGCATTCATCATTGCCACTGCAAAAATGCCGTGAAAAACGCAGATGGCAAAATTGTGTGGTCGCCGGTCGATAAGGGATACATCGACTGGACCGCACAGTTCCGCGCTCTCAAACAGCTCGGTTATCACGACGCCGTGAGCCTTGAGACCCACTGGCACGGAGCCGCCACCCCGGAGGAGTCCACTCGGATAAGCTGGGCGGGCATGAAGCAAGCCCTGAAAGATTCTGGCGCCCTTTAGTCCTGCAATTGGATGCCTTGCGATTTTCAACCAAAGATCGATAGCCCACACTTTCGTTGTTCAAATGGAGACACAAATTGGTTACTCGACGTGAATTTCTCGACACCCTTGCAGTAGGAGCCGCGGGTTTGGCGATCGGATCGACCGCCAAGAGCTATGGCCAGATCCTCGGCTCCAATGATCGCCTCAACTTTGCTGTGATCGGCCTTCATAGCCGCGCCTATGCTCATCTTTCCGCTCTCAAGGCAAACAAGGACGCAGCCCGGATCGCCTATGTATGCGATGTGGATAGCAATACGATGAAGAAGTTTGCCGGCGATGTGGAGCGCGAAATGGGTTCCGCGCCCGCCGTTGACAAGGATTTTCGCCACATCCTTCAGTTGAAGGATGTGGACGCCATCACCATCGCTACCCCTGACCACTGGCATGCCCCTATGGCGATCGCCGGCCTCCAGGCGGGCAAGCATGTCTATGTTGAAAAGCCGTGCAGCCACAACCCTGCCGAGGGCGCGCTTTTGGTCGAGGCGCAGAAGAAGTATGGCAAGCTCGTGCAGATGGGCACGCAGCAACGCTCATCGCCCCACACCATCGAGATTGTCGACAAGATTCACAATGGCCTGATCGGCAGAGCCTACTTCGCCAAGGCCTGGTACAGCAATATAAGAAAGTCGATCGGCGTCGGCAAGGAAGCGCCTGTGCCGCCGCAACTCGATTGGGATCTCTGGCAGGGACCGGCGCCGCGAATGCCCTATAAGGACAACGTCCAGCCCTATAACTGGCATTGGTTCAAAATCTGGGGCACCGGCGAAACCCTGAACAATGGCACCCACGAGGTTGACGTTTGCCGCTGGGCGCTCGCAGTCGACTATCCGCAGCGCATTGCGTCGTCGGGCGGAAGATACCACTTCAAGGACGATTGGCAGTTTTACGACACCCTGATCACCAGCTACGAATATGAAGACAAGATGATCGCCTGGGAATGCAAGTGCTGCAATGGAATGAAGTTCTACAACCGCGACCGCGGGTCAGTCATCATGGGAACCACCGGCTCGGTGCTTGTCGATCGCGATGGCTATGAGATCTACGATCTCAAGGGAAACAAGACGAGCGAGTTCAAGACTGGCAAGGAAACTTCATCCGGCGACCTCACCGGCCGCGACTCCATGACGGACCTGCACTTTGCAAACTTCATTGCCGGTATCCGCAAGGGAGACAAGCTCAACGCTCCTGTCTCCGTAGGCAACGTCGCCGTCACCATGCTTCAACTCTCAAATGTCTCCTGGGAAGTGAACCGGACACTCGAACTCGACACGGCAGACGGCAAGGTGCAGCACGATTCAGAAGCAATGAAGATGTGGGGCCGCGAGTATGAGAAGGGATGGGCGCCACATCTCTAGGATCCGGCAGGCGGCTGCTCCAAGGCCGCCTGCAACGGTTATTGAACCAGCAACCGTTTTTCGGGAGTAATCGAGGAGACTCCCAACATATGAAGCAATCGTTCTCACGTCGCAATTTCGTTCAATCGGGCGCACTCATTGCCGCGGCATGTGCCGCTTCGAGTGCAGTCCCCTCCCTCGCGGAGCCTTCGCCGGCAGCCGGAAAGCCCTCGCCGATTCATTTGGGGCTGGCCAGTTACACATTCCGCAATTTCAATCGTGCACAGTTACTCGGCTTCATGAAGCAGCTCAACCTTACCGATCTCAACTGCAAGGACGTGAAGGATCATCTTCCCATGGATCCCGCGCTCGAAGCTCAGGCCCTCGCCGACTACGCCGCAGCCGGCATTAAACTCCACGCCGCGGGAACCATTGCCTTCACCAAAGACGACGATGACGATATTCGCAACAAGTTCGAATACTGCAAGCGAGCGGGCATCAATGTAATTGTCGCGGGCGACCCGGCGCCTGAAACTCTTCCCCGCATTGAAAAATTCGTAAAGCAATATGACATCCGATTTGCAATCCACAACCACGGTCCCGAGGATAAGATTTGGCATTCGCCGCTGGATGTGCTGAAGGCGGTAAAGACCATGGACCCGCGCATGGGATGCTGCATCGACGTTGGCCACGCCGAGCGTGCCGGCACTGACGTGGTTCAAGCAATCCACGAAGTGGGACCGCGTCTGTTTGACATGCATATCAAGGACCTGGCGAATTACCAGAGCAGGGACAGCCAGGTTGACGTGGGAGACGGGATCATGCCGATTCGTGGAATCTTCGAAGCCCTCATTGCGATCAAGTACAAGGGATTTGTCGATCTCGAATATGAGATTCATGGCGACAATCCAATGCCGGGCGTCATAGAGAGCTTTGCTTTTATGCGGGGGGTCGTTTCGGGCATGGGATATGCAACCCACGCCTGATCCCGAACCAGAGTAGCCGCAAGGCAGACACGCCGCAAGCCGGTTTCCAGGGAGGCGCCCAACAGCGGAAGATCGAGAGAAAATATTGCCTTGGGAAGGCGTCTTTCCCCATCCTGGCAGTACCCGATCGAGTATATACTGGTGGTCTGACCTCTCCGGCGGCCAGACCGCAGCGCCTCTCATTGAAAGGGTAGAGTCTCAGTCATGTTGATCCACGAAGACCGTTTGTTTCCCGCCGAACCTGGCGCCCGAGCCATCGCCAGGGCGCTTTATGCGCAGATAAAGGCATTGCCCATTGTGAGCCCCCACGGACACACGCAAGCAGCCTGGTTTGCCAACAACGAGCCTTTCCCCGATCCCGCAAAGCTCTTCGTGCAGCCCGATCACTACGTCTATCGCATGCTCTTGAGCCAGGGTATCTCCATGGAGGATCTTGAGATCGGGCAGCCGGAGATGAAGGACGCTCGCAAGGTCTGGCGCATCTTTGCCAAGAACTACTACTTGTTTCGTGGAACGCCGACGCGCATGTGGCTGGATTTTGCCTTCCAGGAGCTTTTTGGGCTCATGGAGCGGCTGTCGGACAAGACCGCCGACCTCTATTTCGACACCATCGTGGAGAAGTTGGGCACGCCGGAATTCCTGCCGCGCGCGCTCTATGAGCGATTCAACTTGGAAGTGCTGGCGACTACCGACTCGCCCACCGACTCGCTGGCCGACCACAAGGCCATCCGCGAATCGGGTTGGAAGGCGAGGATCTTGCCCAATTTTCGTCCCGACTCGGTGGTCGATCCGGAATTCCATGGATTTGCCGACAACATCGCGCTGCTTGGTGAGCAGACCGGGGAAGACACCGCAACCTGGTCCGGCTACCTGAACGCGCTGGCCAAGGCCCGTGCCCGCTTCCGCGAGTTAGGCAGCACGGCCACCGACCACGGCCATCCCACTGCCCAAACCGCCGACCTTCCCCAGGCCGAGGCCGCTGCGCTCTTCCGCCAGGTGCTGACAGGCGAAGCCGATGCCCGGCAGCAAGAGCTCTTCCGCGCACAGATGCTTACCGAGATGGCGCGGATGAGCCTGGAAGACGGTCTGGTCATGCAGATCCACCCCGGCAGCATCCGCAACCACAACCGCAAGGTTTATGAGCGCTATGGCCGCGATGTGGGCTGCGACATTCCCAGCGCGACAAACTACGTGGACGCTCTGCACCCCTTGCTCAACCGGTTTGGCAACGAGCGAAGTCTCACTATTATTCTTTTCACTTTGGACGAATCGACCTATAGCCGGGAGCTGGCTCCGCTGGCCGGGCATTACCCATGCTTGCGCCTTGGGCCTCCGTGGTGGTTTCATGATAGCCCTGAGGGAATGATGCGCTTCCGGGAGCAGGTAACCGAAACGGCAGGGTTCTACAATACGGTTGGGTTCAACGACGACACCCGCGCCTTCCTTTCCATTCCCGCCCGGCACGACGTTGCCCGGCGCATGGACTGCGCCTTCCTGGCCAAGCTCGTCACCGAACACAGGCTGGACGAAGACGAGGCGTTTGAGGTGGCGCATGAACTCACCTACGGTTTGGTGAAACGGGCATATCGGCTTTAAGGAGAGTGGATGGCGGGTCAAACGGATATCAAAGCTCTGGAAGAGATCGACTCCTCTCCAGGGGCACGAATAGGGCGTGTTCGCTGGACCATCTGCGCCATGCTGTTCGTCGCCACGTCGATCAACTACATGGATCGACAGGTTCTTGCAATCCTCAAGCCCACCCTGCAACACAGCATTGGCATGACGGAGGTTGACTACGGCAATGTAGTGGCCTGTTTTACGATCGCCTATGCTCTCGGCATCATCCTGGCCGGCCGGTTTGTCGATAAGGTCGGCACGCGGATCGGCTACATGGTCATCATGGCCGTCTGGAGCCTCTCGGCGATGGGCCACGCTCTGGCCAACACTGTTTTGGAGTTTGGCATTGCGCGCGTTTGTCTGGGCCTCGGCGAATCCGGTAACTTCCCTGCCGCCATCAAGACTGTGGCTGAATGGTTCCCACAGCGAGAACGTTCTTTGGCTACGGGCATCTTCAACTCCGGGACCAATCTCGGAGCTATCCTTGCGCCCCTCATTGTCCCGTGGGTAACCGTTCGCTACGGATGGCACGCGGCGTTTCTTGCAACCGGCATCTTCAGCGCGCTTTGGATCGTCATGTGGTACTCAAAGTACCGCAAACCCGCGGACCACCCAACCCTGACCGGCGCCGAATTGCGGTTTATCTATCAGGAAGCGGCTGAGCAGATGGGCCCTTCCACGCCGTGGGCAAGGTTGCTGGGCTATCGCCAGACCTGGGCATTCGCCACCGGAAAATTTCTCACCGACCCTATCTGGTGGCTCTACCTCTATTGGCTTCCCTCGTTCTTCAGCGCGAAATTCGGCCTTGATCTATCGCACCTGGGTCTGCCTCTCATCGTCGTCTACAACGCCTCGGTCGTCGGCAGCATCGGCGGTGGCTGGCTGCCTGCTCCCTTCCGCCGCCTGGGCCTCTCGGCCGTCAAAGCGCGCTTGACCGCCATGTTCGTTTGCGCCTGCGCGGTGGTTCCCGTCTTCCTGATCAACTATCTCCACTCGGAGTGGGCCGCCATTGGGCTACTCAGCCTGGCTGCGGCTGCGCACCAGGGTTGGTCGGCAAATCTATTCAGCACCCCGTCCGATATGTTCCCCCGCAGCGCGGTTGGCTCGGTCACGGGCATCGGCGGAATGACCGGATCGGTTGGCGGGTTCCTGCTTGCCATCTCCGCTGGGCACATTCTGGAACTGACACACAGCTATGCCAGCCTCTTTGCCTTGGCTGCCAGCGTTTACCTTCTTTCCTTTGCGATTATCATCCTGCTCGCCCCAGGGCTCAAGAAAGTGGAGTTTGCCGTATGAGTCTCTACTGCGCCACCGGAACTGTCGAAACCGATCTGTCGCCGCGGCAGTTGAAAGACCTGCTCACGGAAAGCCTGGCCAAGCTCGGAGAGCGGAACCATGTGTTGGCCGTACCGCCCGACCAGACCCGCGAACATTCCCGAGCCGGCGAACTAACCTGCTATGCGGGTGAATACTACGGCGACCGCCTCAAGGCCGTTCTTCCCGCTGTCGGCACGCATACGCCCATGAGGCAGGATCAGATTGCGCATATGTTTCCCGGCATGCCGATGGATCTGTTCCGCGTGCATAACTGGAGAACCGATGTCGAGACCATTGGCGAAGTTCCCGCGGAGTTCATCCGCGAGCAGTCGGAGGGCAAGCTGAGTTATGCGTGGCCGGCTCAAGTGAACCGGCTCATCTCCCAGGGCGGCTTCGACCTTATCCTTTCCATCGGCCAGGTAGTGCCCCATGAAGTCATCGGCATGGCCAATTACACCAAGAACATCCTTATCGGCGCCGGAGGCCGCGAGAGCATCAACCGCAGCCACTACCTGGGCGCGGTCTACGGCATGGAACGGATCATGGGCCGCGCCGACAACCCCGTCCGCAGCGTGCTCAACTACGCTTCCGGCCATTTTCTTCGCCATCTGCCCATTGTCTATGTGCTCACCGTCGTTGGACGCCGCACCGACGGCGGGTTGGCTGTCCGCGGCCTGTTTATCGGCGATGATATCGAGTGCTTTCACCTTGCCGCCGAACTGAGTTTGAAAGTCAACTTCGAGATACTCGATCAGCCCATTCGCAAAGCTGTCGTATATCTCGATCCGCACGAGTTTCACAGCACCTGGCTTGGCAACAAGGCTGTCTACCGCACCCGTATGGCGCTCGCCGACGATGCGGAGCTGATCATCCTTGCTCCGGGCGTAAAGGAGTTCGGCGAAGACAAGACCATCGACGCATTGATCCGCAAGTACGGTTATCGCGGGACGCCGGCCACGCTTGAAGCAGTCCAGGCCAACGCGGATATTGCCGGCGATCTGAGCGCGGCCGCGCATCTCATTCATGCTTCGTCCGAGGGTCGCTTCACCATTACCTGGTGCCCCGGACACCTCACCAGGGAGGAGATCGAGGGAGTCGGCTTCAACTATGGCGACCTCAACGCGATGCTCCAGCGCTACGATCCCGAAAAGCTCACTAACGGCTATAACCTGATCGACGGCGAAGAGGTCTTCTTCATCTCAAATCCAGGATTGGGACTGTGGGCACACCGCAGCCGGCTCTGAAATTCAAAAGAACTGAACACCTTGCCTGCGGAGGTCCGTCAAGCAGGCCCGCTTGCAACCGAATGGAGAATTCATGGCCCCCCAGATTCTTAGTCTCGAAGGCAAAATCGCAGTTGTAACCGGAGGCACCTCCGGCATCGGGCGCGCCCTGAGCCTCGGCCTCGCCGACGCCGGGGCCGACGTCATTGCCACCGCTCGCCGCCAGCAACAGGTAGAAGATACGGCCAACGAAATCGAATCGCGCGGACGTAAAACCATCCGCATCGCCTCCGACGTGTCCGACCGCGCCTCACTCGAACGGTTGTTGGTTGCCGCGCTTGACCGCTTCGATAAGGTCGACATCCTCATCAACTGTGCCGGAACCATCAAGCGCACGCCCACGCTGACCATGCCTGAAGAAGAGTGGACCGCGATCATCAACACCAACCTTACGGGAACGCTGCGCGCATGCCAGGTCTTCGGCAAGCACATGCTGGAACGCGGTTATGGCCGCATCGTCAACATCACCTCCCTGAACTGCTTTGTTGCCCTCAGCGAGGTGGCAGCCTACGCGGCCAGCAAGTCCGGTGTCGCTTCCCTTACCCGTTCGTTGGCGGTGGAGTGGTCCAAGAAGGGCGTAACGGTAAACGCCATCGCCCCCGGAGTCTTCCGCACCGACCTGAATGCAACTCTGCTCGACAGCACTCCCCGCGGCCATGAGCTGCTGATGCGCACCCCGATGGGCCGGTTTGGGAAGACCGAAGAACTGGTTGGAGCCGCGGTCTTTCTCTCTTCCGATGGCGCTTCATTCGTCACCGGCCAGACCCTGGTTGTCGACGGAGGCTTCCTGGCCAGCGGAGTCAACCAGTAACTCATGCTCATCGCGGATTGATGGAGTGGCCCAAGCTATTTGGCAGTAGAAAGGGAAAGATGCTTAGTAGGATGCACGTGGGGCTCATTGCAACCGGAGCTTTGACTATGCTTGGACGAGTTAGCTGCTTTGCAGGTTCTGGACCGGCGCCGACTTACTCGATGGCCCCGTCGACCATGGCCCGCATTGGGTCCATCGATGAGCGATTTCAGTCCTACAACATCGAGATGGTTGAAGTAACAGGTGGAAGATTCTGGAAGCCCTATGCCAGCAAAGCCGAAGCCACTCCGGCGGCATCAAAACAGCCCAGTTCGAATCAGCCCGCAGGCATGGACCCTGGACTCTATCAATACCGCCAGCCTATCAATCTGGCGAATCCTCGGCTGCGCAAGCTTGCCGCTGCCCTTGGACCCGCCTATCTTCGCGTCAGTGGTACGTGGGCTAACACCACTTACTTCCAGAACTCCGACGAGCCCGCACCTGCTGCCCCGCCAAAGGGCTTCAATGGCGTTCTCACCCGCCAGCAATGGAAAGGAGTTGTCGACTTCTCGCACGCGGCAAATGCTGAAATTGTCACCTCCTTTGCAGTCAGTCCGGGGACTCGCGACTCCGCCGGTGTGTGGACCCCGGAACAGGCGCGCCAGTTTCTTGACTACACCAAATCCGCCGGCGGCCACATCGCCGCCGCCGAATACATGAATGAGCCGAACATTGCCGAGTTGGGCGGTGCGCCCAAGGGCTATAGTGCGGCGGACTACGGTCGCGATGTTGCTGCCTTCCGCGCCTTCGCAAAACAGGCCGCTCCCGACATGATCTTTCTAGGTCCAGGATCCGCCGGAGAAGGCACGCTGATGACACCGTCATCCATGCACACGCTCTCAAGTGCTGACTTGTTCACTGCCACGGGGCCGGTCTTCGATGCTGTTTCCTATCATTCTTACGGAGGGGTCTCGAGCCGCTGCTCGACGTTCGGCGCCGCATCCACAACAACCGCTGCTGCCGCTCTATCCGACGAGTGGCTCGCTCGCCCGGACAAGATCGAAGGCTTCTATGGCGGCATCCGCGATCGATTCGAGCCTGGCAAACCCCTCTGGCTCACCGAGACGGCGCAGACCGCATGCGGGGGAGATCGCTGGGCTTCCACATTCCTCGATACCTTCCGCTATCTCAATCAGCTGGGCATTCTGGCCAGGCGCGGCGTCCAGGTCCATATGCACAACACCCTCGCCGCAAGCGACTATGCTCTACTCGACGAGAACACCTACGAGCCACGGCCCAACTATTGGGCAGCGTTGCTCTGGCGAAAGCTCATGGGAACTGTGGTTCTCGATCCCGGCGCTGTGTCCGCACAGAATCTCCATGTCTACGCACAGTGCCTGCGCGATCATCCTGGCGGCGTTGCTCTTCTGGTGATCAATGCCGATCAGAATTCGGCACAGACGCTCGGAGTTCCAACCGCCTCAGAGCGCTACACGCTTACGGCCCAGGAACTTCAGAGTACCCATGTGCAACTGAACGGAGTTGAACTTCAGCTCGGCGCCGGCGACGCCATGCCCGACCTGAAAGGGACCGCAACCCGCGCCGGCCAGACAACATTTGCACCGGCTAGCATCACGTTTCTTGCAATACCGAAGGCTCGCAATGCGAGCTGCAAGTAACCCGCGGTGGGACGCAAAAGTGCGCCCCATCAGTTGGGCTTTTTTCGAAACCCGCGGCTGGGGCATTGAGACTGTTCCGCCGTTTTCTTAATCGGCTGAGGCGCAGCGCCCTGTTGAAGCTCGGCACTGACGCCAGCAATCATTCTAAGTAACCACTTCACGGAGATATTGGAGAGTTTATGCCAGATGCATCGTGTGATATCGGCCTGATCGGCCTCGCAGTCATGGGACAGAATCTTGTTCTCAACATGAACGACCACGGCTACAAGGTAGCCGTCTTCAACCGCACTGTATCCAAGGTGGATGACTTCCTGGGCAACGAAGCAAAGGGAACCCAGGTCGTTGGAGCCCACTCCCTCGAGGAGTTCGCCGGGCTGCTCAAACGGCCGCGCCGCGTCATGTTCATGGTCAAAGCGGGCAACACCGTCGACCAGATGATCGACCATGTGCTGCCCTACCTTGAGGCGGGCGACATCGTCATCGACGGCGGTAACTCGCTGTTCACTGACTCCAACCGCCGCACCAAAGACCTCGCCGCAAAAGGCATTCTATTTGTCGGCACCGGCGTCTCGGGCGGCGAGGAGGGTGCGCGCTTCGGTCCATCGATCATGCCCGGCGGCAATCCCGCCGCATGGCCGCATGTGAAGCCCATCTTCCAGGCCATCGCAGCCAAGGTGGAGGATGGAACGCCGTGCTGCGACTGGGTGGGCGAAGACGGCGCCGGCCACTACGTCAAGATGGTCCACAACGGCATCGAGTATGGCGACATGCAGCTGATCTGCGAGGCATACGATCTGCTGCAGCGTGGCCTGGGCCTGACTGCGGATGAGTTAGCGGAGGTCTTTGTCGAATGGAACAAGGGTGAACTCGACAGTTATCTGATCGAGATATCGAGCCAGATCTTTGCCAAGAAAGACGAAGACGGACAGCCGCTCGTCGATAAGATTCTGGACACGGCAGGCCAGAAGGGCACCGGCAAGTGGACCGTCTTCAGCTCGCTCGATCTTGGCCAACCCGTAACCTTGATCGGCGAGTCCGTCTTTGCGCGCTGCCTGTCGGCGTTGAAGGCAGAGCGCGTCGCCGCCTCTAAAATACTGGGTGGCCCGGCGGCAAAGCCAGCTATCGTTGACCGCGCCGCATACATCGAGCAAGTGCGCTGTGCGCTCTACTGCTCCAAGATCATTTCCTACGCGCAGGGTTACATGCTGCTCAGGGCCGCGGCCAAAGAGAACGGCTGGAACCTGAACATGGGCGGCATCGCGCTTATGTGGCGCGGCGGGTGCATCATCCGCAGCCGCTTCCTGGGCAAGATCAAGGAAGCTTTCGACAAGAATCCAGGGATCGAGAATCTCCTGCTCGACAGCTTCTTCTCCGGGGCGCTCAACCAATATCAGGCTTCGTGGCGCAAGGCGCTGGTTCATGCGGTCGAGCTGGGCGTTCCCACCCCTGCGTTCTCCACCGCGCTGGCGTTCTTTGACGGCTATAGAACCGGACGCCTGCCCGCTAATCTGTTGCAAGCGCAACGCGACTACTTCGGCGCACATACCTATGAGCGCATTGACAAACCGCGGGGCGAGTTCTTCCACACCAACTGGACAGGGAGGGGCGGCCGTGTATCCTCCTCGACTTATAACGCCTAACTGAGCCGCCTCTTACTCGAGTGCTTCAATGCGCCTTTGCTTGAGGCGGCGTCGAGTGTCTCTTTTCCATGGAAAGAGACACTCTGCGCTTTCTGCGTAAGCAGACGGCCTCCGGTCGCCAGCGAACAATCGGGGCTATTTAATTCGACGCTTACCCAAAATGCGCCGCCCCTGTTAATATGACAGATGAACTAACCATCGCCGCACCATGCCTTGCGGAATCAGTTGGCGGCTTTGCATTACACAGGCCGAATCGGAGAGAAACGAAATGCCTAAGTCGCCGGCGCCGCGCTTCTCTTTCATCAATAAAGTGAGCGCCTCGAACAAAATCCCCCGGCAGATCAATCGGAACCTCATCTTCAACCAGATACGAACCAGGCAACCGATCTCGCGTGCGGATTTGGCGCGGGTCTCCGGCCTGCAAAGAAGCACCGTCTCGCTCATTGTCGAGGACTTGCTCAGGGAACGATGGATCGTTGAAGGATCGATGGGGAGGCTTCCCCGCGGCCGGAGACCTACCTTTCTAAACTTGAACGGTCAGCGAAGCGTGCTTGCCTTGGATATCCATCCTTCGCAAACCACGTTGGCCGTAATGGACCTGAGTGGCAAACTCCTCTCCCACAATCTGATCGTTCTCCCTGAGGATCCGCAAAAGGTCATCGCCGCAATTGTGGATGCAATTGGAAAGATGATCGCCGCGAATAGCGACCGGTCCTTCGACGGCATTGGGATGAGCGTGCCCGGACGCTTTGGCCTTCAGCTCAAGGAGTCCAACCTCGGCAAGTCCATCTTCGCGCCCAACATCAGCTGGCCCATTGGACAAATCAAGTCTCGTGTCGAAGAGGCTACCGGCCTGCCGGTTGTTGTGGATAACGTCGCCAATGCTTGCGCTTTGTCTGAGGTCTGGTTCGGAGAGAGCGACGGCATGCATGACCTGGTCATGGTCAGTGTGTCGGAAGGAATTGGCACTGGCATCTTTGCCAACGGCCGGATCGTCCGCGGAGAAGGAGGCTTTGCGGGTGAGTTCGGTCATGTGCAGCTCGACCCGAATGGATTGCCGTGCTCCTGTGGAAGCAGAGGATGCTGGGAAACCGTAGCCTCCAATCGTGCTGGGATGCGTTATTACGCTGAGATCGCAAACAAGCCCTCGCCGGCCTTCGAGGTCCTGCTTGGATTGGCCGCCGCCGGGGATCCCGCGGGGAAAGAGTCGATCGAAAAAATGTGTATCGCTCTAGGTCGCGGTCTGCATATGATCGCGACCGCCCTGGCGCCCACCGAGATTGTGGTGGTGGGTGACATTACGCCGCTGTGGCATTTGGTTGGCCCCCTGATTGAAGCTGAGATGCGGCGACGCCCATTGGTAAAGGTTCCCAGGCTCCGGCCCGCGCACGAAGGGAACAAGGCGCGATTGCGCAGCGCTGTCGCCTTGGTCATGAATGAGAATCTGCTCTGACCGAGTGACACCCGCGTCGCCGGCAGCTCCAGCCTCTATCTCCATCGAAAGATACGCAGCGACACCGCAAACGGCACAACAAACCACGCCATCAATATCGCCACTGGAACCATCAGTTGGCCCAGATTCATCCCTTGCAGCATATTTCCGCGCATGGCGTCGATGGCCGCCGTCAGCGGCAGCGCCCGCACCAACGGCTGAATCACCGCCGGAAAGCGCGTCGCGGAAAAGAATATGCCCGACAAAATCCACATGGGGAGCATCACCAGGTTCATCAGGCCTGAGACAGCTTCCGTCGTCCTGGCCCGCGAAGACACCAGCAGTCCCAGCGCTGAAAATGACAGCGAAGTGAGCAGGCACAGCAATCCAAGCTGCAGCAGCGACCCGCGGAATGGCACTCCAAAAGCAACTCGGGCGAATTCCAGAAACACCGCGACCTCGATGATCAGCATGACCAGCCGGGACAGCAGAAACGACATCAGATATTGCCAGCGCGGCATCGGCGAAGCCACCAGCCGCTTGAGCAGCTTCTTCTGCCGGGCCTCAACAATCGCAAAGCCCAACCCCCACATCGCCGAGCCCATCAGGTTCATGCCCAGCAGGCCGGGCACCACGAAGTCGATGTAGCGCGCACCCGTCTCATGAACCAGTTCATTCACAGCGAGTACCGCCGCACGCTGCCCTGCTGCCTTCTGGATCGCGCGATCCGCAATCATCCGTGCAGTTCGCGCATCCGGATTGGTGTCGTCGTATTTGTACGCCACGCCGTCCGGCCTCTGGATCGCCAGCACCAGAATGCTCCCTGTCGCCAGCGCATGAGTGCCGGCCGCCTCGTCCATCGTGGTTGCCGTAAGCCCCTTGTCCGCAGCCAGCGCCTGCGTCAGTTGGGTTGTCGTCGCGCCCACCTGTAGCACATCCGCGGGCCGGTTCCGAAACGCAATCCCCAGCCCCACGGCCAGCAGAATCGGAAAGATAAAAATCCAGAAGATCGCCTCCGGCTCGCGCAAGATCAACTTGAAGCGCACCATGGTCAATTGATAAAGGCTGCTCATCTCCAACTTATTCATCGCGCAGATTCCTTCCCGTCAGCCGCACAAAAACATCCTCGAGCGTCGCCGAGTGAGTGCGAAACTCGCTCAGGTGCAACCCTTGACCGGTCAGCGCGGCAAAGATGCGCGGCACCGCCAAGTGCAACTCGCTCACTGAGAGCTGATGCAGCCCCGCATCCACGCGGTGCGACTGTACGCCTGGAATCGCCGTCAGCAGAGCCGGATCGATCGCACCATGTCCGCCGCCAGTCTCATTGCCGCCGACGGCAAATTCCACAATGTCTTCCCCGCCCACCGTCGCAATCAGTTGCTGCGGAGTTCCCAGCGCAATCACCCGTCCATGATCCATGATCGCCACACGGTCGCAAAGCCGCTCCGCTTCTTCCATATAGTGCGTGGTCAAAATGATGGTCCGCCCTGCCTGTTTCAGCCCGTCCACGAGATCCCACAAGTGCCGCCGCGCCTGCGGGTCGAGACCCGTCGTCGGCTCATCCAGAAACAGCAGCTCCGGATCGCCAACCAGAGCGCAGGCCATCGCCAGCCTTTGCTTCTGCCCCCCGGAGAGTCCGCCCACGCGCGACTTTCGCTTCTCCTCCAGTTGCGCCGTCTCGATTAACTTGTCGACAGAAATCCCGCGCTTGAAAAAGCTTCGAAACAGCCGCAGCGTTTCTTCCACCGTGAGCTTGTCAGGGAACTGCGTCTCCTGCAGTTGAATCCCTATGCGCTGCCGCAGCTCGCCGGCCCCTGTGCGCCAGTTCAGCCCCAGCACTTCCACCGTCCCGTCGTCGGGAGCGGTCAGCCCCTCGCAAATCTCGATGGTGGTCGTCTTCCCCGCCCCGTTCGGCCCCAGCAACCCGAAGCACTCGCCGCGCGCCACTTCCAGGTCCAGACCATCCACGGCCTGCACATCCGCATAGGCCTTGCGCAGACCGCGCAATTGCAGCGAAGGGCCGCCTTCAGCCTTTTCTGTCCTGTAGTTCATGGCAACAGACTACCGCATTTTCACTTCAGATTCCTTGAGTATTCAACCTGGCGAAGGACTTCCCGCAGAATACGGACGCCCCACCCCCGCGAACTGAATGTTTGCCCTGCTGCGCACTCCGGGTAAACTATAAACATGGCGGAGATTCAGCGCAGGAAAACACCTACGGTCAAAATCGGGCAGGTTCGTGTCGGCTGGGAGGTCCCGGTCGTCGTCCAGTCCATGACCAACACCGACACGGCAGACATTGCGGGCACCATCGAACAAGTTGCCGCCCTCGCCCTCGCGGGTTCTGAGATTGTTCGCGTCACCGTGAACAACGAGGAAGCCGCGGCAGCCGTTCCGCACATCGTTGAAGAACTCGATAGGCGCGGCCTCCGCGTCCCCATTGTCGGCGATTTTCACTACAACGGTCACCTGCTGCTCAAAAAGTTTCCCGCCACGGCCAAAGCCCTCGCCAAGTACAGAATCAATCCCGGCAACGCATCGATCGGCAAGAAAGACAACGACAATTTTCAGGTCATGGTGGAGTGCGCGGTCGAGAACCAGAAGCCGGTCCGCATCGGCGTGAACTGGGGCTCGCTCGATCAGTCGCTACTCACCCGCATGATGGACCAGAACAGCCGGCTGCCTCATCCACTCGCCGCACGCGAAGTCATGATGGAAGCCATGGTCGTCAGCGCCTTGGACTCAGCCAAGGCCGCCGAGCGGTATGGGTTGAGGCATGATCAGATTATCCTCTCCGCCAAGGTTAGCGGCGTCCGCGACCTCATCGACGTCTACACCAACCTGGCCGTTCGCTGCGACTATGTACTCCACCTCGGCCTCACGGAAGCCGGCATGGGCTCGAAAGGGCTCATCGCCTCCACCGCCGGCCTCGCTCCGCTGTTGCTCGAGGGAATTGGCGATACCATCCGCGTGAGCCTAACCCCCAAGCCCAACGGCGACCGGACTGAAGAGGTTTTAGCTGCGCAGCAGATTCTGCAATCCCTCTCCATCCGCAGCTTCATGCCGCAGGTGACCAGTTGCCCAGGGTGCGGGCGGACCACGAGTACCTATTTCCAGGAGCTGGCCGAGCAGATCCAGAGCTACCTGCGGACTTCAATGCCGGAATGGCGGAAGAAGTACCCCGGCGTCGAGGAACTCAAGCTAGCCGTGATGGGCTGTGTGGTGAATGGCCCCGGCGAATCGAAACACGCGAACCTGGGAATTAGTTTGCCTGGCACGTTCGAAGAGCCGAAGGCGCCGGTGTATGTGGATGGCAAGCTCCTTAAGACGTTGCACGGCGACACGATTGTGGCTGAGTTCAAGCAAATACTCGACCACTACGTTGAGAGCCACTATGGGCAGGGCGCAAAGAGCGAAGCACTGGTAGGGGTGAGATAAGGTGACGGCTTCTCTGTTTACCCAGTGGCCGGGTGCCCCAGGTCTCGCTTCTGAGACCTGGGAGTCCAGAGACCTTTTCAAGCCCGCTGTTCAACAGGCTTCAAGATCATGCGTATTCATACACCAACGTTTCCGAATCGACCTCGATTCGATTGGGAGGCGCCGTGCTTTCCTCGTCGATATGCTCGAAATCTCTTGTGATTTGTTCTGCGTTGTCGCGCAGACCTCGACCCAGGTTCAGAGCCACCGCGCGAATCAGCAAATCACTCTTCGAGCCTATGTTCACGGCGCCCGTCTCCCACTTAGAAAGCGTCGATTTATCCGTATGCAGGATACGCGCGAATTGCTCGCCGCTCATCTCGAGGTACTTGCGCAGATAGCGCACTTCGGCTCCAGCCAGCGGGAACCTGTTTGTGACAATGGCGACCGATAAAACGCGCAGCAGCCCGTCCAGATTTGGAATGATGGGCTCCTCGTTCCCGCAAGCGGGACACTTGACGATCTCGATTCCCTTCAACACCACATTGTCGAGGCCGCTCTCGCGGAAACGATACGTCCCTCGTTCCACGCGAGCTTCCTTGCCGCAATCCGAGCACTGCGACACAATATCTGGCGACTTCATCTCTGTTTGCATAACCGTTGCCCTCCCACAAGCAAAGGTTGAATTGCGTTCGACGGTCATCGTCGGATGCTGAAGACGGTGATCAGGAACCCTGTAGCTTCATCCTTGAAGCAAAAGACCACGGCCAAAGGTTTTCCTTCAAGATCGGTTCCTTCCATCCTGTACTTCCAATCGCCGGAGCGGATATCCGTTTCCGGCTCCTGGAAGATGTTCCCTGTCCTGAGAACATGGTGCGCATCCAGGATGTCGAGGCCTTCATTTGCCAGCTCCTCTCTGAAATGCTTCCCCGGAATGACCCTTCCGGCCGACAGGCAATGACGAACAAGGTCCACCGCTTCTGCCCTGGATAAGCACCTCACTGGCATAGTTGTGTTTTATACGATAGATGTATATTTGTCAAGTAATATGAGGATATGCCCGGATTGTCGTTTCGTCCAGGACAACCTTTCTCTTTTTATATTCAAAGTCTTACAGCGCAGGGTCTGATGCGTGCGCCCTTTTTGCCGCACTTGGCGGCGTTGGGGCGCGTCTCAGATCGAAGCTGTGATCTCGAACCGCAACGAGTTCCATCTCCTCGCCGACCTGAAGATTGAGTCCCCTCACTATCGCGGCTGGGATGCGAATCCGCAACCCATTTCCCCGCCTTCCGATCTTCACTGTCTTCGTCGGCATGGACACCTCTCTCTGCAAATCGGCTGCGGCGGAAGTTGTGTGAGCGCCGCACTTCCCATCCCGCCCATTTCGCGCTAGTCTTGCTGAATTCATCCGGAGAGAATCTTCATGCCCCTGCGCGGCTTGCGTTGGTTCGTGCTTTTGCTTGCCGCGGCGCCTGTGCCAGCTGTGGGAGCGCAAAAGCCCTGCGTCACCGCCGACCAAGCCTCCAAGCTCGTCAACAAAGAAGTTTGCGTCACCGCCTACGTCTACGATGTGGTGCAGTTGCCCGATGGAACCCGCTTCCTCGACGTATGCACGCCGCAGACGCCGGACGACGCCTGCCGCTTCACCATCGTCAGCCTGTGGGAGGATCACGACGAAGTCGGCGAACTCGGCAAATACCGCGACATGAACGTGCAGATTCGCGGCATTGTGCAGCCCATGCACGGCCGCGCGGGGATGGTCCTCAGCCATGCCCGGCAGTTCTCAGGCGGACCGCCCAAATTCAAGCCCAACCCCAAACTGGCGCGCGGCTTCAGCGCAGACCAAAGCCGTCCGCCGGTCAGCGACCCCAACCTGCGGCCACAAGGCGCAGGCCGAGCCTTCATGAACACGCGGGACCAGGAAACCCGGCCCGCGAAGTGACCGGGATTCCGGTTTCCCAGGCCTCGCAAGCAACACATCTTGTAACCCTTTAGTTTCAATCAGTTAGAAGATTCGATTTTCTGGCTTCAATGCCGATTTTTCGGACCAGACGCCGTGTTGCTCCCAACCTCACCGCCAAAGCCGGTTCGTTGCACAGAATCGGGATCCTTGGGCAAGCTCAGGACAGGCTCTGGGGCATCCGGCACCCGGCCGATTTTACGGTACTAAAGTACACTGTGGCCCTAATACCACCAGGTAGGGGGGTAGGGGGGGTGTTTTTCTGCTATTTGTGGGTTTGCCCACGATCTTTTTATTGTGCGCCAACAGTGGGGAATTATATGCAAACCAAGATTGGAGGTCTTCGACTCCTGGATCCGACATCCCATGTCTCAAAATCTAGACATGGGGCACCCAGGCATTCTGTCCGAAATCCGGCCTTTTCCCGCAGCCTGTAAAGCCGTGCCCTTTCAAAGCAACGAGGTTTTCCGGGGCTGACTAGCCCGTCTCTTCCAGCGGCGGCGCAAACCGGGCCCCCATGCGCAGAATCAATGCGGAGATGACCAGAAAGATCAGCGTAGCCCCCAACCCAATCCGCAGATTCGACCGGTCTGAGATCGCTCCGATAATCTGCGGCGAAAAGGTGTCGCCGAAAGCGTGAATGCAGAACAGGTTAAGCGAAATGGCGGTGGCCCGCACGGGCGCGGAAACCGAGTTCACAATCGCAGCGTTCAGCGGCCCGGTATTCAAAAAGAGAAAGAACTCGGTCACAAACAACACGGGAATGGACCACGCGGGCGGCCCAAAGAACAGCAGCGCTCCACAGGGCAGCGTGAGCGCGACGCTCCAGAATGAAAGCAGATAGAGGGCACGGTAATTGGTCCTCAACCAGCGCTGCGCCAGCCAGCCTCCCACCAGCGTTCCGGCAATGCCATCCACCACTGTGATGGCGCCCATGGCCAGGCTGGCTTTGCCCACAGAGAGCCCCGCGGAACGGTGCAGAAACGTCGGCATCCACGCCGAAATTCCGCCCATGGCAAACGTGAGCGTGGCCAGCCCGAAGCTGGCCGTCAAAAAGGCCGCGTTGCTGAAGAGTCCCCAAACGGTCGTGCGGTTCATCGTCGGCTTGACATGGTCGCAGGCGCCGCGCTCCGGTTCGCGGCCAATCCAACCGTAGAGTGCCGCAATGGCCAGCCCTGGAATGGCGCAAAGAAAGAACGGCGCCCGCCAGCCCCATAGCGTGCCCAGTTCCCCTCCCGCCAGGTAGCCCAGCGCCGCGCCCACGGGGATGGCCAGATAAAAAATCGAAAGGATCCGGTTTCGGTCCCGCTCGGGATAAAAGTCCGCCAACACGGCCGGAGCAAAGATGCCGAAGGTTGCCTCGCCCACCCCCACCAGAGCATGGCGAATGTAGAGCGTCCAATAGTCGTGGACCCACATTGTTCCCAGCGTGGCCAGGCTCCAGAGAACCGCCCCCGCGATGATGAGCGGCTTGCGCCGAAAGCGGTCTCCCAGCCAGCCCGTCAGTGGCGCGGTAAACATGTACACCACAAACATCGCCGTGGTCAGCGCGCCCATCTGCTGGTCGGTCGAATGAAACTCCCGCTGAATCAGCGATACCTCGCCCGGCAGAATGTAGCGATCGATGTAATTGAAGAGATTCAGCCCGATGAGCAGCAGCAGCGTCCCCAGGGCGGGGCTCATGCGCGCGCGGAAGGCTTGGGACGAAGTGGACAAGAGGCTGCGGTCACGCTAAAAGCGGCGAGAGGTACAACGAATATCACAAACAGCTATCGCTGTCCCACTGCGTTAGCAGTTCAAGCCGCCGGCCTCGGCCAGCGTGCCTCCACCGTCGTCCCGATCCCACCCCTTGGCCGGAACTCTCCCCGCACCACAGCCCACACCGGATCGCAGGCCTGCACCACATCCTCCAGCACCTGGTTCACAATGTTTTCCTGGAAGATACCCAGATTGCGGTAGCTGAACAGGTACTCTTTCAGCGATTTCAGCTCAAGACAACGTGCCCGAGGCATGTACCGGATGGTCAGCACGCCGAAGTCGGGCAACCCCGTCTTGGGGCAAACCGAGGTCAGCTCCGGGTCGTCGATCAAAATCTCGTAGCCGGGAAACTGGTTTTCCCAGGTCTCGATGGCGGGAAAGGCAAAGTCGAGGCCGGCCTTGGCATGTTCGTCGGTATAGCGGGGTTCCAGAGCCATATCTCCATTGTACGAGCCCAATGTTGCTTCTTCGAGCGCCGCGCTCGCTCGCCGCTTCTCCCCCCAACTCATTTTTCTGGTTCTCAAGGGCATGGTTTTGAGTCCTATATACTGACTCAGGTTAGGCAAAATGGCAGAAGAAAGAACGCAGTCGGGCCGGCTCTGGCTTTGGGTAGGCGCGGCCATCCTTCTCATCCTCGTTTTTTTCGCCGCCCGGTTCCTGTTGCGGGAGCGGCTGCCGGTGCGCGAGGCGCAGGTGTCGCGCGCTGAGTTGATCAATACCGTGCCCACCAATGGCCGCGTGGAGCCGGAAGTGAACTACCAGATCAATAGCCCCGTGGCCACCACCGTGAAAGCGGTTTACGTGCAGCAGGGCGACCAGGTACCGGCCGGCAAACTGCTGATGGTGCTGGACGATTTGCCGGCGCGGGCCCGGATGGCCACTGCGGAAAGCGGCGTGAAGGCGGCCGAGGCTGCATTGGAAGCGGCCACCCACAACGGAACCCAACAGGAGCGCCAGATGGCGGCCAGCGACACGGCCCGCGCCCAGTTGGACCGCGATCAGGCCAGCCACGATCTGGATGCGCTCACCAAGCTCAAGCAAACGGGCGCGGCCTCGGCCAGCGAGGTGGCGGCGGCGCAGGAGCGGCTGGATACGGCCGAGGCCACTCTGCACGCCTCCGGCCAAAACGCGAATAGCCGCTACTCGCCCGCGGAAGTGGCACGGGCGCAGGCGGCTCTTGCCGATGCGCAGGCCAGTCTGGCCGCGGCGCGGCAGGTTGTTGCGCAGACATCCATCCGTGCCCCCGTGGCGGGAACGGTCTATGTCCTGAATGCCGGCGCCACGGAATTTGTTGAAGAGGGCAAGCTGCTGCTCGAGTTGGCTGACCTGCACCATCAGCGCGTGCGGGCCTATTTTGACGAGCCGGAGATCGGCCAGTTGGCCGTCGGCCAGAAGATTCAGATCAAGTGGGACGCCAAACCCGGTCTCTCCTGGCAGGGTCACATTGTTCGCATTCCCTCCACGGTGATTACTTACGGTACGCGCAACGTGGGCGAAGTGCTGGTCCAAATCGACGATGTCGATGGCCAACTGCTGCCGGACACCAATGTGACCGTCACTGTAACCACTTCGAGCCAGTCAAACGCCCTTAGCATCCCTCGCGAAGCTCTGCACTCTGAAAACGGCAAGTCTTATGTCTACAAGGTGGTCGACGAGCAGTTGGTACGAACCCCAGTGACCATCGGAACTCCAAATCTGACCCAGGCGCCCATTCTCTCCGGACTCAAAGAAGGAGATTGGGTGGCAACAGGGACAACCAATGGACTGCCTTTGCAGGAGGGCATTCCCATCACGGTCAAGAAGTGAATTCCATTCACGGCCAAGCGGCGAACTCCAACCCCTGCCACGCGGTCATGCTGTTGCGGCTGGCGGCAAGGGGACTGTCCGCGGCCTTGCTGGCAGCCTCCCTGGTGTCCGCGGCGGCCGCTCAGGCCCACCCTTCCCATCGAGAATTGACGCCCCCGCTTGCCCAGGCCAATGCGGCCTTGCAAGCCGGTGAGGCGGACAAGGCGCTCGCTTTGCTCAGGTCCCTTCCGCAATCCGACGCCAGCACGGCCGAGGCCGCCAACGTGGAGTGCCGCGTGCGCCTTATGCTTGAGCAGTGGGACGCCGCCGTAAGCCAGTGCCAGCAAGCGGTTCAACTCGACGGGCAGAACTCCGCCTATCACCTCTGGCAGGGCCGCGCCCTGGGCGAGAAAGCTGACCGGGCCTCCTTCCTGACTGCGTATTCGCTTGCCAAGCGTGTCAGGGCCGAGTTTGAAGAGTCGGTGCGGCTCGATCCCCGCAATGCCGATGCCCTCGCCGACCTGGGCGAGTTTTACGAGCAAGCCCCCGGCGTGGTGGGTGGCGGAATCGACAAGGCCGAGGCCGTCGCCGCGCAACTTGACAACGTGGACCCAGCCCGCGCTCACCAATTGCGCGCCCAGATTGCTGAGCAGCGCAAGGACTACGGCAACGCCGAGCATGAATTCAAACAGGCCATCGCGGCCGGTCCGCATCCCGCTTCTCATTGGATCGCGCTGGCCGGCTTCTATCGCCGCCGTCAGCGCTGGGCAGACATGGAAGCGGCCATCCACAGTGGCGAAACTGCTGCCGAACGCGACAAGGCTTCAGGTCTTGCTCTCTTTGACGGGGCATCCGTTCTGAGCGAGACCCATCGCGACCCCGCGCTGGCCGCCAAGATGTTCGATGATTATCTTGCCGGCTCCGCAAAAACCGAGGAGGCTCCGGCGTTCGTGGCTCACCTCCGATTGGCGCGCCTCAAGGACCAGCTCGGCGACCCCGCAGCCGCGAATCGCGAGCGGGCAGCGGCTCTGGCCCTGGCCGTCGAATACAACCCTGGGGAAGGCGCGACGCATTAGACGCTTGCGTACGATCCATTTCCATCAAGCTCCTGGAACGGAAAATGCACTTGAAAGCAACGCACAATCCGCGCAAGGCCTGGGCGCCAACCCTTCTCGCGTTGGCGTTTGCGGCTGCGCCCGCGCTGCTGCCCGCCCAGATCTCCCTGGCCACGATGGTGGACTTGGCCCAACGCAACTCCAGCGCCGTCAAGCTGGCCCAGGCCGATCTGCAAAAAGCGAACGCGGTCCTGGCGCAGACCACCGATGCTTATATTCCCAGCCTTTCCATTGGCTCCACGGTCGGCTACTCCATCGGATTTCCCACCGGGCAGCCCTCGGTCGCAAATGCTCAATTACAGTCCCTGGTATTCAGCTTTGCCCAGCGCAAATATACCCAGGCGGCCCGTACCGGTGTCCAGGCCGCTACTCTCAGCCTGAAGGACGCACGCGAGCAGGTCGCGCTGGACACTTCAACGGCGTACATTGAGCTGGACACGGTCAACAGCGAGCTCGATGCCGCACGCCAACAGGAGTCCTTCACCGACCGTCTGGTCGCCATCGAGCAGGAGCGCACCGAGGCCGGAGTTGACCCGCTCAGCGATGCGTTGCAGGCCCGCCTCACAGCCGCCCAGCTCAAGATCAAACGCCTCCACCTGGAGACCCGCGCCGCAACGCTGGCCAAGCAGCTTGCCGTGCTCACCGGCCTGCCCGTCGGTTCCATCACGCCGGAGCACGCCAGTATCCCTGAGATTCCCGCCGTCAAAGCCGGCGAGGCGCCCCGGACCACCGCCGGTATCGAGTCAGCAGGACTCCTGGCCCTTTCAAGGCAGATTCAGGCTCACGGCGACGCGTTGACGACCCACCGCCCTCAGCTCTCTTTTGGAGCGCAGTACAACCTCGATTCCGATGCGCTGAACAACTACAGCACATACTTCAAAAACTTCACTCCAAACAATGTCGCCTTTGGATTCTCGTTTCAGATTCCGCTGTTTGACCGCGGCCAACGGGACAAATCCAGGCAGTCGGCAGCAGAAGCCCTTCGCGCCACCGTCGAAGCCGAACAGGCTCAGCAGCAGAACGACATTCAGATCGCCTCCCTCACCGGCAACCTGCGCGAGTTGGATGCCCTGGCCGAAGTTGCCAGCCTGAAGCAGCAGATTGCCGACGAGCAACTCAAGACCGTGCTCGCCCAACTTGAACTGGGAAACGGCGCCAGCAGCGGCCCAGCCGCCCAGCCCCAACTCACGCCAAAAGCCGAACAGTTGGCCCGCATCGATGAAAGCCAGAAGCGCCAGGATGCGCTCGACGCCGCATTCGACCTCGCCAAGGCCCGCCTGAGCCTGCTGCGCGCCCTCGGCCACATGGAAGACTGGCTGCACGAACTGCACGCAAAGTAGTCTGAAACGAACTGAAAGCAGCTAAAAATCCGTCAAAATGTTAGAATTAAAGAGATGCCTATGCCCCTGAAAACACTTTTCCTGAATCCGCCCTCGTTCAAGAACTTTGACGGTGGCGCGAGTTCGCGCTGGCCGGCTACGCGCGAGATTGAATCTTACTGGTACCCCGTCTGGCTGACCTACCCCGCCGGATTGCTGGAGGGGTCGCGCGTGCTCGATGCGCCTCCGCACCACGTCTCCGCTGAAGAAACCATCAACATCTGCAAGGATTACGAGTTCCTGGTCCTGTTCACTTCGACCGTCGGCTGGGAGGGCGACCAGCGCCTCGCCGAAACTATCAAGGCCGCTAATCCCTCCATCCGGATCGCGTTCGTAGGCCCCCCGGTCACCACTGACCCGGACCGCGCCCTCAACGAGTGTTCCGCGCTGGACTTCATCTGCCGCCGCGAGTTCGACTACTCGGTGGTCGAGTTTGCCCAGGGAAAACCGCTCAACGAAATCCTCGGCATCAGCTACAAGCTCGATGGCAAGGTCCTGCACAACCCTGATCGCCCGCAGATCGAAGACCTCGACGCCATGCCCTGGGCCACAAAAATCTACAAGCGCGACATGGACGTCACGCGCTACAACGTCCCCTTTCTGCTCCATCCCTTCATCGCGCTCTATTCCACGCGCGGATGCCCGGCGCAGTGTACCTTCTGCCTGTGGCCCCAGACCCTCAGCGGTCACGCCTGGCGCAAGCGGTCTACCGATGACGTCGCCGCCGAACTGGCCTGGGCCAAGCAGAACTTCCCCGCGGTCAAGGAGTTCTTCTTCGACGACGACACCTTCAATATCCAGAAGGTTCGGACGATTGAATTATGTGAAAAACTCAAGCCGCTCAACATCACCTGGAGCTGCACCTCGCGCGTCACCACTGACCGCGAAACGCTCAAGGCCATGAAAGACGCCGGTTGCCGCCTGCTGATCGTCGGCTTCGAGTCCGGCGACCCACAGATCCTCAAGAACATCAAGAAGGGCGCTACCGTCGAGCGTGCCCGCGCCTTTGCAAAGGATTGCAACGACCTCGGTCTGACCATCCACGGCGATTTCATTCTCGGCCTCCCCGGCGAAACCAAGGAGTCCATCCGCAACACCATCAACTTCGCCAAGTCGCTGGACGTGGAAACCCTCCAGGTCTCCATCGCCCACGCTTACCCCGGCACCGAATTTTACGACTACGCCAAGGCAAACGGGTATATCACCAACGAGCGAATGGAGGACGGCGGCGGCCATCAAATGGCGCACATTGAGTATCCCGGCCTGCCCGTCGACTACATCATGGAGATGGTTCACCGCTTCTACGACGAGTACTACTTCCGTCCCAAGGCAGCTTTCCGCGTGGTATGGAAAGCGTTTATCAATCGCGATCTGGGCCGGCTCTACGTCGAAGCCAGAGCGTTTCTCAAGCTCCGCGCACAGCGCAACAAAATGGTCAAAGTCGCGCGCAGTCGTCAAGCCGATCCGCCAACCCCCGTCGGCGCCGGCGCGTAGGGCAAGCTCGAACCCAACGATCGAGGGCGGCGCATCGCGTCCGCCCTCGATTTGTATTTCATTACGGAATAAGGATCATCTAAAGACGGATGGCTCACGCAAGATTATTGCCGCGGCAATACATGATCCTGGGACTGGTCGCTGTTTGCGCCCCTCTCGGTGATTCTTGCCTCTCGCGCGGCATGACCGGACTGCCGGCCATCTCCCTGTTTCATCCCGCCACGCTCATCGCCGCGGTCTTTACTCCGTGGATCGCCTTCGGCATCGCGCTGCTCATCGGCTTCTTCGCCAGCTATCTCACCGCGCTCTCCTGGGCCGATCTCACCTTCGTTCTCCCCGCCACGGCCTTCGGCAATGTAATCGTCGCGCTGCTCTCGCACTACTGGCTGCACGAGACCATCTCGCTGGAGCGCTGGGCGGGAATCGCGTTGATCACCCTGGGCGTTGGCTTTGTTGCCCAGGGGCCGTCGTTGACCGAGAGACCCGCGCCGGCAACAGAACAGGAGCAGGCGCCATGACGATTCCCTGCCCCGCCACGCAGCCCGGACCTTGGACGGCAGCAGCCATGATTGCCGCCATTGTGCTCAGTTCCACAGCCGGCGAAGTGCTGACCGCGGCCGCCATGAAGTCCCTCGGCGATCTGGATGAGATTCGCGCCCACTCCGGCCTGAAAGGCGCTATTCGCGCCGTCCTCACCTGCCCGCTCTTTTTCGCAGGCGTAGGCTTTCTTGCGCTGGCCTTTTTCTCGCTGCTGTTTGCGCTGAACCACCTCAACCTGAGCCTGGTGGCCCCGGCCTCCGCCTCGCTTACGCTGGTGACCAACGCCGTCGCCGGCAAGATCTTCCTCAAAGAGAACGTCGACCGTCGGCGCTGGACCGCTGCGGTGCTGGTCTGTATCGGCGTGTATTTTCTGGCGCATTGAGACGGCAGAGCCACCCTGCCCAGTCAAGATGCAAGGAAGATCGATGGGTTTCGCGTCAGTAAAGCTGCGGCCTTCAGGAGTAGCTTGCCTGGCTGCGATTGAAGGCGCCCGGTTACGGCGAAATCGTATTGCGCAGGACAATGAACGGTTCCTTCCGCCGAGCGCCACGGATACTCGACGTTATCTTCCCTGCGGCCGCCATCGTTAACCTGTGGATGCAACCGATCGATCTCGCGGCAGAGTGCTGAGATTTCATCGAGTTTCGGGTGGCCCTTGAAATCGAGACTTCGCCAATATTGGGCAATGAGGCGTGGAAGAACGTTGGCAATGACGCCATGAGAGAACGAATCGACGGGCAAATTAGAGCCGTGAATGTGTGCCTTACAGAGCTTTTCCAGCCACATCTGCAAGTAGTGCAAGCGGTGGCAGCGTGGCAGGGCAGTTTCGGTAGAAGAGAGAACCTCGTAGGCCGCAAGATCCGAGGCGGCTTGTCGGGCGAATGCAAATGCTCATTGTCGGCGTCATGCCGCCGCTTGATACAAGGTTTCCCCGCGCTTCCAGCCGTCGGGCAATACAAGTTCTCCCGAACAGATTCGCTGGTATTCCTCCTCCGTCACTTCAATGAGGATCGACGGATATGGATACTTGGGAGGAAGCGGGCCAAAAGTGATGGGCACGATACCGGACGGCGAGGTTTCCGGATTGACCTCCAGTAATTTCACCGGCTCGTGGACCGAGGATTCATCGGTACCGATCACCCGCACAATGCGCCTGATCTCTGGAAAATCCAGCCGATGCGCCTCGGCCAGCGAACGTGCGACCTTGTCTTTATCTGGAAAAGCGCTCATTGGAAAACACTCCTGACTTCCGGTATGGTAGCAGACCAGTTGAGGAAGAGCCTTCCAGCTAAACCATCACAGCCAGCGCATCAGGCCGCGCGGCTTCAGATCCGCATTGAGAATCGTGCGTGGCTCTCCGATGCTCTTGCAGATCGCCTCCGCTGCCAGATGCCCACTCCGCGCTGCACTCTCCATGGTCGAAGGCCAGCCGGTCGCGGTCCAATCCCCAGCAAGAAAGAGATTCGGCCAGGGCGAAACAGCCGCAGGCCGCGCAGCGTCGATGCCCGGAGGCACGCCAAAGGTAGCTCGCACCTCCTTCACCAGCGCAACCTTCTCCAACTTCGCTTCCTTCACGCGCGGAAAAAATTCCGCCAGCTCCGCGACCGCCTGCCCAATCGCTTCCTCGCGCGGCAGAGCCGCAAAAGCCCGGGTCGCGCTCACCACCAGCTCGATGTAGTGCCCGCCGCGCCCGGTTTGCAGCCGCGACTGGTTATACATCCAGTGAATCTCGCGATCCAGCAGCACCGCGTGTTCCAGCTCCGTAATCTCCCGGTCAAACCACAGATGAACGCTGCAGATCGGCCAGTGCTCATGCTTCTCAATCTGGCTCGCCAGTCTCGCCACACCGTCCGCCTGCGGTAGATGCGGCAACAGCTTCTCCATCCCCTCAAACGGTAGCGCCACAACCACAAAGTCTGAGGTCATTTCACCAGTGCGCGTGCGAACCAACCAATGCGCTGCGCTCCGATCCCACTCCGCGCCCTCCACGTGCGTGTTCAATTGCACGCTGCCACCACGCTCGGAAAGAAACGGAGTTACCCCCGCGTACAACTCACTCAACGGCACGCGGCTCATGCCCATGCTGCCTGCTTCCGCGGAGTTCATGAACAGCTCGCGGATCACCTTGGCCGCATAAGGCACGGCAATCTCTTCGATCTCGGCATTCAGCGCGCTGGCAATCACCAACCGCCAGAAGCGATTCAGTGCGCCCTCAGTCTGCTTGTGCCGCCTCAGCCAATCTCCCAGCGACTCCAGCGAGCCCTCCAGCGCACCCGGACCCATCATGGCCTGCATGGCCCGGCCAAGCGAGACCTTGTCCGCCAGCGTGAAGCACTTGGCAGCCAGAAAACTGGGCGCGCTATGGAATGGCGCCGGCAGCCTCAGCGGTCCCAAATGAAACGGTCCCAAACGAGATCTCTGGCCTCCGGGCTCAATCATGGTCATCTCGCGGGTCCAGTGGATCTTGTCCGCAACGCCGATGCGCCCATAGAACCCGACGAGATTGGTGCAGCAGCCGAAGAGCACGTGCTGGCAGTTATCGATGACCTCGCCTACGCCCGGATGCAAATACGACGAAGCCCGCCCGCCCAGATAGCCATGCCGCTCCACCAGTTGCACGCGCAGCCCAGCCTCGGCCAGCGCGCAGGCAGCGCTCATCCCAGCCACGCCTCCGCCGATCACGGTGACGGTCTTCTCGGGTTTATTCTTCTCGAACAAAAAGCCTCTCAATATCGAACGGTACTGGCATTACTTATCAGTTCCCCACCGGTGTTGCCGACCCACGAAGAATGAAACTGTGCCCCATCCATCGGACGTCTTTGTTTTTGTCCGATGGGTGGGAGTCCGTAGAACTCCATGACGACGTCTTGTTTTTTGAACTTGCATTTTTGTTTCTTGTTAGATCGGAAGTAAGTCAACCAATCAGCCGCACCAACCCCATCCGCGCCATCCCCACCAGCAAAATCCAGATCTTCTCCACCATTGGCACACTTGCCCGCCGCGAGAATACGTCGTAGTCCGCGCGCTCAATCCGCTTGAGCAGCGCATGATAAATCTTGACCAGCACCCACATCGCTGGCCGGCTCTCGCGATCGATCAGCGGCAGCAACAACTGCGCGGACTCATAGAACTTCTCCGCCCGCCCCGCAATCTCCGCAATCAGCGCGCGTTCATTTGCGGCCGGCGGCGTCCCCGGAGCTCGATGCAGCAAAGAGTCCAGCGACACCCCATGCGCCGCCAGATCCTCCAGCGGAAGATAGACCCGATTGCGCTCAGCGTCCTCGGCTACATCACGAAGAATATTCGTAAGCTGGAATGCGATGCCTGTCTTTTCAGCTAGCTTCTCCGCCCCCAGGTCCTGATAGCCGAAGATGCGAATGCACACCAGCCCCACCACCGAGGCCACGAGATAGCAATAGCGGTAAAGATCGGCGAACGTTGCATAGGTATCCGGAGCATCCGGCGCATTGCCCGCAACATCCGCATCTGCCGCATCTGCCGCCGCCGGCTTCAAGTCCATCGTGACGCCGTCGATCAGCTCATCCAGCAGGCTCAGGGGAATCGCAAACCGCTCGATTGCATCCCGCACGGCGACGAAGACTGGATCTGAGAAATCGCTGCCGTGGCAAACGCCGCGCCAGTCCGCGAGCCACGCATCCAAACGCCGCCGCCGCTCCTCGCGAGACAGGCTCTCGTCGTCTGCCAGGTCGTCAGCCTGCCGCATGAAGGCATAGACAGCGCAGATCGCATTGCGCCGCGGCACAGGCAGCGCAACAAAAGCGTAGTAGAAATTCTTAGCTTCGCGCTTGGCAATCGCTCGGCACGCCGCATAAGCCCAGTCCAATTTTGGTTCGTGCCTCAAGCCGCCTTCTCTGCGCGCCGTCCGGCGCTGCCCAGGCGCATGAACGGCAGTAGCTTGCCCATCACCGCCCTCAGCGCAAGGCTCACCTTGGTGCTCTTCGATAGGGCCGGCCGCCCGCTGAGCACGTCATAGTCCTGGCGTACGATTGCCCGCAGAATCTCAAGACCGCCGCGGCTGAACAAATCCAGATCCAGCGCCAGATCGCGGCTCACCATCCCGATCAGCGGCAACCCCTCTTCAAACAGCCCGCGCGCATACTCGACCTCGTAGCGCATCAGTCCGCGAAACTCGGGCGTGGCAATGCCTTCGGCCAGTATCTCGTCGCTCACACGAAAGAACTCCATGTCCTTCTGCGGCAGATAGACGCGACCGCGGGCGTAGTCCTCGCGCACGTCTTGCCAAAAATTCGCCAGTTGCAGCGCCGAACACGTCAGATCCGAAAGCCGGAACTGCTCTTCATCGGCCTCGCCGCAGGCGTAAAGCACCAGCCGCCCCACCGGATTGGCCGAATAGCGGCAGTAAGCCAGAACGTCCTCCATGGTGGCATAGCGCGTAACCATCTGGTCCTGGCGAAAAGCCATCAACAAGTCCGCAAACGGCTCCTTGGGAACCCCGCACTGACTGATCGTCTCACCCAACGCAATAAATACCGGATGGCGCGACTTGCCCTTGTAGCAGGCGTTGAGCTCCTGCTCCCAAACGCCAAGCATTGCCAGCGCCACTGCCGGGTCGCCCACCTCATCGCCAAGATCATCGGAGATGCGGCAGTACGCGTAGATCGCATGAAAATGCGGCCGCAGTTCCCTGGGCAGAAACCACGAGGCCACATGAAAGTTCTCGTAATGCGACTCAGCCAGTTGTTTGCAGTAGGCGCGCGCCTGCTCCAGCGTGGGCGCAACTTCCGGAATGCGATAGCTGGCCGGCAGCGCTGCCCAGCCAGCCTCGATCAGCGCTTCCCTTGAGCGCGCCGCCGGCTCAAGCTCTGGCCCTTCTGTTTCCTTGTCCGGTTGCACGGTTGCCGTCCTGGTCATCGGTTCGCCGCCCTATGGCACAATGGCAGTTTTGATCTCGCTGCTCCGGTTCATCAGCTTCTCAAAGACGCGGTTGAGTTCGTACAGGTGAGCGTGGCCGGTGATGAAGGCTTGTGCCTGAAACCGTCCTCCGGCAATCAGATCCAGCGCCTTGCGGCAAAGGGCCGGCGTGTGATGGAAGGTGGCGCGCAGCGTAATGTCGCTATAGTGAATTCGATTGGTGTCCAGAGTCACTTGCGTTCCTACCGCGCAACCGCCAAAGAAGTTCACCGTGCCGCCTTTGCGCACCAGTTCGACTGCCTCCTGCCACGCATCCGGCACACCAACTGCCTCGATCGCAATGTCCACGCCCCTGTTCTTTGGCGTAAGCGCGCGCGTTTCGCGGATGGCCTTGCGAATGCTGGTCGTCTGCACCACGTGGGCCGCGCCCAGTTGCCGCGCCGCTTCCACTTGGCCGTCGTGCTTCACGATTGCGATCGCCTCGCAGCCGGCCAGCGCCGCTACGTGCAGAATCATCAGCCCCAGCGGTCCGCCGCCGATGACCGCTACCGTATCCCCCGCGCGCGGCCGCGAATCCTCGAATCCATGCACCGCACACGCCAGCGGCTCGGTCAACGCAGCGTGCTCAAGCGGTACGTGGTCGGGAACATGGAGCGTATTCTTGGCCACGATCCGCGCCGGAATGCGGATGAACTCGGCGTAAGCTCCGTTGTTAAATAACAGGTCGTCGCAAAGGTTCTCCTGGCCCCGCCCACAGAAAAAACATTGCCCGCAGGGCGCGGAGTTCAGCGCCACCACACGGTCGCCCGCCGCAAAGCCGCTGACTCCCTCACCTGCTTCCACAACCGTCCCCGCCAGCTCATGGCCAAACAACGCAGGAGGCACAATCATCCGCGCATGGTAGCCGCGGCGAAAGACTTTCAAGTCCGTCCCGCAGGTAAGCGCGGCGCCCACGCGCACAATCAGTTCGCCCGGCAGGGCCTCGGGAATCGGCACCCGCTCGATGCGAATATCTTCGCGGCCGTGGAGGATTGCGGCCTTCATGGTTGTTGCCATCAAATTCCCCCTAACAGGCTCCCGCTCCAAGCACAGGCTCAAGCATGATCTTCATTGAGTCGCCCTTGGGATGCGAAGCGATTTCGATCGCTTCAACCGCCTGCTCCAGCGGAAAGCGGTGCGAAATCAGTTGTGTCAAATCAAATCCGTTTTGGTAGCCGCCAAACACCAGATCGGTTACCTCGTCCAGAATCTCGAAAGAGGATGAGTAAGACCCCATAAGAGTTTTCTCGTCCATGCACACTGCGCCAGGATCGATGATCGCTTCGCCATGCTGCGTCTGCGCAAACAGCAGCACCTTGCCGCCCGGCCGCACCGCGTCCATCGCCGTCTGAATCAGCGCATTGCCCCCCACCGCCAGAATCACCGCATCCGCTCCGCGCCCTTCGGTCTCAGCAAAAACTCGCTCGACCACATTCTCGCTTCCGGCATGAATCGGATCCTTCAGCCCAAATTTTGCGGCAATGGCATGGCGCTCTGGATAAAGATCGGACGTCAGCACCCGTGCGCCGGTCCGCCGAGCCAGGGCCGCGTGCATCAGTCCGATCGGTCCCTGCCCAATCACCAGTACGGTGTCGTCCGCTTGAAGATTCAGCAGCTTCACGCCCTTCAGAACTGTGTTGACCGGCTCGACGAACGCCGCCTGCTCAAACGGAACGCCATCGGGAATCCGCACCACGCCGCGGCTGGCCACAATCCAGTCCATCACGCGAATATACTCCGCAAAGCCGCCGCCCGACGGCTCGAACCCCGCCGTAACCCCAACTTTCTTGTAAAGCGTGCACTGGGTCGGCGTCTGCTTGCGGCAGTTGTAGCAATCGCCGCAAGGAACGTGATGGTGAACCACCACCCGCTCACCCAGCGAAAAGCGCGTCACGCCTTCGCCCACTTCGACGATGGTTCCCGCCATCTCATGCCCGAAGATGCGCGGCGCCGAATGCGAGCCGGTATGAATCTTTTTCAGATCCGTGCCGCAAATGCCGCACGTCGCCACTTTGATCAGCAGTTCCCCCGGCCCGATCGCCGGCACGGGGACCGTCTCCACGCGCATGTCGTTCACGCCGCGATAGACCACGGCCTGCATGGTCGCGGGAATCTTCCCGTGTGCCTGGCTTGCAACCTGGCTTTCAACGTTTGAGGTTTGGGTAGCCATTTCGATTCCTTATCGTTCCTCGTCTATCCAGATTTTCAAGCAGGGACTCCCTGATGCCAAGGGCGGCCTTCTTGCTATTCTCGCCCATCCGCATCAGTGCGGACCAGTGCCACGGCCGAATAAGGACAAAAAGGATAAACCGGGCCAGCCTAAACTGCCCTTCATCCGATATAAACCGATTGAAATCAGGAAGTTGATCGTGAAAGCCGTCGCTCACGCCCTTGATGCAATAAAAGGGGATTCCGCGCATCGCCGCGAGCCGCGCAACCCCCGCAGCCTCCATATCCACTAGTTCAGCCCCGTAAGTAGCCGCAAGACGCCGCTTCTCCACTTCATCCGCAACCTTTGGGCTGGTCACCAGCCACAAATCTGGGTGCCCCACCCTCGCGACGTTCTTGTTCTTGTTTTTGTCGCTAGGGTGGGAGTAGACCACCCCATTTCTCTCCGTAACCTCGAGTTCCTCCGTCTCAAACCGCTCTCCCGTCCGGGCGTCAATCACCCCGGAGACCTCATAGACCCTGCCGGTCTCTAGCTCCTCGCTCAAGGCCCCCACCCAGCCCACCGAAATCACCAGATCGATGGCCCCATCCCGCTCAACCTCGGCAAATGCCCGCATCGCCGCGTCCACACCGGCCCCTGCGCACGCAGCCACCCATTCACCCTCATCGAATTTCCAGCGCCACAACTCCACGCCGTTGCGGCGTTCGTGCCGCCAGCCGCGCACCAGAGGCTTCAACTCCCCGGCCATGGCGGCAATGATGGCGACGCGCGTCATGCACGGGCCTGGGGTGCGTACCCATGCGCCCGAAACCACTCAATCGCCGCGCGCATCGCCGGGTACACAGGCACAATGCGAAATCCCAGCTCCTGTTGCGCATGGGCGCTGGAAGCGTACATCTTCTTCCGCCCCATCCGCACCTCATCGAACGTAGCTCTCGGCTCGCGCCCACGAATCCGCCCCGTAATCCACTCCTCAAAAAATGCGTACGTTGCGGCCACGACAAAAGGAATCTTTACCGTAGGCGACGGAATGCCGGTGATCGCCGACATTTTGTCCAGAATTTGCTTCAGCGTCAGGTTTTCCCCGCCCAGAATGTACCGCTTGCCCGGCTGCCCCACCGTCAGCGCGGCAACGTGAGTCCGCGCAACCTCGGCCACGTCCACCAGGTTCAGCCCGGTGTCCATGTATACGGGAAACTTCCCATTCAGAAAGTCCACAAAGATGCGTCCTGTGGGCGTGGGCTTGGCGTCGTGAGGCCCGACGGGCGTGGTGGGGTTCAGAATGATCACCTTCTGCCCACCTTCAGCCGCCGCTACAGCCTCGCGCTCGGCAAGAAACTTCGACCGCTTGTAGTGCCCCACCATATCCTTGAGCGAAACCGGCGTGTCCTCGTTGATGACCAGGCCATCGGTGCGAAAGTGCATCGTCGCCACGCTCGAGGTGTAGACAAACCGCGGAACCTGCGCCTCGCGCGCCATGCGAAGCAGTTCGCGTGTGCCTTCGACGTTGGCCTTGTACATGGCTTCGGGTTCGCGAATCCAAAACCGGTAGTCGGCGGCTACATGAACCACCGCCCCGCAGCCGGACAATGCAGACCGCAGCGATTCAGGCTCACTCAGGTCGCCTACATGCGTCTCGCCTGCGAGGCCTTCAAGGTTGGCAAGGTTGCTGGTCTTGCGGACGAGCATCCGCAGCTCCGCGCCCTCGGCGGCCAGCGCCCGCGCCACATGGTGCCCCACAAATCCCGTCGCGCCTGTAAGGAAAACTTTCATATTAGTGGTCAGGGGTCAGTGAACAGTGGTCAGTTCCGACCGCCTTGATACGATCGAATTGTGACAGTCAAAAGATAGTCCACTAGAAATGGAAACAAGCCGAGGAGTCGGCAACAACTGATCACTGACCACTGTTCACTGACCACTTTCTCCGCTACTCCAACGCCTCCGGCACGAGCGCAATGTTCTTCTCCCCAGCGGCCTTCTTGACATTGTAAGCCTTCACCCAATCCTCCCAATGCTTGCCCGCCGCGCGATCCTTGCCGCTGAACTCGACACGCGCGATGTCGGCGTAGCTTACCTTGCGTTTTTCCGCAGCGTTGGGAGTGAAATACTGCAAGAACGATTCAGCCAGCGTGGGACCAGTCTGGCAGTTAAAGATGTAGGCTTCGATCCGCTCTCCGTTTTTCAGCGTCAGGGTCACGTCGCCGCGATAGTCCAATGCTTTTCCCAAAGCCAGCCGCAAGTCCTTGTCGCTTGCCAGCTCGGGAACCCAGCCTTCAAGCTGTTGATGCTCAGCCCCCGGAGCCAACTCCAGATCTTCCACCTGCTGCAGCGTGTACTTCATCACTTCAGCGGTCATACGCTTGTCTCCTCAAAGCTGTGTGCCGGCTCCGCGATCTGCACCAATTTTGCCGGGCCATGTGGCGCACTGTCGTTGAGCAGCTTCAGCGCGTGCTGGTCGCGATACAAGCTGAACGTTCCCCGCACCATGCCCCAGAATCCCTTCAGAGACCCAAACCCCTCGATCACCGCCGAAGGCTCGTAGCCGCAACTCACCATGCAGTTGGCGCATTTGGGGTTTCCGCTGGCCACGCCATATTCTTCCCACTTAGTGGTTTCCAGTAACTCCTTGAAGCTATCCGCATAACCGTCCTGCAGCAGGTAGCAAGGCCGCTGCCAGCCAAAGATGTTATACGCGGGCGAACCCCACGGCGTGCATTCATACTTACGATCGCCCATCAGAAATTCCAGAAACAGCGGCGACATATTGAACTTCCATGTCGGCTTGCGATTCGACAAAATGGCGCGGAACAAACGCCGTACGCGCGCCCGGCCCATGAATCGATTCTGATCCGGCGCCTTGTCGTAGCTATAGCCGGGCGAGAGCACGATCCCCTCCACGCCCATGTCCATGACTTCGTCAAAGAATCCGCGGACGCCGTTCGGGTCGGTCCCGTCGAAGAAGGTCGCATTCGTGGTCACGCGGAAGCCGCGCTTCACGGCCTCTTTGATGCCCTCGACCGCGATGTCGTAGCCGCCCTCGCGGCAAACTGAGAAATCGTGATGCTCGCGCATTCCATCCAGGTGTACTGAGAAGGTCAGATACTTCGACGGCGTAAACTCCGGCAGCCGACGCTTGAGTTCCAGCGCGTTCGTGCATAAGTAGATGTACTTCTTGCGCGCAATCAGCCCGTTGACAATCTCCACAATCTGCGGATGCAACAGCGGCTCGCCGCCAGGCAGCGAGACCATCGGCGCGCCGCACTCTTCCACTGCGGCAAAACACTCTTCCGGCGAGAGCTGCTTCTTCAAAATATGCGGCGGATACTGCACCTTGCCGCACCCCGCGCACGCAAGGTTGCAGCGGAAAAGCGGCTCAAGCATCAGCACCAGCGGATACCGCTTGTTGCCGGCCAGCTTCTTCTTCAACACATAAGCAGCAACCGTCCACATTTGGGATATAGGAACAGCCATCTTCGAGTTAACCTCCAGCGCGCCGCTTGTCTATCCGGCGCGTTCCATAGCCCGCTTGTAACTGGTCAAAGCCAGCAGCGGGAAGTAATGGCGATACATTTCGTATGCCAGGTAAAAGACTCTTGGGAAGCCAGTTCCAGTGTACAATGCCTGCCGTGTAACTCCAGTTCCAATACGCTCGTCCCAACCGCCGCCGGCATCCTGCCGGCTCAGCAGCCAGCGCACGCCCTTGGCGATCGAGTCTGACCGATCGTCTCCCGCGGCCAGAAGCCCAAGCAGAGCCCACGCCGTCTGCGATGGTGTGCTCGGCCCCACCCCGCGTGTATCCGGGTCGTCGTAACTTCCGCAAGTCTCGCCCCAGCCGCCGTCGGGGTTCTGCACCATGCGAATCCACTCCGCGGCCTGCTGAATCTGCGGCTCAAGATGATCGATGCCGATCGCATCAAGCCCGCGCAGCACCAGGAATGTCCCATAGATGTAGTTAACTCCCCAGCGCCCAAACCAGCTTCCATCCGGCTCCTGCCGGCTGAAGATGAACTTGACGGCCTTCTCCACGCGCTTGTCTTGGCGCGTATAGCCATAAGTGGCCAGCATCTCGAGAATTCTTCCAGTTATGTCCACGGTGGGAGGGTCTAACATCGCGTTGTGATCCGCGAAGGGAATGTACTGGAAAATCATCTTGGTATTGTCTTTGTCGAAGCTGCCCCAGCCGCCGTTCTTGCACTGCATGGCAAACTCCCACGCAATGGCGCGCTGCGCAACCTTATGCTGATAGCCCTCGCGCGGGTTATCCACCTTGTTCAGCGCCAGCAGCACCTGCGCGGTGTCGTCCGTGTCGGGATAAAACTCGTTGTTGTACTCGAAGTACCAACCGCCCGGCTCCGTGCGCGGCGCCTTGACGGCCCAGTCGCCCTTGTGCCGGACTTCTTTCGATAACATCCAGTCCACGGCTTTGATCATGCGCGGATCGTTGCGCGGCACTCCCGCCTCGCCCAGCGCATACACTGCCTGCGCCGTATCCCATACCGGCGACACGGCCGGCTGCATGCGGAAGGTCGGCTCCGGCAAACCCGCGCTTGCAGGCTCCTCGATGCCCAGCTTCTCAAACTCGTCGCGCGCGCGAATCACCTGCGGATCGTCCTCCGAGTAGCCCAGGCAGCGCAGGGCGATAATCGCGTTCAACATTGCCGGATAGATGGCGCCCAGCCCGTCCGTCATCTCCAGCCGTTCCAGTATCCATGTTTCCGCTCTGGCCAGCGCCAGCGTGCGCAACGGCCGCAGGTGAACCGCCTCCGCAAAATGCAGAATCCGGTCCAGAATCAGGAACACGTTCCGCCACGAGACAATCTTCTTGCGATCCAACCTGAGACGCAACTCCGCGTTCGCGCGGCCGCCTACAAATAACTCATCGATGCTATGCTCCGGCGGAATCTTCTTGAACGGCTTCTTGGCGTAGATGATAGCCAACGGCACCAGAATCGAGCGCGACCAGGATGATATCTCATAGATATTGAAGTAGAACCACTTGGGAAACAGAACGATCTCCGGCGGAATGGCCGGCACCGCATCGTAGTCATACTGGCCAAGCCCGCAGAGATACATCTTGGTAAAGGTGTTACACGCCACCACGCCGCCGTGCTCGAGAACCCACTCCCGGCACTTAACCAACCTGGGATCTTCCGCGCCAATTCCCATCAGCTTGGCTGAGAAGTAACACTTGACTGATAGCGAGACATTCCCCGGCCCGCCTGGATAGAGACTCCAACTGCCGTCCTCGTTCTGGTAGCGCAGCATCTCGGTGAGCGCGCGCCTCAGCCGCCCAGGATCGCCGCTCTCCAATTGAGTGTGGAGATAGATATAGTCTGCTTCGAGCATCGAGTCTCCCTCGAGCTCCCCGCACCAGTACCCATCAGGGTGCTGCTCAGATAGAAGAAACTCCCGCGACCGCGCGATGGCCGACTCCACATCCGCCAGGTCCGCGTCAATCCGCCCAAACCTGGGCGCCACCGATTTCGGAATCCACGATTTCGGTGTCCCCGACTTGGCAGCGTCTGAGTTGGGAGTCCCCGATCTCGGTTCCGCGGCTTGCGTTTTCCCCTGCTGTTGACTCATGCGGTTTCAAACGCCTCAGTTCCTATCCGGAAAAATCAAATCAACACCAATTCCGGCAACCTGACGACCTTAAGAATTTAGCTGCCCAAGAGCCCAACTCGGGCTTGCCGAAACGCCAAGCCTCTGGCTCTCCGTTCCCTGGTCCTTTTTCCCTGTTCTTATCGAACCGCAACCGGCTCTGCCCCGCTCGCACTGCCAATCGCCTGAATAATCTCCGGAGGCAGCCCAAACCGGACATTTTCCGGCACGACTTCTACTTCTTCGACTCTGTCATAGCCGTTTAGTCGCAAATAATTGACCACGTCCTCCACCAGCACCTCGGGAGCCGATGCGCCGGCTGTCACCGCGACATTC
>Ga0224554_1000226_pt1 | contig 51497 bp, 48 predicted proteins | sample 714S22024metaG_FD_180666 | JGI IMG/M metagenome (GOLD analysis project Ga0224554, IMG submission 180666) | Peat soil microbial communities from Stordalen Mire, Sweden - 717 S2 20-24 | ecosystem: Environmental > Terrestrial > Soil > Wetlands > Peat | place: Sweden: Norrbotten County, Stordalen... | reverse complement strand
AACTTCACCTCAACCCCTGGCTGCATGACTACAATTGGCACCGGCCTCATGCTAGCCTCAACAAACAACCGCCTATCACCCGATCCGGACTGGATAGGAACAACCTGTTGATGCACCACAAATAGGGTGAGCCAAGCAGTCAAAGAGGACACACCGAGAGCCAGCACGGAGATGGTGATCGAAAGTGGATCGGCCATGCATCAGAATTGTACTCGTTGAATTCGGAGTTCCTTGGGCTGGCCCCGGGTCGCGCTCGCCTTCGGGGCCCGGGATTGCGTCGGCGCACAGTACCAAAGATTGACAATCTCTGTTATTCAGTCCAGCATCAAGAACAGGAGGTTTCGCCCATGAATGTTTCGCTGACCCCCGAACTGGATGAATTCGTTGCCGGCAAAGTCGAGTCGGGCCGCTACAACTCCGCCAGCGAGGTCGTACGCGAGGCCTTGCGCCTCCTCGAAGAGCACGACCGCGCGCGTGGCGCGCAGATCGCCGCCTTCAACCGGGAACTTGGGGCAAGGCTGGCGTCTCTTGACCGTGGAGAGCGCGTCGAGCCCGGCGTGGTGCGGAAACGGCTCGAACAGAAGTCCCGGGAGCGGAGAAAGCCCCGCGCATGAAGGAGTATGTCCTCAGCGCCGGGGCCGAGCTCGACCTGGACGAGATTTGGGAATACATCGCCCAGGACAACATCGACGCAGCCGACCGATGGGTTGGCAAGCTCTTTGACGCCTTCGCTGCGCTTGCACGAACCCCTGCGATGGGGCACAAACGAGAAGACCTCACTGAATACCCCGTCCTGTTCTGGCCTGTCGGAGCATACCTGATTCTCTATCGCGTCCAAAAGGGATTCATTGAGATTGTGGCTGTGACCCAGGGTGCGCGGGATATTCCCTCGTTCCTGCGTCAACGCGCCCAATAGAGATGCGCGCCGGAAGACGACCGCCGCGGTTGCGCGCCGGCGGGGTGCCTTTGCACCCAGCCCGCAAAGCGGGCGGCATAGGGTAGCCCCAGTCGTGAGACTGGGGGATAAGGCATGGTCCGAAGCAAAGCCCGCTTCAGCGGGCGTAAGATCGTTCCCTCGCTCCCTTGCGTCCGTGCTCGTGTCGCGCTTCTTCGCTCCCAATGATGATCGTCGGAAACGCCACAAACCAGAGGTCAAGCCCCCCACCCCCAAAATCACCGCGCCGAACCGTCCTTAAGTCGTTCTTTTTCTGATCTCTGACCCCTGATCTCTGATCTCTTTGAAGTTTGCCGATCATTTCCCCCTTTTGGCGCACAATTACCTCATGATCGACGAGCGGAAGATCGACGGGCAGACGATCCCGGAACAAACGGTCGCCGAGCGCCAGATCCGTGAGCGCCAGATCCGCCCGCAAGCGATCGCCGCCCAGGCCAGGACCGCCGCCACGCTCCCCGAGCGTCCGGGATTCATGGGCGACCTGTCGGTATTGCCGAACCAACTACTGATTCATGGAGTTGAGAGCCCACGCCAATCCGGCGACGAACAGCGCGGCCCAGCCCAGATAATGCCAGCACTCTTTCAGTTCCAGCGTAGTCTCCCGATTCCAGGGGATCACGTTCATGGCTCGTTCCTCGTTTCCTTCGCGCACCGGAGACATCGGCCACGAGGAGCGGAGTCTTTATCGAAATCGCCCGCACGTCTTCAGCCGCCACTCGCAAAACGAATCGCTGTCCATTGCCTTTCCGTTCGCTTGCTCCCTCCTCCGTGCCCACACTTCACGACCCACGGCCCACGATTCACGATCCACTGCTCCCCCTTTCCGCTTGCTGCCTTTCTAACCACCAACCACTGCCCACTAATCACTGCCTTTGACCCACCCCCCTATGCCTCTGCACCCCACCCCCCCTATCGTTCTACCCACCCCCTCCCCCCTGCCTCTCCTGTCGCCGTTTTTCTAACCACTAACCACTACCCACTAACCACTGCTTTTACCCCACCCCCCATCAATTCGGACCACACCCCCCCATGCCGTTTTGTGAAACTGTGAATCTGTGAAACTGTGGAGCCCGCCGAATCAACAACTTGCAGCCACAGTTTCACAGTTTCACAGTCGCACGGTTCCGTTTCTGATGGTTCTCGATTCTGTTTCGCAAAAACCATCCGCAAATCCTCGACTGCAGTCGTCCGCCGCGGCGGACGATTTTCGCTCACCAAAACAGCTCCGAGATGAGCGGGTCTCCTGCGAACGCGCCAGACGATCAACTCGCCCGACGCGCCAGAATGATCAATTTGCCGATCGTCAAAATATTGACTTGCTGAGAATCGATTGGTCCGACTATGATCCGGGGCAGCTTCCGTGCAGTCATGAGCGCGGTCTGTGGACTCTGGAAGCAGCCCTTCGGCAGATCGCAGTCCTTTCCCCGCAGACGTTGGCGCAGCAACCATGAGGGCGCCGGCCAACTGCCTCAGCGTTCGACAAATCGCTTGCCCAGTTGATACGCGTGAAGCTGCTTGTCCCCGAAAGAGACAAGACCAGCACGCCATGAACGGTTCCCGGCGATTTGAGGAGGGTAATATGCGAACCTTTACGAGACTGCTTCTCACTGCGATTCTGCCTGCGGTTCTGATGTTCTGCATGCTTCCGCAGCAGGCGAGCCCGCAAAGCCGGGCGAACTTCTGGTTCCTCAACAACACAGGGAAGGAACTGCACAACCTGTATGTCTCGCCGCACTCACAGGGTTCGTGGGGCGCGGATGTGCTGGGGCGTGCAACTCTGCCTTCCGAGATGGGAACGTTGATCGTCTTCCCGCCGGCATGGCGCGGCGTGTGCCACGAGGATTTCAAGCTGGTCTTCGCTGACGGAACCTCTGAGGTATACACCCAGGGCCTCGACGTTTGCCAGTTGCATGCTCTGCAATTCAACGCGGACACTGTGGAGGGATTCTAAAGGGAGTGGGAAGACCGGGCACAGCGACTAACCAATAAGGAGTAGGGACGCGCGAAGCGAGGGAGAGTTCGATCTTTCGCCCGCTGAGGCGAGCTGCGCCTTGATTGGCGCGGCTCTGCCCCAGGCTTTCGCCTGGGGCTTCCTTTTTTGCCCGCTACGCGCGCTTGCGTTCGCTTGAGATACAGGTCCGAAGTAAGTGGTCGCCGCTAGTGCAGCGCGGTGAACGGATCGATGTTCAGGAGCTGCAGGAGCGAGTTGTCGTAGAAGGGCGTGGGCGTGAAGGTGAGGACGAAGAGGATGAGGCCGAAAACTCCGAGGATGGCGCGGCTGGGTGACAGGCCCGAGTCGATGGGGACTTTGGGGTGGCGAAGCGCAGGGATGAGGAGAAAGGCTCCCCAGAAGAGCCAGCCGACCCAGTAGACGGCTCCGGCGAGGAAGAGGAGAAAGGGCAGGACGTTGGTGAACAGGCGGTGCAGGCGCGGAGAGAGCGCGTAGAGGATGTGGCCGCCGTCGAGCTGGCCGCCGGGGATCAGGTTGAGCGCGGTGATGAACAGGCCGATCCAGCCCGCGACGAGGATGGGATGTGGCGAGGCCTGATTGAAGGAGGGGATCGCGGGGTTCCAGTGCGCGAGAAAATGGCGCAGCAGGCGGATGGTGAGCGGATCGCCGCCAAAGCGAATGAGGGGTTCCGGCGCGCCAGCTGCGCGGGGCACGCTGAGCATGAGGCCGGCGGCAACGGCGAGGGCTGACGCGATGAATCCCGCGAGCGGGCCGTAGATGCCGACGTCCATGAGAGCGTCGCGGGTGGGGATGCGCGCGGATGCGAATGACGGCGCCGAAGGTTCCGCTGAGCGTGGGAGCGGGGATGATCCAGGGCAGTGTGGCGCGCAGGCGGTGCGCGCGGCACGCCGCGTAGTGGCCGAACTCATGGATCAAGAGAATGCCGAGCAGGGTGAGCGAGTAAGCAAAACCGGTGGCGAAGAGAGCAGGGTGGCGAAGAAGCCAAGTCCAGGGCCACAGGTCGCTCTCGCGCGCGACGGGTGGCAGGCCCTCGAGGAAGTTGTGCATGAACCGCGCGCCATTCACAGTTGTGGTGACAATGCTGGCGAGGAGAAGCAGCACCGGCAAACCATATTCTCGAAACAGTAGACGCAACCGGCACGCTTTCCTTGCTAGGCGATTTAAACAACGGGAGAGTGCTTTTTGCTTTATAGCACAAACATTGCTGTGCTATGATTCGCCCTCATCGATTTTCGGGCAGTTCAATCGCAGTAGCTGTGCCGTACTCGTCGTTTCCCCTTCGGGCCTTCCCGCATCAGTCGCAACTTGTGGAAGACAGGAATTCCGGGCCGCAATGGCGAACCGGCGATTCCGTACGAGAGTCCGTCACCAGCTTCTGCTCACTTCAAATCTGGAGGATATCGTGGGACATTTGTTGATCGAAAACTCACTTTCCGCAGGTCGCAACAGGAGGAAAAACCTTCACCGAGCGGGGCCATTGATGGCGTTGATTCTCACGCTGATCGGTTCTTCGGGGTTGGTTGCGGCACAGACTTCGCCCTTGCAAGCGTGCAAGGAGAACAAATGCGTGCAATACTGCCAGGGCCTGTCGGTCCAAAAGACAGAGCTGGCGCAGTGCGTGACACAGTGCAAGGATGCATGCTTGCCGCCGCCCCCGACGGTGACGGTAACGCCAAAGTATTTTGTGTGGGCAGTGGCGTACGCTCCGCCAGGATGTAGCCAGGGATCGACGCCTGCACCGAATTCGTTATGCGGGGCATCGAATGGTTCGAGTCTTGTGGACTACGGCGGAAGCTCGGCAAACGGAACGAAAGTGACGACGAAGGACTCGTTCCAGAAAGGAGAGACCGTCAGTCTGGATGCAAGCTTCATTCCCGGGCCGCTGTCGGCTAACGGGAGCTATGGGATTCAGGACACGAGTTCCGACTCGACAACAACGAGCGTAACCAAGACGACGACAAACGACTGGAAGGTTTTCGGGAACGGCGACGGAGTTGACCATGGCCAAGATCAGTTTTATCTGATGTTGCATCCGCAAGTGAAGCTGGAAGCGCGAGGCAGCCAGGTTCTTTGGGGAATCGTGGATGGCGGAGCGCCTTACGTGGTGTATGCCTCGGAATTGCGCAACCTTGCTTTCGCGCGTCCGAGCACGATCTCGGTACTTGGGGAGGTGGGGCTCACCGCGGCCGATTATCAGTCGATTCTAGACACCGATCCGTATGGGGGGACGGTATTGGCAGGAGGCAACGGTTCGACAACTGTGGGAGTCAATTTAGGTACGCCAGCGACGAACCAGCAGGAATCGGGTACTGGGGCGCCCGGCTCAGAACTGGATCCGAAGCGGTTCTGGTATACGGGCCTGAGTTTTCCCTATCAGCCGGGCTTGCCATCAAGCACATGCAACAACGGGCTCTGCAACTGCGATTCGTATTCTGGGGGCATGACGAACGACAACATGACGGTGAACGAGACCTCGGACGAAAGTCAGACCACTGTGGATATGCAGGCGGGGCTGACGGTGCCGGATGCTTTCGCTCTCAAGTCCGACACGAAGCTGGTTTGGACCAACAGCTCTACGACCGACAACAGCACGGAAAAAACGTCGACGGCCAACGCTACGGTGACGTGCCCGTCGACAAATTATCCAGGTCCTTACGGGATGCAGGTGTGGTGGGACAGCCGCTATGGATCGTTTGTTCTGATTCCGTACGATCCCGGAGCAGTGCCGACGATTCATCGGGGGCAGATTGTGGATGCATCGGGGCAGCCGGTTCGCGGGCAGCTGGTGACCTTGACGTACGGTGGAAAGACGCACCGCACCTATACTGCACGCGATGGCAGCTACGGGTTTCCTTTGTGGAGCGGGGCTCCGAAATTCATCGGAACGGCACAGGTGGAGACCCGCGGCCTAAAGCAGACGATTGATCTGGGCGCAAAGCTGCCGTTGGTGATGAAGATGAAATAACGCGCAACGCACTTGGCCGCACATCGATTCGGCTGTGGCGCGTGAGGCGCGGCGCAGCCGGGGGCCGGATGCGGATGTGCGCTCGTGAGCAGCGGACTTCAGCCGGCCCACGGTGCTCTGCTAGCTTCCGGAAGCGCCAGTCTCGAGCGTGTGCAGTTCCTTGCCTGGCTTGAAGCGAACGGCTTTGCCGGGAGCGATGTTGACCTCAGTCCCGGTGCGGGGGTTGCGGCCGATGCCGGTTTTGCGCGCGCGGACGCTGAAGACGCCAAATCCGCGCAGCTCGATGCGCTCGCCGGCCGCCAAAGCCTGCTTAAGGCCCTCGAAGACCGTGTCCACTGCCGCCTCAGCTTTGGTACGCGGCAGGCCCGTGCGCTCGACCACGTTGTGAACGATATCCTGCTTGATCAAAGGGGTATCCTCGCTGGCACGAACTTAATGCTGCAAATCTTACCACAACCATCGCCGATACCACAGATTTTGTTGCGATTAGGGAACTAAAAAGCAGGGAACAGGGATCAGGGATCGGGGATCGGAAATACAGGGACCGAGGGTGCAAGGGATCGGAACTGCAGCGAACGAGGCGGCGAGAATTCTCGACGACTGGGGTGGTTTAAGATGGTGAGTCGGGGTCGTAAACGAGACTGCAAATGCCGTAGCAAGCCGGGCGCAACACCCGGAACAGGAGAAGCATGTCGATTCAGAGCGATCGGTGGATCAGGGAACAGGCCCTGAAGCATGGGATGATCGAGCCGTTCAGCGAAAAGCAGGTAGCCGGCAACGTAATCTCTTACGGACTTTCTTCTTACGGCTACGACCTCAGAGTCTCCGACGAGTTCAAGATCTTCACCAATGTGAACAGCGCCATCATCGATCCCAAGGCATTCGACGAGCGGTCGTTTGTTTCTGTGCAGGCGGATTCGGTGATTGTGCCGCCAAATTCATTCGCGCTGGCGCGGTCGGTCGAGTACTTTCGGATTCCGAGGGATGTGCTGACGATCTGCGTGGGCAAGTCGACCTATGCGCGTTGCGGAATCATCGTGAATGTGACGCCCTTCGAACCCGAGTGGGAGGGTTTTGTCACGCTTGAGATTTCCAATACGACGCCGCTGCCGGCGAAGGTGTATGCGAACGAGGGGCTGTGCCAGATTCTGTTTTTCCGCGGCGATCAGCCGTGTGAGACGAGCTACGCCGACCGCAAGGGCAAATATCAAAAGCAGCAGGGAATTGTGCTGCCCAAGTTGTGAGACCCAAGTTGTGAAAATCGATCGAAACCGCGCCACGCATGGGCAATGAGGATAGAGAGGGATAAAGGATCGATGCACGAGGGCCCCATAAGCTTAGATTTGCGGATGCCACCTTCGCGTCAATGACCTACACCTATTTCTCAGCGAACTGGATGTTGGTGGTATTTAGGTTTTGACCCGCGCCGTCAATGATGCAATGAAGGACAACTTCAAGAGAATCCGAGTTCAGGTCCACCTCGGGGGAATGCGTTCGGTGCGCTTGGACACACGGACTGCCCGGACGATTTACGCAGTGTTGAACGATCGCTCTTGAGTCCTGCACGCGGCGGATCGAATCGCCGAAGATGCAGTTCGAAGAGCAAGTCTGGGTTCTTCTCATTCGCAACCACAGTTGCGCTGATGCTGTTTTTTCTCTGGATCCGCCGAAGGCAGCATGAACCAGACCTCCATGAGGCCGTTGCGCTTTAGCTGGGCCGAGACTGGTGTGGGGATGACATCGTCGAAGCGTGGTCCTGACTTAATTCGCATTGGGGTGGCGGCGGATGAACCGATTCGCGTCGCCGGTCTTGCGAGCATTTTTGACCAACCCGCGCAGGATGGGCATTGCCGGCTTGTGCCGGTGATTGCGCATCTTTCTGAACTGCTGGCACTGGTCGACATTGAATACATTGTCGTCGACATTCATTCCGCGTTGGGCGGTTTTGAGGCACTTGAGACGATTCGGCGCGAGCGACCGGACGTGCGATCGATCGTGATTGGCCCGGACGGCAACGATGAACTGGTTTTGAGTGCGATCATCGCAGGAGCCAGAGGCTACCTCGGGCAGACTGCGGGGCCTGAGTTGGTTCGCAGCGCCATCGACGTGGTGACTTCAGGGTCGATCTGGGCTCCCAGACGGCTTCTCTGCCGCGTGATCGACCGTCTATTGAACGTTCCAGGAATATCTCAAGCTGCTGCGAACCAACAGCTTACAAGGCGGGAGCAAGAGGTCCTCGAGCTGATCCTCGGTGCTCACTCGACGCGCGAGATTGCCAACGAGCTAGGGATCGAGCAGCGCACGGTGAAGTCGTACGTCGGCCGCTTAATGCGGAAATCGGGCGCCGATAACCGGATCAAGCTCTCAATGTCGGCGCTCGGCCGATCCTTTGTGCCCAGACGCCGAGGCAGGCGCAGAGGGGACGGAACTCACGAAAGTGCCGCAAAATAGGGGCGACATGGGTTACTTTATGTCATGACCCCTAAGTACTCTTGTGCTGTTACCCACTTTTCGGCGATCTTATCCACAGAAACAACGCAGATCTGGGGAAAGGAGTTCCCCGGCGGCATGTAAACATGATGCCAGGGAACTCCTCTTTTTTAGGCAAGATCCTCCAGAGTCTGGTGTCTCTTTCTTTTCAGCCCTCCCCCCACTCCATTCCAGCACCTCAACCGTAGAGTTCGCGGCCTGTATCAGGCCGTGAGGGCGATCCAGCCGTCAGGCAGCGCTCTTCTGCCGCAACTCCCGGTCGATTCGAGCCGCAAGCAGCTTACGAGCCTTCTCCAGGCTGCGCAGTCTTGAAGGAGGCAGCCTCTTGGCCGAATGGCTGATATAAAACGTCAGCAACCTCATTCCCGCAGTTGTCCCCTGCGGGCATATTTCCCTCGATGCGAGAGAATCCGCAAGTGCTTGGGGGGCATCGTGAATAAACCCAAATGTGCGCCAACAAGGTCCATATTCAAGTCCATACTCCTTCTTCAAATTAATCTGAGCAAATTTGATTCGACCCGAAAGAGTCGGCGCGGACTCGCCCGTAGACGGCCCGCGCCTGCCTGCGATGCGGCTCAGCGGTGCATTTAATCGTGGTCGTGCATTTTAGCTTCGCCGAAATACTCTCTCACAGCGTGCAAAAATCCCTCAGCCTGCGCGGGCGGAGGCACCTCTCCGCGGAGAATTGTGTCGAAGTGATGGTGTCCGCCGTAGAGCTCATCGGTGTCCGAGACATTCTGGCTCACCGTTGCTCCATTCAGGTCGATGCCTGCAAAAATTCCGCGGCTGCGCGACCAGGTCAGCATTTCAGCTCGCATGCTGATGTCGGTCGAAGCCTGTGCGTCGCGTCCCACGGGTCCGGCTGCCGCCGACGCATCGGCGCCGATCTTGAACTTGTCATGTAGAAGGTCCTGGAATCCCTTTTCATTCGTTGCCACTAAGACCAGATCGGTACCCTGTCCGCCAACCTGGAAACCGAACGATCCACCGGCCAGGCGAATGAACACAGGGACGCTCCAGCCGTGACCAGTGCGGCAGGTAACCACGCCCTGTCCGTACTCGGCGCCTACAATGAACGCTCCCTTCACCACGCCGGGAATCACGGCGATACACTTTGCATGCCGCGCGATCCCATCGGGAACGGCCTTGTCAGGCACAGTCATAATCGAGTCGATCACGGATCGGGCTGCGTCCAGGCGGTCATCCAACTTCCGAGGGTTGTCGGCGGCACGCGCCACAACTCCACAACTTGCAATCAACAGCATCAGAATCGCAAACAGCGTTTTCATATTCAACCTCCTTGATTCCCACGCCTCATCGGCGTCTTGACAAACTTCCACAGGCGTCAAGTTGTACCTTTGCTTCGATGCAAGTTATGGAGCGGCGGCAATTCGAATCCTGAACAAAATGTCGAAGTCTTGGCCGTGCAATTAGATGCGGCGGATTCTTTAAGCCGCGCCGTAAAATTGGATTGATTTTTTTTGCTTTAGGCAGTGGCTGAAGCAACCTTTGCAGCAGCGAGGCGGCGGAAAGCCGACGGCTTCGGCTTGGACCGCGTTTTCACAGGAGGAATATGCGGTATTGCCCATGAATGCTGTAGGCTGTTCGAGGAGGATTCGGCGCAGGCTGCCATGCGACAGTTCCCAAGAATCCTCAGGCTGAATGACTCCGGCAGTGAGACGAATGCCGACCGACACAGAGTTTTCGCATCCGCGGCGCCAGCCGCCGAAAAGGATAGGACCATGAAAAAGGCCATTGTTTCAATTCTCCTCAGCTTGCTTCTCCCCACTACGGCCTTCGCCGCCTCCACCAAGGAGGATTTGCAGGCTCGCATCGACGCAGCCAAGGTGGTTCTCGACCAGATCATGAACGCCGGTGACCGGACGGTTCCCAGCAACATTATGAAATCGGCCACTTGCGTGGCTGTGGTCCCCAGCATGGTGAAGGGCGCATTTTTCGTCGGCGCTCAGTACGGTCAGGGCGTGGTTACGTGCCGCACGGGTCACGGCTGGAGCGCGCCCGTGTTTATCCGGATGGCCGGTGGATCGATCGGCTTCCAGTGGGGCGGCCAGGCGACGGACTTGATTCTGATTGCGGTGAATGACCGCGGCATGCAGGATCTGCTGAAGGACAAGTTCAAGATTGGCGGCGATGCTTCGGCCGCGGCCGGCCCAGTGGGGCGCTCAGGAACCGCATCGACCGATTGGAAGATGAGCGCGGAGCTTTTGAGCTATTCGCGCACCAAAGGCATCTTTGCCGGCATCGACCTGGACGGAACAAGCGTGAGCCAGAATCAGGAAGATACAGAGGTCTACTACGGAGCGCCGCATCACTTCGAGGCGATTCTGCGTGGCGATGTCGCAGTGCCGCCGGGCGCGGTGCCGTTTGTCCGCGACGTGGCACAGAACTTCGTTGAAGCCAGGGCGCACTAATAGGGTCGCGCTCGCCAGTCATTTGCGAGAACTCTGAGGTTCGACGCCCGTCCTGTCCGCGCTGCGCGGGCGGGCAGGATGGGCGCGTGTTTGTGGCTCCGCGGCAGTCTGCGCCGCGCTGAGCGTCTACACTGAACCTTACTCAGCGATGTTGGAAAACCTCGAGTATGGGATCGTTGTAGCGGTTGCGAGCTGCCTGGGCCGCATGCCGCGCGGCGTTGCGCGCGTATTTTCCGGCTGCATTGCGTTCGTGGTTTATTGGTGCTTCAGCCGGCTGCGTCGCGTGGGCATGCGCAATCTCGAGCTTGCCTTGCCGGAACTACCATCCGAAACCAGAAAAAGAATTCTGCGGCGCGTCTACGTTCACCTGGGCTGGCAGCTCGTCGAGTTCTGCCGCATGACGCGCTACACGGCCGAAAATACGCGCGACTGGATTCGCACCGAGGGGCTGGAGCATTTTGTGGCCGCGCAGGCTCGCGGCAAAGGCGTGCTCGTTCTCACCGGTCATCTGGGCGCGTGGGAACTTTCGAGTTTCTATCACTCGCTGATGGGCTATCCCATGGGGATGCTGATCCGCAGGCTCGATAACCGGCGTCTCGATGAGTATGTGCACCGCATTCGCTGCATGCACGGCAATTTTGTTTTATCGAAGGACGACTTCGGTCGCGGACTGCTCACGGCGATTCACGCAGGCGGCGCTGTGGGAATGTTGATCGACACCAATATGACCCCGCCGCGGGGCGAGTTCGTGAAGTTCTTTGGCACGGATGCCTGCACGGGGACTGGCCTCGCACACGTGGCGCGCCAGACGGGCGCTGTCGTGCTGCCGGGCTTCATGCTCTGGGAGCCGGACGAAGGGAAGTACGTGTTGCAATTTGGGCCGGAGATTGAGATTCCCCACACGGCTGACCGCGGCGCGGATATTCTGGAAGGCACGCGGCGCTGCACGGCTGAACTGGAGCGGTGGATTCGGCGCTATCCTGACCAGTGGCTGTGGATTCACCGGCGCTGGAAGACGCGGCCGGGGGGGGAGACGGGGTTGTACTGACCTTCCTTATTAGGGGGTGGACCAAATGAAGATCATCATGATGCTCGCCCTAGCAGGACTCGTCGGACTGGGATCGGGAATCCCTGGATTTTCCCAAGGGGTCGCTGTGGTCCAATTCGCGACGCCATTCAGAGCTCAGACGCTTGCTGGATTTGTACGAGTCGGTTCGACGGAGGTCGCCGCCGGAGGTGTATTGGTGGAGGAATGTACGGGCGACTGGAAGGTCGTGAAGTCGTCAACAAAGACTGACGAGGCCGGACATTTTTCATTGTCGGACAAATCGCGCAAAGGGCTGCACTATTTGCGCCTTTCAGGCTACGGATTTAACCCGACCTTGATCAAGGTCATCATTTCGGGAAGTGCTCGCGACAAAGAATTGACATTGCAGATCGAGGTCGCAACATAGAGATTAGAGTGGCTGACGGGAGAGAAATGACGATTGGCGAATTGGTGGAACAACTCGGCGGGAAGTTGGCGCAGGGGCGACCGGAGTCGGAGATCACCGGCGTGAACGGATCCGAGCGCGTGACGGCGACGGAGCTGCTGTTTGCCGAGGATGCCGCTGCGGCGGCTGCGGCGCTGAAGAGTCCCGCGGCGGCGGTGGTTTTGAAGGCGGGACTGGCGGCGTCGTATGCGTCGAATCCATCGATTGCGGTGGTTGAAGCCGACGAGCCGAAGCTGTGGTTTGCGCGGGCGGCGAAGCTGCTCGCGAAGTCACCGCCTGGCGGGGGAGTTCATCCGAGTGCGGTCGTTGGCGCCGAAGTCAAGCTCGGCGCAGAAGTAACGATTGGCGCTTGCGCGGTCATCGGCGATCATGCGCAGATCGGCGCCGGAACGCGCATCGAGGCCGGAGCAGTGATCGGCGAGGGTGTGCGCATCGGCGAGCATTGCTGCATTTATCCGCGGGTGGTGATTTATCCAGGGACGAATATCGGCAATCGCGTCATGGTTCACGCTGGCGTGGTGCTGGGCGCGGACGGCTTTGGCTATGTGCGCGACGCGAAAAGCGGCGCCTACACGCAATTCCCGCAGCAGGGCACACTCGTCATCGAAGACGATGTGGAGATCGGCGCCAATTGCACGATTGATCGCGGCGCGCTGGGTGAGACGCGCGTGCGGCATGGGGCCAAGTTCGACAACCTCGTCCACGTTGGCCACAACTGCGACATCGGCGAGGATGCGATTCTGGTTGCGCTCACAGGCATCTCCGGCTCGAGCACGATTGGCAAGGGCGCGGTGCTTGCGGGGCAGGTTGGCATCGGCGACCATGTGCATGTGGGACCGGGCGTGATTCTTGGCGGGCAAGCGGGCGTCTTCAGCGGCAAGACGGTGACCAACGAAGGTTTGAAGCCGGGAACCGTGCATTGGGGCACTCCGGCGCGGCCACTGCAGCAGGTATTGCGGGAACAGGCGACGCTGGCGCGGCTGGCGAAGAGGCAAAAAAACAGCCACTAGCTTCTAGCTCTGCTGCGGTTGAACTGTCCACATCGATTCTCGCAAGAAAAAGCCAGGGGCTGGAAGCTAGAAGCGAGCGGCTCGGATTGGGCTGGTGAAATGGCCATCATCGTAGTTGGCGGCGGCGGGCGCGGCGCGGGCAAAACGGCGCTGGTGTGCGGCCTGATGCGCGCGCTGCCGGAGATTTCCTGGACGGCAATCAAGGTCACGACTCATGAACACGGAAAGGCGACTCCGATCTGGGAGGAGACCGCGCCGGGGCAGGACAGCGATACGGCACGCTATCTCGCGGCAGGCGCGCGGCGCGCGTTGTTGGTGACCGCGGGTGAGGATGCGCTGGGGCCGGGCGACGATACGCTCGGACCGATTGTGCAACAGGCTCTGCGGGAGTGTTTGCCGCCAGCCGGTGCGATCGGCGCCGGCAAGATCAATGCGGGAGTGATCTTCGAATCGAACAGCGTGCTCCGACATGTGCGCCCCGATCTTTGCCTCGCCGCGGCTACCAGTCCGTGGGTGCACGAGAAGGCTTCCTACAAACTTTTGTCACAGCACATGGATGCGATGGTCGAGCTGGCAGGGCACGATCACATCATCGAGGCCGAGAAGACTACGTTTCGCCTGGCGTCGTTGGAGCGCGTGTCGCCGACCATGCAGGAATGGTTGCGGGAACGCTTGGGTGACCGTCTCCCTTGACTTCCGGATCGCTTACTTGTAACGTGGGCGAACATTCCCTTGAACTGCGGTTGTGTTCCTTAAGGCAACAGCCGGAGTGTGCGAATTTTGGACAGTGTGTCAGTTTCAGACAACAGTGCGTCAGTTTCAGACAGTAGAGCGGGTTCCGACAGCGGCGTGGGTTCAGGCAACGGCGTGAATTCAAACTATAGCGCGGCGGCGGTCGCGGTGGGGGCAGGCAGCGCAGCACGAGTCGCGGTGCGACCGGGCGGCGCCGATGCGGCGGCTCGGGCGCCGAGAGAGTCGGCGCTCGGGGCACAACTCGACGAAGATCGGATGGCGTGGCTGGCGTTGACTTTGGCGCCGGGACTAGGGCCGAAACGGATTCTGGACGCCGTGAAGGGACTGAAGTCGGCGAGCCAGATTCTCACGATGCCACTGACGGCTCTTGAGGGGCTCAGATTTCCTGCTGAGGCGGCGCAGTTCCTCTTTGACGGCAAGGGGCGGCGCGCGGCTGAAGAGGAGTGGGCGCGGGTGGCGGCGCAGGGCGCGACGATTATCAGCTACGCCTGCCCGGAGTATCCCGAGCGCCTGCGCGAGATCTACGATCCGCCGCCTGTGCTGTGGGTGCGCGGTAACGGGAAGCTGTTGAGCCGGCCGGCGATTGCGGTGGTGGGAACGCGGCATCCCACTCCCTACGGGACGGGCATCGCCGAGTTGCTTTCGCGGGACCTGGCGGCGCGGCGATTGCTAATTGTGAGTGGCATGGCGCGAGGCATCGATTCCTGCGCTCACAAGGGTGCTTTGGCTGCGCGCATGCCCACAGTAGCTGTGTGGGGCACCGGAATCGACGTGGTCTATCCCAAGGAGAACAAGAAGCTGGCAGAGGAGATTCTGGCAACGGGCGGGGCCATTGTGAGCGAGGTGCCGATGGGGACCTTTCCCGCGCCGCAAAACTTTCCCCGGCGGAATCGCATTTTGAGCGGGTTGAGCGTGGCGGTTCTGGTGGTTGAGGCGGGCGAAAACTCGGGGACGCGCGTCACGGCAAGGTGCGCCGCGGAGCAGAACCGGGACCTGTTTGCCGTACCCGGCAATGTGACTAATAAAGGCTCCTGGACCCCTAACACATTGATAAAACAGGGAGCCAAGCTGGTGGCGACCTGGGAGGACATCTGGGAGGATCTGCCCTCGCAGGTGCGCCTGGAGCTGGAGGCCGAGGCCCCGGCTGCATCCAAACCGGAGGCTGGCGCATCTGTACTGCCTGATCCAGTGCTGCGGCCCCAGGAGGCGATGGTGCTGGAAGTCCTGCGCACTGACGAGAGCCTGCAGATCGACGAGATTCTCGACCTCCTTGAGACTCAACTCACTTCTTCCGAAGTATTTACAGCGCTTTTTGAGCTGGAAATGGCAGGCCGGATTCGGCAATTGCCCGGGAAGAACTACGTGCGGACGATGTAAAGGCAGGAATTAAAGACCATGGGTTAGGAAGTAGGGATTTGGGAGCAGGGAGTAGAAGAGCTTCAGCGGCGCTGAAACATCGTTCTGATCGCCGACTCCCGAATTGTGGCAGTTACTTTCCGGATGCGCCTCCATCGATGGATGCAAAAGGACGGATTCGAGGCGGTTTGCGGGCCCCAGAGGCGAGTTCCTGCTCCCGGAATTGGGCTGCGAACGACAGAAAAAGTCGTCATGCCGGTAGAAATGAGGGGGTATTCCGTGCTACGGTGCAAGCCTTGCGGCCATTTTTTGCTGGTGTGAGCCAGGAGACACGTGGGCCGCGAGGCGGCTGGTGCGATCAAGGCGCGGGAACACGCCGCTGGAACGGAATGCCAGGCTGAGAGTCAAACATGGGAACGGACAAGCTAGTAGATATAGAGAGGGAACCGGGTCAAGGGATGGCAACAACAAAATCATTGGTGATCGTTGAGTCGCCGGCTAAAGCGAAGACGATCGAAAAATATCTGGGCAAGGGATTCGATGTGCGTGCCTCAGTGGGCCACATCATGGACCTGCCCAAGAACGAACTCGGCGTGGAGCTGAAGGAGCGCACCTTCGAGCCGGAGTTGATTGTGTCTCCGGGCAAGGAAAAGGTCGTTGAGCAGTTAAAGAAGGCGGCCGCCAAGGCCGACGAGATTTATCTTGCGCCCGACCCGGACCGCGAGGGTGAGGCGATTGCGTACCACCTCGCCATTCAGCTTGGGACTAACGCCAAAGAGAGAAAGAAGATTCACCGCGTCACCTTCAACGAGATTACGAAGAAGGCCGTGCAGGAAGCATTCAAGCATGCGCGCGACATTGACCAGAATCTGGTGGCGGCGCAGCAGACGCGGCGCGTGCTCGATCGCCTGGTGGGCTACCAGATTTCGCCGCTGCTTTGGGACAAAGTGCGGCGCGGACTTTCGGCGGGGCGCGTGCAGACTGTTGCGCTACGGCTCATCGTAGAGCGCGAGCGCGAGATTCGCGCGTTTCAGCCAGTGGAGTATTGGACGCTGGAAGCGTTGCTCCACCCTGAGAAGCAGAGCGATCAAAAGTTCAAAGCGAAGTTCATCGGCATTGGCGGCGAGCCAGCGCGCGTGGCAAACGGCACGGACAAGGACGGCAAGGAGCAGTTCATCGCGAGCGCGCTGCCCGACAAGAACTCGATGGACGCAGTGCTGGCCGCGCTCGAAAAGGCGGACTGGTCGATCACCAGTGTGCAGGCGCGCGAACAGCAGCGCAGGCCGCTGGCGCCGTTCATCACCAGCCAACTGCAACGTGACGCTGCCAACAAGCTGGGTTTCAACGTGCGCCGCACCATGGGCGTAGCGCAGCGGCTTTATGAGGGCGTCGATATCGGCGACGAGGGCACGACGGGCCTTATCACTTACATGCGTACCGATTCGCCGCGCGTAGCGCCTGAGGCGGTGACCGGCGCGCGCGAGTGGGTTGCGAAGGAGCTTGGCCAGGAATATCTGCCCGAGACTCCCAATTCGTATAAGGGTAAGAAAGACGCGCAGGATGCGCACGAGGCCATCCGTCCGACGGATGCGTCGCGCACGCCAGAATCGATTGCGCGCTACCTCAGCGACGAGCAATTGAAGCTCTACACGCTCATCTGGCGGCGCTTTGTGGCGTCGCAAATGGTTCCCGCGGTTTACGACGTGACAACCGCGAACATCGCGGCAATCTCAACCAAAACCAGAAAAACATACGACTTCCGCGTGAGCGGCTCGGTGATGCGCTTCGACGGATTCCTGAAAGTCTACGAAGTTTCGGAAGACAAGAAGGACGACGACGACGAGAGCGCGAACCGGTTGCCGAACCTGGACGGCGTGAAGGCGCTGGGGCTCGACGAGCTTCTGCCCGAGGATCATTTCACGCAGCCGCCGCCACGCTACAACGAATCCTCGTTGGTAAAGGAACTGGAAGAGCGCGGCATCGGCCGGCCTTCGACCTACGCGTCGATCATCAATACCATTCAGGACCGCGAGTACGTGGTGAAGCACGGCGGCTCGCGCGGGCGCTTTTATCCCACCGAAATTGGCGTGGTGGTTTGCGATCTCCTTGTCGAGAACTTCCCGTATATTTTCGACACCGCGTACACGGCCAAGCTGGAAACGGAACTCGACGACATTGAGGAAGGCACGGAGAAGTGGACCGATCTGCTCAACGGTTTCTACGACCACTTTGAAGGCGAATTGAAAGACGCCGGCAAGAAGATGCGGAACATCAAGCGCATGGAGGAAGTGACCGGCGAAAAGTGCGATGTTTGCGGCTCGCCCCTGGTGCTCAAGTGGGGCAAGTTCGGCACCTTCTACGCTTGCTCGGCTTACAACAAGAAAGATCCGGCGAGCTGCACATTCACCAAGGAGAACATCGCCTCCAAGCCCGACCTGAACACGCCGGAGGCGCAGGAGGCCGGCGACACCGAGGAGTACTGCGAGAACTGCGGCAAGGTGATGGTGATGCGGCGCGGCCTCTTCGGGCCGTTCATGGCCTGCCCGGACTACAACGCGGATCCTCCGTGCAAGACGTTCCGCAAGCTGAGCTCGAAGCAGCAGCAAAAGCCGCCCGAGCCCACCGGCGAGCCTTGCCCAGTGTGCGGCAAGCCGCTGGTGCTGCGGCAGGGCGCTTACGGCGAGTTTGTCTCATGCTCCGGTTATCCGAAGTGCAAATATGTGAAGCAGAACCTGATCGAAGGGATGAAATGTCCCAAATGCGGCGAGGGCGACCTGGCAGAACGCCGCGCGCGCAGAGGTAACGTCTTCTGGGGCTGCACCAACTACCCCAAGTGCGACTTCACTTCGAATCTGAAGCCGGTGGCGAAGAAGTGCCCCAAGTGCGGCAGTCCGTACCTGCTGGAGAAGACGCTGAAATCGGGCGTGTTTCTGGTGTGCCCGAATTTGAAGAAGTCAGCCGAGGAAGAGGCTGCAACGAAGAGGCGCGGCAAGAAGGCGCCCATTGTTGAAGATGGAGCCAAGGTTGTGTGCTCATACTCGAAGTGCATTGGTGACGCTCCGCCGCCGCCCACCGCGGAGACCCACGGCCCGGTCGTCGAAAAGAAGGAAGAGAACGAAGCGTTGCAGCCGGCGTAAATGGCAGGGAACAGCGATTAGGGGCGCGCCATCGTGGCGCGCCTTTTTCGTCAGGATGAATTACCGCGGCACATCGCCGGTCGAATCCTGTACCATTGGCAGCGGAGACGCTTAATGGAACGAATGCTGGCCACACCGGCCGATGCTGAGATCATTCTAAGACTTTATGAACTGCGCACCGAGGCGGTGATGCGCCAGGCGCGCGCCTGGGTCGGCGGCGAGTTCTGGCCTCAAACGGCGGACGAATTCTACGCCGTCTACGAAAACCCGCGCGATCCCCACAATCCCTGGCTGCGCCAGGTGCTCACCTATTGGGAGATGGCGGCGGCGATGGTCCTGCACGGCGCAGTCTCCGCGGAGCTGTTTGTAGACTGCAACGGCGAGGGGTTTTTCCTGATGGCGAAGTTCTCGCACATCCTGGAAGCGATCCGGGAGAAGAATCCCACCTTCTTCAACAAGACGACCGAGCTGATCAACCGCTTCTCGGCGGCGGCGCAGCGTTATGAAGCGACCCTGAAGCGCGTGGAGGCGACGCGCAGCACCCGCGCGGCGAAGTGAGAACTGCCGTAGACGCGGTGGATCGCAGTGTGAGCATCGGCGGGGCCATCCCAGCAGCCAAGTAACTCATCCGCGTCCGGCGAACCTGGTTGGTACTCGCCACGCCGCGCAAACTCTGGTAATGTCATATCGATTCCTCTTGCCCGGCCGGCCTGGACGCCATGCCCGGAGACAGGGGATGGTTCGACTGAAAGCTACCGGATCATCATGGCGCGAGCAATCTGGAACGGCAGAATCATTGCCGAGAGCGATCGAATCGAGGAACTGGATGGCGATGTCTATTTTCCGGAGTCCAGCCTCAAACGCGAATTCTTTCGGTCCAGCTCCACCACTTCTACCCATCCCTTGAAAGGCCAGGCGCGATTCCTGACCGTCGTGATCGACGGGCAAGACAACCAGGACGCAGCCTGGTACTATCCCGATCCCAAGCCGCATGCGCGCAAAGTGAAAGGCTACGTCGGCTTTTGGCGCGGCGTGGAAGTGGAGAAAGACAGGGAGCAGGGAACATTGAATAAGGAGTAGGCGCGAAACACGAGCGCTGAACCTGAAAAATCCAGCGAAATCACTTGCTCCCGTTCACGGCCGCAGTACGACTCCGCCCTCTGTAGCTCAGAAACCGTTCTGGCCGCTGGAAATCTACTCCACGCTGGCTAATCCCTGTCGTTCAGTACGCCTGCAACTGATCCAAAGGCAACCGCACGCGGAAGCAGGTCGACCCCGGCTCCGACTTCACGCTCAAATGGCCGCTATGCTTGCGCACGATGCGCATGGCGTTGTCGAGGCCAAGGCCGAGTCCCTTGCCGGGCGCCTTGGTGGTGAAGAACGGCTCAAAGATGCGCTCCTGCAGCTCGGGGGGAATTCCCGGCCCGGTATCCCAAATCTCCACCAGCAGCATATCGCCCTCAAGCCTGCATGCAACGCGCAAGCGGCCATTGTTGCCGAGCGCGTCGAGCGCGTTTTCGATCAGCGCCGTCCACACCTGGTTCAGCTCTCCGCTGTATGCGCTGATGCGGGGCAGGTCTGGCTGGTAGTCGCGCTCGATTTCAATGTGACTCATCCGCGAGCGCAGCATCTGTAGCGTTGCGTCCAGGCCGGCCGGCACATCGACCTCGAGGATCGGGGCGCGGTCCATGTTGGAGTAGTCCTTGACCGCGCCGATGAGGTCGAAGATGCGCGCAGTCGAATTCACAATAGTCTCCGCCGCACGAGCCGAGCGCAGGTAGCGAGCGAAGTACTGCAGCGCCACGCAACACTCGCCCGGGCTGAGAAACCCACGCAGTTCGTCAAGGTCCGCCGTGGTCACGCGCTGCTCGGCCAGTTGCGCCGCCACTTCCCAGGCGTCACCGCATCCGACGCCGTTAAGCCAGGCCCGAAGCGATTCCTCGCGGCCAATGAACCCGAGGGCATCGGTTTCGGCAGGCGGGTCGAGCGACTCGCCGGTTCGCGAGAAGATACTCTCCTCCCAAGCCACGGTCCTCTCCATCTGTTCTCCGGTGAGGCGCAGAGTGATCAGCTTAATGCGATTGCTGCGGTTGGCGCGCAGTGCAGCGAGCAGGGTCGCCGAGGCGCGTTGCGCGGCCGAAGCCGGATTGTTGAGCTCATGCGCCAGATTCCCAGCCAGTTGGCCCAGAGCCGCGAGCTTCTCAGCCTGTTGTTCAATGCGGGTGACTTCGCGCACGCGATCAAGCAATGTGGAGACCACGCGCTGCGTCATGGAAGGAATCGCGTTGAGCATCTCAGGAAAGACCGAGCGGTGAACCAACAGCGTCCACACCGGCGAGACTGCGAATCCCTGCCCGCCGTAGCTCTTCATGCGCGAGAAGGGAAGTATGCCTGTCATCTGCCCGGCGCGACCGATGAACAGGGCCATCGGGCTGCCGCGCTGGCGGCGCACGTGAATCTCGCCTTTGAGAATGAGGACCATGTGTTCGGCGGGAGCGCCTTCTTCAAATAAAGTGTCCCCTGGATTGGCGATGTATTCCTGGCCGTGGCGCGCCAGCCACAGACGGTCCTCGAGCGGCAAACCATGCAAGGGGCCGATGTGGTCGATGGCTTCCGCGATCTCTTCTAGCGGTGTGGGTGTGGCTGGCGGAGTGACAGTGGGGGCAAGCATCGGGGGACCTCCGGTGTTCAACGACAGAATAGCCGACGGGCACAGAAGAAAGATGAAAGCTAGGGGAGTTCTTTCGCGGCGCCTGCATGCACAGAAGCGACTATAAGCTCGGTCGGCGCCGGTTCGACCGTTTGCGCAACGTTCCAGGCGTCCGCAACGATGTAGAGCGGCCGCCCCTTGCTTTCCTCAAAGATCTTGGCAACGTACTCTCCCAGAATGCCGACAGTGATCAGCAGAGCGGCGTTGCTCATGCAGAGCACGATTCAAGATTGGAGCCATGATTTCCAAGACGAAGCCATCGACCTTGATGGTATCGCCTGCGGGGCAAATTCGGGTATATTGTGTCGAAGCCGGGAGGCAAAATCGGAATGCCAACTGAAACGAGCCTTGCATGATCAAGCGGATCGCTCAAGCGTCGGGCTTTGCCGCAATTCTCCTTCTGCCCAACTACATTGACATGACGAATTCCGCCGGCGATGAGCGCATGCGCGTCCCGGTGCCGCTTACAAAAATTGCGCTGGCTCAAATCACCGATCTAGCAATTGTGGCCTTTGTCTTCCTCACCTTGATGGCAATTCTTCGCAAACTTAAGTCGTGGCCAAAGTTGCGCTGGGTCTTGATGGCCGCCCTGCCTCCGTTCCTGTTGGTGCGCAATCTCAACGTGTTTCCATTCGAAGTTCCCAATGCAGCGGTACTCACCGCAAGCCTGCTGTGGATCGCCTTACTCGCGTTTCTCATTCTGCTTGCACCCGCGATCGCAGCCAAACTTCGAAGAGCGGGCAGCGCCGTCCTAACCGGATTTGCTGTATTTGCATTGGTCATGACGTGGCAATTGGTTCGCGCGGCGGCTTGGCGCCCAGGTCCGCGTGCCTATGTGACGCCTATTCCAACGCAGCCCGCAAACAAGCCACGCCTCATCTGGATTCTCTTCGACGAGCTATCCTACAAACCCACGTTTGAATCCCGCGACCCGTCACTCCATCTGCCAAATTTTGACCGCCTGCGCAGTGAGAGTACGCTCTACACCGAAGTGACGCCGATCGCTTACTGGACCAATCAGGTAGTTCCGAGCCTGCTCCTGGGCCGCGTGGTCACTGACATCACCTATACCGCAGACAACCGCTTCCTTGTGCGGACCGAGGACGCCCCGCATTGGCAGCCCTTCGATGTCAGTGCGTCCCTGATGGGCATGGCGAAGCAGCGCGGCGTGACAACTTCGATTGTTGGGTGGTATATCCCTTACTGCCCGGTCTTTGCAGGTATGGCGTCGGAGTGCTATTGGAGCAACGATAGTGTGCAGAACCGCGGGCCTACCTCGCTCGACGCCAGCTTTTCTGAGAATGTCTGGTTTCCGCTGCGCATTCTGGCCGAGCAATTCACAGTCCCAGGCAAGGCCTGGGCGGATACTGCGGCTTGGAAATCCGCGGGTCATATTTCAGCGGTTAAGGACGTGAGCCAGCATGCGCTGCAAACGCTCGCTTCGAGCCAAGCCGATCTCATCTACATCCATCTTCCTGCGCCGCACCCTCCAGAGTTTTGGGACCGGCACAAAGGCACGTTCGCGCCTGGAGGGTCGTATCTCGATTCGCTCGATTATTCCGACAGATTGTTGGGTCAGATACTCGATCGACTCGAGGCGCAGCCGCGCTGGGCAACAACAACCCTGATTGTTGAGGGAGACCACTCCTGGCGTACGCAGATGTGGCGCCCGCTGCCGGGCTGGAGCGCCGAAGATGAGCGCGTTTCGCACGGAGGGCAGTGGGATCCGAGACCGGTCCTGCTCATTCACGCGGCAGGTGAGCAACGCCCTGAAATTGTTAATAACCCAACTAGCCTGATGTTCGTGCATGATTTCGTTGCCGCGCAAATCCAATCCATCGCTCGATAGCCTTTGCGCACCGTGGCGCAATTTCGCTTTTGCGTCCTGGAGGCGGATGTGTGCCATGGAGGCCGACGCACATGGGGTGCAGCCGGGGACCAGGCTACTGCCGGCGAAGTCCGGCGAGAAGGCGTCCGAGAAGCTTAGCTGGTGCGCCAATCGCTGGAGGATAGAGATGTTCCGCGAGGCCCTGAAGTCGGGCTGTAAAGTTGAACTTGCGAAGTTGGGGACTGCGGAGCGAGAGCGATCGGAAAGGAACCGGACCACCACCTTGTGAGGATCTTTAGAATTCAAGTAGCACCAAATGGGGAGATTCCTGTTGCGTACTCTGATTCGCAGTCGTCTGCGGTCTGTGCCGGTTCCGGTGTGGATGGCGCCGATCGCGTTGGTCCTTCGGTTGGCAGCGATTCCGTTCAACAGTTTTTCTTTGAGGATTTGATGGATGCCAACCAGATCCACGCCTGGGAGCAGGGGAGTGTAGCGCGTGCGTTGCTGGCCGGCCAGGGCTTCGGCAGCCCGTTCATTTCTACCCAGCCGTCGGCGATCATGCCACCGGTCTATCCGCTGATCGCGGCGCGGTTGTTCCACCCAGGGTTTGAACGCGATGCGGTGCCGATGCGCGGCTATTTGGATTGAAGTATGGAATTGCCCTCTACGCGCCCCGGCTGTCCAGCCTTCGCTCGTTTGAGGGCAAGGGCTCCCGCGACCGCAAGGACCACGATTGCCGGCTCGATGGGCTGCCGATAATCCATCAGCGGATAGGTTATATAGTAGGCCAGAGGGAAGACGCCGATGAGTACCAGATAGGGCAACGCGGCAGCCCTGTTCCTGCTCCAGAGACGGCGGGCGCCGCGCAGCATCAAGAGCGTAATGACGCTACAGTAAAATATATTCCCCGGGTCGTAAGGCTCACGTTGTAACTCGTCCCGGGATAAGCTCCAGAAACCGGTCCAGTAATAGATGAAGCGGCGCAGGGTCTTCTGTGCGATAAATAGCGGATGATCTTCTATGCTGTCGATGGCCAGAGCGTGCTTGTCATTCAGATAGGCCTTTTCGCCCATGGAGAGGAATTTGTTCATCTCCGCCGGATTGCTGGCCGGATGCGGAGAAACCGGATTCAGGGAGGCATCCCCATAATTGCCGGAGTAAAACTCAAGCCAGAAGTTGTCGCGCACCGGACAGATGACGCCGAGCGCGCGATAGTTACGGATGGTCCACGGGGTGAGCACGAGGAAGAACGTGAGCATGGTGAGCGCGCCGTTCAGCACCCAGCGCTTGCCCGCTTTATGCGCCTGCCATAAAGCAAATCCGAGGAGGAACGGCAGCGTGGACATGACGGAGGCGTTGGAGTGCGCGGTAAGTCCGTAGAGCGCGCCAAAGCCGATCCACGCCAGCGGTTTGGCGGACTGATGAATACGCTGAGCGATGCAGAAACACGTGGTGAACAGCAGGCCGGTCAATGCATATTCCCAAACGCGGCCGGCAGAGAAGTAAATTGCAAAGGGATAAAGCGCCCACACCCAGGCGGCGATTTTGGCGGCGCGAGGACCGAGCGAGTACTTGGCGCTGAAGTAGACGGGAATGCAGGTCAGCGTTGAGAACAAGCTGTTGATGGAAAGAATGACGAACGCCGAGGTGAGGGAATAAACGCCAAAGAGGCGGAAAACAAGGGAGAGCAGCCAGGGATAAAGCGGGGACATGATTGCGGTGGGCCCGCTCCAGGGATAGTAGGGCGAGGAGAAGCCGTGTCCGCTGGCCAGCGCGCGCGCGATCCAGCCCATCTCCCAGCCGAAGCTCTCGTAGAATTTGTCGGCGTCGGGTAGCGACCGGTAGGTGAAGAAGACCACCACCATGCGAATGGCCAAAGCAGCCGCCATCGCAGGAAGAATCTGGCGGAGCCAACCAGCCTGACTCGGCGGCGGCCCGGAACTGTCTTCAGGACCGGAAATTGGTTTGTTCTTCACGTGTGAAATCAAGGTTGAATGCGATCGGTTCACTCAATTGTTTCATATGCAGACTATCGTTTGCGGTCGCCGGCGGCATCTTTAGAGAAACGGATTTCTCTGAGCGCGGGATCCGGCGCGAGGTGTGCGCTCCCCGATTGCGCCTTCGATCCCGCACAACTGCTGCGTAGCAACGCGTAGTAGACTGAGCCTTGGTTTTTTCTAGGGGAGCCTGCTCGATGCAGATTACGTTTGCCGCCTCGGAGTGCACGCCATTCGCCAAGACCGGCGGTCTGGCTGACGTAGTGGGCGCGCTGCCTCGTGAGCTGGTCAAACTCGGGCACAATGTCACGGTCTTTCTCCCGATTTATGCGCGCGTGCGGCGGCACATCGAGGGCGAGCCGCGTTACGCGATTCAATCGCTCACCATTCCCTTTCGCTCCTACAACCGCTTCGTCGGCGTGGTCGACGCCGGCCTCCGTGACGGGGTGCAGTATTACTTTATCGATTGTCCAGAACTCTTTGACCGCAAAGAACTTTATGGGCCAAGAGGCGCCGACTACACTGACAACGCCGAGCGCTTTGGCCTTTTCTGCCGCGCTGTCATCGAGGCTTCGAAACGGCTTGGCGTGCCGCACGTGTTTCACGTCCACGACTGGCAGGCCGCGCTCATTCCCGTCTACCTTCGTACGACTTATCTCGCCGACCCTGATTTGCGCGGCGCTGCCTCGGTGCTGACTATTCACAACGCCGCGTACCAGGGCGCGTTTCCACCCAAAACCACCGAGGAACTGCTCCTTCCCTGGGAAGTTTTCACGATGGATAAATTGGAGCAGTACGACCACTTCAACTTCCTCAAAGGCGGGGTGGTGTTCTCTGACCTGCTGACAACAGTCAGCAAGAAGTACGCCGAGGAGATTCAGACCCCGGCGTTTGGCGAACAGCTCGACGGCATTCTTTTGAAGCGCGCAGCCGATCTGCACGGAATCCTGAACGGCGTTGACTACGCGCTTTGGAACCCGGCCACGGACGGCAATCTTGCCGCGCACTACACGCCGGAAGATCTTGAAGGCAAGCGCGCCTGCCGCGCCGATCTGCTGCATGCCTTCGGACTGGAGAACGTGCCGGAAGCGAGCCCGGTGATCGGAATCGTCTCGCGCTTCGCCAAACAGAAAGGCTTTGACATCCTGGCCGAGATCGCGGAGGAGATTGCCGAACGCGATGTTGCGGTGGTGGCCCTGGGAACCCACGACCCGTACTACGAGAATCTATTCCGCGGCTGGGCCTTTCGCCATCCGGCTAACATTGCGGTGCAGATTCGTTACGACGAGGCGCTGGCGCACAAGATCGAGGCCGGCTCTGACATGTTTCTCATGCCGTCGCATTACGAGCCGTGCGGCCTGAACCAGATCTACTCGCTCAAGTATGGAACGGTGCCTATCGTGCGCGCCACCGGCGGCCTCGACGACACCATCGAAGAATGGGACGCGAAGAAGGGCACCGGCACGGGCTTCAAGTTCGAGGGGTTCGATTCCAAGGACCTGCTCGCCGAAATCGACCGCGCGATCGAAGCCTTTCGCGATAAGAAGAGCTGGACTGAGTTGATGCGCAACGGCATGACGCGCGACCACAGCTGGTCCGGGCCTGCCAAGGAGTACGTGCGCGTGTACGAGGAAGCAGCGCGCCGCAAGGTGGAAGAGCCTTTGAGAAATACAGCCATTGTCTCATCTTGCTGACAAATTGACTCATATAGTGTATATTTTCTCAATAGGGAGGTCCAAATGCCATCTCTATTGGAAGAAATCGACGTAGGCTGCGCAGCAGAGGTCTTTTTGGCAACGGCACTTCTTCACCGGGAACAGCCACAGCGCACTGACTTTACAATCCAGGAGATTGTGGACCGCGCAGCGCGGGAGAACGTAGCTGGGAGACTGCGTTCCGGCGTTAATGTCCACGCCTCGCAGCACTGCGTGGCGAATCGGGCGCCAAATCCGGCAAAGCACCGGATGCTGTTTGCGACAGGAAAGCACACGAGGCGACTCTTGTTAGCTGGTGACGAGGTGCATCCGGACCGGACCGGCAAGATTTTTCCGGATGGGGGCGAGGTTCCGGAGAAGTATTTACCACTCTTAAATTGGGCGAAGAAAAGATATGAGGAAGGCGGTTCCAGGACGATTCCGCAACCAGGGACGAAAGATTTGGAGCAGCAAAACGCAACTCAACAAGCGCCGGAGACACCGCATCGATGGCTGGAATCGCTGCTGGAGATGGAGGGGTTGGGAAAGGAGTACTGGAAGGATGTGGATCCCGACGAATATGTACGCAAGTTGCGCGAGGGTTGGGAGTGAGCCGCATTTTTCTCGACACCAATTTCTTTATCTACCTGTACGAAGGCCAAGGCCAACAGGCGGCGAGGGCGCGCTATCTGAGCCGCGCTTTCATCGGGCGCAGAGATGAGATTCTTACCTCGGTCATGACCCTCGGAGAAGTACTTGTTGCGCCCCTGAGCAAGGGGGACTTCGCCCTCGCGCAGCGATACCGGCAGCTTTTCAGGGGCCAGGGAATCACCGTGTTGTCTTTTGTCGAGCAAGCCGCTGAGGCATTCGCTCGGATTCGCATTGGAGGGGCTGTCAAGCCGCCGGACGCGATTCAACTCGCAACTGCTGGGACCGTGGGTTGCGATCTCTTCCTGACAAATGACGATCGGCTTCAGGGAATCACTGTTCCAGGGATACACTTCATTACCTCGTTTGAAAAAGCACCCATCTGAACATTCGGTGCAGGCCTCTCTGCTAACCTGTGGACTCTTGCAAGATAAACTTTACCTGGAGGTTGGTGATGCACATTCGGTGGATGGCAATTTGTTGTTTGTTGGGGCTGGGTTCGATGGTGGCGGCGGCGCATGCGGGTGTCGCTGCGAGCGGGCCGGCGGCCGGGACGATTGCCGCCCCTGCGGATGCCCTCGATTCGCAATTGAGCATCATTGAATTCGAGATGATGGGCGCGGTGAAGGCCATGCCGGCCGACAAGTTCGACTTCGCTCCCAGCCAGGCGATCTTTGTGCCGGGCCAGAAGACAGAGTTCGCGACGGTGAGGACGTTTGCACAGCAGGCAACGCACGTGGCGCAGGCCAACTACTTTTTCTATAGCTCCGTCAGCGGACTGAAGCCGGATGTGGATCCGGAGGGGCTGCCGAAGCTAACCAAGAAAGACGACGTTGTGGCCGCGCTGGCAGGCTCGTTTGCCTTTGCGCACAAGGCCATCGCCACGCTGACGCCGGCCAACGCGTTTGAGGTGGTCAAATTGCCGGAGCCTGGCATGTGGACGCGCGGAACGCTTGCGGCGTTCGGTGTTGCACACGCGTTCGACCACTACGGCCAGATGGTGGAGTATCTGCGGATGAACGGGATTGTGCCGCCGGCCAGCGCGAGATAGCTGCAAGTGTTGAAGACGCTGGCCAACGCGCTCGACACAGCAGAAATCGCGCGGCGCATCGAATCGATCGGTCCCACAAGCCGACGCCGATGGGGAAAGATGACTGTTGGCCAGATGATCTGCCATTTGAGCGATGCGTTTCGCGTGGTGCTTGGCGATAAGGCTGCGATGCCAGTCAAGAATCATTACAATGGGCCGCTCATGAGGTGGTTGGCTTTGTGGCTTCCGCTGCCGTGGCCGCGCGGCGTCCCCACCGTGCCGGAGTGCGATGGCAACATTGGAGGAACTCCACCGGCGGAGCTTGAGCGCGACAAGCGCGAGCTTCTCGCATTGCTGCAGCGGTTCCGAGCGCAGCCCAACGAAGTTGTGCAGCACTCGCATCCGTTTCTTGGACAAATGACCGAGAAGGAATGGATGCGATGGGGGTATCTGCACGCGGACCATCATCTGCGCCAGTTCAGCTCTTAAGCACGAACGCACATCCGAATCTTCAACACATCCTCGACAATGTCCGCGGCCTGCTCGAGCCCGTCGATCTCGGACATGGCGGCCTGTATTTTGCGCGCCGCGCGTCGATAGGATTCATCCTCGAGGACTGCTCGCACGGCGGAGCGCAGGCGTTTTGCGTTTGCTTTGCGCGGCGGCACCACGACGCCTGCTGCGTGCGCTCGGACGCGCGCTGCAACTCCCGGCTGGTCGTTGCCCAATGGGATACACACCAGCGGCACGCCCTCGGCAAGGGACTCCAGAACGGTATTCACTCCGGCGTGCGTAATCACCACCGAGGCTCGCTTGACGATCTCCAACTGCGGAGCGAATCGCACCACCAGCGGATCGCCGCTGAGAGCGCCCAGCCGAGCCGGCTCGAGGCCGCCGCCCAGCGAGATCACCAGTTGGACATTCAGTCCCGCGCATGCGTCGGCGATTTTGCGGAAGATCTCCCGCGACCGATTCTGCAGCGTGCCGAGAGATGCGAACACAAGTGGGCGGCCATCCAGCCGGTCCCATGGAAAGTCCACAGCGGGCCGCTGCCGAGCGTCAACAAACGGCCCCGTGTAATAGAGGTGCGGAGGCAGAGGTTCGATGTCAAACTCAAACGCCCGCGGCAACTGCGTGATCTGCGCGAGCTTCGATAGTCCGTCTTCCGGAACCCCCACCTTCAGTCCCCACGCCGCGCGGTATTCGTTGACTCCGTCAAAGATTGGCGCCGCTACGCGAGTGAGGACGCGAATGGCAATCTCATTGCGCAGGCGGGCCCACCATTTCTGGCTTCCCGACCAGCCGAAGTAAAACGGTGGATACCGATTGTCATTCACCAACGGCGGAATGAGCGCGAGCGACACGAAGGGCAGACCAAGATATTCCGCGACGTTGTTGGCCATTTCGGTTTCATCGATTAACAAGGCGTCCACGTTAACGCTGCGAACCGCCTCAGGTCCGTCGCGAAGCACCATTCGTGCGGTGTTGCTGATCCGATCCATCGTGAAGCGGAGGACCTCGAGAGCCGTCATCTCGCCCAATTGATGGTCAAGTTTTCCGAGCGTTCCCGGAGGGTAGTCGCTCTGGCCAATCAGGCAGAAATCGATTCCTGCAGCCTTTACGCGGGACTCCACATCGGCCACTCCGAAGATCACAACCGAGTGCCCGCGCTCCTGCAGGCGGCGAGCCAGCGCGGCCAATGGGTTCAGATGCCCCGTCCCCGGAAAACAAAATGCGCCAAGCCTTGCCATGCATCACCATGCTAATCGAATCAAGCGGGGTTGAATTAATGCAATTCGTTTCGGGTCGCGAAGCTCACGACTTCCCCAGAGTTCGGGGTCTGGCCGGATTGAACAGCGGGCGGCATCTAGCGAGCGGCTGCGCGGTTCAGCGTTTCACGGGCGAAACTGATGCGCAGGCGGGTTTTGGTGGCCTTTGCGAAACGCTCGAGCGTGCGGGTCGAAGGCAGGACCTTGCCGCTTTCGAGGCGCGCGATTACGGCCTGAGTGGTCCCCATCGCTTTTGCGACCTGCCGCTGGGTCATATCGGCGTCGGCTCGAGCCTTGATCATGGCGGAGGCGAGAGCGAATTCCGCTTCCAGCGCGTTGTAGGCTGCAACGTACTTCGGATCCTTCTTCCACTTCTTGAACGAGTTTTCCACGGGGATGAATTTCGTCTTCATTGAACGTCCTTCGCCTTCTTCAGTGCCGACTGGCTCCCAGGTCTCAAAATCGAGACTTGGGAGTCCCGCCAGCGCGCAAGACCGAAATTATTGTGCCTTTTGTTTGCCCATGATCACCGCTGGAACCCCGAGATCCATTCCCGAAACGCGGAATGCACTTTGCAGCAAATCGTGCGCATCGATTCTTAAGTCGCTTGGAGAGAAAATAGAATCTTGGCGCGCCTGCGAATTCCTTACGATATCTCGCATCGCTTGGACGTCCCATAAGTGGTCCGATGCACCTTTAGCCTGTTTGAACGAGACGAATCCCTCAAACAAATGGAGGTCAGGATTCAATTGCGCGTCGTGAATGCCGCGAAGCACGTAGAGCGCGGCCGTCATGACCATGCAACCGACGCCAAAGTACCAGTACCTAACTTGGCGTTCCTGTCGCTCAATACGCCTTCCCTTTGGGTTGCCGACCGCGTCGAAGCAGACAGAGAGCGGTGCTTCAATTACAAGGTTGACCTGATCGCTACACCCGCGAATTCGCTCGATGACCTGCGTCTTGGTCGCGCCGAATGAAAGGCACGACGGGTCCTCGTCGCCGAACGCAAATCCGCATGTTGGGCGAGCACTCGAGAAGCCGATGTCGAGGAAAATCCAATTGCCGTCTCCCCATAGCACCTGCGATTTGGTTCCTGCAGAAATCACGCCCGCACCTCCCAAGCCGAGTACGCTAGTTGTGCTTACCCTTCCATTCCTCGTACGGCCCCTGGAAATCCTCAATTCCTTCGTCATGGAAGACCCACAATCGCGTCGCCACTTCATCGATCAGATCGTGATCGTGGGTGACCAACAGAACCGTGCCCTCGTACCGCTGCAGCGCGATGTTCAGCGCGTTGATGGCTTCAAGGTCGAGGTGGTTGGTCGGCTCATCAAAGATAAGAATGTTGGGCTTGGTCAGAATGAGTTTGCAGAAGGCGAGCCGCGCCTGTTCGCCTCCCGACAAAGCTTTCGTCGGCTTGGAGCCCTCCTCACCGGAAAAGAGCATCTGGCCCAGGATGCCGCGAATGTCCTCGATGTGCGCGCCGGGGTTCCATTGGTGCAGCCAGTCGGCCACGGTGAGGCCAGGCTCGATCGTCGCGCCTACGTCTTGCGGAAAGTAGCCCACCTGCGCCTCGTGTCCCCAAAAAACCGATCCGGAATCGAGCGTGAAGCCCTTCTCGGCCAGGCCTGGATAGTTGGCCAGCAGACTCTTGAGCATGGTGGTCTTTCCTGCGCCGTTGCGGCCCATCAGGCAGATCTTCTCGCCACGCAGGATGTTGGCGGTAAATCCATCGATGACTTTTAGATCGTCGTAAAACTTCGAGAGATGCTTGAGCTCAAGGACGTGCTTGCCGCTGGGCCGAATCTGATCGAATTTGATGTAGGGCCGCTGGATGTTAGAGCGCGCCAGCTCGTTGGTCTGGAGCCGCTCCACTTCCTTGCGCCGGCTCGTCACCTGGCTGGACCGCGTTCCCGCGGCGAACCGCGCGATAAACTCGTTAAGCTGAGCGATCTTCTTTTCGCGTTGTGCGATTTGCGACTCCAGCGTCGAGCGAATCTGCGTCTTGGCCATCACCATGTCGTCGTAGCCGCCGGTATAGGTGATGATCGTCTGGTAATCGATGTCTGCGGTGTGCGTGGTGACCGAATTGAGAAAATGCCGGTCGTGCGAGATGGCGATCATCGTGCCGTCGTAGCTGGATAGGAAATCTTGCAACCAATGGATGGAGTCGAGATCGAGGTAGTTTGTCGGCTCGTCCAGCAACAGCGCGGGCGGTTTGCCGAAGAGCGCCTGCGCTAGCAGCACGCGTACCTTTTGCCCGCCCTGCAACTCGCCCATCTTGCGGTTGTGCAGCGGCTCGGAAATGTCCAGGCCGTCGAGAAGCACGGCGGCGTCGCTTTCGGCCGTATAGCCGTCCTCATCGCCGATCGTGCCTTCCAGCTCGCCCAGCCGCATTCCATCCTCGTTGGACATTTCGGGCTTGGCGTAGATGCGGTCGCGCTCCTCGAGCGCCGCCCAAAGCGGCTTGTTGCCCATGATGACCGTGTCGATGACGCGATAGGCGTCGAATGCGAACTGATCTTGGCGCAACACGCCCAATTTGCGCGGGCGCACCACCGTGCCCTTCTGCGGCTCCAGTTCGCCGGCAAGAACCTTCATAAACGTGGATTTCCCGGAGCCGTTCGGCCCGGTTAATCCGTAGCGGCGCCCCGGCGTAAAGGCTGTGCTGACGTCTTCGAAGAGGACTTTCGAGCCGTAGCGCATGGTGACATTGCTGACACTAATCATTCTTTGCTTTTGCTTCCTATGCCCAAGCCACAGCCGGGCTGCCGCGCCGGTGGGCCGGATTAGGCCGGATTGATTTGTAATTCACGAGAAGCGTGCGGGCAAGCAGCTACTCAAGAAGACTTCGGCTCTTATATTTTCTCACGAGCGTGCGGGTACGCAGACCAGCCCGGTCCGCGTCCTCTGGAGAAGTGAGTCCGGAGCTTCTGCGCTCGAAGTGCCGATTCCTACTGCGTGGGCGGAACAGCATACTTTCCGGATTTGGCGTACAGCCAGTCGCCGCCATCGGCTGGGTTGGCGGGGTCTTTAATCACGTCATAGAGCATGGTGACGGGCGCGAAACATTGGCGGTAGATGAGGCCGACATCGGCGCCGTGGTTGGGCGTGGGGATGTTCACGCCGAACATGAAATAGGCGGGCGGATTGTCGATGCGCAGCATGCCGTTGTGGATCTGATTTGTGATCTCGTGAAGTCCGCCGCCGGAATACGTTGAGGTGCCGTCATTGCCTACGCCAAATACGTAATGTGGCGGAGTCGGGTTGTTTTGGTCGTAGGTAGTATCGATGGCAGCCTGGTACGCGCGGTTGATAGGCGCCATGGTTTTGGCGGCAACCACGCGGAGAATGATGGAGCATGAGTTCGTCGAGCCCGGTCCGTAAATGCCGTTCACGTAGTTTGCGGCGTCGTCTCCGGTCTCGTCCGCAATCAGTTCAGCCGGGGTCGGCGGCGGCTTGACGCCTGCGCATGACGCGGGCAGAACAAACAGCGACGCGGGCGGCGTTGCGAATGAGACTTTGGTGATGTCGACCATCGTCATCGGAGCAGTCCCCGCAGCGCTCAGCTCAGCACGGATCACCAGGCTGTCCTTCATGTCGATCCAGGCCTTCACGTTGGCGCCCTGCGAGGCGCCGGCAAAGACCTGCGTCGCGATGCCATTGATGGTCTCTGCGCCCACGAGCTTAATGTCGCCCTTGGCGATTTCGCTGGAGAGATCGGCGGTCGAGGCAAAGGGATCGCCCCAATCGCCGGAGAAGGTGCCGGCGCCGCACGTGATCGGATTGGCGTCCGGGTCCCACGCGTAAGAAGTTCCGGCCTGAAGGTCGTAGAGAGTGAAGGATCGGCTGGCCGGAGTTCCGCTCTGCGCTGGTTGTTTCATCTCCATCAAAGCCCTTGAGCCGCTGCGGTAAATGATGGATGTGGACCCAGGCGCGCCGCTCGACTCAGTGATGGTGTATGCGGTCGGCGGAGCTTGCGCCATCAGCAGCGAGGCGAATACAACCGGGCCGAGACAAGCGAGGAATCGCGGAGTTGACACAGGAAAAACTCCCTTTGAGCGGGATGAATGAATCCGAATACAAGGGGCCGACTATGCGCGAAGAGAAGCAACCTGAGAGAAACACGATCATATTTACCGGAGTAGTGTTCGTCAAGACGCGAAAAAACGCGAATGGCCGGACCGCCGCGGCTCAAAAGACTTCGCGGAGTTTCGCGAAGGCATCGAGCTCGATGAGGTGCTGGCCTTCGGGCGCTTTGTCGACGGCCGCGTGCTCCAACACCCAGGTGTCCTTGTGAAAGAGAAACACCGCGTGCAGGCCGGCAGCGAGCGCGGGATTGATGTCGCTTTTTGGGCTGTTGCCAATCATCCAACTAGTGTGCGGCTTGAGTTCGTGCCGCGCGATCACGGCGCGATACGTAGCCGGGTCCTTCTCGGCCGCAATCTCGACAGCGGCAAAGTATGGTGCGAGGCCCGACCGGGCGAGCTTGTCGGCTTGCTCGGCGTGATTGCCTTTGGTCATCACGATCAGGTGGTGCCTCGCGGCGAGCTCTTTGAGCGTCTCTGCCACGCCGGGCAGCAGCTCAATCTCCTGCTCGGCGATGGACTGCGCGAATCCGCGAATGCGCTCGCGTTTTTCGTCCGTCACCGGCGCCGGACTCAGCCGCTCAAAGCAGTCCACGAGTGACTGCGTGAAGCTCGATAGTCCGTAGCCGTGCGCCAGGATGGTTTCCCGCTCGACAGCATTCAGCGTCTGCCGCACTGCAGATGGCGTGTACTCCTTGTGGTCGAGAAAGCTGATGAACGCGGCGATCGCGCGCTCGAAGTAGATGTTGTTTTCCCAAAGCGTGTCGTCGGCGTCGATGAGCAACGTCTGACCGGCAGGGAAGCGGGGCATGGATCGAGAATACTCGCTGATGCTTGGTCGCCTCCATAGGGAGGCGCCCGTTCAGGCGCCCAGTTCGTTGCGAATGGCGGCGGCAATCGCTTCTGCATGGCGCCGCATCGCCTCTTCGCTCTCCGCCTCGATCATCACTCGCGCCAGAGCCTCGGTTCCCGAGTAGCGAATCACCACGCGCCCTGTGTCCTTCAGCTCTGCTTCGGCTGCGCGAATCGCGTCGACGACGGCGGGGATTGTTTCGAGCGGCTTCTTCTCGCGCACCTTCACGTTGACGATGACCTGTGGAAAAACTTTGAGATCCGCAGTCAGCTCGCCGATCGATTTGCCGGTACGCGCGATCAAATCCAGCACAACAAGCGCGGTCAGCAGACCGTCACCCGTCGTAGCCAGGTGCGGAAAAAGAATGTGCCCAGACTGCTCGCCGCCCAGAGCCGCATTCTCCTTCTGCATCATTTCGAGCACATAGCGGTCGCCCACCGGTGCGCGCAACATGCGAATTCCGCTGTGCTTCAGGGCGGCCTCGAGTCCCATGTTCGACATCGTTGTCGCAACGACTACGTCGCCCGTCAACATGCCGCGGGCCTTCAGATCGCGCGCGGCGATCAGCAGAATAGCGTCGCCGTTGATCACGTTGCCCTCGGCGCCGGCCAGCATGCAGCGGTCAGCGTCGCCATCGAACGTCAGGCCAAGGTCCGCTCCGCGCGCCTTCACCTCGTGCGCCACATATTCGGGATGCAGCGCGCCGCACTGCGCGTTAATATTGCGCCCGTCGGGCGCGATGTTGAGCAGCGTGATGTCGGCGCGTCCATCGCCATTCAGCCGGCGCAGAAGCTCTGGCGCGATCGCCGCCGCGGCGCCGTTGGCGCAATCGGCGACAATTTTCAGGCCGGAAAGCGAGAGCCCCGGAACGCAGTCGACGAGGAACTGAATGTAATCGCTCTGAAGGGCAGCGTTGTCCTCGACGGGGGCGAAGCAGCTCGGGTCGGAGATCTTCACTTGCGCGGCGTGAAACAGAATCTCTTCTTCCATCGCCAGCTCTAGCGCATCAGGCAGCTTGAATCCGTCGGCGCCGAAGAGCTTGATGCCGTTGTCCTGCCATGGATTGTGCGAAGCAGAGATGACCACGCCGGCGTGGAACCCGTGAGTCTTTGTCAGAAACGCGATCGCGGGGGTGGTCACTACGCCCGCGCTTTCGACAATGGCGCCAGCCTGGCGCAGGGCTTCGGCCAGCGTTGCGGCAATCCAGGGGCCGGATTCGCGCGTGTCGCGCCCGAGAAGAACTCTCGGCCGCGGCGCAGTTTTGCGCAGAGAGTGCGCGAGTGCGAGTCCCACGCTGTAGATTGTCGTTGGATCCAGCGGAGCCTCGCCCGCAATTGCGCGAATGCCGTCGGTGCCGAAGAGTTGTCGTGCCCCGTTCGTGGTCATTTTGACGATCTCTTGCCTCGTTTGCCGGTTGTGGTCGCATGGGGCGCGCCGGATGAAACGGATTCGACGCGACTCGTGAACGATCCGTCGGCGAGCCGCGTGGTGAGCCGATCGCTTGAGCCGATTTGCGCCGTGGAGCGAATGAGCGCGCCCTCCGCCGAGAGAACCAACGCGTAGCCGCGGTCGAGCACAGCCAACGGCGAGAGCGAATGGAGCCTTGCATCGAATGCGCCAAGCCGTGCAGATGAAGACTCGATCAACCTTTCGAGGCTGCGGTTAAGGCGGGCGCGGAAGTCGGCGAGATGTGCACGCGCATGAGCCAGCTTCTGACGCGGGTCGTAATGCAGAACGCCGGCTGCAAGCTCGGCAATGCGATTCTGGCTTCGCCGCAGTTGATTTAGAACAGCAGCGTCCAACCGCTGCGACGCATCATCGAGCCGCTGCTCCAGCCGGAGCAGCAGCGTAGTCACGCGCGATTCGATACGGCTGAGGGGCAAATGCGTCAGTCGCTGCCGCGCCTGAAGAAGCTGAAAGCGCGCGGCGCGTTCCAGGCGGTGCGTTTGCGTGGCCAGGCGCTCGGCAATTTTGTGCTGTGCCTCGGTGATGAGCTCCGCCGCGGCTGATGGTGTAGGTGCGCGCAGGTCGGCGACGAAGTCCGCGATGGTGAAATCTGTTTCATGGCCGATGGCGGAGACAACGGGCAGCGGCGATGCGGCAATCGCACGCGCCACCTGCTCACTGTTGAAGGCGGCAAGATCTTCGAGCGATCCGCCGCCGCGCGCAAGAACAATCAGGTCGACGAGCTTGGTTGCGTTCAACTCACTAAGCGCGGCTTCGATCTCAGCAGGCGCAGATTCACCCTGTACGGAGACTGGAGAGAGCAACACATTCAGTCCGGAGTGGCGACGATTGACGATGTTCAGAAAATCCCGAATGACCGCGCCGGTGGGCGAGGTGATAATGCCCACGGTGCGCGGAAACATGGGCAGCGGTTTCTTGCGCTCAGCGTCGAAGAGGCCCTCGACTCTGAGCCGCTCCTTCAATTGCTCAAAGGCAAGTTGCAGCGAGCCTGCGCCCACCGGCTCCATCGTCTCCGCGACTAGTTGCATCTGGCCGCGCTGCTCATAGACGCTCACGCGGCCCCGCACGAGCACGTGCAGGCCGTCTTCCGGCCGAAAGCGGAGCAGCACAGCCTGACGCCGGAAGAGAACGATCGGCAACTGCGCCTCGGCGTCCTTCAGCGTGAAGTAGACGTGGCCCGATGGCGCGGGGCGGTAATTCGAAATCTCGCCCTCGACCCAAATGTCGCCGTACTCCTGCTCGACCAGTTCGCGCACCTGCGACACCAGCTCGCGCACGGGCCAGATGCGTCGCGACGGGCGTGGCTCTTCGAAGCGAAGCCCCAGCTGGGACGTCTCGTCGTGTTCTGACGCGAAAGGATCGTGCGGAATCACTGTTGATGAGTGTAATGGCTCAGGCGTCAACCGCTCGATTTGCTGCTCTCGATCCCCGTTTTGCGGCTCTCGATCATGGTCCGCAGCTCCGCAGCCAGGGCGGCTAGATGTTTGCCGGAGGCGGCGCCCTCAGCGGATTCGTGGGAAAACGCGACTTCAAGCTCGCGGGCAACATCTGTTCCATGCGTTAGGCTGAATGTGCCCAACACCCCGGCCAGTTTGTGGGCGGCGGCTTGCGCAGCCTCGCGGCTCGAATTGCTGAGCGTCTTCGCGGTGACGGCTACGGCTGCAACTTCCAGATTCGCAACCCGCTCCCGGATCTCGGGCAAAAACCTCACCCAAAGGCGGTCCATTGCCTGCTCAAGCGCCGCTTCCGGGGGAATTTCGGATTGAGCCGAAGTCTTCATCGCATTCCGCGGTCAGTTCCAGCCCAGCGCGCGCGAAATCTGCGCCGAGAGCGTGAGCGGATCGAAGGGTTTGAAGAGCACGGCTTCGACGCCCAAGTCGGCAAATCGACGCTGGTCCGTGCCCTGCACTTTAGCGGTTAGCAGCAGCACCGGAATACCAGCCGTCGCCGGATTCCTGCGCAGCTCTCGAAACGTGGCGGGACCATCCATCCCCGGCATCATTACGTCCAGCAAAATCGCGTCGGGATGTTGCTCGGCGGCGCGGGCCACTCCCTGCGCTCCGGAGCTGGCTTTGATCACTTCCCAGCCGGCCACGGTTTCCAGGCTGAGCGAGGCTACCTCTCGAATGTCGTCTTCGTCGTCGATGATCAGAATCTTGCGGCCCACGTTCGAACTCCCTCTAATCTCATTTTCAAGCGCAGCCGCAGCGTCTCGACGGCGCAGATCTGTCCAATTGGTTTATGAATTGGGTACCGCTGATTCGGGCATTGCGTCCTCTTCTGTTGTACGCGAAGAACGCAGCATCGTCAGCACCAGAGCTTCCAGTTGCTGCGGCTGCACGCGCGTCTTGGCGAGAAAGTAGGTCGGGCCGAGGGTCAACTGGCTTCGCTGCTCCGTTGAGAGCTCGCGGCCAGAGTAAACCACCAGCGGCAGTTGGGCCAGATTTTCGTGCTGGCGCAGCCAATCCGCGACATTAAAGCCGTCTCCGTCGGGTAGCCCTATATCGAGCAGCATCAGGTGCGGCTGGAAAGTCGAGCACGCTTTGATCGTCTCCTCGAGCGAATGCGCGGTTTGCACCTGGATGCTGTCGCGGGCGAAGACTTCGCTGATGACATTCGCCAGATCGTGGTCGTCTTCCACGATAAGGATGCGCGCCTTTTCGCCGGAGCCGCAGAGCACACGCGCCAGCTCGGTCAGCAGAGCGTCTTCGCGGAGAGGCTTGGAGACCCATCCATCCGCGCCCGCCGGTAGCTCCCGCGGATTCTCCGGGTCTTCCACGCTCAACAAAACAACAGGCGTGCGCGCGGATGCATCCATCCGGCGCAGAAGCGGCAAAATCTCCCAGCCGTTCATGCCGTCCAGCGAAGTATCGAGAAGAATGGCTTGCGGATCATTGCGCGCCGCGGACAAGGTTTGCTCGACCGTGGCTGCTTGCACCACGGAGTAGCCATGCCGCGCGAGTTGCGCCGCGATCCTCGGGCGCGAATCGGCGTTGGCGTCGGCCAGGACAACGGTGCCGTGGCCGGGTTCCATCTCTCCCCCGCCCGCAGCGGCCACGGGAGCTGGATGATAGGGCAGAAAGATGCGGAAGGTCGATCCGCGCACTGGATTGCGCTCGGCCCATATGCGGCCAGAGTGTTGCAGCACGATGGTTCTGCAGATTGCCAGTCCCAGGCCCGTTCCGCCCTTTTGCCGCGAGTCGGAGGCGTCGACCTGCTGGAAGCGGCCGAAGATCGCCTCCAGTTTGTCGGCGGGAATTCCGCGTCCATGATCGATGACCGAAAGAATCACGCCGGTAACGCCCGGCCGCAGCATCACGCTCACGGGTGAGTTCGGCGGCGAGAACTTGACGGCATTCGAGAGCAGATTGGTTATGACCTGCAGCAAGCGGTCGGAGTCGGCGGCAATCTCCACCTTGGTGGAGTCGTGAATCAACTGCACGCCCGCGGCGTCAGCCATTGGCTGCATATCCTCGATGGCCTGCGTTACGACGTCGGCTAGTTGCACGCTGCTGAAGGCAAGCGGCTCGCGCCCACTCTGGATCCGCTCCAGATCGAGGATGTCGTTGATCAGCCTCACCAGCCTGTCGGAGTTGGTCAACGCGATGCGCAGCAGATTGGTGGCCTTTTCGTTGGCCTCGCCAAGAATGCCCGAGCTGAGCAACCCCAGCGCTCCACGGATGGAGGTAAGCGGCGTGCGCAGCTCGTGGCTCACCGTGGAGATGAACTCATCCTTCATCCGGTCGAGGGCATAGCGCTGGCTGATGTCGCGGAAGTTCAGCACCGAGCCCGAAATACGGCCGTGCGCGCGGAGGGGAGTGAGAGCATACTCGGCAGGGAAGCAGGTGCCGTCGGCGCGAAAGATGTTTTCCTCGCCGCCGGTTGCGGTGGATTGTGTTGCCGCGCCGCGCAGCGGGCACTCTTCGCTGCATGCGCGATCTGTCCCCGCGGCGCCGTGCAGCAACTCATGCACCGGCTTGCCGATCAGCGCATCTACAGCCGCGCCCAGCAGCCGCCCGGCCGCGGGATTGGCAAAGGTCACCTTTCCCTGGCGGTCGAGCCCGCAGATCCCCTCGGCCACCGCATCCAGCAAAATTTCCTGTTGATGGCTCAGTTCTTCCACCCGCCCGCGCTCCTGCGTCCGCGCCAGCAATTGCCCCAGTGATGCCGCCGCCGTTTCGATCGCAGCCATGACCTCGCGGTCCTCGCGCAGCCGGAACGAACAATAGAATTCCAGCACCGCCAGCACCTTGCTGCCGGCGCGCACCGGCACTGCCCAGCCCGAGACCATCTCCTGTTTTAGCGCTGCTATCGCGCGCCCGGACGCGGGCGCATCCTCCAGGTCGGCCGCCCATACCGTTCGTCCCTCTGTCAAGGCACGCTCCGGCAACTCGCTGGTCCCCGTCAGCGTCAATCCCATGCTCCCTTGAATCAGCGCCTCCGCGTTGCGGCCGGGCACTCCCCACGCTGTTCCAAATTCCAGATGCTTCTGCTCGGCGCCAACCAGCCATTCAATCGCCACATCCCATCCCTGCGAGATACACAGGGCTTCAAGGATGCGCATGCCCGCCGATTCGCCCGACGCGCTTTCTCCCACGATCTGGCTCACTGCCAGTTGTAGAGCCAGCCGGTTCTCGCGCTGCTTCTGCTGAGTCACATCGCGCATCAGGCAGCGCACCGCCAAAGGAACGCCCGTCTTCTGACGCCGGCTCAGGCTCAATTCCAGATCCAGGACGCGCCCATCCAGCGTGTGGTGGCGCAGTGGAATACGATCCACCATCTCGCCATCCAGCGCGCGGCGGAAAAGCGCAGCCACCTCGTTCCTCACGCCTTCTGAAAACAGCTCTTCGAAGGAGCGCAAATCGAGCAGCGCCGCCTGCTCCAGTCCGAAGCCCCGCTTCCACGCCGGATTCGCGTAGAGAAACTGCCCCGCGGGGCTCAGCGTCGCAATCATTTCGGTCGAGTGTTCAAACAGGTCGCGGTACCTTTCCTGAGACTCGCGCTGCGCTTGCTCGCGGCGCGTGCTGTCGCTTTGATCCACGGCCACGGCAACCACTCCCGTCAGCTCGCCCGCCGCGTCGCGCAGCGCAGAGATGTGCAAAGTCACCTGGATCTGTACGCCGTCTTTGCGGCGCACCTTGGCTTCGAAGCTCGGCACCGTGCTCGGTGGCAGCATGCGCACGCATTGCATGTACGCCGCCATCAGACCGGCCTGCGTGGCTTCTGCCGGCCGCTCCACGCGGCACAGCTTCTGCATCTCCGCCACCAGCCGCTCCGCCTCGCCTGGCGCAAGAAGCCCCACGCTGCCCCATCTTTCCAACAGTTCGGCGGCGCGATAGCCCAGCACGCGCTCAGTGGCGGGATTGCAGTAGATCAGCCTACCGCCGAGATCCACCGCAACCACCGCCGGACCGGCCGAGTCCAGGAGTTCCCTCAGTCCTTCGGCGATTGGCTCCGCATCCTGAGCGGCTCCGGCGCGCAGCAGCCGCCGATTCAACAGCATCGCAAACAGAGCCGTGGCGACCACGGCTGCCACCACTGGCAGCGATTCCCATCGAAAATGGGGAAACAGGCGGGCGAGGGCAGCGCCAACCGAAATGGCCACAATGGAAAAAGGCAGAATCAGCCAGAACTGCGAAACCGCGCCCCGCTCCGCCGGCGCGGGCTGCGTTTGCTCACTCAATGCCTCCGGCCGCTCGCTCATCGGCGCTCACTCCTCAACCAACGCCCGGCTCAAAATTGCGCAACCCCGGCCCCGACGCTGCCGCCGCCATCCGGCTCACCCGGGGACGCCGGCCAATCGGCGTCATGTGCCACGGGAAACATGCCTATGCGCCACGCGCTCCAACCGCACACAGAGACCTCTCGCAGACAGTAGCGCGATCAGCAGGTAGTATATTCGTTTGATTTCAGACTCTCTAGGCAAATCGGCCCGCTGCGGCTTGAAATGAAACGCTCCAGTAACCGCCTCCGGCTGAGCCCGTTCTCCCGGTGTCGTGTCGTGGCATTCGTTTCCACCATCCCGGCTTCATCCACCCGGTAAGCCGCGCCGTATACTGGCTGCATGTTTCATCCATCCTGTGCAGTCCGCTCGCTGCGTTTCGCCGTGTCGGCTGCCGGCTTGTTTTGTCTCGCGATCGCAACCCCGGCCGCTCACGCGTGGGAGCACGAGGGCCATACTATGATCAATCGGCTGGCGGCTGCCGCGCTTCCCGCTGATGTGCCCGCGTTTCTCCAAACACCGGCGGCCATCGACGAAATCGAGTACCTGGGCCCCGAACCCGATCGCTGGCGCTCGCCCGCCGAGCCGGAATTGGTCGCTGCGCAGGCGCCGGAGCACTTCATCGACATCGAACTTGCCGACGCCCTCGGCCCGCTGCCGCGCAGGCGCCTCGACTTCGAAGCTTTGGTCTTCGCCGCCGGCCAGCGACCGGAGAAGATCGGTCTGCAGCCCTGGGAGACCGATGAAGTGTGGGAACGGCTGAAGGCTGCGATGCGTCAGTATCGGACTCTGGCTGCAGCCGGTCAGGACACCAAACCCGTCGAGGCGGCGATCCTCTTCTACTCCGGCTGGCTTGGCCACTACGTCGGCGACGGTTCGCAGCCTTTGCATGTGACCGTCCAGTACAACGGCTGGACCGGCCCCAATCCAAACGGCTACACCACCGGCCATCAAATCCACCACCAATTTGAAGGACCGTTTGTCGCGGCCAACATCCACCCCTCCGACGTCAAATCCAAAATGACTCCGCCCAAAGTCATCCAGGGCGACATGTTCGACGCCTACCTCGCCTATCTGCGCCACACGGCCACATACGTCGAGAAAGTCTATCAGTTTGATAAGGCCGGCGCGTTCATAGGCGCGGGGACGCAGGAGTCGCGCGACTTTACCGCCGCGCGCCTCGCAGCGGGAGCAAGCATGTTGCGCGACATGATCTACACGGCCTGGATCGATAGCGCGCAACCCGTGCCGGATCCGTACGCGGGGAAGTAGAGAGGCTGTTACAAAACTCGCAAATCGGCTAAATCTTCGAACTTTCGATGATGACTGAAGAGAGGCCGACGTCTCGGTACTGATGTTCAACATTTTAAACCCGTTAAAATCTTTTAGCAGACCATCTCGAATCGGAGCCCAGTTCTCGGCACGGTAGAATGACTCATTATGCCTTGGCATTGGCTCCAAACGTGGTGGACGGCTGCCTCACTGTGGGAAGCCGAGAAGTTTTGGATTCCTGCAATATTGGCTCTCGTTGCATTGTGGATTTCACTGAAGGACAGACGCCCAACGTTGGTTCTCAAAGCCCGGAAAGGTCAATGGGCGAGCGTTAACAGGACAACAAATCGAAACGAGATAGGATTTGCGGCGATTATCGAGGTCTACAACGTGAGCGCCCGAGCAAACGCGATTCGTGAGTATCGGTTCTGGACGAGAGATGAAGAAGGTAAGTGGACATTGATGGAAAGCGAACGCTATGAACTCAAGTTTAATGATGAGGAAAAGCCAAGAGTGTTCAATCACACCCCGTTGCCACTTTCACCTCACTCCGGAGCAGAAGTACAAATCGAAGCGTTCACGGCACTCACCAGATTGCATCAGGTGAAGGTGGAAGTGGAAGACCTTTTTAAGAAACGATACACGATTGAGCTCTCAGTTGAGAGGTAAGCCCAGCCCAGTGTTCCATGTCTCGATCCTGAGACATGGGAAAGTGCGAACCCAAACCTCGGGGCTTTGTATCAGGGCATGGCTTCAGCCATGCCCAAAGGACCGCCCCTCATTTTGAAAATCAACCAGCGCGGCGAAGCCGCGCTGTCGAGCTCCTTAAAGCCGACATTTCAGGCGTAATATGTGTTGGCTGAAGCTTTTGAGGCTTCCCGGGTCCCAGAAGCGAGACCTGGGGAACTCATCTTGGTGCAGGAGTGGCCGTCGAAATCTGGACCACCCGCCCCAATGGATTGGTAACTGAAGAGCGAATCGAGATTTGTCTCTGATCTTCAGAACGAAGATAAGTCGTTCAACTCGCAAAATGAATGGGTGAACACGATGGAAGCGCCCTTCATCGTCTTGATGGTGATCGCAATAATCGCTATTCTCGGATTCGTTTGGATGCAGAAGAAATCCGGATCAGAAGGAGAGGAGAGTAACCAAACTGTTTCCTTCCGAGACCCCTCTGCGGGTAGGTCCATCCCTTCCAGCGTCACACAAGATCGGTGCCTACAAGTGACCACCCAACCTGTTCCTTCACCGAACTCCGCCGGGGACGAAATCACCCCGTCCGGGGTGGGCCAAGGCGAACACAAAGCGCCGGAGCTCCTAATTCAAGACTCGTTGTTTCTCCCCCAGCAATTCGTATTTCTCGATCTGGAAACAACCGGGCTCTCCCCGGAAATGGATGAAATCATAGAAATAGGCGCAATCCGCCTTAACCGAAGCCAGATCAATCAGGCCACATTCTCCACCCTCGTCAAACCAGAGAAGCGGATTCCAAGACTCATTACCGAGATAAACGGCATCACGCAGGGCATGGTTAATGAGGGCGGCGTCCCCTCGGCCGATGCGTTATCAGGGTTCATTGAGTTCATCGGTGATCTGCCTCTTGTCACATTTAATGCAGATTTCGACATGGGATTTCTTTGGAATGCGGCAAAGCGCCAAGGCCTCGCAATCGAGAACCGCTATGCTTGCGCACTGAAATTGGCGCGTCGAGCATGGCCCGGATTGCCGAGTTATCGTCTTGCCGATCTTGCAAAGATTGGAAATTTGAGCGACGACGACACACATCGCGCTCTTGGCGATTGCAAACGTGCCGTCATCATCTTTGCCTCTGCGGTGAGCCAAATCGGTGAGGAAATCCGCTGGTCCTACAGACAACGTGATTGGCGCGAATATGTGAAATATCATGCAGCCCGCGATCCCAACCGTGCGTTTGTCTCAGCTACGCGCCCCTTGGAGGTCAGCGACCCAGCACAGGCAGTAATACGCTACAACGAAGCAATGGGTCGGATGTATGACTACGAGACGCTGATTGGCGGTCGCTCGGGAGATGACCAGATCCTAGACCGGCTGACGCTATGTCTTTGGAGACTCGGCCGCTACCAAGAGCTGATTGATTCCGTGGAAGGCTTTATTGGCCGATTCCCAGAGGCAAAGTCCAGCTTAATGACAGGCATCCTCAGGCGGAGGGAAAAGGCCGCGCGCAAAGTGTTGCCGATCGACCGCGTTGTGAATTGACCATGCAATACCAAAGATTAGGGGCAATGGCGGGCGGCCGAAGCCCGACCAACCACGAATGAGCGGGCGCCCCGGCCCTCGATTTTGAGACCTGGGATATCACGAACCCCTCCCAGCCACCAATTACTCCCCGTAAGCGCCCATCTCGTCATCTGGAAGATGCACGCAATGCACTAGAGCTGAATTCGTTGCGTTTCCCGTGGTGATCAATGAGACGATGTTCTCGAAGCGTGAGGGCCACAACGCAGACCCAATCATGCAAAAGCCCCACCGGGTCATCAATCCGGTGGGGCTTTGGTATTACCAGTAGGACGCCGCCTGAGAACTGAATCAAGGATATCGATGCCGCTTCAGTCGCCGGCTCCAGCGGCTTTCAGAACGGGAATGCGCCGCAGCATCAAATTGAGCAGCGTCGTCATCAGCAAGACGGCCGGAATGGCAGCGATAAGCCAGGCCAGCAGGGCCTCGCCTGCCAGCCCGCTCATGTGTTTGGCAAGGGTGAAAGCGGAAAGATGCTCGAGCGCGCGCGGTCCCAGAAACTGCGCTTTATGCGCGGAGAAAATCCATCCGCCCAGCCGCACAAAGGGAACGATCAGCGCCAGTTGCAGGGGCATGGCTGCATAGTTCGCGGCCTGAATGACTGGTAGGTTCAAACGGAGCGCCAGTGCCAGCCCGGCGCACAGCACTGTGGGGATCCCAATCACGGGAATGCAGCCCACTGCGAATCCGAGCGCCAGTGTCAGAGCCAGCCGGAGTGGCGAGATTCCCTGGCTGAGCCAAAGAACCGCTTTGCGCTTTGCCGCTGCCGGAATCCTGCCCACTATCGCCTCCACGCTGGGTTCCTTTCCCTATAACTTAGAGACACTCGAAACGGCGTTTGGTTTTCCTCGGATGAAACTTTTGTAAACGAACCAAAGTCGTCATTAGGTTGGATGCGGCCGGTCCGGAACGGTTACTGCGTCTTCCGATAGCACAAACGTGTTATCCCCAACTGGAACCAGCGCAGCACACCTGCGGGAGTTATCGGCACATCCGGTCTGCGGTACACTTGGACCCGATGAGGGTCTTTGGCATCGATTGCGGAACCGAGGTGACCGGCTTCGGCGTCGTTGATTCCGGCGAAGGTCCGCGCGACGTGCCACTCCAGTTCAGGGCGATGGGAGCGATCCGCCTGACGAAGGCTCATGCCTTGCCGGAGCGCCTTGACCAGGTCTTTAGGGAGTTGACTGCCGAACTGGAGCGCTGGCGCCCCGATGCAGTGGCCGTCGAAGAAGTTTTCTACTCCGTCAATGCCAAGTCTGCCCTGAAACTAGGTCAGGTGCGCGGCGTCGCGCTTCTGGCTGCGGCCCGGCAGCGCATTCCCCTGGCTGAATACGCCGCCCTGAAGATCAAGTCGAGCGTCGTCGGTTACGGACTGGCGAAAAAGGAGCAAGTGCAATTCATGGTGGCGCGGCTGCTTGGATTGGCCCAGCTGCCTCAGCCTGCTGACGCTGCCGATGCCCTGGCCATCGCCATCTGTCACATTCACACCGCGCAAACTTTGGCGCTTCAGGGGGCCAGGCGATGAGGGCATACTGGCTCTTGGCTACCGCTTTCACGCTCGCCGGCCAGCTTCATGCTGCGTCTGCGGCCGGTCCCGTCGTTCAGGTCGACTTCTCCAATCCTGAACTGTCGCCGCCGCAATGGACGCTCGTTCTCCACGCCGATGGCAGCGGCCATTTTCGCTCTCAGATGGGCAGCACTCCCAAGGCAGGCCTAAAAGAGATCGAAGCGCCCAACATCGATCGCGACATTCAGTTGAGCAAGGAATTCGCCGGGCGCGTCTTTGCAGCGGCGCAGAGCCATAAGTGGTTCAATGTGTCTTGCGAAAGCCACCTGAAGGTTGCTTTCGAGGGTTGGAAGACATTCACCTATGGCGGACCGTTGGGCCAGGGATCGTGCACCTTCAACTACTCGCGCGATAAGGAACTCCAGTCGCTCGGCGAATCCATGCAGGCGGTAGCCGAGACGATTCTCGAGGGTGCTCGCCTTGAGGTGTTGCTGCAGCACGACCGCCTGGGCCTGGACCAGGAGATGGAATTTCTCACTGAGGCCGTTCAGGACGGCCGGGCACAGCAGGTCTGTGCCATCCGCGACATTCTGGAACGGCTCGACCAGGACAGCGATGTTCTCGAGCGCGTGAGAAAACGGGCGCGTGCTCTGTTGGACCGCGGCCCAACATAAATCTTTGCCTTCCGGCGACTTTTTCGGGTCTGTTCGTGTCCAATTCAATGCAGGGCTCTCGATGTTTTGGGGTGAAATAGTACCGGCGATAGAAAGGCGGGGCGCCATGAATTACTTGGGGAATCGCAGTTGGGTAGTAGGGCTGGCAGCGGTGGTCCTTGGGGTGGTTTGTTTTGGGCCGGCGCTGCAAGCGCAGGACCAACTTCAAGTCCAGGGGCAGGGAACGGGTCAGCCGGCGCGCGCAGTTCGCCTGAGCTATGTGGATGGCCAGGTGACTCTCGCGCTGGGCGGGCAGGTTCTGGCCCAGCAGGCTGTAGCCAATACTCCGCTGTTGGAGGGCATGCAACTCACTACCGCCGACAGCGGCAAGGCTGAAATTCAATTTGAAGATGGCAGCGTGGCCCGGCTCTCGCCGGACAGCTCCATCACGCTTCAGGTTTTGAGCGGGTCGGGAACGACGGCTGTCGCTCAACTCGTGCTCAATGGCGGTCTGGCTTACTTCGAATTCCAGGGCGGAGGGCAGGCTGGCCAGATGAGTGTCTTGTTCGGCGATGCTCAACTCACAACCAGTGGTTTCACCGTCCTTCGCGTCGCCATGGATAATCCTCCCGGCGATGTGGCCGTGTTCTCAGGAAACGCGCATCTCGATTCCGCCAACGGCGCCGTTTCCGCTGACCTGCACGGCGGCGAAAACATCGCTCTCAACGGCGCCTCTCCGGCAAACTATCAGCTCGCGGAGTCCATCCAGCCGGACTCGTGGGACGCATGGAACTCAGACCGCGATCAGGCGCTGACTACCGAGGCTGCGTCGCAGACCGGTGCCTCAGCGAATTTGGGCCAGAGCCAAAACCCCGCGTGGAACGATTTGGACGCCAATGGCAACTGGTACGATGTGCCCAATCAGGGCTATGTCTGGTCGCCCAACGAGGCTGCGAACGCAGGCTTCGACCCGTACGGGAACGGCGACTGGATGTGGACACCGGGGTACGGGTACCTCTGGATCTCGGGCTACCCGTGGGGGTATATGCCGTTCCAATGCGGAGCGTGGAACTTCTATGACGGCTTTGGATGGGGGTGGGCGCCGGGCATGGGCGGCTGCCGGCCGTGGTGGTATGGCGGCTACTACGGTGGCCCGAATTTTGGCCACATGCCCCGTGGATATCAACCGATTCCGCGCCCGATTTTGCCGCGCCATCCCATCAACCCCAGGCCGGTCGCGATCATACCCGTCAGAAGGAGTCCGGTGATCGTCGGCTCCACTTTACCGGCTCGAAACAGAAACACGCCGGTGAACATCGGAGGGAGCACCGTAGTGCCGCTTCGACCGATGCCGTCCCGGCCGGTCTTCGATCACACGCCACCGACTGCAGCAGGGAATCATCCGCAGCCAGGCTATCGCCCTGCCGCGCCGATAGGCGGGCCCACTCCGTCAGGCGGCGAGCCTGCCACGCGAGGAGGAGGGCAAGGTACGCCCAATCGGCCCGGCTACAACCTCAACCGTCCCGTGGCGAACCAGCCAGGCGAGCCAAACCGCCCAGTGCAGCCGCAACCGGGTCAGATGAATCGCCCTGCGCCTACTTCAACGAACCGTCCGGCGCAGACTGAGCCGCGCCAAACGGCTCCCTACGAGCCGCCTCTTCAGGTTCCGATGTACAGGAGCCAGCCGCCGCCAGCATCGGAGAACCGTCCGGCGCCAGCTCCGGAGTATCGCCCTGCGCAGCCTGCTCAACCTCCGGCTTTCCAAAGCCAGCCGGAGCCAAGCCATAATGCTCCTCCGTCACGGCCGAGTTTCTCGGGCGGCGGGTCACCGGACCATCCATCCGGCGGTGGTGGTGGCGGTGGAGGCTCGCCGCACCCGAGCGGAGGCTCTTCCGGCGGTGGTGGCGGAGGCGGGGGCTCGCACAGTAGCGGCGGCGGCGGTGGTGGCGGCGGCCATAAGTGAAGCCGCTTTTCGCCGGCCAAGGCCCAAGTGAAACGACAAAACGCTCCGCGCACCAGCGGAGCGTTTTGCATTCTGACCGTCCTGCGTTCTGACCGTTTCGCGTTTAGCCCGCTTTTCTCACACGCCGCCGAGAATCGTACCGCCGGTCTCCAGACCGGCTGTATGGAGGGTCTCCAGACCCTCCGGCGAGGCTGCCAAGGGTCCAATTCTCGTTTCCAGCACCTGTTGTGAGAAATGCGATTTAGACCGCTCTGCATTCGGAGCACTTCGCCCGCACAGGTGACGACCCTGCTTACCTTCGTGCGATCTTGCCGCGATTCCCAGCTTGCAGATTGGTAGTCTAAGAGATGTGAATGCCGAGCAAGACACGCGTTTGCGGGTCGCGGCGATTGGGTTTCTCAATCCCGCGCCGCTCATGTGGGATTTTGAACATGCGCCGCTGAACCAGGAGCTGGCTCGCCGTTATGTTGTTGAGCGAATGACGCCGTCGGAGTGCGCGGCGCGGCTGGCCGATGGACGCGCCGACATCGGGCTGATTCCCATCGCCTCGCTCGCCACCACGCCGGGACTGCACATTCTGCCCGGATGCACCATCGCTTCAAAGAGCAAGGTGCGATCGCTGATCCTGGTGCATCGCGCCAACCGGCCGCCCAGCAAGCTGCGCTCTGTTGCAGCCGATACCGCGAGCCGCACAACGCTCGCCTATGCGCGCATGCTCTTTCACAAATGGGGAAACGCGGAGGTTCCGTTCTTGCCCATGGTCGCCGATCTCGACGCCATGCTCGAGCGCGCCGATGCGGCCATTCTCATTGGCGATCCCGCGCTGCTGGCGCTCGAGGAGCGGAATAACCAATTCGAGCGCACCGGCGAAGAGCTTGTCTATCGCGACCTGGCCGAGGAGTGGCGCGCGCTCACCGGGCTTCCATTCGTTTCGGCTGTGTGGGCCGCTGCGCCCAGCGTTGCTTTGGACGAGAGAGTTGCTGAGGATTTTATTCGCTCGCGCGATCACGGCCTTGCGAATATCGATGCGTTGGTTGACGAGTGGTCCGCGCGGTTCGCCATTCCCGAGGAGACGATCCGGATGTATCTCACAACCAACATCCACTACGTGCTCGACGAAGAGTGCGTTGAAGGAATGCGCGGCTTCTTCCGCTTGGCAGCCGAATATGGAGTTCTGCCGCCGTACACGGTCGCGGTTCAGGAACTCGCGGCGCGATAAAGCAGCAGGTCAGCGAGTTAGCAAGTCAGCAATTTAGCGATTTGGCAATTCAGCGAATTAGTCCGCCGCAGCGGACAAGTCTCAAGACAAATCTCCGCCGAAAACTAAAACCTCAAAAACGAGACTGTGAGACTGTGAAACTGTGGCTGTAAGTCGTTGATTCAATGGGCTCCACAGTTTCACAGTTTCACAGTTTCACAAACAGGCATGGGGGGGTGGGTCGGAATTGATGGGGGG